>Ga0068860_100002764_pt1 | contig 18265 bp, 15 predicted proteins | sample KBSSwiS32_FD_66597 | JGI IMG/M metagenome (GOLD analysis project Ga0068860, IMG submission 66597) | Switchgrass rhizosphere microbial communities from Kellogg Biological Station, Michigan, USA - KBS Switchgrass S3-2 | ecosystem: Host-associated > Plants > Roots > Rhizosphere > Soil ... | reverse complement strand
GGGGGTCGAGCGCCTTCAGCGACCGTGTCGCCCTTCGCCGCCGACGAAGCGGCCGGCTCCGCGTTCGGCTTCGCCCGACGCGAGCGACTGCCGGCCGAGCGCGAATTCCTGGGCCAGCGCGTCACGCGTCGCAAGGCCGTGTTGGCGGCGTGCGCTCAGCCGATCGTTGCGCATGCAGCGCTGCGGGAACGCTGCGATCGTGCGCGCCAGCGCGACCGCCGCCGCCAGCGCCTGACCGTCGGCGACGATGCGGTTGACGAGCCCGATCGCGAGCGCCTCCTCGGCGCCGACGGCGCGGCCGGTGAGGATCAGATCCATCGCCCGGCTTTCGCCGAGCAGGCGCGGCAGCCGCACCGTGCCGCCGTCGATCAGCGGCACGCCGAAGCGCCGGCAGAAGACGCCGAACGTCGCCGATGCCGCGGCGACGCGCAGGTCGCACCACAACGCGAGCTCGAGCCCGCCGGCGACCGCGTAGCCTTCGACGGCGGCGATCACGGGCTTGCCGAGCTCGAGCCGGGTCGGCCCCATCGGTCCGTCCTTGCCGATGTCGTCGTCGAGGGCGAGCGCGCTGCCGCTGCCGTCGATTGCGCTCGCCGAGGTGCCGCGCGCGACCGTGCGCAGGTCGGCGCCGCCGCAGAAGTGGCCGCCGCCACCGGTCAGGATCGCCACCCGCGCATCGGCATCGGCGTCGAACGCGCGGAAGGCATCGGCGAGGGCGCGTGCGGTCGGGCCGTCGACGGCGTTGCGCACCTCGGGGCGATCGATCGTCACGGTCCACACGTCGTGGTCGCGGTCGATGCGAACGGTCGTCGTCATGCGGGCACCTCGCGCAGGAAGAGCGCGCTCGTCTGCGCGGCGAGCGTGTCGAGGTCGACGCCGCGGCGATTGCGCGGCCGCGAGCGGTACCAGGTCGCCGAGTAGTTGATCGCGCCGAGGATCATCAGGCGGGCGATGCGCGCGTCGGCAGCGAGCCTGCCTTCGGCGTGCAGGGCGTCGAGCGTCTCCTGCCAGATCGCGTCGTAGCGGTCCTTCAGCTCGACGATGCGGCGGCGGTGCTGCGTCGGCAGCGAGCGCCAGTCGTAGAGCATGACCGGGATGAAGTCGCTGCCGGTCTCGTGGAGGATGCCGAAGTGCGCGCGCACGAGGCGGCGAAAGCGCTCGACCGCGCCGAGGCCGGCCTCGTCGACGACCGAGCGGGTGCGCTCGAGGCCGAGCCTGAGGCCTTCTTCCATCACCGCGAGCAGCAGCTCGTGCTTGCTCGCGAAGTGATAGAACGGACTGCCCGAGCGCATGCCGACGGCGCCCGCGATGTCGCGGATCGTCGTCCCTTCGAAGCCCTTCTGGCGGAACAGCTGCGCCGCAGCGCGAACCAGGTCGGCGCGCCGGTTGTCGTTGCCGGCTTTCGGGTTAGTACGCACGCGGGCTCGCGGCCATCTTCGCTACAAAGCAACTGCTTGCTTGGCGGGGCAAGAATAGCAAGTCCGGGACGCCTTCGCCAGAGCCGCGCCGGCCGCGAGGAGACCCGTGCAGGCATTGCAGATCGTCATCAGCGGCGTCGCGCAGGGGTGCATCTACGGCCTGATCGCGCTCGGGCTGGTGATGATCTACAAGACGACCGAGACGGTCAGCTTCGCGCACGGCGAGCTGATGATGCTCGGCGCGTTCGCGGGCTTCGCGCTGATGGTGCTGCTCGGCTGGCCGTTCTGGCTCGCTGTCGTCGCCACGGTGGTCGTGCTCGCGCTGTTCGGGATCGCGCTCGAGCGCGTCGCGATCCGGCCGATCCTCGGCCAGCCCGCGTTCTCGCTCGTCATGCTGACGATCGGCATCGGCTACGTCGCGCGCGGCCTCGTGACGATGGTGCCGGCGATCGGCACCGAGACGCACGCGCTGCCGGTGCCGTACAAGGACCAGACGTGGAGCGTCGGCGGGCTCGTCCTCAACGTCGAGCAGATGGTCGTCATCGCCGCGACCGCGGTCCTGAGCGCTCTGCTCTACGCGATGTTCCGCTACAGCAAGGTCGGCATCGCGATGCAGGCGTCGTCGCAGAACCAGCTCGCGGCGTACTACATGGGAATCCCGGTGCAGCGCCTGAACGGGCTGGTCTGGGGCCTCGCCGCCGCCGTCGCCGCGATCGCCGGCGTGCTGCTCGCGCCGATCACGTTCGTCTACGCGAACATGGGCTTCATCGGCCTGAAGGCGATGCCCGCCGCCGTCGTCGGCGGCTTCGGCAGCCTGCCCGGAGCGATCGTCGGCGGCATCGTCATCGGCGTCGTCGAGGCGCTCTCCGGCTTCTACCTGCCAGAAGGCTTCAAGGACATCGCGCCCTACGTCGTCGTCCTGCTCATGCTCGTCGTGCGGCCGAACGGCCTCTTCGGCGAGCGGCTGCGCAAGAAGGTCTGAGAGCGGCGGCGCCACGCGATGCGGTTCCTCTTCAAGACGTCGTACCTGCAGGACATCCGGCTGGTCAAGCACGGCGGCCAGGCGTTCTGGTACGGCGCGCTCGTGCTCGCGCTTCTCGCCGCGCCGTGGCTCGCGTCCGAGTACTGGCTCGCGCAGCTGACGTTCGTCCTGATCTACGGCGTCGTCGGCCTCGGGCTGATGCTGCTGTCCGGGTTCACCGGGCTCTTCTCGCTCGGCCACGCCGCGTTCCTCGGCGTCGGCGCGTACACCGAGGCTGTGCTCGCCGGCGCCGGCTGGCCGTTCCCGGCGAGCTTCGCGGCGGCGGCGCTCGTCGCCGCCGCGACCGGTGTCGTCGTCGGGCTGCCGGCGCTGCGCGTGCGCGGCATCTATCTCGCGATCGCGACGCTCGCGTTCGCCTTCATCGTCGTCGAGGTGTTCGCGCGCTGGGAGAGCGTCACCGGCGGCAACGCCGGCAAGCAGGTGCAGGCGCTGCGCGCGTTCGGCTGGCGCGCCGACGCCGACGTCCCCTTCTACTTCGTCTGCCTCGCCGTCGCGATGCTGGCGACGCTCGCGATCCTCAACCTGCTGCGCTCGCCGACCGGGCGCGCGTTCGTCGCGATCCGCGACTCCGAAGTCTCGGCGCAGAGCCTGGGCATCCATCTCGCACGGACGAAGACGCTCTCGTTCGCGATCTCGGCGGCGCTCGCCGGGCTCGGCGGCGCGCTCTACGCGCACAAGCTGAAGTTCCTGTCGCCGGACCAGTTCGACATCCTGCAGTCGATCGACCTGCTGCTGATGATCGTCATCGGCGGCATCGGCTCGGTGCACGGCGCGTTCCTCGGCGCGATCTTCCTGATCACGATGCCGCAGGCGATCGCCATCGCCAAGGACGTGCTGCCCCCGGCGCTCGGGCAGGCGCCGGGGCTGCAGGGCACGGTCTACGGGCTGGTCCTGATCGGCTTCGTCCTCTTCGAGCCGCTCGGCCTCTATGGCCGCTGGCTGAAGCTGCGCACGTACCTGCAGATCTTCCCGTTCTACCGCCGCGGCATGTTCCGCCGCCAGAAGAGCTTCCTGAAGTCGGATCGGCTCAGGTGACGGCGCTCCTCTCGGTGAACGATCTCAGCGTGCGCTTCGGCGGCGTGCGCGCCGTCGACGGCGTCTCGTTCGACGTCGAGCAGGGCGAGGTGTTCACGCTGATCGGGCCGAACGGCGCCGGCAAGACGACGGTGTTCAACCTGATCAGCCGGCTCTACACGCCGAGCGCGGGAAGGATCGTCTTCGCCGGCGCGCCGCTCCTCGATCGCGCGCCGCACGAGATCGCCGGCCTCGGCATCGCGCGCACGTTCCAGAACATCGAGCTGTTCGAGAACGCGACGGTGCTGCAGAACCTCCTCATCGGCCGCCACACGCACCGGCGCACGGGCCTTGCCAGCGAGCTCTTCTTCACGGCGAAGGCGCGCGCCGCCGAGGTCGCGGCGCGCGAGGCCGTCGAGCGCGTCATCGAGCTCCTCGAGCTGCAGCACCACCGCGACGCGGTCGTCGCGTCGCTGCCGTACGGCGCGCGCAAGGTCGTCGAGCTGGCGCGGGCGCTGTGCACCGAGCCGAAGCTGATCCTCCTCGACGAGCCGTCGTCGGGGCTGAACGTCGAGGAGAGCGACGACATGGCGTTCTGGATCGACGACATGCGGCGCGAGCTCGGCATCACGGTGCTGATGGTCGAGCACGACATGACGCTCGTCTCGAAGGTCTCGGACCGCGTCCTCGCGATGAACCACGGGCAGATGCTGGCGCTCGGGAGCCCTGCCGAGGTGCAGCGGCATCCTGGCGTCGTCGAGGCGTATCTCGGAGAGCCGGCGTGAGCCGATTGCGGATCGTCGCGCTGTCGTTCGAGCGGACCGGACGCGGGCAGGGCGGCCGGGGCTCCGAATGCGGCGCCCTCCGCTTCGCTCCGGGTGCCCTGCGCTTCTCGCGCCGCGCGGGCGGCTGCGATGGCGCCGTCCGGCGGCCTGAACGGCCGCCGAACATCATGCCTTCTCGCCGGTCCGCCGCTGGCGCGGCGGACTGCCCCGCGCGTCGCTGCGATGCTCGGCGCTCGCATAGTCGCCCCGGCCACCCTGCCCGCGTCCGGTCTGCACACGCGGAGCGCTGCAACGAGCTCGCTTCGACAGAAGTGATTCGCGCCTCGACGTCCACCCTCGCTGGTGGCTGCCCCCGCGCGGGCCGCTCGAACCGACGACCGATGCATCCACCGATCCGATGTTTCCAGCGATGAGCGCACCGCCGATCCTGCGTCTTCAGAACGTCGAGAGCGCGTACGGCCCGATCCGCGCGATCCGCGGCGTCAGCCTTGCCGTCGACGAAGGCCGGATCGGCACGGTGCTCGGCGCCAACGGCGCAGGCAAGTCGACGATCCTGAAGACGATCTCGGGGATCATCGATCCGCGCAAGGGCAGCGTCGAGTTCCGCGGCGCCGACATCACGGCGAAGGACCCGGCCGAGATCGTCCGCCGCGGCCTCACCCACGTGCCCGAAGGACGCGAGGTGTTTCCGCTCCTGTCGGTGCACGACAACCTGCTGATGGGCGCGTACACGAGGAGCGATCGCGATGCCGTCGCCCGCGACCTCGAGTCGGTCTACGCCTACTTCCCGATCCTGCGCGAGCGCGCCGGCCAGGAGGCCGGGCTGCTGTCGGGCGGCCAGCAGCAGATGCTGAGCGTCTCGCGGGCGATGATGGCGGCGCCGACGATGATCCTGCTCGACGAGCCGAGCCTCGGCCTGTCGCCGCTCCTGACGCGGGAGATCTTCGAGATCGTCGTGCGCATCAACCGCGAGCGCGGGACGACGCTGCTCCTGGTCGAGCAGAACGCGCACATGGCGCTCGCCGTGGCCGACTACGGCTACGTGCTCGAGAACGGCAGGATCGTGATGGAGGACACCTGCGAGCGGCTGCGCGAGAAGGAGGACATCAGGGAGTTCTATCTCGGCATCAAGGAAGCCGGGACGCGCGGCGAGCGGCGCTGGAAGCGCAGGAAGACGTGGCGATGAAGGCAGCGCGATGAGCAACCTGTGGGACCTCGGCAGCATCCGGCCGCGCCGCGACGTCGTCGTCGCCGGCGAGACGATGACGGCGATGTTCTGGAACGCCGCCGCGGCGCGCGGCGAGCGCGTCTTCCTGCGCCAGAAGGAGCTCGGCATCTGGCGCGAGTGGACGTGGCGAGACGTCGCGACGGCGGTGCGCGAGATCGCCGACGGCCTGCTCGCGCTCGGCTTCGCGCCCGGCGCTTGTGCCTCGGTGCTCTCGAACACCGTCGTCGAATGGCTGCTCGCCGACCTCGCGATCCTGTCCTGCGCCGGCGTCTCGAACGGCGTCTACCCGACCGACTCGGCGGCGCAGCTCGAATACCTGTGCGCCGACTCGGCGACGACCGTGCTCTTCGTCGAGGACGACGAGCAGCTCGACAAGGCGCTCGCCGCGCGCGCGCGGCTGCCTCGGCTGGCGAAGATCGTCGTCTTCGACACCGAGGGCCTGCGCGACTTCCACGACGAGCAGGTCGTCTCGCTCGACCGCCTGCGCGAGCTCGGCCGCTCCTTCGCGGCGGCGCATCCGGCCGCGCTCGACGAGCGCATCGCCGCGTGCCGGCCGGAGCAACTCGCGATCCTCGTCTACACGTCGGGGACGACGGGCAAGCCCAAGGGGGCGATGCACTCGCACGCGGGACTCGTCTACACCGTGCGCGGCTACAACACGATCGTCGCGCAGGACGAGCGCGACGAGCGGATCTGCTTCCTCCCGCTCTGCCACATCGCCGAGCGCGTCGGCGGCGAGTACTTCGCCGTCTACACCGGAGCGGTGCTCAACTTCGTCGAGCGGCCGGAGACGGTGCCGGAGAACATCCGCGAGATCGCGCCGACCGTCGTCACCGCCGTGCCGCGGATCTGGGAGAAGCTCTATTCGGCCGTGACGATCGCGATCCGCGAATCGGGCCCGCTGCAGCAGGCGGTCTATGCGTGGGCGATCGCGACCGGGCGCGCGATCGCCGAGCGCGTCGTCGCCGGCAGGCCCGTCGGTGCGCCGCTGCGCGCGCGCTTTCGCGTCGCACGCTGGCTCGCGCTCGACAACGTGCGCCGCATGATCGGCATCCACCGTGCGCGCTTCTGCGTCACCGGCGCGGCGCCGATCTCGCCCGAGCTCGTCCTCTGGTATCTCTCGCTCGGCGTGCCGATGGTCGAGGTCTGGGGGATGACCGAGAGCTGCGGCGCGTCGACGGCGACGCCGGCGGGGCGCATCAAGCCGGGCATGATCGGCCCGGCGTGCCCGTACAACGAGGTCCGCCTCGACGCCGCGACCGGCGAGATCCTGGTGCGCGGCCCGAACGTCTTCATGGGCTACCTCAACCTGCCCGAGAAGACCGCCGAGACGATCGACGCCGACGGGTGGCTGCACACCGGGGACGTCGGCCGGCAGGACGGCGACGGGTATTTCCGGATCACCGACCGGATGAAGGACATCATCATCACGGCCGGCGGCAAGAACGTCACCCCGAGCGAGCTCGAGAACGAGCTCAAGTTCTCGCCCTACATCACCGACGCCGTCGTCATCGGCGACCGTCGCCCGTACCTGACGGCCATCGTCATGATCGATCTCGAGAACGTCGAGAAGTTCGCACAGGACCGCGACGTGCCGTTCAGCAACTACGCGAGCCTGGCGCGGGCGCCGCAGGTGCGCGAGCTGATCGAGGGCGAGATCGCCAGGGTCAACGCGAAGTTCGCGCGCGTCGAGCAGATCAAGAAGTTCTGGCTCCTCGAGACGCAGCTGAGCGCCGAGGACGAGGAGCTGACGCCGACGATGAAGCTCAAGCGTCGGCTCGTCGAGAAGAAGTACGGCGACCGGATCGACGCCATGTACGCCTAGCAGCGAAGAGACCAGCCAACGGGAGACCACCATGAAGCGCTTCGTCGCGGCAGCCGCCGTCACCATCGTCGCCGCTCTCGGCGCGCCAGCCTCGGCCGCCGAGCAGCAGGGCGTCGGCAAGGACGAGATCGTCATCGGCTCGATCCAGGACCTCTCGGGCCCGATCGCGGCGTACGGGAAGCAGGCGCGCCAGGGAATGCAGCTGAGGATCGACGAGATCAACGAGCAGGGCGGCATCCACGGTCGCAAGCTGAAGCTGCTCGTCGAGGACTCGGCCTACGATCCGAAGCGTGCCGTGCTCGCCGCGCAGAAGCTCGTCAACCAGGACAAGATCTTCATCATGGCCGCGCACATCGGCACTGCGCACAACAACGCCGCCATGCCGGTGCAGTTCGAGAAGAACGTCGTCAACTTCATGCCGCTGACCGGCGCGCGCGAGATGTACGAGCCGTTCAACCGCCTGAAGTACGCCTACATCTCGACCTACTTCGATCAGATGAAGACGGCGGTGCCGACGCTGGTCAAGGAGAAGGGGGCGAAGAAGGTGTGCGTCCTCTACCAGGACGACGAGTTCGGCCTCGAGGTCGTGCGCGGCGCCGAGGCCGGCCTGAAGACGTTGGGCATGGAGCTCGTCGAGCGGACGAGCTACAAGCGCGGCGCCACCGACTTCTCGTCGCAGGTCGCGCGGATGAAGGCCGCGGGCTGCGACCTCGTCGTCCTCGGCACGATCATCCGCGAGACGATCGGCACGATCGCCGAGGCGAGGAAGACCGGGTTCTCGCCGACCTTCGTCGGCTCGGCGGCGGTCTACACCGATCTGATCCACAAGCTCGGCGGCAAGGCGATGGACGGGCTCTACGGCACGATGACGGTGCAGACGCCCTACCTCGACGAGGCCTCGCAGCCGATCCGCTTCTGGGCGACGAAGTACAAGACCAAGTTCAACGATGACCCCAGCGTGTTCTCGGTCTACGGCTACATCATCATCGACATGTTCGCCCGCGCCGCGACGAAGGCGGGCCCCAACCTGACGACCGACAGCTTCATCAAGGCCATGGACTCGTCGGCCTTCGAGGCCAACATGTTCGGCAGCGCCCCCGCGATGTACACGCCGACCAAGCATCTCGGCAGCGACCTCTCGCGCCTGTCGCAGATCCAGGACGGCCGCTGGAAGGTCGTCTCGGACTACATCAAGCCGAATTGACGACCGCGGCGAACTCCGGCTCCTCCCCGTCCCGGCCCGAGTCCGCGCGCCGCCCGCGTTCGCCGCGGGCGGTCGCGTTCGCGCTCGCGCTCTGGCTCGCCGTCGTCGGCAACGCCGCGCTCTGGCGCGAGCTCGTGCGCATCCGCGGCGGTGTCGCCGCGGCCGCCGTCGACGCCACCGGCACCTTCGTCCTCGTCGCCGCGGCGCTGACGGCGCTGACCGTGCTCGTCGCCTGGGGGCGCTGGGCGAAGCCGCTCTGGATCGTGCTGCTCGTCGCCGCCGGCGTCGCGCAGCACTTCATGCTGACGTACGGCGTCGTCATGGACACGGCGATGCTCGCCAACACGATGCAGACCGACGCGCGCGAAGTCCGCGACCTGCTCGGCCCGGCGTTGTTCGCCAACGTGCTGGTCGTCGTCGCGCTGCCGGCGGCGGTGCTCGCCGTCGTGCCGCTGCGCGCCGGGCGCTGGTGGCGCGAGCTCGCGCGCAACGCCGTCGTCTTCGCGGTCGCGGTCACGGTCGCGCTCGCCGCGAGCTTCGCGATGTTCAGCCGGCTCGCGCCGCTGGTGCGCAACAACATGCACCTGCGCTACATCGTCAACCCGATCGCCGGCATCACGTCGGCGGCCGCGGTCGCGCTGAAGCCGCTGTTCAGGAGAAACACGGCGCTCGTCCCGATCACGGCCGGCGCTGCGCTCGGCCCGAGCCACGCGGCGGGCGGCAAGCCGCCCCTGGTCGTCGTCGTCGTCGGCGAGACTGCGCGCGCCGACCACTTCTCGCTGAACGGCTATGCGCGCGAGACCAATCCCGAGCTCGCGCGCGCCCGCGTGCTCAGCTTTCGCGACGTCCGGTCGTGCGGCACCGACACCCGCGACTCGGTCCCGTGCATGCTCTCTGCGCTCGACAAGGGCGCCTTCGAGAAGCGCCGCGGCGAGCAGGAGAACCTGCTCGACCTGCTGCAGGCGGCCGGGCTCGCCGTGCTCTGGCTCGACAACCAGTCGGGCTGCAAGGACGTCTGCGCGCGCGTGCCGACGGCGACGACCGCCGACCTGCCGCCGGCCGAGGCGGCGCGCCTGTGCAGCGACGGCGCGTGCCTCGACGACGCGCTCCTCGTCGGCATCGACGAGCGGATCGCGCGGCTGCCGGCCGAGCGCCGCCGCAACGGCACCGTCGTCTTCTTCCACCAGATGGGCAGCCACGGGCCGGCGTACTTCAGGCGCTCGCCGCCCGAGCGCAAACGCTTCCTCCCCGAATGCACGAACACCAGCCTCGGCCAGTGCGACCGCGACCAGCTCGTCAACGCGTACGACAACACGATCGTCGAGACCGACCATGTCCTCGCGGCGACGATCGAGTGGCTGAAGCGGCGTTCGGCCGACCACGCGACGGCGCTCGTCTACATGAGCGACCACGGCGAATCGCTCGGCGAGCTCGGCATCTTCCTGCACGGGCTGCCGTACGCGTTCGCTCCCGATGCGCAGACGCGCGTGCCCTTCATCGCCTGGCTCGGCGACGCGCTCGCGACGCGGCAACGGATCGACCTGGCGTGCATGGCGCGCCGCCTCGACGTCCCGCACAGCCACGATCACCTCTACCACACCGTGCTCGGCCTCGTCGACGTGGCGACGCCGACGTACCGCGTCGCGCTCGACGCGTTCGCGCCATGCCGCAAGGCCGGCTCGTGAGCGCGCCGCGCGCGCTTCAGGAGACGATGTAGGCGGCGCTGCCGGTCGAGAGCAGCTTGCCGTCGGCGTCGGCGAACTCCATCCGCGTCGTCGCGACGCGCGAGCCGAGCCGCAGCACCTCGGCGCGCAGCACGAAGCGCGGCCCGATCGCCGGCCGCAGGTAGTCGACGCGGAGGTCGATCGTGCCGAGCTTGCCGAAGCGGCGCAGCCGCTCGGCGGGCGCCTCGTCGAGGTGGCGCGCGCCGATCGCCGCCATCACCGCGAGGCCGGCCATCGCGTCGAGCGTCGCGCTGATGACGCCGCCGTGCAGCCGCTGGTGCGCGTAGTGGCCGATCAGGTCGGGGCGCATCGCCAGATGCCCGGCGACGCCGTCGCCGGCGAGCGCGTCGATGCGCAGCCCGAGGACGGCGTTGAACGGGATGCGCTCCTCGAAGAGCTGCCTCAGCCCGGCGACGAACTCGGGCTCGAACGCACCGGCGCCGGCCTTGCGGGTCGTCACAGCCCCAGCTGGCGCGCCGCCAGCTCCTTCATGATCTCCTCGCTGCCGCCGCCGATCATCATGATCTTGACCTCGCGGTAGATGCGCTCGCTCTTCGTGCCGCGCACGTAGCCGCTGCCGCCGAGGATCTGCACGGCCTGGTCGGCGCAGAACTGCATCGCCTGCGTCGCGTGGTTCTTGAGCATGCAGATCTCGGCGACTGCCGCCTCGTCGAGCGGGCCGGCGTCGTGGCGCACGACGAGCGCGTCGAGCCACGCGCGCGCGCTGCACACGCGGGTGCGCATGTCGACGAGCTTGTGGCGGACGACCTGGTGCTCGACCAGGCGCCGGCCGAACGTCGATCGCTGCCGCGCCCACTCGGTCGCCTCGTCGAGACAGACTTCGGCGAACGCGCACGCCGACGCAGCCATCAGCAGCCGCTCGCCGTTGAAGTTCTCCATGACCGCGCGAAAGCCAGCGTTCTCCTCGCCGATGAGATGGTCGGCCGGGACGCGGCAGCCGGCGAACGAGAGCCGCGCGGTATCGCTGCACCACCAGCCCATCTTCGCGAGCGCCGTCCGCTCGAGCCCGGGCGAGTCGCCCGGGACGGCGAGCAGCGAGATGCCCGCGGCGCCGGCCCCGCCGGTGCGCACCGCGACCGTCAGCCAGTCGGCGCGGACGCCCGACGTGATGAACGTCTTCTCGCCGTCGACCACCCAGGCGTCGCCGTCGCGGCGCGCCCGGCACGCGATGCGCGCCACGTCCGATCCGGCGCCGGGCTCGGTGATCGCGAGCGCCGCGATCCTGCGGCCGGCGAGCACGTCGGGAACGATCCGCCGCTGCAGCGTCTCGCTCGCGCGCGCGACGATCGGCGGCAACCCGATCGAGTGCGAGAAGAGGCTCGCGAGCAGGCCGCCGCTGCCGGCGCGCGCGACCTCGTCGCTGACGATCAGCCGCCACGCCATGCCGACCGGCATGCCGCCGAGGTGCTCGGGATAGCCGGGCGCGAGCAGCCCGGCGTCGGCGGCCTTGCGGTAGAGCTCGCGCGGAAAGCTTCCCGCTTCGTCCCAGGCGGCGACGTGCGGCGCGATCTCGCGCTCGACGAAGCGGCGCACGCTGGCGCGGAACGCGTCGCGCGCCGCGCGCTCGTCGCCGTCGACCGTCACCCCGCGACCTCGACCAGCGGCTGACGCGCCGCGACCTGGTCGCCGGCGCGGACGTGCAGCGAAGCGACGCGACCGGCGCGCGGCGCGCGGATCTGGTGCTCCATCTTCATCGCCTCGATGACGACGAGGAGCGCGCCGGCGGCGACCTCGCTGCCTTCGGCGACGCACGCCTGCGTGACGCGGCCGTGCATCGGCGCGACGAGCACCCCCGACGCCGCGCTGCGGTCGCGCCCCGCGCCGCGCAGCCGCGCGTCGCTCGCGGCGAGCTCGGCGCCTTCGCATTGCCAGTGGCCTTCGCCGCGCGCGTCGACGGCGGCGTCGACGTGCAGGCGGCGGCCGTCGACGACGGCGTCGATCGCGTCGCCGTGCCACGCCAGCTCCTCGATGCGGTGCGTCGCCTGCGGCGTGCTCGCAGAGAACGCGTCGCGCGTGCCGGCGAGCAGCCAGCGCGTCGTCGTGCCGTCGACGTCGATCGCCGCGGTGGTCTCGACCGCGGGCGACGACGACCAGCCGCGCCAGAGCGGCGGCAGCGGTGCGCGCGGCAGCAGCGCGAGCGAAGCCGCAGCGACCGCCGCGAGCGACGACAGCGGCGGTGTCGCGCGCGCGGCATCGTCGCTCCAGCGGCGCTCGAGAAACGTCGTGTCGACCCGACCGGCGACGACGTCGGCGTCGCGCAGCACGCGGGCGAGGAAGGCGCGGTTCGTCGTCACGCCCCAGCACACGGTGGCGTCGAGCGCCGCTGCGAGCTGCGCGAGCGCAGCGTCGCGCACGGGCGCGTGCGCGACGACCTTGGCGAGCATCGAGTCGTAGTGCGGCGGCACGGCACAGCCGTCGGCGAGCGCGTCGTCGACGCGAACGCCCGCGGGTCGCCGCCAGCGCACGATGCGGCCCGACCGCGGCACGAAGCCGTGGGCCGGATCCTCGGCGCACAGGCGGGCCTCGACCGCGTGGCCGCCGGCCTCGAAGCGCTGGACGAGCGCGTCCTGCGCGAGCGGCAGCGCCTCGCCGGCGGCGACGCGCAGTTGCCACTCGACGAGGTCGACGCCGACGAGCGCCTCGGTCACCGCGTGCTCGACCTGCAGGCGCGTGTTCATCTCGATGAACCAGAACGCGCCGCTCTGCTCGAGCAGGAACTCGACGGTGCCGGCGCCGCGGTAGTCGACCGCGCGCGCGACCGCGACCGCTGCCGCTCCCATCGTTCGCCTGAGCGCGGGCGACACTGCGGGCGACGGCGCTTCCTCGACCAGCTTCTGGTGGCGACGCTGCAGCGAGCAGTCGCGCTCGCCGAGATGGACGACGTTGCCGTGCGAGTCGGCGAAGACCTGGATCTCGACGTGGCGCGCGCGGTCGACGGCGCGCTCGAGGAGCAGGCGCGCGTCGCCGAACGCCGCGCGCGCCTCGCCGGCGGCCGAAGCGAGCGCGGCGTCGAGCGCGCTTGCGTCGGCGACGCGGCGCATGCCGCGGCCACCGCCGCCCGCCGCCGCCTTGACCATGAGCGGAAAGCCGATCCGCAGCGCGTGCTCGTGCAGCGTCGTGGCCGCCTGATCGGCGCCGTCGTAGCCGGGCAGCACCGGGACGCCGGCTGCGGCCATCCGCACGCGCGCCTCGGCCTTGTCGGCCATCGCGCGCATCGCCGCCGGCGGCGGGCCGATCCAGACGAGCCCGGCCGCCTCGATCGCCTCGGCGAGCGCAGCGCTCTCGCTCAGGAAACCGTAGCCGGGGTGGACCGCGCGTGCGCCGCTCGTTCGCGCGGCGGCGACGATCTTGTCGATCCGCAGGTACGAGTCGGCGGCGTGCGCACCGCCGATCGCGACGACGCGATCGCAGCTCGCGGTGAACGGAGCACCGGCGTCGGCGTCGGACGCGATCGCGACGGTCGCGATGCCGAGCCGGCGCGCGCTCCTCGCCACCCGGGCGGCGATCTCGCCGCGGTTGGCGATGAGCAGCGCTCCGAGCATGCGTCAGCGCCTTGCCGGCAGGGTGTGCATGTACTTGGCGATGATGCCGAGCATGACCTCGTCGGCGCCGCCTGCGATCGACCCCAGCCGGCCGTCGCGGAAGTGGCGCGAGACCGGGTTGTCCCACGTGTAGCCCATGCCGCCCCAGTACTGCATGCACGCGTCCGGGACCATGCGGCCGAGCCGGCACGCCTTCAGCTTGGCCATCGACGCCCACTCGGTGACGTCCTCGCCGGCGACGTACTTCTCGGTCGCCATGTAGACGAGCCCGCGCAGCGACTCGACCTCGGTCTTCAGCTCGGCGAGCCTGTAGTGCACGACCTGGTGGTCGAGCACGCTCCTGCCGAAGATCTGCCGCTCGCGCGCGTAGTCTGCGGTCTGCTGGATCGTGTTGAGGAGCGCCTGGATCGCGTGCGCCGCCGCCCAGAGCCGCTCCTCCTGGAACTGCATCATCTGGTAGGTGAAGCCCATCCCTTCCTCGCCGACGCGGTTGGTCTGCGGGACGCGGACGTCGTCGAAGTGGATGAGGCCGGTGTCGCTCGACATCATCCCGATCTTGCGAATCTTCTTCGCCTTGACGACGCCCGGCGTCGTCATCGGCACCATGATCAGGCTCTTGTTCTTGTGCGCCGCGCCGTCGGAGGTGTTGGCGAGCAGGCACATCCAGTCGGCCTGCAGGCTGTTGGTGATCCACATCTTGGCGCCATTGATGACGTAGTCGCCGCCGTCCTTCCTGGCGGTCGTCCTGATGCTCGCGACGTCCGACCCTGCGCCCGGCTCGGAGACGCCGATGCAGCCGACGGCGTCGCCGGCGATCGCGGGGACGAGAAACTCGCGGCAGAGCTCGACGCTGCCGAAGCGCGCGAGCGCCGGCGTGCACATGTCGGTCTGCACGCCGATCGCCATCGGCACGCCGCCGCAGTGGATGTGGCCGAGCGTCTCGGCCATCGCGACCGAGAACGAGTAGTCGAGCGCCATGCCGCCGTACTTCTCCGGCTTCGTGAGACCGAGCAGACCGAGCCCGCCGAGCCGCTTGAAGACCTGGTGCGCCGGGAACTCCTCGGCCGCCTCCCACGCGTCGACGTGCGGATTGACTTCGTCGTCGATGAAGCGCTTGAGCGTGCGCTGGATCTCGTGGTGCTCATGGGTCATCAGCATGGCTTCTCTCCGATCTCTGTCATCCTGCTCACGGCCGGGCGACGCCGAACTGCATCGGGCGAAGCGTCCGGCGCGCCGCCTCGTCGCAGATCGCGAGGGCGAGGGCGAGGACGCGGCGGGTGTCGCGCGGGTCGATGATGCCGTCGTCGAGGAGCAGCCCCGACGTGTGGAAGGCGCCCGACTGGCGCTCGAAGTTGGCGGTGATCTGCGCCTTCAGCGCTGCGAGCCGGGCTTCGTCGACGGGCTCGCCCTTGCGGGCGGTGCCTTCGCGCATCACGATCTCCATCGTTCCGGCCGCCTGCTCGGCGCCCATCACCGCGGTCTTCGCGGTCGGCCAGCTGAAGACGAAGCGCGGCCCGAACGCGCGGCCGCACATCCCGTAGTTGCCGGCGCCGAACGACGCGCCGCACTGCACGGTGATCTGCGGCACGTTCGCATTCGAGAGCGCCTGGATCTGCTTCGAGCCGTGCTTGATCATGCCGGCGCGCTCGGCTTCGCTGCCGACGATGAAGCCGGTCGTGTTCTGCAGCCAGACGATCGGCTGGCCCAGCTGGCAGCACGCCTGCACGAAGTGCGTCACCTTGGTGCTGCCGGCCGGGTCGAGCGGGCCGTTGTTGGTGATGACGCCGACGCGAAAGCCGGCAATCGCCGCCTGCCCGCACACCGTGTGCGGCCCGTGCTCGGCCTTGAACTCGAGGAACTCCGAGGCGTCGACGATGCGCGCGATCACGTCGCGCATCTCGACCGGCTTCTTGGCGTCGGCGCCGAAGACGCCGAGCAGCTCTTCGCCGTCGAACAGCGGCGACGGTCCGTCAGGCCACGTCGCGCGCGGCTGCCAGCCGAGCGCGGCGACGAGCTCGCGCGCCTTCGCGAGCGCGCTCGCGTCGTCGTCGGCGACGTGCTCGGCGAGGCCGGAGACGGTCGCGTGCATCTCGGCGCCGCCGAGCGCCTCGTCGGTGGCGATCTCGCCGGTCGCGGCCTTGAGGAGCGGCGGTCCGGCGAGGAACGCGCGCGCGCGCCCGCGGACCATCACGACGTGGTCGCAGAGCCCGGTCATGTACGCGCCGCCTGCGGTCGACGAGCCGTGCACGACGCCGATCACCGGCAGCCCGGCAGCGGACAGGCGCGCGAGATTGCAGAAGAGGGCGCCGCCGCGCACGAACTGCTCGACGCGGTACTTGAGGAGGTTCGCTCCGGCCGATTCGATCAGGTGCACGAACGGCAGCTTGTTCTCGAGCGCGATCTGTTGCGCGCGCAACAGCTTCTCGAGCCCCTGCGCCTGCAGCGCGCCCGCATCGATGCCGGCATCGTCGGCGACGACGAGGACGCGAACGCCGGCGACGACGCCGATGACGACGATCGTGCCGCCGCCCGCGACCGCGCGCTCGCCTTCGCCGGCGCCGTCGTGACCGAAGCCGGCGAGCGTCGACAGCTCGAGGAACGGCACGCCGGGGTCGAGCAGGCGGGTGACGCGCTCGCGCGGCAGCAACTGGCCGCGGCGCTCGAACAGCGCTGCCGCCTTCGCGCTGGCCGCGCGCGTCTTCGCCTCGTGGCCGCGCCACGCGTCGATGAGCGCGAGCGTGTGGGCGCGGTTGGCGCCGAACGCGTCGCTGCGCACGTCGAGCCCGGTCGCGGGAGCTGACACCGAGACCTTCAGTCGTCGCGGAGGACGCGCGGCATCGCCGCGAGATGGAAACCGTCGAACGGCGGCGTCGATCCACCGCTGCCGACCTCGGGCCAGATCCGCTTCGCGTTCGGCGCCGCGCCGTCGACGCGCAGGCACGCGCCGGAGACGAACGCCGCCGCCGGCGTCAGCAGGAAGACGATCGCCGCCGAGATTTCGCTTTCGGTGCCGAGCCGCTGCAGCGGCACCAGCGTCTGCATCGTGCGCAGCTTTTCCGCCATCTCGGCGGGATAGCGGTCGAGCCCGCTCGAAGCGATCCAGCCGGGAGCGACCGCGTTGACACGCACCGGTGCCCATTCGAGCGCTGCGGTCTCGGTGAAGTTGACCATGCCGGCGCGCGCCGCGCCCGAGTGCGCCATCCCCGGCATGCCGCCCCACATGTCGGCGACGATGTTGACGATCGCGCCGCCGGGGCGACCGGCGTCGTCGTTCAGCATCCACTGGTTGACGCACTCGCGCGCGACCAGAAAGCCGCCGGTGAGGTTGTTGCGCACGACCGCGTCCCAGCCCTTGGCGCTGATCGCGGAAAGGCGCGCCTGGAACTGGCCGCCGGCGTTGTTGACGAGTGCGTCGATGCGGCCGTAGCGCGCGAGCACCGCGGCGACCATCGCCTGCACCGGCGCCTCCTCGCGGATGTCGCAGACGTGCGTCGCGCAGGTGCCGCCGGCGCGCTCGATCTCGTCGCGCACGGCGTCGAGCTTCGCTGCGGTGCGGCCGACGATGGCGACCGCGGCGCCGAGCGAGGCGAGCTCGTGCGCGGTGCAGCGCCCGATGCCCGAGCCGCCGCCGGTGACGACGGCGACCTGGCCGCGCAGCAGGCCAGGCGCGAAGATCGATCGGTACGCGGTCATCGGCGGGTTCGGCATTCAACCAAGCACTTGCTTGGTTGTCGGGCAGTGTGCCCACCCGGATAATCGCTTGTCAATTGCGGATGTGCCGCGCGCCGGCCGCCGCGCCCACCGGGAGCCGATCGATGACGCACGCCATGATCTACGACGCCGTCCGCACGCCGCGCGGCAAGGGCAAGAAGGACGGCAGCCTGCACGAGATCAAGCCGGTCGACCTGCTCGCCGGCCTGCTCGTCAAGCTGCAGAAGCGCCTCGGCTTCGACCCTGCCGCGCTCGACGACGTCGTCATGGGTGTCGTCTCGCCGGTCGGCGAGCAGGGCTCGGTGATCGCGAAGACGGCGGCGCTCAAGGCCGGCTGGGACGTCAAGGTCGCCGGTGTCCAGGTCAACCGCTTCTGCGCCTCCGGCCTCGAGGCGGTGAACCTCGCCGCGCAGAAGGTCGCGAGCGGCTGGGAGGACCTCGTCGTCGCCGGCGGCGTCGAGAGCATGTCGCGGGTGCCGATCGGCAGCGACGGCGGCGCCTGGTCGCAGGATCCGGCGACCAACTACCAGATCGGCTTCGTGCCGCAGGGGATCGGCGCCGACCTCATCGCCACGCTCGCCGGCTGGGGCCGCGACGACGTCGACCGCTACGCGCTCGCGTCGCAGCAGCGCGCCGCCGCGGCGCAGGGCGAGGGCCGGTTCGAGCGATCGGTGATCGCGGTCGACGACGAGATCGGCATCCCGGTCCTCGAGCAGGACGAGTTCATCAAGCCGCGGACGACGCTCGAAGG
>Ga0068860_100002763_pt1 | contig 18269 bp, 17 predicted proteins | sample KBSSwiS32_FD_66597 | JGI IMG/M metagenome (GOLD analysis project Ga0068860, IMG submission 66597) | Switchgrass rhizosphere microbial communities from Kellogg Biological Station, Michigan, USA - KBS Switchgrass S3-2 | ecosystem: Host-associated > Plants > Roots > Rhizosphere > Soil ... | reverse complement strand
AGGACCTGCTCAAGCTCGGCCAGGCTGCGCTCGAGCACGTGCCGGTGGCCGGTGCGCTGGTGTCGCCCGACCGCTGGCTGCTGTGGCTGGGCGTGCTGTTCGTTCTGGCCGTGTACCACTTTCCGAGTGGCATCGTCGGGAGACTGCGGGCCCACCCCCGAAGCGGCCTGGCGGCCGCCTCCCCCTCCAGGGGGCGCCACCAGCCGACCGGCGAAGCCGGATCCGCGGTGTCCGCTCGGAACGACAACGCGCCTCGATCATGACTGCCACCTCCACCTCGTCGTACCACCGCGTCGCCGGGCGCGAATTGCATGTCACCGAATGGGGCCACGAGCATCCCGAGGTGGTGGTGGCGTGGCACGGGCTGGCGCGCACCGGGCGCGACATGGACGACATCGCCGAGCATCTGGCCCAGCGCTGGCGCGTGGTGTGCCCCGACACGATCGGCCGCGGACTCAGCCAGTGGAGCCCCGACCCCGACCGCGAGTACTGCCTGGCGTTCTATGCGCAGCTGGCCGAGGGGCTGCTCGATCAGCTCGGCATCCACCGCTGCCTCTGGCTCGGCACCTCGATGGGCGGCGCCATCGGGCTGCGCGCCGCCGCCGGCGCATTGCGCGGGCGCATCCGCAAGCTGGTGCTCAACGACATCGGGCCCGAGTTGCCGGTGGCGGCGCAGCAGCGCATCCTCACCTACGCCGGAAGTCCGAGCGCGTTTGCCACCGTCAGCGAGCTCGAGGCGTACTTCCGCACCATCTACAAGCCCTACGGCTGGCTGAGCGACGCGCAGTGGCGCCGCCTCACCGAGACCTCGACGCGGCGCTTGCCCGACGGTCGCGTGACGCCGCACTACGACCCGGCCATGGTGCGCCAGTTCGTCGTGCACCCACACGACTACGAACAGTGGGACGCGTGGGACTCGCTCGACATGCCGGTGCTCGCGCTGCGCGGCGAGAGCTCCGACCTGCTGCTGCCCGAGGTGGCCGAGGCGATGCGCAACCGCGGCCCGCGCGCGGTGGTGGTCACCATGCCCGGCTGCGGCCACGCCCCCGCGCTGAACACGCCCGAACATTTTGCGCTGGTCGAGCGATTCTTCGCCTGACGACGCGCCCAACCGAAGGAGACGACGAATGAGCACCCGATGGATCCAACGCGCCGCCGCCGCATGCGCCGGCGCCGCCCTGTGCACGCTGGCGCACGCCGGCGGCACGGTGGGCACCACCTTGCCCGCCGGCTTTCCGGCGATCGAAGATGCGTCGCTCGGCAAGCCCCTGATCGGCTTCGGCGCCGCCGGGCCGGTGCACCGCACGCCGGTGATCTTCATCCACGGCAACAACGACACCCCGTTCCCCACCGCGTGCAACCCGTTCGGCAGCATGCTGGCGTTCGCGCAGTTCTTCGCCGACAGCGGCTACTCGACCAGTGAGCTTTGGGGCATCGGCTACGAGGGCGACCAGTGCGACCTGGCCACCCAGGCCGACCCCACGCCGCCAAGCGGTGCGACGCGGCGCTCGAGCATTGCGCACACCAACGCAGCCAACGTGCCCGACCTGCGTCGCTTCGTCGCCGCGGTGCTCAAGTTCACCGGCGCCAAGGAGGTCGACATCGTCGCGCACAGCCTGGGCGTGACGATCGCGCGCGAGTGGATCCGCCAGGACGACGCGGCGCGCACGGTGCGCCGTGTCGTCGCCATCGACGGCCCCAACCACGGCATCATCAACTGCTCGCCGAACCCGGCCAACTTCTATCAGCTGCCGAGCCAGGGCGGCTTCACGCCGAGCAGCGAGGTGTGCGTCGAGCTCGGCTCGCCCGACACGCCATTCCTGAAGCGCCTCAACAAGGGCGACGACACGCCGGGTCCGACCCAGTATCTGGTGATCCGCAATGCCGACACGAGCTTCGTCTACTTCCCGCTGCAAGACGGCATCTTCCCGCCGGTACCGGCCGAAGACTCGTTCGGCCAGCCGACCGACTTCTCGCGCAGCGCCACGTTGAAGGGCGCACGCCAGCTCGATCTCACCGGGCAAGGCGCTTTCGATCCGATCCTCGGCAGCACGCACCTGGGCATCCTCAATTCGCCCCAGGCGCGCGCGGCAGCGCTCGAGTTCCTGAGCGCGCGCCACCCGCACTGACCGCAGCCGGCGGCGCGCCGCGGCGCGGGGCCGATGCGCGCGTCGGGCTCGAGCGTGCGCGGCGCGCGCGATGGGTTTAGGCTGTGGCCATGGCCGCGCCGGACGTTCACGCGTTGCCGCCGCACCCGGCACCGGCGGGCGCGCGGGTGCATGCGACGTTCCGCTTCTACGAGGAGCTCAACGACTTCCTCGCGCCGCAGCGGCGCGGGCAGTCGTTCAGCGTGCCCTGCGCGCGCGCGGCCACCACCAAGCACATGATCGAGGCGCTCGGCGTGCCGCACACCGAGGTCGAGCTGATCCTCGTCAACGGCGAGTCGGTGGGCTTCGACAGGCTGCTCGCCGACGGCGACCGCGTCGCCGTGTACCCGACCTTCGAGGCGTTCGACGTCACGCCGCTGCTGCGGCTGCGCGAGGAGCCCCTGCGCGTCAGCCGTTTCGTTGCCGACGCGCACCTCGGCGGGCTGGCGCACCTGCTGCGCATGATGGGCTTCGACACGCGGTACGACAACGCGTATGCCGACCACGAGATCGAGCGCCTGGCCGCGGCCGAGCACCGCATCGCGCTGACGCGCGACCGCGAGTTGCTGAAGCGGCGCGGCATCACGCACGGCGTGTACGTGCGCTCGCTGCGCTCGCCCGCTCAGCTGCGCGAGGTGTTCGACCGCTTGGACCTGGCGCGCGCCGCGCGTCCGTTCACGCGCTGCCTGCATTGCAACGAGCGGCTGGTGGCGATCGACAAGGCGCGTGCGCTGCCGCAGCTGCCGCCGCGCGTGGCGGCGAGCTTCGAGCGCTTCAGCGCCTGCGACGGTTGCGGGCGGGTGTTTTGGGAGGGCGGCCACTGGCGCCGCATGCAAGGCCTGATCGACGAGCTGCTCGCGCCGCGGCGCGTTGACTGCGCGCCGCCCGCCCGCGAGGCGACGCGGTGACGCGCGACGCGCCCGATGCCAACGCCGCGGAGCGCGCCGAGCGCATCCGCGTCGGCGGCCGCGTGCAGGGCGTCGGCTTTCGTGCCGCTGCGCAGCAGCTGGCGCAGCGGCACGGACTGCGCGGCTGGGTGGCCAACGTCGGGCGCGACGTCGTGATCCACGCCTGCGGGCCGGCCGATCGGCTCGATGCTTTCGTCCAGGCGCTGCGCGACGAGATCGGTGCGCCGGCGCGCATCGACGAGCTGCTGCGCGAGCCGGCCGAGCCGGTGCCGCGCGGCGCCGGCTTCACGATCGCGCCGACCGACACGGCGCCGGCGGCCCTGCGCCGCGCGCGTTGAGCGACGCATCCGCGGCGCCGGCGCGGGCATGCGGGCGCAGCTTGGCAGCGCGCTAGCGCCGCACTATGGTTGTCGGCTGCAGGAGGCCGCCATGGCGCACACCGATCCCGACCCCGAGCGCTTGCCGATCAAGCTCGACAGCACGTCCAACGGCGAGTTCGTGCCGGTGCCGCTCGATGCGCCGGCGCGCCACGCCCGGACGTTGGCGCGCGAGGCGATCGATGCCGCGGTGCGGCGCCTCGGCATGCGCCGGCGCGACTACCTGCGCTCGGCGCTGGCCGCGGCGGCCACGCTGGGCGCGTTCAACCGCGCGTTTGCGGCCGCCGGCCAGCGGGGCGGCCACTACGTGCTGGCGCCCGAAAGCCCGTTCGAAGCGGCGGCAGCGCAGGTGGCGCTGGGCGGCGACGAGTTCATCTTCGACGTGCAACTGCACCACGTGAATCCGCAGGGCGCGTGGCGCCAGGGTGCCGGGCCCAATGCATTTCGCGGCATGCCCAACAGCAACTGCGGCAAGGCCGACCACGTGGAGTGCTTCTCCAGCGGTGCGCTGCTGAAAGACGTGTTCTTCGACAGCGACACCGCGATGGGCGTGCTGTCGCACGTGCCCGGCGGCATGACGACCAACCCGCTGGACTTCGACGCCGCGGGGGCGACGCGTCGCGCCGCCAACGCGCTCGACGGCACCGAGCGGCTGCTGCTGCACGGCCGCTGCATGCCCACGCTGCCCGGTGAGATCGACGGCATGGACGCGCAGATGGCGCAGTTCCCGGTGGCGGCGTTCAAGACCTACACGCAGTTCGGGCCGCGCGACGGGCCGGCCGGTTTCTTCCTCGACGACGACAAGCACGGCACGCCGTTCATCGAGCGGGCGCGCAAGCTCGGCGTGCGCCGCATCGCCGTGCACAAGGGCCTGCCGTTCGGCCAGCGCGGCTACGAGTACTCGAGCGCGCGCGACATCGGGCCGGTGGCCAAGCGCCACCCGGACATGACCTTCCTGGTCTATCACGCGGGGTTCGACCCCGGCGTGAAAGAGGGGCCGTACGACGCGCAGGCCAAGTTCGGCGTCGACGCGCTGGTGCGCTCGATGCAGGAGGCCGGCAATCCGAGCAACGTGGTCGCCGAGCTCGGCAGCACGTGGCGCTACGTGATGCGCGATCCCGACCAGGCCGCACACCTGCTGGGCAAGCTGCTCAAGACCTTCGGCGAAGAGCGCGTGCTGTGGGGCACCGACTCAATTTGGTACGGCAGCCCGCAAGACCAGATCCAGGCGTTCCGCGCGTTCCAGATCAGCCGCGAGCTGCAGCAGCGCCACGGCTACCCCGAGTTGACGGCGCAGCTCAAGCGCAAGGTGTTCGGCCTCAATGCCGCGCAGGTGTACGGCCTGACGCCCGACGTGCAGCGCCGCAAGCTGGCGAAGGACAAGGTGCAGAAGAGCAAGCTCGACTATTTGAACGATCCGCGGCCGCACTTCGAGACCTACGGACCGCGCACGCGGCGCGAGTGGTTGGCGCTGCGCGAGTGGACCGCCGGCGAGCCCTGACGCGGCTTCTCCAGGAGGTGGCCGACGTCTACTCGATGACCCTCGTTGCCCTCAGAAGAACGGATTGAGGTATCTTGACCCCGAGTTCCTTCGCGACCTTGAGATTGACAGTGAGGTCGAATTCCGTCGGCTGTTCCATCGGCATGCCGGATGGCGCCTCGCCTCTGAGGATCTTGTCGACGTAGACTGCCCCACGGGCAAAGAACGCATCGATCGAGCCGCCGTATGACGCGAGCCCGCCCACCTCGACATACTGGCTGAGTCCAAACACGGCCGGCATCGCTTGCTTGCTCAACTCGGCCACGAGGCTTTCGCGACCGGGAAAAACACGCGGCGACATCAGGACCAGCATGGCGTCGCTTCGGGTGGCGCGTGCCTGAGTGACAAGCCGTGCATAGTCATAGGGGTAGTCGCGCAGCTCAAGGACCTGCAACTCCACTCTGAGAATCTGTGCTGCTTTGCGCGCGGCCTCGAGCTGGTCCGTGGTGAACACGTCCGACAGCACCGCAATGCGCCGCGCTGATGGCAACAGGTTGTGCAGCAATTCGAGCCGCTTGGCGGTGGCCTCGATCTGCTGGACATGGAGGCCGGTGATATTCCCGCCTGGCCGGGCGAGACTCTTCACGTAGCCCTTCGCCTCTGGGTCGAAGTCGATGGCACAGACGACGATCGGAATGGTGTTGGTCGCCTCGCTCATGGCCTTCAAATTCGCCTCGGGGCCGCTGATGAACAGCACATCGGGCTTGCGCGCCACGAGTTCACGGGCCAGCGGCGCGAGACGCTCCACCTTTCCCTCGGCAAAGACATCGTCGATGATCAGATTCTTGCCATCGAAGTAACCGAGCTCCCGGAGGCGTCGCTCGAACGCTGCGTTGAACGATGCGCTGCGTGGGCTCGAGCCCAACAACCATCCCAAGCGGGAGGTGCGCTGTTGGCTTCTTGCTGCCAGGCCTGGCAGCAAGAGACCCGATCCCAACAGTGCGTTGACCACGCGTCGGTTGGTCATTCGACTTCCGCTACGACGAACAAGACCCGCCCTTTCAAGACAAGAGTGGCGCAATCGCGTGTCGTTGAGTCGACGGCCGCGAAGGCCTCTACCCATCGCTTCTTTCAGACCGGGCAAATTGAAGCATGGGGCGACCCCGTGCGGCCAGCGGCCAGCCGTTCAATAGTGAACCATTGTCTGCCCGTACTTCGACCGGCCGGTGCACCTCGATGCCGGACTGATCGCTTGCGACAGGTAGCGCGACCGTCTGCTTCTGGCCGATGGCCGATCTTCTCGGTGGCCTGCTATCGGTCTACGTCGGCCGGCGATCCGAGGAAGATGATGTCGATGAAAGCCAGCACACCGCCGGGCATCAGCGCGCTCGCACACTCAGCCAACACCCCCGGCTTTTGACATGCGTTTTATGGACATGTCAATATCGATTGCGGCGATTCCGGCCGCTCCTCCCGACCCTCCCGAAGGCCCGCATGACCCGTCGACTGCGCAGCAACTTTCCCCGTGGCTCGTACCTCTGGGCTGTGCGCAACGCTCAATGGCAAGGCATGGGGCTGTCGGAAGCCGATTGCGAGAAGCCCAAGATCGCCATCGTCAACAGCTCGTCGGGCATGGCTGCGTGCTTCGCGCACCTCGACGCCATCGTCCCCGTGCTGAAAGACGCGATCCGCGCCGCCGGTGGCGTGCCGTTGGAAGTGCGCACCACGGCGCCGAGTGACTTCATCGTCGGCGCGGGCGGCCGTGGCGGCTACATCCTGGCGTCGCGCGATCTGGTCACCAACGACATCGAGGCGCAGGTGGAAGGCGCGCAGCTCGACGGCATGGTGTGCCTCACCTCGTGCGACAAGACCGTGCCCGGCCAGATGATGGCCGCCGGGCGGATGAACATTCCCACGCTGATGGTGGCCTGCGGCTACCAGCCCAGCGGCGAGTACAAGGGCGAGCATGTCGACATCGAAGACGTGTTCGTCGGCGCGATGCACGCGCAGATGGGCCAGCTTCCGATGGAAGATCTGATCGGCATGAGCCGCCATGCGATCCGCGGCCCCGGCGTCTGCTCGGGCATGGGCACTGCCAACTCGATGCACATCGCCACCGAGGCGCTGGGCATGGCGCTGCCCGGCAGCACGCCGGTGGCCGCCAACAGCGAGGCGATGTGGGCGACTGTGCGTGCCGCCGGCGGGCGCATCGTGCAGATGGTGTGGGACGACCTGAAGCCGCGCGACATCCTCACGCCCGGCGCTTTCGCCAACGCGGTGCGCGCCGTGCTGGCGGTGGGCGGCTCGGTCAATTGCATCAAGCATCTGCAGGCGGTGGCCACCGAATCGGGCTGCAGCGCCAACGTGTACGGCATGTTCGAGCAGTTCGCCGACCAGGTGCCGGTGCTCGCCGGCGTGCGCCCGGTGGGCGAGCATTTCATCGAGGCGTTCGACGCCGCCGGCGGCTGCCGCGCGGTGATGAAACAGCTCGAGCCGCTGCTCGACCGCGACGCGCTCACCGTCACCGGCGGCACGGTGGCGCGCAACCTCGAAGGCGTGGTGGTGGCTGACGCCGAGGTGATCCGCCCGCTGGGCGATCCGATCGCACGCCGGCCCGCGATCACGATGCTGCGGGGCAGCCTCGCGCCAGACTACGGCATCGTGAAGACGGGCATTGCCGAGCGCAAGACGCGTCGCTTCAGCGGTCCGGCAATCTGCTTTTCGTCGGCTGACAAGGCGATCGTCGCGCTGCAACGGCGCGACATCCGCCCCGGTCATGTGGTGGTGATGCGCGGCGCCGGCGTCTGCGGCGGGCCGGGCATGGGCGGCGGCTCGTCAAAGGTGGTGTTCGCGATCGACGCCATGGGCCTGGGCGAACAGGTGGCGATGCTCACCGACGGTCACCTGTCGGGGCTGGTGTGCAAGGGGCTGGTGGTGGCCGAGGTTTCGCCCGAAGGTTCGGTGTGTGGGCCACTCGCGTTGGTGCACGACGGCGACACGATCACCATCGACCTCGACGCGCGCCGCTGCGACCTCGAGGTTGACGACGCCGAACTGCAACGCCGACGTGAGGTCTGGCAGGCACCGGCGAAACAATTCGACAGCGGCTGGCTGCAGCTGTACCGCCGCAACGTCGGCCCGCTGAAGCACGGCGCGGTGCTGGTCGGGCCCAAATAGGATCGTCGCCGATGAGAACCACACAGCGCACCGACGAACGCATCCTCGCGTCGGACATCTTCGAGCGCGACGACAAGAGCCCGCCGCGCACCGACTGGGGTTTCTGGGACGAGCCCGGCCGCCGCATTCCGATCTATCACCGTTGCGACGTGCTGGTGGTGGGCGGTGGCCCTTCGGGCACGGCCGCCGCAGCTGCTGCTGCCAGAGAAGGGGCCGACGTCACGCTGCTCGAGCGCTACAACCACCTCGGCGGGCTGTCGACCGGCGGCCTGGTGATCTGGATCGACCGCATGACCGACTGGGAAGGCAAGCTGGTGATCCGCGGTTTCGCCGAGGAACTGTTCGACCGCCTGCCCGCCGATGCCGTGGCCGGCCCGCCGCCGCCCGACTGGGGCAGCCGGGACACTGCCAAGGCCGCGCACTGGTCGCAGCGCACCGCCGCGTACCACGGGGTCGTGACCTGGTCGCCGACCATCGATCCCGAGCGCCTGAAGCTGCTGAGCCAGGAGATCGTGCTCGAGCGCGGCGTCAAGCTCGTCTATCACGCGTGGGCGGCCGAGCCGATCACCGGGGGTGGCGTGGTCAAGGGTGTGGCCTTCGAGAGCAAGGAAGGACGCATGGCGATCATGGCCCGCGTGGTGGTCGACGCCACCGGCGACGGCGACCTCTTCGCGCGTGCCGGCGCCGCGTTCGACAATGACATCGAGGAAGCCGACGTCCACCACTGCATGAACACCGCGTGGCTGTTCGCGGGCGTGGACATGGATCGCTGGATTGCCTTCAAGACCGGCCAACCCGAACGGTTCGCTGCCTTCATGGCGAAAGGGCGCGAGACCTGCGGCTTGTTCGAGCGGCCGTTCGTCTCCTGGCGCAACGATGTGGCGCTGTTCATGGGGCCGCGGCAGACGGGTTATTCGGCACTGAACGTCGACGACCTCACCGCGGTGGAGGTGCACTCGCACCGCGCGATGGAAAAGCACCTCGGGTACTACCGCGCGTTTGCGCCCGGCTTCGAGAACGCCTACATGATGCTGTCGGCACCGCAGATCGGCGTGCGCCACGCGCGCAGGCTCAAGGGTTTGGACTCCGTGTTGCGCAGCCGCTGGCCTGAAGGAACGGCACTGCCCGACGAGATCGGCGTCACGCCTTCGGTGAGCCCGAAGTTCCCGAACATCTCCATCCCCTACGGCGCGCTGGTCCCACAAACGCTCGACGGCCTGCTCGCCTGCGGGCGCCACGTCAGCTGCGACAAGAACTCGCACGGCTTCATGCGCGAGATTCCGCAATGCTGGATCACGGGCCAGGCTGCCGGCGTCGCCGCAGCGACCGCGGTGGCGCAAGGCGTACAGCCGCGCGCGGTGGATATCGCCCGCGTGCAGGCCGTGCTGTTGAAGCAAGGCGTCTATCTGCGCAGCACGCAACCCGCGCTGGCCACCGCGGCTTGACGATGCATCTGACCGACGAAGAGCAAGCAATGGCCGACGGGCGCGACGGCCCGGCCGTGGCGCGCGCGATGGACCTGCTGCAGCGCTACGGTCGCGCGCTCGGCGCCGAGCGGCTGGTGGCCACCAACAACATCGTCGCCTCGGTCGGCGCCACCACACCGTTCATGCGTGACTTCGCGCGCAGCAAGGGCGGCATGGACGCAGTGTTCTCCGAGTTCAGCCTCGACAGCGACGCCGTGGTGAAGATCCCCAAGATTCGTGCCTTCACCACCCACACGCAGCTCGGCTTTGTGCCCGACCAGCCCGAGCGCATGGGCGTGGACGAAGCCACGGTGCAGTTCTACCGTCAGGGCGAGGCCTTCATCACGGGCCTCGGCGTGCAGGCCACCAACACCTGCACGCCCTATCAGGTGGGCAACCTGCCGACGCGCGGCGAGCACTGCGCGTGGATGGAGTCGTCGGCAGTCATCTACTGCAACTCTGTGCTGGGCGCGCGCACCAACACCGAAGGCCGCGAAAGCGTGGGCGCCGCGATGCTGACCGGCCGCATCCCGTACTGGGGCTACCACATCGACGCCAACCGCCGCGGTACGCATCATGTGCTGCTGCAGACCGAGGTCGAATCCACCTCCGACTGGGGTCTGCTCGGCTACTGGATCGGCGACCAGGTGCAAGAGCGCGTGCCCGTGGTCGAGGGTGTGAAGAGCATTCCCAATTTGGCGCGGCTCAAGCACTTTGGCGCCGCCGCGTCGTCGTCGGGCGGCGTGGAGATGTACCACCTGGTCGGCATCACGCCCGAGGCACCCAACCTGGACGCAGCCTTTGGCGGCAAGCGCGCGATCGAGACGCTGCGCTTTGGCCTGGTCGAACACCGCGCCACGTGGGAAAAGATCAACGCGACGGCCAAAGATACCAAGGTCGACTACGTGATGCTCGGCTGCCCGCACTACACGATGGAGCAGCTGTGGGAGGTCGGCCGCCTGATCGAGGGCCGCAAGGTGCACCCTGACTGCGAGCTGTGGATCTTCACGGCGCGTGCGATCAAGTCCATTTCCGACCAGAACGGCACCACCAAGATCCTCGAGGAGGCCGGTGCCCGCGTGATGACTGACAGCTGCTCGGCGATGAGCCGGGCCGCTCCCAAGGGTGCGCGCGTGGCGGCGTTCGACTCGGCCAAGCAAGCGCACTATGTGCCCGCCATCCTCGGCATCCAGGCTTGGTATGGCAGCGTCGACGAATGCATCCATGCGGCCTGCACCGGGCGCTGGGACGGACGGTTCGCATGAACGCCGAGACGGTCGTTGTGCTGCACGGCCGCTGCGTCGTTCCCGGCAGGTCTGAAGGCGAAGCGCTGGTCACGCGCGACCGCATCTCGGGCTGGGGCGGCATCGACTCGCGCACCGGCACCATCGTCGAGACGCGACACGAACTGCGCGGCGTGAGCTTCGCCGGCAAGGTGCTGGTGTTCCCGGGCGCCAAGGGGTCCTCCGGCTGGTCTGCCGCGTTTCACATGACACGCACGATGGGTACTGCGCCGGCGGCGTTTCTGTTCAACGAAATGACGACCAAGATGGCGCTCGGTGCCGTGGTGACGCGTGCGCCGGCGATGACCGACTTCGACCAGGACCCGCTCGCCGTCATCGAAACCGGTGACTGGGTCACCGTCGACGCCGATCGTGGCGTCGTCGAGATCCGCAAGCAGGCACGACCCGCCTGAGGCACGCAACGCAAGGAGACGATCGCGACCATGAACCGTTCCCGCCGCCAATGGCTCCTGCGAGCCGGCAGCCTGGGTGCAATCGGCAGCACACCGCTGAGCGCCTGGGCGCAGACCGCGTCCGGCGCCGCCGGATGGCCCAGCAAGCCGGTGCGCATCATCGTGCCCAACGTGCCCGGTGGCGCGCTCGACATCCTTGCACGCATGCTGGAGTCCGAGCTCAGCAAGACCTGGAAACAGCCGATCATCGTGGAGTTCAAACCTGGCGGTGGCACCATCACCGGCACCGACTACGTCGCCAAGTCGACGCCCGACGGCTACACGCTGGGTATTCTGGCAATCGGCGTCTTGGGCATCCAGCCGGCACTGCGCAAGGACATGCCGTTCGATACGTTGAGCGACCTGTCCGGCACCATGCTCGTGGTCGGAAATATTCTGTTGACCGCCTCGCCCAGTCTGCCGGCGAACAACCTGGCCGAGCTGATCGCCTACGGCAAGGCCAACAAGGGCAAACTCAGCTACGCCACCGCCGGAACCGGCAGTTCGATGCACCTGGCCGGCGAGCAGCTCAATCTGATCACTGGCATGGAGATGGTGCACATTCCGTACAAGGGTGCGGGTGGCGCCTACGGCGACGTGTTCGACGGTCGCGTGCAGTTGCTGCTGGATCCTCTCTTCAGCTCGATGCCGCACGTGAAGAATGGGCGTCTCAAGCCGATTGCCGTGATGGGCACCAAGCGCGACCCCAGTGCGCCCGATATCCCGGCTGCGGGTGAGATGTTTCCGGACTTCGATTTCGCAAGCAATCTCGGCATCGGTCTGCCACGGGCGACGCCGGCGGAAATCATCGCCAAGATCAATGCCGACGTGAACAAGGCCATTCGTTCGGAGACGCTGGCGCCAAAACTCAAGGAAATGGGACTCACCGTCACGGGTTCGACGCCGGAGCAATTCGATGCCTACATGCGCAAGAGCCTGAAGACCTTCGCCGAAATTGTGAAAGCGGCCAAGATCACGATCAACTGACGGTCGGTGGACACCGGCCCGTGACGCCGGGTCAGGCAATTGGCGCGCGAAGCACTCTGCGTCGAACGCACAGCCGGTGGCTTGCCATTGCGACGAGCTCGTTCGGCTCGCACCAGCGCATGTCGACAGAGGGCCGATAGCGATCCTTCGCGATCGTCGCCTTTCGGGCCCGAAGCTGATCCTTCGTTGAATCGCAGAGCGATGGCGCGCGGTCAGGCCTGCGCCCCGTGTTCCCCGAGAAGTGCAGCCTTGGCATTCGTCGCAATCTCGGTGATGCGATCAATCACGGTGCGAACAGGCTGTCGTCGTAGCCAACGAATCTCGATCGGCCCCGCCGCGCCTCACGAGATAGTCGCGCGATCCAAACAGACCATACGCCACCATCGCCAGTCGGCGCGCCACGATCGCCTTCTCGCTCGGCCGCATCGTCTGCGCAAACGGCAGACGTTCGAAGAGTTGGCGCGAGATCGGGCGGCGGCTAGCGCTGTGCCGCGCCTCTTGCCGACTCCTTTCGGCGAAACAGCGATGACGCAGTGCTGAGCCCGGCGAGCTCGCGCGCCGTCTCGATCAGGGCACCGCTGAGTCGCTTCATGCGCACTTCGTCGAGGCGCACCGTTGGGCCGGCGATGGTCACCACGCCGATGGCGACGCCGCGCACGACGACGGGCGCTGCCATCGCCGACATGGCCGGCGCGAACACCTCGCTGATGGTCGCGTAGCCACGCTTGCGCGCTGCGTGCACGAAGGCAAGCAACGCCTTGACGGTGGTCGGCGCCTTCGGGCCGTACGCGCTCGGCGACCCGAAACCCTGGCGCGCGACCAGCCGGAGCGCCTCATCGTCGTCGAAGGTCGACAGCCAGGCGTGCCCGGCAGCGCTGCACGACAGGCGCACGGACAGACCCATGTCGGGGTCGTAGCGCAGGCCGCGCGTCGCACCCTGCGCCTTGGCGACGAAGACGAGATCCTCGCCGTCGATGATGGCCAGTCGCACCAGCTCGGCCGACTCGAGCGCGAGCCGATCGAGCGACGGCTGGGCGACATCGACCACCCCGGACGTGCCCAGGTAGCTGAGGCCGAGCGCGACGAGCTTGATGGTCAGGCCGTAGTCGCCCTGGTCGCGCAGCTGGCGCACGTAGCCGCTCTTGACCAGCTCGGAAAGAAGGCGGTGCGTGGCGCTGAGTGGCATCGCGATGGCGGCGGCGATGTCGGACAGGGCCGCGCCCTCGGGGTGGCTGGCCAGGTGCTCGAGCAGCGCGAGACCTCGTTCGATCTGGGTGGTCATGGTCCACCGATGGTAGCCGTTGTGATAAGTGTTTTCCATATTGGAAAGCTTTTCCATCCGCGCGATGATGCGGCCTCCCTCAACGCAGGAGTGCAGCCCATGCGCCGTCCCTTGCTCGCCCTCGCGCTGCTCGCCGCCTCCGGTCTGGCGCTGCCCGCCGCCGCGCAAGACATCCAGGAGCGGACGATCCGCTTCGGCCACCTCAACAACCCCGACCATCCCACCAGCACGGGCGTCAAGAAATTCGCCGAGATCGTGGCGGCCAAGAGCGGCGGCAAGATCAAGGTGCAGGAGTTCCCCAGCAGTCAACTCGGCAACGAACTGCAGCAGCAGTCGGCGCTGCAGGGGGGCGTCCAGGAGATGCTCGTGGCGTCGACCACGTCGCTTGCCGGCATCGTGAGGGAGTTCGGCATCTTCGACTTTCCCTTTCTCTTCAGCAACTCGAACCAGGCCGATGCCATGGTCGACGGTCCGCTGGGCAAGATGCTGAGCGGCAAGCTGGCCGAGAAGGGCGTTGTCATCCTGGGCTTCTTCGATCTCGGCGCTCGCAATGTCACCAACAGCAAGCGGCCCATCACCAAGCCCGAGGATCTGGAAGGCCTGAAGTTGCGCGTGATCCCTAACCCCGTGTTCCTGGAGACGTTCAAGACCTTCAAGGCGAATCCGGTCCCGATGCCCTTCGCCGAGCTCTACGGTGCACTCGAGAGCAAGGCCGTCGACGGCCAGGAGAACCCGTACTCGGTGATCTTGTCGAGCAAGTTTTACGAAGTGAACAAGTACGTCAGCGCGACGAACCACGTCATTGCGACCAATCCCGTCCAGATCAGCAAGCGTTTCTGGGACAAGCTGTCGCCCGTGGAGCAGAAACTGCTGCAGGAAGCTGCCATCGAGGCTCAAAACTACCAGCGCGTCGTCAGCCGTGAGGCCGCCAGCAAGGCAGTGGGCGAGCTCAAGGCAAAAGGCATGATCTACAACGACATCGCCCCGGCCGAGATTGCTCGCATGCGCGCTGAAGTCAGGCCTGTCTACGACAAGTTCGCCGCGTCGTACGACCCTGCCGTGATGAGCCTCTTCAAGAGCGAGCTCGAACGCGTCTCCAAGCTCTGACGCGAAAGCGCGGCCCGAGCCACACAGACGCCCGCGGGATACCGTTGCGCCGGCCAAGCGATTCCATCCATGATCCAGTTGCTGGTCCTGCATGGACCGAACCTCAACCTCTTCGGCCGGCGCGAGCCGCACATCTACGGCAGCACGACGCTGGCTGAGATCGACGCCCGCCTGCGAAGGCTCGCGGACGAGCTCGAGGTCGGTCTGGAGATCTTCCAGTCGAATCACGAGGGCGCGCTCATCGACAAGCTTCACGAGCGCATCGACGCCGTTGCCGGAGCCCTCGTCAACCCGGCCGGCCTCACGCAGCACGGCGTGCCGTTGCACGACGCGATCAAGGCGATGCCGTTTCCGGTCATCGAAGTGCACATGAGCAACATCGCTGCGCGCGAAGCGTGGCGGGCGCATTCGATCATCTCGCCGGCCGTCCGTGGCACCGTGCAAGGGCTCGGCTGGCGCTCCTACACCGCGGCACTGCGAACGCTGGCTGAAATCGCCAGCGAAGCCGCCGCGAGCGGCCCGAGAAGCTAGCCGATCATGCGGTCCTGCGCTCGAGCGCCGATCTGGCGAGGTTGAATGCGCCGACCTCGTGGTCGACGAGGCTGATGCCACATCACCGCGACATGGTGCGCAGCCCCGCAATGGCCGTCTCGTGCGCAGCACCATCGCGGGACATTCTCGGAGAGTCCCCTCTGTGGTGCGAGCAGACGCAATCGCTGCTTTGGATCGACATCGACAGCGCCACGCTGTATCGAATGCATTTGGCCAGCGGGCGCCGGGATGCGTTCCGCTTCACTGCACGCTCGCTCGGCTCGCTCGCGCTGCGACGCGCACCCGGCAGCGTGGTGCTGGCGCTCGAGGCGTCCCTCTACACGTTCGACTTCGACACCGGGCTGCTCACGCTCCTGGCCGAGGTCGAGCCGGCGGCATGGAACACGCGGCTCAACGACGGCCGCTGCGACGCCAGGGGCCAGCTCTGGGTCGGCACGATGGACAACGGCCTCACGGCTGCAACCGGCTCGTTCTATCGGGTCGGCACCGACGGCACGGTGATGCGGCACTTTGGTGACGTGATTGTCTCCAACACCGTGGCCATCTCACCGGATCAGCGCACGCTGTACTTCTCCGACACCCGCCGGTACGTCACGTGGGCATTCGATCTGAGCCCCGAAGACAGCTCGCTGTCGAATCGCCGCGTTTTCATCGACCATCGCGCGCGCGAGGAGCGCCCTGACGGCGCGTGCGTCGATATCGAAGGAGGACTTTGGGTCGCGATTTTTGCGGGCGGTCGGGTGGACCACTACACCAAGGACGGTCAGCTCGAACGCAGCATTGGCCTGCCCACGGCCAATCCCACCTGCGTCTGTCTTGGCGGACCGGACTACCGAACGCTCTTCATCACCACCGCTCAAAAGTTCTTGAGTGCCGAACAGCTCGGGAGGGAACCGCTCGCCGGAGCAGTCCTTTCGGTCGGCGTCGACGTTCCCGGTCTGCCTGAGAAGCGGTTCGCGGCATGACAGCGCCTCTGGCAGAGCAGTGCCGTAGGAGTTTGAGCTCACGCGAGCGCAGCCGCACTCTGCACGATCCTCTGCGTGCAAGCATCGGCCCTCCTCGGTTCTTCTTCGTTCAGGCCCGCATCGACTGGTCGAACAGCCTCACGTAGTTTCCGCCCGCGATCTTGCGGATCTCTTGCGCACTGAAGCCGCGGTGCCGCATCGACTGCACCACGAGCGGAAAGGTCGAGTAATCGTCCCACACGGCCGGCAAGGCGCCGAAGCCCGAGTTGTCGGTGCCCAAGCCGACGTGGTCCACGCCGATGGTGTGCGCCGCACGGGCGATGTCGTCGACCCAGTCGTCGATCGACTTGTAGCGCAAGGGGGCGCCCCAGATGCCCACCACCCCGCCCGTCTGCGCCACGAGCTTCGCGTGCACCGAGGTGATGAGCCGCGTGTAGGGCCGCATGCGGTCTTCGCGCAGGGCGATCGCAGTGTGCGACAGCAGCAGCGGTGTCTTGGATACTTTCGCCGCGGCCTCCACGAATCGCTGCGTGGCATGTGCCACGTCGACCACGATGCCCAGCCGGTTGCACTCCTGGATGGTCTGCCGGCCCAGCGCCGTGAGGCCACCCTGCTCCGCAGGCTCGGTCTGGTTGTCGCCCATGTCGCTGGTGTAGAAGTGCACGAGCTGCAGGTGTCGCAGACCGCGCGCATGCAGCTCTTCGATCCGCTCGAGGCGGCCCTCGAGGAACTGGCTGCCCTCGATGGCCTGCACGATGGCCGGCGCACGCTCGACGTGTAGCGCCTCGAGGTCGCCGCGCTTCAGCGCGCGGCGCATTCCCTGCGCCTGTACCATCGAATCGACCCAGCGCAGGCGGCTCTGCGTGTAGGCCCAGAGCTCACCCGGCTTGGGGTTGCGGACTGTCAAGACCGTGCCGTCCGGCTCGCGCCGGAGCACCGGCACGTCGCTCGAGTGGCAGAGACAGATCGCCGTCATGCCCCCGGTGCGCAGGCGTGCTGCGAGGTCGTAGGTGGGCTGGGGGCGACCGTTGACGCCGGCCGCATGCGAGTGCATGTCGATGCCGATCACGCTGTCGAGCAGCTCGGTGGTCTCGGCATCGACACGCGGCGCGTCGGCGCCCTTGCCCACTTGAGGTGAGCTGGCCAGCAACCATGCTGCAGCACTTCCCGCCACCGTACGCAGCACGTCGCGGCGAGTGGGACGATCAGGACCAACTTCGAGCGAGGTCACCCGCTGATCACACCCCGGCCCAGGTTGGGCGTCAAGGAAAATACAGCGACCGCTGCGATGATCCGTCACACGAAGCGGCTTCCGCCATGGCGAATCGCAGTCGCTGGAAACCACCTGCCCGGTGGAGCGCCCCAATGTCGACTCCGCAGCAGCGGTGGCTGTCCGTCGACCCCAGCAACAAGTTCACGGTGTCGGTTGAATCACGATCACTGAGGTGCTCGCATGAGTGGCGCGCGGGTGACCGGTCCTGAAGGTGGTGCTGACATTCACGAGGTGACAGAGCGCCGACTCACACCGCGTTCCGACCGAATGACGGCTGCCCTATTCCATCTACTCACGCATCCGAAGCCCAGAAACAGATCGTCGACCGGCAGTGGGCCGGACGCCGCGCGCGACTGGATCGAGCGCATCAACGAGCGCTGGTTTCGCCGCGGCGACTAGGGTTGCTCCCAGCTCGCAGGGGCCGCAACTGCGATACGCCCCAGCTTGGCGATGTCCGGCCAAGTGCGTCCAATGCGTCCCGCGCACCGTGGGGTGCCGCCCACCACCCTCGGGAGCCACCATGTTCAATCTCGCCGCCATCTCCGCCGCTGCGTCAGCGGTCGCGCACAGCCAACTGTTTGCGCAGACCAATCCGCCAGTGCCGGACCCGATCGGGCCGGTTGCTCATCCGGGAGACGAGGTGGCGCTCAACCCACAACCGCTGCCCCCGCGTGACATGCTGTTCGGCACGCTGTCGCATCGCTTCGACGCAGTGGCGTTGAACCCGCAGCCGCTGCCGCCTCGCGAGGCGTTGCTGGGTGGCCCGTCGCATCGCTTCGACGCAGTGGCGTTGAACCCGCAGCCGCTGCCGCC
>Ga0068860_100002762_pt1 | contig 18272 bp, 19 predicted proteins | sample KBSSwiS32_FD_66597 | JGI IMG/M metagenome (GOLD analysis project Ga0068860, IMG submission 66597) | Switchgrass rhizosphere microbial communities from Kellogg Biological Station, Michigan, USA - KBS Switchgrass S3-2 | ecosystem: Host-associated > Plants > Roots > Rhizosphere > Soil ... | reverse complement strand
GCTGCTACAGGTGAGTGGATCGCGTCAGGATGGCAGCCTGCGGTTGCAGAGCTGGTCTCTCAGAGGGCATGAGTGGATCCAGGACAAGATCATGTTAGTTCCCCCTTCGGAGCGGGCCTTCGCCCGTAACGAGGGGATTCTCGAGTCCGGCCTCCTAGCCGAGCGGGAGGTGGCCATCGTCGGCCTGGGGAGCGGTGGCGCCCCGATCGCGATCGAGCTCGCCAAGGCCGGTGTCGGTCGGTTCGTGCTCGTTGACCAGGACTGCATTGAGATCGAAAATGTTGGCCGGCATCCCTGCGGCGTTTGGGACCTGGGGAGGCGTAAGACTCTAGCCCTGCGCGACCGAATCCTCGAGAAGAACCCGCATGCGACATGTCGGCTGCTGGACGGCGACGTCGTCGAGCGTGAAGGAGAGTTCCGCTCTTTGATCGCTGAGTCTCACATGCTTGTGGGAGCTACGGACAACAACCGCAGCCGACGTCTGATCAACCGGCTCGCCATCGAGCTTGGGAAGCCCGCGGTCTTCGGCCGGGCCTACCAGCGGGCTTGTGGCGGAGACGTGATCCGCTATCGCCCCGGAGGGCCATGTTACGAGTGCCTGTTCGGGAAGGGGGCGGTCGAAGAAGAAGTTTCTTCGAAGCGGTCGCGCCAGATGCCGGCCTATGCCGATGTCCCGGCGCGCGTCGAGCCGGGTCTCTCGGTGGACATCGCTCCGATCTCTCTTTTCTGTGCTCGCCTTGTCATCCAGGAGCTGGTGTTAGGGACCGACTCCTCCTTGAGAAGCTTGGAAGACGACTTGGTCGGCTCGCTGTTCCTTTGGGCCAACCGCCGAGAAGGCCAGTTCTCCGCATGGCAGCCAATGGGGCACAGCTTCAAACGGATGGCAGTCCAGAGGTGGTACTGCCTCAATGCGCCGCGCGAGCCGAAATGCCCCGCTTGTAACGAAGATGCCTTTCTGCGCGGCCTCGAAGAGGAGCTGCAGTCCCCCCTCCCCTGAGACAGGCGCGGTTACTCCGCTCAGTTGCGCTTCACTCCGCGGCCGACTATCCATTGGGCTAAGGCGCCCGCCTCCGCAGCTCCTCAACATACGCCCCGTCCTTCTCAGCATCCGGGTGGCCGACTTCCCGCTCGAAATCGACGCGCCTGCATGTAGGCAACAGCCCGGGTGATCTCGCCGAGCTTCTGTAGGCCGCACCCAAGCGCGCCGAGGCCTTCCCTGTCCATCCCTGACCGCTCGGCCTCGGCTCTCGCGTCAGCGGCACGCGCGACGATTCCGAGGTCTTCTTCGACCGCAGGAGGCGCGAACGGCTCCAGGCTTCCCTGGCCTGCCGGCGAATCCACGACCTTTACTGAGGCGGCCCCCCTTGCCGTCGGGCAAGAAATCGAGTGGTAATGCATTGAGCGGCCGTCGCCCCTCGGGGGCGGTCGAAGGCAGAAGGATGATCGTTCCGGACCTACCTATCTACCCCCCATCCCGGTACATCAACAACCGCCCCCCGGTCGGATCGCAGACGTACACCTGATGCCGGTCGTCCGTCGCGACGCAGTGAGCTTTCGGGGCGGTCTTCGCGGTGGCGACGGGGGTGAGGTGACCGTTGTTGGCGACGGCGAACACGGTCATCGTTTCGGCTTTGCCGCCGGGGACGTAGAGGTGCGAGAGGCCGGCGTCGAAGGCGATGATGTCGACTCCGGCGCCGGACGCGGCGTGGTCGAGGCGCTTGGCGTCGTGCTTGAGGTCGAGCACCGTCGCGGCTCCTTCGGCGCAGCCGACGAAGAGGAACGACCGTTGGGGGTCGAGCGCCAGGCCGCGGGCTCCGGTGCAGCCGTTGTCCCAAGTGACGACGACGGTGCGTTTCGCCAGATCGATCGCGACGGTCTTTTCTTTCCACAGGTTGCTGTAGCCACGTCCGCGCGCGGCGTCGATCACCAGGGCTTCCGGGCCGCCGGGGACGGCGACGAAGGCGACGTGCTCCGGGATCGGCGGCTTCGATTTAGCGAGCGCGAAGATCTCGATCCGCTCGCCATCGGGCTCGGTGACCCAGACCTCGTTCGTCGCGGCGATGTAGCGGACGTAGTCGGGGCTCCCCGCGAGGTCGGCCCCGGCGACGATCTTGCCTGCCACGGGGTCGATCACGTCGACGCGCTTGGCGCCGCGGTCGATCGCGAAGAGGTAGCCCCGCCCTTCGTCCGCGGAGGTGGTCCCCACGTCATGGCCGCCGGAAAAACCTGCTGCGGGGTGAAAACCGCCGATCGTGGTGACGGCATGCGTGGCCGGGTCGATCAGGTCCAGATTGCCCGTTCCCCCCGCGGGAACCAGGAGCTTGCCGAGCGCCGGGGCGAACTGAAGATCGTCGAAGCCGATGCCGCCGGTGCCGCCGGGTAGCGCGATCGGGATCGGATCGAGCGTTCGCAGTGCCGAGGCCGAGGGCGTTGGCGTTTTTGCGGCCGGCGGGGCGGCCGCGAGGGCGGCGGGAGCGAAAACGAAGAACAGCAGCGGCGCGAAGCGGAAGCGGGACATGGCGGGAGTCCTCGTCGGTAGGGCGGAGCGGAGTGAGACGATAGCAGAGCGGGATATCATCCCTCCGATGAAGGAAACCAAGACTCCGACCGACCTTGCGCTCGCGCCCGAGGCCCAGGTTCCCGATCCCGACGCCGCGAAGAAGGCGGGTTTCTGGACCAAGCTGAAGCGCGGACTGTTGATGACCCACACCGAGATCATCGAGCGGGTGGGAGCCGCCGTGGCCGGCCGCGCCGTGCTCGATGCGACGACGCTCGACTACCTGGAAGAGGCGTTGATCTCCGCGGATCTCGGCGTCGAAACCTCGCTGGAGTTGGTCGAGATGCTGCGGACGACGACCGACACGACCGACCCTCAAGCGCTGCGCGTCCGGCTGGCCGAAGAGGTGGTCCTGTTGCTCGAACGGGCGCCTAAAGCCAAGCCGATCGGCGACGGGCCGCGGGTTACCTTGGTGGTGGGGGTGAACGGCGTCGGCAAGACGACCTCGATCGCCAAGCTCGCGCGCCGCTCGAAGGACCAGGGAGAGCGCGTGTTGCTGGCCGCGGCCGACACGTTCCGCGCCGCGGCGATCGAGCAGCTGGCGCTCTGGGGCGAGCGGCTCGGGGTCGACGTGATCCGCCAGGCGCCGGGCGCCGATCCGGCCGCCGTGGTGTACGACGCGATCCAGGCGGCGCGCGCCCGGGGGGTAACCCGATTGATCGTCGACACCGCCGGCCGGCTGCACACCAAGGACCACCTGATGGCCGAGCTGTCCAAGATCAACCGGGTGATCGACCGCGAGGCCGCCGGCTGGCCGCGCGAGACGATCCTGGTGCTCGACGCCACGACGGGGCAGAACGCCCTTGCCCAGGCGCGGACGTTCGCCCAGGTGGTGCCGGTCGACGGCGTCCTGCTCGCGAAGCTCGACGGCACGGCCAAGGGGGGCATGGCGGTGGCGATCGCCCGCGAGCTCAAGCTGCCGGTGCTGTTCCTGGGCGTCGGCGAAAAGGCCGACGACCTGATCGACTTCGAGCCGCGCGCGTTCGCCAACGCCCTGCTCGGCTGAGGGGTTCCTTGGCCCTCGGTTATCCCATCGACCAGCGGCATCTGCGACGCGCGTTGCGGCTCGCGCTGCTTGGTCGCTACCGCACCGCGCCGAACCCGCGGGTGGGCGCCGTCCTGGTGCGCGACGGCGCGATCATCGGCGAGGGATGGCACCGCGAGGTCGGCGGCCCCCATGCCGAGGTCGAAGCGTTGCGCGCCTCGGCCGCATCTTCGCCGGGCGCCGCGCAAGGCGCCACGCTCTACGTCACGCTCGAACCTTGCTCCCACTTCGGCCGTACCCCCCCCTGCGCCGATGCGGTGATCGCGGCGGGAGTCGCCCGGGTGGTCGCTTGCGTCGGCGATCCGAATCCGCAGGTGGCGGGCCAAGGGTTCGCCCGGCTGCGGGATGCGGGCGTTGAAGTCGAAGTGGGGTCTCTCGCCGCGGACGCCGTGCGGATCAACCTGCCGTTCTTCGTTTCCCAGGTGCTTGGGCGGCCTTCCGTTGCGCTCAAATGGGCGATGAGCTTAGACGGCAAGATCGCGACCGTCGCGGGGGAGAGCCGTTGGATCTCTTCGCCCCAAGCGCGCAAGACGTCGCTCCTGCTGCGCGAGGAGCACGACGCGATCCTGGTTGGAGTGGGCACCGTGCTCGCGGACGACCCGCGGCTCGACCGGCGGGTCGGCCGTGCGAAAGGGCCGATCGTCCGGGTCGTGCTCGACCGGCGCCTGCGGACGCCCGCTTCAGCGCAGATGCTTCAAGTGAAAGGGCCGGTCATGATCTTCACCGAGGCGGAGGATGGCGAAAAGAGCGCGGCGCTCGCCGCGGCCGGTGCCGAAGTGGTCCGCCTGGCCGCCGTCGAGCCCGCGGCGGTGCTCAAGATGCTGTTCGAGCGCGGGGTGCGAAGCGTGCTCGTCGAGGGGGGCGGCGAGGTCCATGCGAGCTTCGTCGCCGCCGGGATCTACGATGCCGTGCAGGTGGATGTTGCGCCCTTACTGCTCGGCGGAGCCTCCGCTCCGACGCCGCTCGGGGGGGCGGGTTTCGCCCGGTTGGCCGCGGCGCCACGCCTCGAACGGGTCGAAGTGAAACGCCGGGGCGAGGACGTGATCCTTTCAGGCCTGCGCGCCGGATGCTTGGATGAGCTGCTGCGCGCGACCTGAAAAACGTTTCGATTACGGCGTGCTCTGGTACCATCGGGATTGTGAAGATCGTAGACCTTACAAAGCGTACCTACGTCTGCGGCGAGGCCCCGGCTCGATGTTCAGCGGCCTGATCCTCGAGACCGGCCGCGTCGAGGGCGATCCGGAGTCGACGCCGGGGGGCGGCTGCCGCTTGACCGTCGACTTTTCGGCCGACCTCCTGGCTCGCCTGCCGTCGCCTCCGCTGGGCGCGAGCCTCGCGGTGTCGGGGGTCTGCCTGACGATCGTGGCGCTCGATCCGATCTCTCCGACCGCGTTTCGCGCCGCGTTCGAGCTGTCGCCCGAGACGCTCGCGCGGACCGCTCTCGCCGACTTGCGGGCGGGCGCGGAGGTCAACCTGGAGCCGGCGCTGCGGGTGGGCGATCCGCTCGGCGGCCATTGGGTCCAGGGGCACGTGGACGGCACCGCGACGGTCGTCGCTCGGCGCGAGCAGGACCCGTTTCGCATCCTCGCCTTCTCGCTGCCCGAAGCCTTGGAGCGCTATCTGGTGGAGAAAGGCTCGATCACGGTCGACGGCGTGAGCCTGACGGTTTCGAGTCTGGCCGCCGATCGCTTCGAGGTGGCGCTCGTGCCGCATACGCTGGCAGTGACGACCTTGAAGCACCTCGTTCCGGGCGACCGGGTCCACCTGGAGGTCGACGTACTGGCGAAATACGTCGAGCGGGCGCTGGCCGCCCGATCCGACCGGACCGGGCAGGCTCCGGTCGCTTCGGAAGTGGTTTCGTTTGCCCCACAGCGACTGGCTGCTGCCGAAGGCGCCCGAAGGAGCGAGGAGGCGAACGAGACCACTTCCGCGGCCTCGGCCGGTCCCGTGGGAGCCTGGGCGTGAGCCTCCGCTGGGCGGCGACGCGCCCCGAACCGGCGCGTTTTTGGGTTCGCTTCGCGCCGCGCGATTGGCCGGGGGCGAACGAACCATGGCTCGATCTCTCCCGCGGGCGTTTGGGCGAGGCGGGAGAAGGGGTCGATTTTTCGCCCCTGCTCGGCCAGCCGCTCGACGACGTCGCCTACCTGCCGCCGGTTCCGCCGCTGCTCGCCGCGGCGCGCGACGCCCTGGCCCGCGATCATCTGGCGCGTGGCACCCCGGTGCTGCTGCAACTGCTGCCCGGAGAGCGCGCCGAGGCGCCGGGAGCGACCCTGGTGGTCGATGCGCTCCCCGCCGTGCTCGCGGGCGACCTGGCGTCGCTCGACCGGCTGCCCGAGGGGGCGGGCGTAGCGTTTCCCCTGCTCGCGGGGCTCACCGACGATCCGGAGATCTGGGCGATCGTCGGCGAGCGAATGGCGGCGGCCGAGGCGGCCTGGGTTCACGGCATCGCGCCGCAACTCACTCCCGTCGAGCGGCGGCGGCTGGCGCGCGACGACGCGTTCGAGGCGCTGTTTCATCGCGAGCCGCCGCTCGAGCGCGATTTCTCGCGCGCTCTAGCGCGCTTCGGTTTCACGCCGTTCCTCCCCCGGCCGCTCCCGCGGCCGCCGATCCAGCTGCGCGAGAACCGGCGGATCGCCGGCCTGCTCGGAGTCGCCGCCGAGATCTGGCTCCGGCTCGGTCGTCCGGCGGAGCCGGGCCAGGCGCTGTTTCGGGCTTCGCGCTGGGCGGATGCGACGCGCTACGACCTCGCCTCGCTCTGCCGCGAAGGGCACCTCGGGGTGATCGCCGAGCTCGAAGGGCTCGCCGGGACCCTGGTCGAGCAGGCCGTCGCCCGCTCGGGGGCGTCGGAGCTGGCCGCGATGATCGACGAGTACCTGGCGCCGGAACCCGCGAAGCCCAGCGAGGAGACCGCGGATCTCGCGGTCGCGGAGGTCTAGCTGTTCCCGCGGCGCATTTCGCCTGTCATGTTCCTGTAATCCGAGGGGCATTAGCCTCGCCGCTCCAGCCGTTTCCCCGGAGGATCGGGTCATGACCACCATGCGCGCAACTTCTCGTCTCGCTTGTTTCGGTCTCGCCTTCTGCCTGTTGGGTGCCGTCCCGGCGCTCGCCCGCGGCGGCGGCGACGATACCGGGCTCACTTTGCGCGTCAGCGACGCCGTGGGTCAGCCCGGGGGGATCGTCGCGGTGGTCGTGCGGACGTATGCCGCCCGGCCGATCAAACAGGGGCAGGTCTGCTTCCGCCCGCGGCGCGGCCCGCAGAGGATTTTGCCGCCCGGCGCCCTGACGGCCAACGCCGGGGATCAGCCGTTCACGGCGCTGATCGGCGCGCTGGTGTTCGGACCGCGCGGGGCGGTCACCTATCGCGCCGCGCTCCAGCCGCTGGATGCGGTGGTCGCGTTCGCCTCGCCCGCCGCGATGGTCAATCGCCTGGACGGGCCGGTCGCGGTGCTGTATCTGAGGCTCGCGGCGGACCTACAGCCGGGCGATACCTTCACGCTCGACCTCGATCCGGCGAACACGTTCCTGGTCGACGAGACGGGCCGGCCGATCTCGGTGCTGCCGAAGCCCGGCCTATTGCGGATCAAGACGAGAGGCGAGTCGATCGAGCTGCGCGCGGCCGGAGCACGACTCGCTCCGGGGCGGCCGGCGGCGCTAGGGATCTTGACGATCGAGGCGCGGCCGTTCACCAAAGGACAGGTCGGTTTGCGTTGGGATCCGGCAATTCAGGCGGCGAGGCCTTCGGTGCGGATGGATGCGCGCTTCGGCCGCGCGACGTTCATCGTCGATCGCTCGACGCCCGGACTGCTGATCGTCACGTTCGAAAGCCCGGACGCCTCGCTGAATACGGTTCCGGGCAAGTTCATCGAGGTGACGCTGCCGACCAAGAGCTCGGTGCCCCACGGCACGAAGTCCGCCGTGCGGATCGACCCGAACCTGACCTTTCTGGCGAACGGGCCGGACGACCTGTCGCCGTTCACGATGAAGAACGGCCAGATCACCTTCCACTAGATAAGGGCCACTCGGTACCGGTCGCGGCCTGCCAAAGAGTAAGCAGATCTGTCGGCACCGGCGCCTCGAACGCGAGCGGCGCGCCGGTCTTCGGATGGGCGAACGCGAGGCGCCAGGCGTGCAGCGCCGGGCGCGGAAAGTCGCGAACCACCCCCTGGCGAGACTTGTCCAGCGTCTTCCAGCGGGCTTCGCCGTAAACCGGATCTCCGACCAGCGGATGGCCCAAGTACTTCGCGTGGACGCGGATCTGGTGCGTCCGTCCGGTGTGGAGATGGAAGGCGATCAGTGCGAGCCCCGCCGCCGCTGCCAGCGTCCGGTAATCGGTGTGGGCGGCGCGGCCGCGCGGGACGACCGCCATCTCCTGGCGGTTGACCGGATGGCGGCCGATCGGCGCGTCGATCGTTCCGGTCGCGAGCTTCGGTACGCCGTGGACGATGGCAAGATAGCGCTTGTCGACCGCGCGACCGGCGAACGCCGCGGAGAGCGTCCGATAGGCTTCGGGAGTCTTCGCGACGACCAGGGCGCCGCTGGTGCCGAGGTCGAGCCGGTGGACGATCCCCGGGCGTCCGGGGCCGCCGACCCCGGCGATCGAGGCATCGTGGCCGAGCAGGAAATGAGCGAGCGTGCCGGTCGCCCGGCCGGCGCCCGGATGAACCGCGAGCCCCGCCGGTTTGTCGAGCACTAGAAGCTCGGAATCCTCGAACAGGATCGCCAACTCGCCGCTTTCGGCCTCGATCCGGTCGTCGCCGGGAACGGGAGGATCGCAGGCGATCTCGTCGCCCGGCGCCACCGCATCGGAGCCCGAGGCGGGCTTGCCGTTCTTGAGCACCCGGCCTTCGCGCAACCAGCGCTGTACCTGGTTCCTCGGCACGTCGAGATGGTGGGCGACGTAGCGATCGATCCGATCGAGCGCCCCGGCCTCCTTGTCGCCGGATGCGGGGGCGACCACCCAGGCCGACGGCGTGGGATGTCCCATCGGGAGGGCTACGCCGGTTCCGGGGCCGGGTAGCGACGCTTTAAGCTGTCGATCACCATCAGCGTGATGCCGATCGAAATCGCGGCATCCGCCACGTTAAATGCCGGCCAATGGTGCAGGCCGACGAACAGATCGACGAAATCGGTCACCGCCCCAGTGGTCGCCCTGTCGAGCAGGTTGCCGAGCGCGCCGCCGACCACCAGGGCGAGCGCCGCGAGCAGCGTCCGATCCTTGGTGGGGGTGCGCCAGAAATAGATGCAGACCGCGGCGAGGGCGCCGAGACCGAGGGCGGTGAGCAGCCAGCTGCCGCTCGAAAGCCCTTGGGCCGCGAACAGGCCGAACGCCACGCCGGTGTTCCTTACATGGGTGAAGTTTGCGAGGCCGCCGAAAATCGGGGTCGAGGCGTGGAGCGGCAGATGGACTTCGATCAACCATTTCGTCCACTGGTCGAACACCAGCACGGCGAGCGAGACGAACAGGAACCCGAGTTTTCGCGGAGCGTTGGGCACGGTGGAGAGGGCATTTTCGGTCAAGTTTCGAGCCTCGGGGGTTTCGTGGAGCGCGGTGAAAAAAGCGCGCGGGCCGCGGCGACCAGCGCGGGCAGCTCGGCGGAGTCGAGAAAGATCCGAATCCCGGCGATTCCCGCGGCTCCGGCTCGGGCCAGCTCCGGCAGGCGCTCTAGTGTAACGCCGCCGAGAGCGAACAGGGGAAGGCCGAGCGTCGCCGCGCGCTCGAACGCCGCGAGGCCGACCGGCGGCCCCAACGCCGCCTTGCTCGGGGTCGAATAGACCGGGCCGAACGTCGCGTAGTCGGCCCCCTCGTCGCGTGCGCTCTCGATCTCCGTGAGATTGTGGGTGGAACGACCGAGCAGAAGACCGGCACCGAACCGGGCGCGCATCGCGGCGACCGGCAAGCCAAAGCTCGGCAAATGGACGCCGACTCTGCCGCCTTCGGTCGTAGTTCGGCAAGCCTCCTTGCTCCTTCGGGCGCCTTCGGCAGCAGCCAGTCGCTCCGGGGCTTGCCGAACCACGACCGGTTCCACGGCCCGCGCGACGTCCACCCGGCCGTTGATCAGCAGCACGGTCTCGGGCGGAAGGTTTTGCCGGGCGGATCGGGCCAGCGCGAGCAGCTCTCGATCCGGCAGGTCTTTCTCGCGGATCTGTACCGCCCCGACCCCCGCGGCTCCGACCTGTCGGAACCAGGGTTCGAGCGCTCCGCCGGGATCCGCCCGGCGGTCGCTGATCGCGAGCAGGTCAAACCCCGGGTGTTGCGGCACCGGGTGCCTCGGCGTCGAGGCCGGAATCGGCCGCGCGCTCCGGCGCGGCGGGCGGTTCGGCCGGCGACGCGGCGTCCGGGGCGGCCGCCTTCGCCCGGCCGCGCGGCCACAGCGCGTCAAGGTCGTGGACGCCCCAGATCAGATGGACCATGCCGAAGCCGGTGAGCGCCGCGCGGGCGAGCGCGGTGTGGAAGGTGGCGGCGAGCAGCGGGACCGGGAGCTGGACCACCGTCCGGTCCCACGCCGGGCTCCAGGGCACCATGATTAGAAACATGCCGGCTTCCAGGCAATACGAGACGAACAACAGGCGGGTGAGCAGACCGGGACGCATGGGGGCGACATTGTAAGCCGGGACCCGGCACTCCTGGGGCAAAACGAATGTACGCGGCTTCTCGATGAGCCCTCTTGACGGAAGCGTCGATTGTCTATAACCTTAAGGTTATGGAACCGCTCAGTTATACGCCGCCGATACAGGATCAGCTCGATGCGACGTTCGCCGCGCTCGCGGACCCGACTCGCCGAGCGATCCTCGCCCGCCTCGCCTCGGGCCCGGCGTCGGTGATGGAGCTGGCCGAGCCGTTCGCGATGAGCCAGCCGGCGATCTCCAAGCACCTCAAGGTGCTGGAGCGCGCCGGTCTGATCTCGCGCGGCAAGGACGCCCAGCGCCGGCCGTGCCAACTCGAAGCTGCGCCGCTCGCGTCAGCCAACGAGTGGCTCGAAGGGTACCGGCAATTCTGGGAGGCGCGCTTCGAGCACCTCGAACGCCCTGCTCGACGAGATGAAGAAGACGACATCGCCTTAAACGAACCCACGAAACGAAAGAGGAGAACCCCATGCGCAACGTCGGCCAGTTGACGGTTTCCACCCCCACCGAACGCGAGATCGTCATGACCCGCGTGTTCGACGCCCCGCGCCACCTGGTATTCGAGGCGATGACCCGACCCGAGCTGCTCAAGCGGTGGCTGCTCGGCCCGGAGGGTTGGACGATGCCGGTGTGCGAGATCGATTTGCGGGAAGGAGGCGCCTACCGCTACGTCTGGCAGAAGGGGGATACCCAGATGGGGATGGGGGGCGTGTACAAGGAGATCGCGGCGCCCGGGCGGATCGTCCAGACCGAGGTGTTCGACGACGCCTGGTATCCCGGCGAGGCGATCAACACGACGGTGCTGTCCGAGGAGAACGGCCGCACCACCCTCACCCTGACGATCCTTTACCAGTCGAAAGAGGCGCGCGACGGCGTCCTTGCCTCGCCGATGGAAGACGGAGTCGGGGCGAGCTACGACCGTCTCGCCGACCTGTTGGCTTCGCAGGTGGCGGCGTAACCTTCGGGCGTTCGGCGGGAGATCGACGTGCCAGCCAAAACAAAGAAGCCTCCCGCCGAGCCCGCGCTCGGCCCCCAGGTCGAAGCGGCGCTCGCCTGGCTCGAGCAGGAGAGCACGACGAAGGATCGAGAGAATTTGGTCCGTTTCGGCATCGACGCCGACCCCGCGTTCGGAGTTTCGATGGCGAACATCCAGCTGCTGGCCAAGAGCCTGGGCAAAAGCCACGAGCTTGCCCAGGCGCTCTGGGCTTGCGGCTGGTACGAGGCGCGGCTGCTCACCTCGTTCGTCGACGAGCCGGCGCGCGTTACCCCCGAGCAGATGGACCGCTGGACGGAGGACTTCGACAACTGGGGCATCTGCGACACCCTCTGTTTCCACCTGTTCGACCGCACGCCGTACGCCTGGGACAAGGTTCGCGAGTGGAGCGATCGACCCGAAGAATTCGTCAAGCGCGCCGCTTTCGCCCTGCTCGCGAGCCTCGCGTTGCATGACAAGAAAGCCGGCGACGAACGGTTTATCGCAGGGTTGGCCCTGATCGAGCGCGCTGCCCCGGACGGGCGGAACTTCGTCAAGAAAGGAGTCAGCTGGGCGCTGCGCCTGATCGGCCGCCGCAATGCCGCCCTTCATGCCCAGGCCGTCGCCGTGTCCAGACGCCTAGCAGCATCTGCCGAGCCGGCGGCCCGCTGGATCGGCAAAGGAGCGCTGCGCGAGCTGACCAGCCCGAAGGTCGCCGGCAAGTTCAAATAGGCCACGAACAGGAGGCCCTCCGCCCCGATCAGTAAATCTCTTCGACCACCGGCGCATTCCGCCGGAACAACAATCCCGCGAGGTGGGCGGAGACGAACAGGGCGTAGGTGCCGAGAACGCCGGCGATCGCGGCGCCGGCGAGCGGGATACGGCCAAGACCAAGGCGGGCGAGCCAGACCGCAAGGTCGAGGGCGAAGACGAGGTTCACGATCGTCACCGCGTCGGCGCCGCAAGCGCGGAAGGCGCGGTAGTGTAGATCGAGCCGCAGCACGTGGTCGGGATGGAACTTGCCGACCGCGCCGAGCGCCATGGTGGCGGCGCCGCCGCCGAGCCAGCCGAGCACCGCGAGCCCAAGCCAGAACAGGAGGTTCGGTTCCTTGGCGAAGATCGCTCCGCGTCCCAGGAAGAGGTAGAGCGCCACCAGGCCGTAGCGCCAGATCTGCAGGATCAGGAAGACCAGGATGTCGAAGAAGCGCTCGCCGAGCGAGAAGTAGTCCGGCCAATCGGGCAGCTCATCTTGGCCAGCGGCGGTCGAGCGGGCGATCTTGAGCTGGAGCCCGACCAGCAGCGACCAGAATCCGAACGCAAGAGCGAAGCGGAAGAAATCGATGCCGAACCGAAGCATGATCTCCACCGCCCCTTGGCAAACCAGCGCGGCGACGAACAGGTATTTGCCCATGCCGCGGAACGGGTAGGCGAAAGCGTCGCCAAGACGGTAAGTCGAGTCGACCGCCGCGCGGCGCCGATGTTGGATCGCGGAGTGAGCACCGGGCGCCGGCCCGACCTCCGGGGCGAGCGGGATCGCCCGTTCGCCGCAGATCTTGCAGAACAGAAGCGCGTGCCCGGCCGTGATGCACCGGTCGCACAGCCGGCGTCCGCAGCCGTCGCAGGCATAGAGCGCCGGAACCTCGGGGTGCTGAGCGCAAACGCTCGGCATTCGATGCCGCGCTACCGCACGCCCCAAACTTTGTGTTGTTGAATCGACAGCCGCCAGGTCGGATTCTCCTCGACCAGGCGCAGGCACCAGGCGAGCGCGCGCGGATCGATCCGGTCGCCGGTAAACGCGGGGGAGATCAGGTAGTGTTCCGCTTCGACCACGGTCTGCGGAATCGCCTGGCCGTGGCCGCGGACGTATTTGACCTCGTGCGCGGTGCGTTGGCGGATCGCGTGCTCGGCGACCTTTGGGCTCACGGTGATCCAGTCGATCCCGTCCGGCAGCGCGAAGCTGCCGTTGGTCTCGATCGCCAGGGCGTACCCCGCGGCATGCAGCGCGTCGATCAGCTCCCGATCGACCTGAAGCGCAGGCTCGCCGCCGGTGAGGATCACCCAGCGGCAGGTGGGGGAGAGGGCGCGAAACTCGGTGACAATTTCGTCGACGGCAAGATCGCGTCCCGATTCGAACTCGGTGTCGCAGTCGAAGCCGTGGGTCTCGACCTTACAGATGAGGTTGCACTTCGAGAAACGGAGGAAGAGGTTCGCCGTTCCCGCGCGAACCCCTTCCCCTTGCAGGCTGTAGAAGATCTCGTTGACCCGATAGGTCTTTGCCACGAGCGCCTCTATCCTTGCCGGCCTACGCGCATCAAGCGGTCGCCCGATTGCCGCGCGTCGCGCCGACGCCGCCGAAGCCGATCAGCGCGCCGACGAGGATCAACCCGAGCCCCCAGAGCGCCCGGGCATGCTCCGCGGCGGTTCCGTCCCCGGCGAGAGCCAGGAGGGTGCCGGGCCCCGCGTTGTGCGGAATCGCAAACAAACCGGCCGCGAGAAGCAGGAAGCCGATCGACGCGATCTTGAGCGTAGGCGGCGTCTTCTCGGGACGGCCCAAACCGCGGCCGATCACGCTCTGCGAGTAGCCGAACGAGGTATAGACCGCAAAGCCGAGCACCAGCCAGCCGATGAACCGCCACCACGAGGCCGGAGGCAGGTAGAACATCAGCCCGATGCACGAGGCGGCACCCAGGAGCGGCAGCAGGTACGGCCCGAACGGCACCTGGAACGGGCGGGCGCGGTTCGGGTCCTTCAGGCGCAAAATCGGGATGCCCACGCACACCAGGACGAAAGCGAACAGCGTGCCGATATTAGTCAGGTCGACCATCTCGTCGATGCTGGTGAACGCCGAGAACGCGCCGACCAGAACACCGGTCCAGATCGTCGTCACGTGCGGCGTGCGGAATTTCGGATGGACCTTGGCGAAGCTCTTCGGGAGCAAGCCGTCGCGCGCCATCGAGAAGAAGATGCGCGGCTGGCCGAGCTGGAACACCAACAGCACCGCGGTATGCGCGATCACCGAGCCGGCCGCCACCAACGTGGTCGCCCAGGTCTGGTGAGGCGCCACGTGATCGAGCGCCATGGTGAGCGGCTCGGCCTGTTGGGAAGCGAGCACCTTCACCAGGTCGGCGTAGGGAACCATGCCGGTAAACACGGCGGCGACCATGGCATAGAGCAACGTGCAGATCGCGAGCGAGGCGAGAATGCCGATCGGCAGGTTTCGGGTCGGGTTCTTGGTCTCTTCGGCGACGGTCGAGACCGCGTCGAAGCCGATGTAGGCGAAGAAGACGACCGCCGCCCCGGCGAGCGTGCCCCCCCAACCGTTCGGCTGGAACGGGTGCCAGTTCTGAGCCATCTTGGTCGCCGGCACGTAATGGAGCGCGATGCCGATGAAGAACAGCAGCACCAGGATCTTCAAGATCACCATCCCGGCGTTCAAGGAGGCCGACTCGCGAATGCCCCAGACGAGCACGATCGTGATCAACATGACGATGCCGAACGCCAGGATGTTGAAGATGATCGGGATGCCGAACAGGTGCGGCGCGCTCTCGTAGAGGCCGGGGATCTTCGCCGCCGTCCGGTAGTCGATCGCCATCCATTGAGGAATGTGGATGCCGAAGCCGTCGAGCAGAGTGCGGAAGTAATTGCCCCAGCTGATCGCCACGGCGACGTTGCCTACCGCGTACTCGATGATCAAATCCCAGCCGATGATCCAGGCGATCAGCTCGCCGAGCGTCGCGTACGAATAGGTGTAGGCCGAGCCCGAGATCGGCACCATCGCCGCCATCTCCGCGTAGCAGAGAGCGGTGAAAGCGCAGACCACCGCGGTGATCGCGAACGACAGCATGAGCGACGGCCCGGCACCCGGCCGCGCCGCATCGCCCGCCGCCGCGGTGCCGATGGTCGCGAAGATGCCCGCGCCGACGATCGCGCCGACGCCGAGCAGAGTGACGTTCCACGGCCCCAGCTCGCGCCGCAAAGCGTTCGTCTTGTCCGCGGCGGAAGCCAGAATCGCGTCGAGCGACTTGGTCTGGAAGAGTCCTCGCAAGGTGGGTCCTCCGACTCGTGGGGCGACAGGCGTTACGCGAGAGCCCCGGTTGTTTTTGCAGCCGAAAACGGTCGGCGGGAGTCTGTCACGGGAGGAAGGGTGGCCGCCAGATTGGGGATGCCGGCCTGAGCGAACAAGGGTTTGAGGCGAGCGCCCGAGGTCTAGGCTGTGGCTTGGGTCCCGCTCGATCTCTGGTACGATTTCCTTATGGCCTGGCAAGACGACGAGGTCACAGACCCGGAAATCGCAGGGATCCCCACCGACTATCCCCAGCTCGCGGTGTCGGAGACCGGTTTGGACTGGGGCGACGTCAGTCAGATTCGCGACAAGCTGAAGCTGACGCCCACGGAGCGGTTGAAAGCCGCCCAGGATTTCATGAACGCCGTCCTCCGAATCCGTGCTCAGAATGCCCGCTGAGCTAAGGTTTGACGAGGTTCTCCGAGTACTAGTCCGAAACGAGGTGGAGTTCATCGTCGTTGGCGGGATCGCAGCGATCCTTCAGGGGTCTCCCCTCACCACCGAAGACGTGGATGTCGTCTACCTTACTTCCGAGGAGAACATCCTTCATCTGGCGAAGGCGCTAGGAGAGTTGGAGGCGTTCTACCTCGATCCTGCGGGCCGCCACATCGAGCCGGATGCTACCCGGCTGGCCTCCGCGAGAATTCACCTCCTGAAGACAAGGTGCGGCCGGGTCGACGTCTTGCGTACGGTGGGCAAGGGCCTCGCCTTCCAGGACCTGGTAGGGAAATCCCGAGTGCTTGAGGTGGACGAGCTTCAGGTGCGTGTTCTCGATCTGGCGACGATCATAGAGACCAAAGAGCACGCAGATCGCCCCAAGGACCGGTACCAACTGTTGTTCTTGCGGCAGGTTCTTGCGGAGATCCAACGCTTAGAGGCCGAGTAGGCTGAGCCGCAGGCGCGTCTTCGCGATCTCGCTCAATGCCGCGTCTCGACGGTCTGGAACGCTTCCCAGTCGGCCTCGACGAAATCCTCCACGACTTGGATCGCTTCGCGTTGGTAGGAGCGGTCGCTCGCCATTTCGGTGAATTCGGCGTCGATCGCCGCTCGGCGGCAGGCGACGAGCTGATTACGAAGCCACTTCCAGAAAGCCGGGTTGTCCATCCGCTATTCCTCCCGTCAAGTCGATTCACGTCGCCGCAAGATCTCCTCCGCGTCGGCAAATGGCGTTACGTCTCGGATAGGCGAACTGCGCCCCGGATAGCGCCTATTCACGCCGGATAGAGGGTATGCGCCTCGGAGAGCGGCTCTACACGCTGGACAGCGGCGTTACCTCTCGGACAGCCGCTATACGCCGTGGATAGCCGCTATACACGCCGGATGGCGGCCTATCCGTCCCGGAATCGGATCAGCGGTCCCAGGATCGGATCAGCGGTCCCAAGACAGGAACAAGCGGTCCCGGAATCGGATCAGCAGTCCCGGAATCGGAATATACGTCCCAGGATCGGAATAACGGGTCCCGGGACCGGAATATACGTCCCTGAATCGGATCAGCGGTCCCCGGATCGGAGCTGCGGACGCGTAGAACGAGCTGCGGGCGTAGAAACGGACTTGGCGCTCCGGATGTGCGTTTCTCGCCGTTCCAAGCGGCTTGCCGCCGCGGAATTGGCATCGCGTTCGGCGGCGACACGTTTCTGCGACGGATGAACCCGCGTAGCCGCAGCTCGGCCCAGCGGCGTCTCCTTCACCCTCCAATGCGGCACAGACCTTGAGAGAAGGGGTCAGATTGCCCGCTTCGAACCGGCTCATGGTGAACAGGAGATCCAACCTTGAATCCATCGCTTTCCGCTCTTCTCTCGAAGACGCGGTCGTTCCGCCGCGTCGGTCTTAGCTTCGCGGTCGCCGCGTTTGCGCTCTCGAGTCTGCCCGGCTTCGCCGCCAACCTCATGCCCCAGCCGTCCGCCGCCAAGACTTTCGGCGTCGGCGGCCTTTGGCAGGCCGCGGGCGCAGCGCCCGCTCTGTTCGGCCAGGTCGAGAACATCCCGGGCGACGGTCCGATCGTCGGCGCGATCCATACCGTGGTCGCCCACCCGACGAACCCGAACATCCTCTGGGCGGGCGCCGTCAATGGCGGCATCTGGGTGACCCATAACGCGACGGCGGCGAAACCGAACTGGCTGCGGACCACGGACGATCAGGCGTCGATCTCGATCGGCGCGCTCGATCTCGATCCGACCGATCCGGCGCGGAATACGCTCGTGGCGGGGATCGGCCTCTGGAGCAGCTTCGGATTCGCCGGCGGCCGCCGGACGGGCCTGCTCAGGAGCACGACCGGCGGCATTCTCTGGACTCCGATCGACGGCGGCGGCACGCTCGCCGGCAAGGATTTCTCGGGCGTCGCCGTGCGCGGCAAGATTCTGATCGGCGCGGTGGACTTCGCCGACGACTTCAACTTCACCAAGGTTGGGATCTTCCGCTCGACGGACGGCGGCGCCACTTTTACCCAGATCTCGTTGGGGGACGGCACGGTCACCGGCCTGCCGGGCGGCGTTTCGTACGACCTGGTAGGCGACCCGACGCGGCCGAAGCGGCTGTTCACGAACATCGACTTCGCCGATCTGTTCGGAGGCACGAACGGCATCTACCGGAGCGACGACACCGGCGCCGCCTGGACCAAGGTGAGCAGCCCGGCGATGGACGCGCTGCTCGTCTCCGGCGCGGTCACCAACGTCGAGCTGGCCGTCGGCCGGAGCAACAACGTCTACTGCGCGCTCGTCGACGCCGCCGGCCAGCTTGGGGCGGTCTTCCGCTCCGGCAACGGCGGTGCCTCCTGGACGCAGATGGATCTGCCGACGACCAACGACGGTGGCCCAGTCGGCATTCACCCGAGCGGCCAGGGTTTCCTGCATCTGTCGATCGCCGCCGATCCGGTCGATGCGAACATCGTTTACGTCGGCGGCGATCGCCAGCCTTATAAAGATGAGGCGCTCGGCGGCCCGGTCGATTTTCCCAACTCGATCGGCGCGAACGACTTCTCGGGCCGCCTGTTTCGGGGTGACGCGAGCAAGCC
>Ga0068860_100002760_pt1 | contig 18273 bp, 17 predicted proteins | sample KBSSwiS32_FD_66597 | JGI IMG/M metagenome (GOLD analysis project Ga0068860, IMG submission 66597) | Switchgrass rhizosphere microbial communities from Kellogg Biological Station, Michigan, USA - KBS Switchgrass S3-2 | ecosystem: Host-associated > Plants > Roots > Rhizosphere > Soil ... | reverse complement strand
ACGGATCGCGGGTTGGCGTCATCATCATGGTGTGCTCCGGTACAACATCGTGCGAACCATTGAAGCACCGCGACCTGCGGGAGGCAGTTCAATAGTGAACGCCGCGTCGTTCACTGTGGGTCGGCACTGAACCGTTCGGACCGGTCCCGCAACCCACGACCCGTGCGGGTGCGCCCGCCCCAACCTGCCCGAGGCGCCCGATGGTCGACCGTCTGTATCCCGGAGTCTTTCTCAGCGAACTGGCACTGCACGCCACGCCGATCGACGGCGTCGCGACGTCGACGCCAGTGGGGGGCGCGCATGCCGCCGAGTCGCACGTCCCCGCACACACCCCCGACTGGACCGACCTCGCACCGCACGACCCCGGCGTCACGTTGCTGGAAGCATGGGCCTACGCCGGGGAGTCGCTGATGTACCGTGCACCGCACGCCCCCCATGCGGCAGCGCATGGCATGGTCACTGGACTGGCGATGCGCCGCGACGGTGCCCCGGCGAACGATGCGTTGCAGGTGTCGGCCGGCAGCGCGCTGGCGCCGGACGGGCAACCCGTCGAGCGCACGGCGTCGAGCGACGCGCCGCGCGTCAAAAAGCCGTGACCCCGCCCTCTCAGGGGCGGGCGCTGACGCGCGCGATCACGGCTTGGTGGTGGCCCGGGAGAACGTCGCGTAGGGCACGGTCTTCTCGCTGGGTTGCGTGGCCAGGCGGCGCTGTTCGGCGCGCAGCTGTTCGCCGCGCTGCACCGACTGTTGCAGCAGCAGGACGTACAAGCCCAGCAGGATCGCCACCGCCAGCACGGCCCATGCCACCAGCAGGCCGCGAGGCGTGATGATGAAGCGAAGGCCGAAGGGGAGGATGACGTTGACGGTCCACATGGCGGGTTCTCTCGGGTCGGCGCCAGTCTGTGGCGCGGCCCTCACGGCCACGATCGGCCGAACGCGCATCCGCGTGTAGGACGAAAGCGCATCGCCTGAACCCTCGGCAGCGACCCCTATGATCGCGCCGATGCGCGAGGTGGACGCAGTGATCGTCGGCGCCGGTGCCGCCGGCTTGCACTGCGCCGCGATCGCCGGCCAGCGCGGCGTGCGCGTGCTGCTGATCGACCACGCGAGCGCGGTCGCCGAGAAGATCCGCATCTCCGGCGGCGGACGCTGCAACTTCACCAACCGCGACGCGGCGCCGCAGCACTTCGTGTCGGCCAACCCGGACTTCTGCCGCTCGGCGCTGGCGCGCTACACGCCACGTGACTTCATCGACCTGGTGCAGCGCCATCGCATCGCTTGGCACGAGAAGCACAAGGGCCAGCTGTTCTGTGACGACTCCAGCGAGCAGATCATCGCGATGCTGCTGGCCGAGTGCGCGCAGGGCCGCGTCGAGCGCTGGCAGCCGTGCAGCGTGCAGGCGGTGCACCCGCAGGTCCACGGCTTCGCGCTCGACACCACGCGCGGCCCGGTGCGCGCGGCGCAGTTGGTGGTGGCCAGCGGTGGCTTGTCGATTCCGAAGATCGGTGCCAGCGACTTCGGCTATCGCCTCGCGCGCCAGTTCGGCCACGCGATCGTCGAGCCGCGGCCCGGGCTGGTGCCGCTCACGTTCGACAGCGCGCAGTGGGCGCCGTTCGCTGCGCTGGCCGGGTTGTCGCTCGAGGTCGACGTGGCGAGCGCCGACGCGCGCACCGTGTTTCGCGAAGACCTGCTGTTCACGCACCGTGGCCTGAGCGGCCCGGCGATCCTCCAGATCTCGAGCCACTGGCGCAGCGGCGAGGCGCTGCACATCGATCTTGCACCGGGGCGCGACCTGCAAGCCGAGCTGCTCGCGGCCAAGCGGGCGTCGCGGCGACGGCTCAGCAACGAGCTCGCCGAGCGGATGCCGCGCCGCCTCGCCGACAGCTGGCTGGCGCGTCACGGCGGCGCGATCGCCGAACGGCCGCTGCCCGACATCCGCGACCGCGACCTCGCCGCGCTGGCGCAGCAGCTGCAGCGCTGGCGCGTGACCCCCAATGGCAGCGAAGGCTTTCGCAAGGCCGAGGTCACGGTGGGCGGCGTCGACACGCGCGAGCTCAGCTCGCAGACGATGGAAAGCCGCCGCGTCGCCGGGCTGCACTTCATCGGCGAGGCGGTCGACGTCACCGGGTGGCTCGGTGGCTACAACTTCCAGTGGGCGTGGGCGAGCGCCGCGGCGTGTGCGCACGCGCTGCAACGCGCGCCGCCGGCGGCTTGAACGCGTCGGCGCCGCGGCGTCACGCGCACTCGAAGCGCGGCGCGTGCGACGACAACAGCGCGCTGCGCACCGGCAAGCCCCAAAGGGTGCGCAGCTCGTGCGCCAGCGTGTCCACCAGTGCGCGCACGTCGGCCGCTGCGCCATCGTGCAGCGCCTCGGCGACGATCAGCACGTTGGCACTCGCCGGCTGGATCGCCGACAGCGCGCTTTGCCGGTTGGTCCAGCGGCGCGCGTGCGCGCGGCCGGCGTCATCGGCAAACGTGACCTCGCCCGGCTCCGGATGCTCGTGCTCGCCGCTGAAGGCGAGGTAATCCTCGCTGCCGGTGGCATGGCGCACCTGCAGGTCGCCGTCGATGCGCTGCAGGTCGAGCGCAGCCACCGGGATCGCGAACGCCACCGACACCGCGTTGCACAGGTCCACCAGCGGATGCAGGCGCGGCAGATCGCCCTCCTTGCGCAGGCGGCGCAGCAGTGCCTCGGATGCGCAGCGGTACTGCGTCGGCTTGAGTCCCATGCGCCCGAACGCACGGCGCCACGCCTGGATCGGCGGCAGGTCGCTCTCGGTGCCGCCTTGCAGTCGCGCCTGTGCGCGCTCGACGTGGCGCGTCAACGCGCCGCCGACGTCGACGCGATCGTGGATGCCCTGCACGTGCAGCGTGCCGGCCACCAGCTCGGGAAACGCCTGCCACAGCGCGGGCGAATGACCGAAGTGCATGCAAGACTCCTGGGCGCTCGCCCCGATGCGGGCGCGTGCGCGATGATAGTCAGCACCCTGCTGCCGTGCCGCTGCGGCGTTGCGTCGGCGCGCTCGCGCGCGGTCATGCCGCCGCGTCGCGCACCAGCTCGAGCACCGCGTCGGCGAAGGCCTGCGGCGACTCCTGAGGCATGTTGTGCCCGACGCCGTGCGCCAGCCTGTGCGAGCGCGCGCCGCTGAAGCGGTGCGCGTCGCGTGCCGCATCGGCCGGCCCACGCACGCCGTCGTCGGTGCCGTCGATGCTGATCGTCGGCACGCCGATCGGTGGCTGCGCCGCCAATCGCTGCTCGATCGCCGCGTAGGCCGGGTCGCCGGCCACCAGAGCGAAGCGATGACGGTACGAATGGATCACGACGTCGACGAAGTCGGGGTTGTCGAACGCGAGCGCGCTGCGCTCGAAGGTCGCGTCATCGAACACCCAGCTCGGCGACCAGGTACGCCACAGCAGCCGACACAGCGCACGGCGGTCGGCTGCCAACCCGGCACGCCCGCGCTCGCTGTGGAAATAGTACTGGTACCACAGGCGCCGTTCGCTGTCGGGCGGCAGCGGACGCAGCGCGCTCGCGATGTGCTGGATGTTGTAGCTGTTGTAGGTGAGCAGTCCGGCGCAGCGCTCGGGCCACAGCGCCGCCACCACGCACGCGGCCCGGCCACCCCAGTCGTAGCCCGCCAACACCGCGCGCGGCAGCGCCAGCGCGTCGAGCAACGCCACCAGGTCGGCACCGAGCGCGGCCTGCTCACCCGAGCGCGGCGTTGCCGCGTGCAGGAAGCGGGTGGCGCCGAAACCGCGCAGGTACGGCACGATCGCGCGGCAGCCCTGCGCGGCCAGCAGCGGCATCACTTCGGCGTAGGCGTGGATGTCGTACGGAAAACCGTGCATCAACAGCACGGGCACGCCGCTCGACGGGCCGGCTTCGTGATACGCGATGCGCAGCACGCCGGCGTCAACGTGGTGCAGCGGTTCGAGTCGGTTGGCGGTCATCGTGACAAGCGCAGTCGACGAGGACCTGCTAGCGCGCCGCCTCCTCCTCCTGATCGATCGCCACCCGATCGGGGTAGAACGCCAGGTGACCGCGGATGGGCGCCACCGCGTCGTAAGGCGCTTCGTAGGTCCACACCGCGTTGGCGCCACGCGCGCCGAGCGCCACGATGCTGTAGTACGCACAGTCGCCCTTGTACGGGCAGTAGGTCGCGTGGTCGGTGCGCTGCAGCTGCGCCATCTCGACGTCGCTGCGCGGGATGTAGTGCACCGGCGGATAGTTGGCCTCGCGCAGCGTCAGCGCCGCGCGCGTGTCGGCGATCACGCTGCCACCCGCGCGCACCGTCACGCGCTGCGGGTTCGGCTCGATCGTGATCGGATGCGTGGCGTCTGGAATGCGGACGGGTTTGGCGGTCATGGCGGTGTGCGTGTCGGGGCGGCGGGTGCGCATTGTGTCGCCGCCGTCAAGGGCCCATCCGCGATGCGGCCTTGGCCTGCCGCGGGTCTGGCCGGCGTGACGCATGAAACCGTCGTGTTGACTATTGAACGCACCGGCGTCCACTGCGCAATCGATTTGCGCGGATGGCGCGCGCACAGTGCCGCGAAAGCAACCTTTCGCCCCGAGGGGAGCCATCATGAACAAACGCCTGCCGATCGCCGTCCGCGCCACTGCCGCCGCGTTCGCCGTGTTCGTGACGGTGGCGACGCTCAACGGGGTGATCTCGATCGCCGAACCGCAGCAAAGCGAACTGCTGGCGCAGACCACGGCGCGCCGTGCGGCGGCGGTGGCCTCCGCCCCGCGGCCCGCCCAGCTGGCGCAAGCCGGCTTCGCTCCCACGGCCCACTGAACCCGCGCCGGCGCGTGCACGCCGCCAGCGCGGCCGGGAGTCGCGAGCCCACGCCGCAGCCGCCGGTACCCGCGCCGCACAATACGGCGCCGATGCTTCCGGCGAGCGGAGAGCGCGATGACCCGTGGCCTGTGCGTGCTGTGGTTGTGCCTGATGGGTGCGCTGGCGCAGGCGCAGACGCTGCGCTGGGCCGGACGCGGCGACATCGGCACGATGGACCCGCACTCGTTCAACGAAGGCCTCACCGACAACATCGTCGGCCACATCTACGAGCAACTGGCACGACGCAACCGCCAGCAGCAGATGGAGCCGGCGCTGGCCGAGGGCTGGCAGGTCGTCAACGACACCACGTGGCGCTTCACGCTGCGTGCCGGCGTCAAGTTCTCCGACGGCAGCCCGCTCAGCGCCGCCGACGCGGTGTTCTCGATCGAGCGCGCGCAGCAGTCGAGCTCGCAGCAGGCGTACTTCGCGCGCCAGATGGGCAAGCCCACGCAGATCGACGAGCGCACGTTCGAGCTGAAGCTGGACAAGCCCAACCCGCTGCTGCTGGAGCACCAGCTCAACGTGCGCATCATGAGCGCGGCCTGGTGCAAGGCCAACGGCGCGGCCAAGGTGCCCGACTTCACGAAGAAGGAGGAAGCGTTCTCGACCCGCAACGCGATGGGCACCGGACCGTACGTGCTCGAGCGCTTCGAGCCCGGCATCCGGGTGACGCTGGTGAAGAACCCGGCGTGGTGGGACCGCTTCGAGGGCAACGTGACGCGCGTCGTCTACACGCCGATCGGCAACGACAGCACGCGCATGGCCGCGCTGCTGTCGGGCGACATCGACCTCACGCACGACACGCCGCCGCAGGACCTGCCCAGGCTGGCGCGCGAGAACGCGATCCAGCTCGTGCACGGCCCCGAGAACCGCGTGCTGTTCTTCGTGCTGGACCAGTGGCGCGACGAGCTGCTGTACGCCAACGTCAAGGGGCGCAACCCATTCAAGGACGAGCGCGTGCGCGAGGCCTTCGCGCTGGCGATCGACGCCGAGGCCCTCAAAGCCAGCACGATGCGCGGGCAATCGGTGGTCACCGGCTGCATGGCCGTGGCCGCGGTGGCATGCATGGCCAGCGAGCTCGAGCAGCGGGCGCCGGCCGATCCGGCGCGTGCGCGCAAGCTGCTGGCCGAGGCCGGCTACGGCGACGGCTTCGAGGTCACGCTCGACTGTCCGAACGACCGCTACGTCAACGACCAGGCGCTGTGCATCGCGGTGGCCGCGATGCTGGGCCGGCTGGGCGTGAAGGTGCGCGTGGACGCGCGGCCCAAGACCATCTTCTTCCAGAAGATCGAGCGCCTGGACACCAGCTTCTACCTGCTCGGCTGGGGCGGCGCCAGCACCGACGCGCAGGGGTTGCTCGACCCGATCGTGCACCGACCCGACGCGCGCACGCAGAAGGGTGGCTACAACTATGGGCGGGTCGGCGACGAGCCACTCGACGCGCTGATCGACGCCGCTGGCATCGAGATGAATGCGCCCAGGCGCGCGCAGCTGATCGCCGATGCGCAGCGCAGAGTGCACGCGCGCCACGCGGTGCTGCCGATCCACCGCCAGATGATCACCTGGGCGGCGCGCCGTGCGGTGACGCCGGTGGTGATGCCCGACAACGCGGTACGTGCCCAGTGGGTGCGCATCGACTAGGCACCGCCGAGGCGGGGGCGCCGCGCGGCCGCGGCGGAATGTTCCGGCGCCCTCGCACGTAGACCCCAGCGTCATCCACACAACAAGGGTTCAACCATGACGCTCCGGGTTTCGCTTTCCGCCCTCGCCTGCGCGGCTGTCGTGGCCGCGGGCTGCAGCAGCATGGGCTCGGGCATGGGCATGATGGGCTCGGCTCCGGCCAAGACCGCCGACGGCGCGCTGGTGGGCAGCACCGGCATGACGCTGTACACGTTCGACCGCGATGCCGCCGGTTCGGGCAAGAGCGTGTGCAACGGCCAGTGCGCCACCAACTGGCCGCCGCTGATGGCGGGCTCCAGCGACAGCGCCAGCGGCGACTGGACCGTGGTCATGCGCGACGACGGCTCCAAGCAGTGGGCCTACAAGGGCAAGCCGCTGTACTACTGGGTCAAGGATCAGAAGGCGGGCGATCGCACCGGCGACAACGTCAACAACGTCTGGCACGTGGCCAAGCCCTGACGCCGGCGCGCTGCCAGGCGCGGGGCGTTGCGCGCGCGGCGCCCACGCCGCGCGCGTGATTTCATCACTGCTTGACGGGAGCCGCGCTCGCGGCTTCGGCCACGGCATCGGCCTGCTGCGGCTGCTGCGCATCGGCCCGTGGCGCCTGCGCCTGCGGCTGGGCGGGCGCCACAGCCCCCGAGGTCGTGGGGGGCGCCGCTTGCTTCTCGTGATGGCTCCACAGCGCGACGCCGGCGACCGCGGCCACCACCACGACCGCGCCGATGATGCCGGGCCAGCGCGAGCGTTGCGGCTCGTAGCTCGACATCGTCGTCGGCTCGCCCATGCGTCGGTCGCTGTCTTCGAGGTTTTGCATCGGGTCCATGTGTGCTCCTGCGCCGGCGCGGGAGCGCCGGCAACATGAGCACTGTGGCCCGCACGGACGTCACGCCGCGTCGGCGGGCCGAGGCGCCGCCTGTAGGACAACGCCGCGTCGTCCGTGCTGCAAACCAGCCTGCGACGTCACAACCGATACGAGAACCACAGCTGCAGCGCGCGCTGTCGCTCGGCGGTATCGCGCCACCACCACACGGCGGCGCCGATCTGCTGACGCGCGTCGATGTCGATCTGCAGGCTGCCGTTGACGCCCGAGAACGGCCCAGGCGCAAAGCGCTGCGCGGTCGGCAGCGCATCACCGTGCGACGCCACCAGCTTCAGCGCCAGGTTTGCCACGCGCGCCAGCACGCCGAGGCTGGCCATCGTGACGTCGCCGCCGGCGGGATGGCCGAGCGGCATGTGGTCGTTGGTGTAGCCCTGTTTGAACACCGCGCTGGTGTAGGTGATGCCGGGCGGGCGCGTTCCCTGGTAGACGTGCGCAGCGATCAGGTCGTTCCATTCGACGAAGCCGAGCCACTCGACGCCGAGCACGCGCGCATGTGCCTGCAGCCCAAACTGCGCGATGTAGGCGCTCGGCAGGCCACCGTCCTCGTCCTCGCCGATCGCCTGCCCATAGAACGCGTTGCCTTCATCGGCACCGAGCCGCACCCGCCAGTCGAACCCGGCGAGCTGGTTGCCGGGTTCGTTGGCCTTGGTGATGCCGTGGCTGCCGACGTTGTCTTCGCCGAGCAGCCCGCGCAACAGCGACCGCAGGCTTTCTTCGCGCCCGCGCCCGCCCCACTGCATCGTGCGCGACAGGCCGATCTGCAGGAAGTCCCACGGCTGCAGCTGCAATCGCATGCCGATCAGCTCGGGGCGCTCGGGCGTGTCGTGACCGGCCAGCCGCCCGAAGAACACGTCGGCCGACCACGGGCCCATCCAGCGCAGCCACGGGTGCTCGCTGGCGCGCGGCAGCGGTCGCCGCCAACCCAGCGCAGCCACCGGCTGCGCGGCGCCGTCGAGGATCAGGCTGCCGGTCCAGCCCGGGCCCCAGTTGCGACGCTGCATCGAGCCGTAGAACTCGCCTTCCTCGAAGCGCCACGCGACCTCGGTGCCGTCGAAGTTCCAACTTCGATCGGGTGGCCGCTGAAACGGCGGCGCACGGCCGGTCGATTGCACGTCGGCAGCCCCGGCGCCGAGCCGGACCAGCACCTCACGCTGGTCGCGCACCGTCCACAGCGCCTGCAGTCCGCCGCTGCCCCGCACCAGTGGGCTCAGGATCCACGGCACGTCGACGCTCGGGCCCATTGCGGCCACCGTCACGCCGTCGGCCGGCAACAACACCGCGAGCTCGGTGGCGCGGCTGGCATGCGCGAGGTCGGCCGCCGGCCTGACCATCGTGTCGTCGCGCGGCAGCGGCGCGGCGTCGTCAGCAGCAAACAGCACGCCCGGCGCCACCGTGCACAGTGCGATGCCGGAGATGACAGCAGGCAGGCGACCCAGGCGTGGCATCGACGACGATCGGCCAAGTGCCCGTTCATAACAGCGTCGCAGGCCGCGCGTCCGCTGGGCGCGCCAAAGGGCTCACTGCCACCGCGGCGAATCGACCCTCGGTTTGAGATTGCGAATGCCACCGGGCCGGCACGGTTTCGAGACGTAACGCCCCGGTGCAGTGGCCAGTGCCGGCCAGCAGCAAGCTTCTCTGCGCGAGTCGGCGGGCAGCGCGCTAGGCCGCGCCCGGCTCCTTCGACGCGGCGCCCACGTCGACGAACTTCACGCTGCCGGTGCCCAGCCGCTTGGCGGCGCGCAACGCGAGGCTGGCCTGGCGCACCAGCGTGCGCTCGTCCTGCGCGTCGTGCGGATAGGTGGCGATGCCGACGCACGCGCTCACGCGGTAGTCGCGACCGTGCAGCGCCACCGGCTCGCTCACCGCCTGCAGCAGCTTGCGGGCGATGGGCTCGGCCTGCTCGGGGCCCGGCAGCTCGTGCGCCAGCACCGCGAACTCGTCGCCGTCCAGGCGTGCCACCACGTCGCTGGCGCGCAGTTGCTTGTGCAGACGAGCCGCCAGCTCGCGCAGCAGCGCATCGCCGGCGTCGGTGCCGAGCGCATCGTTCATGCGCTGGAAGCGGTCCACGTTCAACAGCAGCAGCGCGAAGCGCCTCTCGTAGCGCTTGGCGAGCTCGAGCGCCTGCTGCACCAGCTGGCGGAGCGCCGCGCGGTTCGGCAGCCCGGTGAGCTCGTCGTGCGTGCTCAGGTACTGGATGCGCTGCGCGGCCTGCTTGTGCGCGCTGACGTCGCGCGCGGTGCCGCGGTACCCGGTGCAGCGCCCGTCGGCGTCGCGAATCGGGTCACCCTGCAGGCAGATGTGCACCATCTCGCCGCGCTTGTCGCGGTAGACGCACTCGAAGTCGCGCAATGCCTCGTGTCGCTGCAGCGCTGCGCGATGCTCGTCCCAGCCGCTGGTGGCCGGCACCAGGCCCGGCACGTCCCACAGGCAGTGCCCCACCAGCGCACGCGCCATCGCGGCGCCGCTGCGTCCGACGCCACGGCCCTCGAAACGGACCACGCGCCATTGCGCATCGTGCTCCCAGAACCAGTCCGACGACAGGGCGGTCAAGCTGCGAAAGCGCTTTTCGCTCTCGGCGAGTTGCTGCTGCGCCTGCGCGCGCAGCACGAACTGTCCGATCTGCCCGCCGAGCAGCGGCAGACCCGATTGCAACGTGATGTCGAGCGGCTGCACGCCGGTGCTGCTCAGTTCGACCACACCGAGCACCTGCGTGCCCACCGTCACCGGGAACGCCAACGCGCCATGCAACCCGGCGCGCACCGCGATCGGCACCCGACGGTAGGTGTCGTCGCGGGCGCTGTCGCTGACCCACACCGGCGCACCGGCGAGCCACGCGGCACCGACGATGCCTGCGTTGTGCAGGATCGGCCGCCGTCCGTGCGTGTGGCCGAGGTACTCGGCGATCTCGGGGGTGTCGAGGCCCCAGGCACCCAGGCACACCAGCCGATCGGCGGCATCGGCATCGCGCGACCAGAACGCGCCGCACGCCCACCCCATTGCCTCACCGATGGCGGCCACGATCTTCGACGCCGCCTGCGCGGTGCTGGCGGCGGAACCGGCCAGCGCCTGCGACAGCTGCCGCTCGATGTGCAGCAACAGGGCCAGGCCGCCGGCCGCAGCGTCAACAGGCGCCGACAACGGCAGCGCCCCCTGCGCGGCGCCGGACAGGGTGTGCGCGAGCGGATGCGGGGCGTTCATTGCGGACCGACTGCGACGATTCGCCCGGTATCTCGGCACCCGCGCGCCAAAGTTGAACCCGGCGCGCGCCACTGCGTCACGCCGGCGCGCCGGATCGACAATCGCTGACGCGCTGCCGCCCTGCCAGCAGATCAGCGGGCCTTTCGAAACCGCACGCCAGCCGATCGCACGGCTCGGCTACTGTGCGCACCTGTGCAACCCCGGAGCCCTCGATGGACGCCTCGTCGCCCTACACGCCCCCGAAAGTCTGGACCTGGGAGCGGCCCAGCGGCGGGCGCTTCGCGAACATCAACCGGCCGCTGGCAGGCGCCACGCACGAGCACGCGCTGCCGGTGGGACGACACCCGCTGCAGCTGTACTCGCTGGCCACGCCCAACGGCGTCAAGGTGACCGTGATGCTCGAGGAGCTGCTGGCGCTCGGGCACCGCGGCGCCGAGTACGACGCCTGGCCGATCCGCATCAACGACGGCGAGCAGTTCGGCAGCGGCTTCGTCGCGGTGAACCCGAACTCGAAGATCCCGGCGCTGCTCGACCGCAGCGGCGCGCAGCCGGTGCGGGTGTTCGAATCGGGCGCGATCCTGCTGCACCTGGCCGAGAAGTTCGACGGTGCCTTCCTGCCGCCGCCGGGCAGCGCGGCGCGCGCCGAGTGCCTGTCGTGGCTGTTCTGGCAGATGGGCGCCGCGCCCTACCTCGGCGGCGGCTTCGGCCACTTCTATGCCTACGCGCCGAGCAAGATCGAGTACGCGATCGACCGCTACGCGATGGAGACGAAGCGCCAGCTCGACGTGCTGAACCGACGCCTGGCGGACACGCCGTACCTCGCGGGCGACGACTACACGCTGGCCGACATCGCGGTGTGGCCGTGGTACGGTGCATTGGCGCGCGGCCTGCTGTACGAGGCCGGCGAGTTCCTGTCGGTGCACGAGTACACGCACGTGCAGCGCTGGACCCACCAGATCGCGCAGCGCCCGGCGGTGCAGCGCGGCCGCATGGTCAACCGCACCTGGGGCCAGCCGTCGAGCCAGCTGCACGAGCGCCACGACGCGAGCGACTTCGACACCCGCACCCAGGACAAGCTGAGCGCCGCGCGCTGACGCGGCGACGATGCGCAGTTTGCAAAGGCCGCACGATGATCACGCTCTACGACTGTTCGACCGCACCGAGCCCGCGCCGCACGCGCATCCTGCTGGCCGAGAAAGGCATCGCGCACGAGACGGTGCAGGTCGACCTGCGCGGCGGCGAGCAGCTCGGCGACGCCTACCGTCGCATCAACCCGCAATGCACGGTGCCGGCGCTGCACACCGACGACGGGCTGCTGCTCACCGACAACGCGGCGATCACCGCCTACCTCGAGGCACGGTTCCCGGAACCGGCGCTGCTCGGCCGCACGCCGGCCGAAAAGGCCGAGATCGCAAGCTGGAACTGGCGCATCGAGTTCGAGGGCCTGGCGGCGATCGCGGAGGCGATGCGCAACAGCGCACCCTCGATGGCCGACCGCGCGCTGCCGGGGCCGGTGAACTACGCGCAGATTCCCGAGCTGGCGCAGCGCGGGCTGGCGCGCGTGCAGCAGTTCTTCGTCACCTTGAACGAGCGCCTGGCCGGGCGCGACCACGTGGCCACCGATCGCCTCAGCGTGGCCGACATCACCGCGGTGGTCGCGGTCGACTTCGCGCGCGTCGTCAAGGTCAAGCCCGGCGAGCAGCATCCGCACCTGGTGCGCTGGCGCGCCGCCCTGGCGCAACGCCCCGCGATGGCGCTGTAGCGGTGCCCGGCGGTGGCGCTGTGGCGGCGCCGCTGGGCGCGTCAGGCGCTCGGGCGCGCCGCCGCGCTGCGCGCGCGCAGCGCCTTGATGCCTTGCTCGATGCGCTCGGCCAGCTCGCGCTCGCGCTGCAGGGCCTGCAGCGTGTTGTGCGCCTCCTGCACCGTGAACTCCAGGCGTGCCAGCTTCTCGCCGACGTCGTCGATCACCGCGCGCTGCTCGCTCAACACCTCCAGATTGACGTGGATGTCGTCCAGCATGTGCGTGATGCCCTCGGTGCGTGACTGCACTTCTTCCACCACCTGGCGGCGCGATTCGATCAGCGCGATCTTGCCGTCGGTCTCGTCGACGCGGCCGAGCAGCGCCTCCACCTGCGTGCGCAGTGCGCTCACCTCGCTGCGGTGCTCAGCGACGTACTGCAGATCGGCCTTGCTGCGGCTGCTGATCTGGCGGATCTGATCGACCTCGGCTTTGACGGCTTGCACCACCACGTCGCGGTCGGCCAGTGACTGGATCTTGCGCTCCACCGCTTCGGCGCTGCGGTCGAGCTCGCCGAGTCGCTCCTCCAGCGCGGTGACGTGCTCGCCGCTGTGCGCCAGCTGCGCGTGGCGCAGCTCGAGCTGTCGCGCCAGTTGCTCGGCACGTCGGATGTGCTCCTCGGCAGCATCGCTCTGTGCCACCGCATCGAGCTGCTGCGTCTGCACGCGCGCCAGCTCGGCCAGCACCTGCTCCTTCAGCGCGCTCGCGCGGCCGAGCTCGTCGCTGGCGCCGCGCACCTGTCTGAGCCGCTCGGCCGTTTCGGCGGCCAGTGTCTTGCCCTGCTCGACGCACGTGGCCAGGCGCGCCTGCTGCTCGTGGACCGCCGTCTCGTCGAGCTTGATGTCGTCGACCAGCTGCTGCGCGCGCAGCAGCGTCTGCTCGATCAGCGTCACCTGGGTGGCCAGCGGCTGCACGCGCCCTTGCAGCGCTCCGACCGCATCGAGCTTCTGCTGCGCGTCGGTCACCTGCGCGGCCAGCGTGTCGCACTGGCTCTGCAATCCTTCCATCTCGGCGCGCCGCGCCAGTTGCTCGGCCAGCTTGCGGTCGACCTCGCTGGTGACCGTGTGCAGCCCGTTGACGCGCGCCTCGAGCTGCTCGACGAATTGCAGGCGCGCGCCGACGCGTGCCACCTGCGCATCGAGCGTGCCCGCCAGCTCGCCCAGCCGCGCCGCCGACTGCTGACCCTGCTCCACCAGCGCCAGCTTGCCCAGCACCTCGTCCAGCCGCGCGCGCAGCTCGGGCGTGCGGCTCATCATCTCGGTGGTGCGCTCACCGAACGCATCGAGCGCGGCGCGGTCCACCGCCAGCCGGTCGCGCAGCTGTGCCGCCTCGGCGAACGCGCGGTGAAATTCTGCCAGCTCGGCGCGCGCCGCCTCGACGTCATGCTGCGCCTTCAGCAAGCTCTCGAGCTGCTGCGCCGTGCGCTTGCCCAGCGCGTCGAGCTGTGCCAGCTGGCCGGCCAGCACGTCGAGCCCGCTCTGCTTGTGCGCCAGTTCGTCGGCGTTGCTGGTCAGCACCGCAAAGGCCTTGGCGAGCGCCGCGGCCTCGCGCCGCATCGCCGCCAGCTCGTCGTCGCGGTTGAGCACGCTTTGCATGCGCGCTTCCGTGTCGCCCACTGTGCGTGCCAGCGCCTGCAGCCGCTCGTCGAAGGCATCGACCTCCTGCTTGTCGGACTGCAGCCGCTCGAGCGTGGCGCGCAGCGCCTGCGCGGTCGAGCGTCCCTCGGCATCGAGCCGCTGCGACTGGCCGACGAACGCCTCGCGTGCGGCGCTCGCCGCCGTCAGCTCGTCGGCAGTCGAGCGAGCGAGCTCTTCCATGCGTGCGATGGTCTCCTGAGCGCGCTGGATCTGATCGCCGCCGGCCTCGAGCTTGGCGATCTGCGCGTCCATGTTCCACACCATCTCGTTCAGCCGCGTGGCCTCGACGACGGCGCGTTCGACGGTCTGCTTCTGCGCCTCCAGCGCCTTGGCCTTGTGCGCTATGTGCTCGGCCAGCGCATTGAGCGACGCGAGGCGCTGCTCGGTGGTCTTGCTCAACTCCTGCAGCTGGTTGAACGACTCGAGCTTGGACTCCACCTCGGCCGCGCTGCCCTTGGCCGCCTCGCAATCCTGGCGCGCCTCGCCGGCGCTGCGGCGAAGAACCTGCATCTCGTGCTTGAGCTGCGCCTCCGACTGGCGCAGCTCGTCGAGCTCGCCTTTCAACGCCACCGCGTGGCCGACCGACTGGCCCATCTCCGCGACAGCCTGACGCACCCGCTCGCGCAGCGCATCGAGCGATTCGCCTTCGCGCTGCAGTTCATCGAGCGTGGCCCGCGTCTCGCGCCGCTGCGTCCCCATCGCGTCGACCATCTGCCGGATCTGCTGCAGGCCCCCATCGGGCGCCGTCATCTCTTCCGCGTGCTGGCGCGCATCGGCCACCTGTGCCAGCAAATCGGTCATGCGGGTGTCGAGCTGCTCGAAGCGGCGCGCGCAGTCCTCGTAGTTGCTCACCACCTTGCCGAGCTGGTCGCAACGCCGCGTCACCGCATCGGTCTTGGCGCTCAACTCGTCGAGCGCGCGCGTGGTGTGCACCAGGCTCGGTCCGGCGGCGCTGACGCGCGCCAGCATGATCTCGAGTGCCGAGCGCTCCTCGCGCGCCTGCTCGATCATCGAGCGCAGGTCGTCCTGTGCCTGCTTGCGCTCGCTACCTGTCTTGAAAATCGTGTCGAGCATGTGAGTCCCCGGTCTGGTGCGAATGAGTCGCGCGTGCCGCCGCGCATCGGCATCGATGGTCGTACAGCGCGTGGTGTGACGGTTGTGAACTACTGCCCGTGACGCACGCAGCGCGCGTAACCGAGTGACCGTTGGTGACCATTGGGCGGTGAAACAGCGCGCGCCCTTCACGCATGCGCTCCGATAATGAAATCGACGAAGGCCCGCGGCGCTCGCAGCCGCACCATCGTGGTTCCACCCGGCGGCAGCATCAACGCGATGGCAGCGACCCCTTTTCAGATCGTCGGTTGCGTCTTCTCACCGGAGCCCGCTGCCGAACGCATCGATGCGTTCGCGACGCAGGCACGCCGTGAGCGCGCGGTGGTGACCGCGCGCAGCGCACGCCAGGCCACGTTCGTGAAATTCCAGGCCACCGATGGCCGATTGATCGCGCTGGCCTGCCGCGCCGTTCACGGCGCGAGCAGCGCGGCGCTGCGCTTCGGCTTCGCCTGCAGCACCAGCGAGAGCACGATGCAAAGCAAGGACGGTGTGCGCGTCAGCAGCCGCGCCATCGCCCAGGCCAGCGAGCTGGCCGCCGGTGCGCGCGACGGCGAGGTGCTGCTGTCTGCGCAGCTCGCGTCGCTGGTGATGGGATCGGCGGTGGACTTCGCGTCGAGCGAGATCCACCTGCCGGGCGAGCGCAAAGCCGTGGCCTGCACGCTGGCCGTCGCGCCCGTGCCCGACGCGGCCGGCACTGCCGCGGCGGAGCCCACAGGCGGCGAGCCGGCCGCGCCCGAGTCGACCCTCGACGACGGCGCGGCCGCATGGCGCGACCTGGCCGCGCGGACTTCGGCGATGCGGAGCCTGCAGGACGATCTCGACGCGCGCCAGGCCGCGATGCGTGATCAGATGGCCAGCGGGGCCGAGCGGCTCGACCAGATGCTGCTGCAGGTGGCGACGCTGTCGCAGGCTCTCGACCAATCGCAACGCACGGTCGACGCGCTGCAGGCGCAGATCGCCCGCGTCGACGCGCAGCGCCAATCGATCGATGCGGCGCAGTCGCGCGCCGAAGGCATCACCCACATGCTGAGCGATCTGCAGGTGAACCTGGAGATGTTCGGTGAGCAGCGCGCGGTGATCGACGACGTGGGCGAGAAACTGGCGCGGCTCGATTTCACGGTGCAGGAGGCGCGCAACACGCTGCGCGCGCTGCAGCGCGAGCGCGAGCTGGCCGAGCGCGTCGAGCAAGGCATCAAGGCCCTGCGCGCACGCCCGGTATCCGGCAAGGTCGGCGCCGAGCGCTGATGTCTGCAGCGGCAGGTCGGGCTACAGTGCGCGCAGCGGATGCGTGGCCATTGGCATGCCGCAGCACACACCGGGCGAACCACGGAGACCGTCATGGACCAGGAAACCTTGAACCTCAGCATCCGCAAGTTCCTCAAGACTGTCGGCGTGAACGCGCAGCGCGAAATCGAGCAGGCGGTCGCCAAAGCCATCGCGGACAAGACCGTCAGCGGCACCGAAGCGCTGCCGGCCCGGATGACCCTGCAGATCGCCGCGTTGCAGCTGCAGGTGCAGTTCGACGGCGAAGTGCGCTTGCAGTAGCGCCATCCCGCGCGCGCGGAAAAGCAAGCCGACGGCATTCGGTGCGCTGGCGCGCTGGCTGTCGACGCTGGCCGCCATGCCTCTGGCGACCGTGCGGCTGGCCACCGGCCGTGGCCGGCGCGCGCCGGGCGGCGCCGACAGCTGCAGCGCAGCCTGCGCTTGGCTGCAGTCGCAGGCGTCAGTGCGCCGCGGCGCTGGCCTCGGTTGACACCGGGAGCACCGCGACGCGAATCGCGTCGTCGACGTGCTGGAGCCAGACGAACTGCAGCCGCGCGCGGGCGTCGGGTGGGATGTCGTCGAGGTCGTTTTCGTTGCGTGCCGGCAGCATCACGGTGGTGATGCCGGCGCGCAGCGCGGCCAGCACCTTCTCCTTCACGCCGCCGATCGGCAGCACCAGCCCACGCAGGCTGATCTCGCCGGTCATCGCGACGTCGCTGCGCACCGGCCGGCCCGTGAGCAGCGACACCAGCGCGACGAACATCGCCACTCCCGCGCTCGGACCATCCTTCGGCGTCGCACCGGCCGGCACGTGCACGTGAATGTCTGACTTCTCGAAGGCGTCGGTCGCGATGCCGAGCGCCTGGGCGCGCGCCTTGGCGAGCGACAGCGCCGCCTGCGCGCTCTCCTTCATCACGTCACCGAGCTGGCCGGTGAGGATCAGGCGGCCGCTGCCCGGCGTGCGCGCCGCTTCGATGAACAGGATGTCGCCGCCCACCGGCGTCCACGCCAGCCCCGTGGCCACGCCCGGCATGTCGCCGCGCATGGCGACCTCGGCCTCGAATTTCTTGGCGCCGAGCAGTGCGCGCAGATCCGGCGCGTCGACCGTCAGGCGCTGCACGCTGCCCTCGGCGATGCGCATCGCGACGTGGCGGCACACGCTGCCGATCTCGCGCTCGAGATTGCGCACGCCGGCCTCACGCGTGTAGTCGTCGATGATCGCCGTCAGCGCGACGTCGGTGAGCTCGCATTGCTCCGGCGTCAGCCCGGTGGCCTCGCGCTGACGCGGCACCAGGTAGCGGCGCGCGATCTGCAGCTTCTCCTGCGCGGTGTAGCCGGGCAGGTGGATCACCTCCATGCGGTCGCGCAGCGGGCCGGGGATGGTGTCGAGCACATTGGCGGTGCAGATGAACATCACCTTCGACAGGTCGAACGGCACCGCGAGGTAGGTGTCGCGGAAGGTCGCGTTCTGCTCCGGGTCCAGCACCTCGAGCAACGCCGAGGCGGGGTCGCCGTGGAAGCCGCCTGCACCGAGCTTGTCGATCTCGTCGAGCATCATCACGCACTGCCGCGTGCCGGCCTTGCGCAAGCTCTGCACGATGTTGCCGGGCAGCGCACCGATGTAGGTGCGGCGGTGGCCGCGGATCTCGGCCTCGTCGTGCACGCCGCCGAGGCTCACGCGGGCGAACGTGCGGCCGGTGGCGCGCGCGATGCTCTGCCCGAGCGACGTCTTGCCGACGCCCGGCGGGCCGACGAAACACAGGATCGGGCTGCGTCCCTGGGGATTGAGCTTGCGCACCGCCAGGTACTCGACGATCCGCTTCTTGACCTTGTCGAGGCCGAAATGATCCTCGTCGAGAATGCGCCG
>Ga0068860_100002757_pt1 | contig 18278 bp, 27 predicted proteins | sample KBSSwiS32_FD_66597 | JGI IMG/M metagenome (GOLD analysis project Ga0068860, IMG submission 66597) | Switchgrass rhizosphere microbial communities from Kellogg Biological Station, Michigan, USA - KBS Switchgrass S3-2 | ecosystem: Host-associated > Plants > Roots > Rhizosphere > Soil ... | reverse complement strand
TGATGCTGAGGTACGTGGCGATGTCCGCGTACTCTTCCCCGAGCTGGTCACGCGCCTCTTCGAGCGCCACGTCGCCGCGCTCGATCTTCTTGATGAGGTTGGCCGCCGCGCCGGCGTGCGCGATTAGCTGCATCCACGCCTCGGCCGCCTCCCCGATCTCGCCGAAGAGCGCGTTCCCCCACTGCGACAGCGGCCAGTCGGAGCCGTCTGGCTTCGAGTGGACGACTTCACCTTTCTTGTTCCGGAACTCGGGCAGGCGCTTCAAGTTGGCCTGCTGGAGCACGTTGAACGTCAGCCCATCGGTCATGTATCCCATGTGGTCAGCTCCTGTCGTTGATGTCAGAGACGATTGCGTTCCACGCCGCCACGGTGTCCTTCCAGCTCGGCGCCAGCAGCGTGTAAGCGTGGCTGTGCGGGATGTTGTACGGGTAGGCGATGCCGTACGTGCGCGCGAACGGCTGCTCGGTGCGCATCGCTTGAATCGTCGCCGGCTTGTCGTCGATGAGGACGTCGGCGCGGATCAAGTGCTTGTCGTGCGCGAGGATGAACCGGCGCTTCTGGATGAACGGAAGATGCTCGTGCACCCACCGCGCCTTCTCGGAGAACCCCGACGGGTGCTCCGCCGCCGTTACGATGTACACGTCGTGGCTCTCGTTCAGCTCCTTCACGGCCTCGACGGCGCCAGGCAGCGGCTTCAGCGTCCAGAAGAGCCCCTGCCGCGCGAAGAGCTGCACGAGCTTGTCTTCGGTGCCGGGGCGGCAGTGGTGCTGGATGTCCCACGTGAGAATGCGATCGACGGTGAGATCGTCGCCGTTCTCCTCGTTGTGTAGTGGCAGCAGCGCACCGAGCAGGTCTGCCACCGTCGCGTCGAGGTCGATGAGGATTCTCATCGGAGCACGCGCTGCACGGCTTGCCACACGTGCTCTTCCACCGTGTCCACGTCGGCCTCGCCGTCGACCACGGCCCATCGCGGATCACCCTTGTGCTCCGCCCAGAGGTGCTCGTAGTTGCGCCGCACGAGCGCCTGCTTCTGACGATCAAGCTCGTACCGGTCACGCGCTTCGGGGCGCCGGCGCAGCGCCTCCTCTGGCGACACGTTGAGGAAGACGTTGATGTCCGCCTGGGGAAGCGTGGCGTGCATCCGGTCGAGCCATGCGGGATCGAGCTTGTCACCGCGCCCGTAGCAGAGCGACGACGGGATCCAGCGGTCGCAGACAACGTGCCGGCCGCCCGCGAGCATCTTTCGGATCTCCACCGAGCTATCGCACTTGTCCGCGAGCATTAGGCTCTGGAACATCGTCGCGTCGGCCGCGTGGATCCGGTAGACGTCGCCGGCCTTGTCCCAGTCGCGCAACGCCACCTGCCCGAGGAGGTGTGCGCGAATCACGGGGCCGAGTGGGAGCGCATCGTAGCGGGGGAAGGAGAAGACGAATCCGGTGAGCCGGGCCGCCAGCCGCTTCGACTGCGTCGCCTTTCCGCTGGCGTCGAGCCCCTCGATCGCGATGAGAAGGCCGCTCACAGCCCCCTCGTCACGCCGGGCTGCTTCATCACCTGCGGGTACTCCGCCGCGAACGACGAGAAGTGGGCGATCAGCTCTTCGATCTGCCCCCGCTGGTAGTCGTTGCAGCCGTCCTCGATGCACAGCTGCAGATACTCCTTGAGCAGCGGCACTGCCAGGCGATCACGCCCACGGAAGAGAATCAACGGCTCCTCCGGCGGAATGGCCACGCCGTTGCCCGTCTTGACGATCTGGCCCTTCTCGTCGACGTGGTGCTTGAGATCAATCTGACGAACGATCATGTGCGTGTCCTTTCAGTCTTGCGACAGTTTGCGGGTGAAGCGCGCGGCGTGAACGTAGACGTCGACGCGAGGAACCCCCGTCCCGTCCAGTTTATCCAGCTGCGACTGCAGCTCCTCCGGTGAAATTCCGCGGGCAGGCACACCCGGTGCCGCCACCAGCTCCACTGCCGTGTCGAATGTAATGGAGTACGATGGTTCCAGTTCGCCCTCGACGACAGCCTGCGCCACGCAGTAGCGGCACTTCCAGTTCGTGTGTTCATGCTCCGCGCACGTCCACGGCGCGACCGTGCGCGAAAAGGTGACCGGGCCGTTCGGCATTGCCTCGCGCATAGCCACCGGGGCGCCAACTGGCAGCTCCACCGGCAGCTCACCGACGCCTTCTTCCTCTAGCCGTTCCTTCACGGCCTTCACCGCCTCGCCGCGCTTCCACCCGGTGAGCAGCTCCGACGCGGCCTCTGCCCCCTTCACGCGCCGAGCGGACTCCACCATGGCAGTGCTCGCCCGCTCCGCCGCCGTTAGCTCACGTGACACGGCATCCACTAACTCGACGTGGTGCTGCTGCTGGCCGTCCTGCAGCCCTCCGATGGTGTCGTGGACGAGGCAGTAGCGGTCCGGCGGCACGAAACAGGGGAGGCCGACACCGCCGCCGGCAAGGCCGAGACGAAGGAAGCGTCCCCACGCCGTCACCAGTCGGTCCTGGACGGTGTCAAAGGGCACAGGCAGAACGGGCAGCTGCGCGATGAACGCCACGACCTTTTCCACGTGCGCCGCGAGCCCCGTACACCCTAGCTTGGTGATGTCGTCGGCGATCGTGCAGCCGCACGCCGTGAGAATGCCACGCACGATCGTCGCCGTATCGGCTCGCGCCGCCTCCGGCGTGTCTGCCCCGAACGGCATCGTGTTGATCGGGCGTCTGTCAGTCCAGTCGATCATTGTTGGTCTCCCTATCGGTACATGTTGTTGAGCGCACGCGAACGCCCGCCGTCGCGCGCACCGCCGGTGAACATCGGGTAGTACGACGAGCGCGCGCTCACCGACGGTGGCTTGGGTGCAGCTGTCGCGCGCCGGGCGGCATCGATCGTCTGCCGCAAGTACCGTGCGCCTGCTTCACGGTACTTCATGAGTCCCACGGGTTGCGTCTCGTACACCCACTCGATCATCGCGTCGGAGCAGCCCGCGTTGATGAGCCCGCACACCACCACGAAGTCGGCTTCGCTGCGGGTCACCTGCCGCTCGCTGAACATGTTGCGCTCACCAGTGGCGAGGATGTCCAGCACACCGGGTGACAGGCGCTTGCGCAGCTCGATCAGATCCTCCGGCGGGTCCACCGGGACCGGGATGCCCTCTTTCGCTGTCCGCGCTGGTGGTGCGCCCACAGCGTTCAGCCGGCTTTCGATGTGCTCGATGGTGTAGACGCGCTCGGGCCACACCCCGGTGAGGTAGCACCAACGCGGCGCCGGCGGCTTCCAGTTCACGGTGCCGGCGCAGCGAAAAATTCTGTTCACGTTGAACACGGCGTCGCTCGTCGTCCACTTGCACAGCCGCTCCCACACGCGCTTGGCCGCGTGGATCTCTGCCGGCTTCACGATGAAGTAGAAGTGCCCACCGTTCCCCGACACCGCCGTCGCGGTGGGCGGCAGCCCTGCGACGTCGAGGAGCCGCAGCGCCTCGGCCAGCGGGATGCGCTCGGGCTGGACGTCGAGACCGAAGCACGTCACGTACGGCACGTCGTGCTCGAAGCCACTCATTGCCTTGCGCGGGTTCAGGTTCACGAAGGCGGAGTACCCTGCCACGTTCAGCTCCAGTGCGCGGGCCGCCGCCAGGTCGGCATGAAAGTAGTAGTCCTTCACCGGCTTGGTTTTCGGCGCGAGCCCGGTGATCTCGATCAGCGCTACTGCGCCAGGGTTTGGGTGCAGCATCGAAATCAACGTGAGCGCGTGTTCTTGCGGCGTCATTGCTTCACACCTTTCCGAAGTGGATCGCTGCCATGACCTGTGAACGGGTAATTGCGGTATACGCCCAACGACGGCCTTCCTCTTGATCGAGTCGGACGGACGGTTCAAGCACAACAAGCACATACGGCCATTGACTTCCTTGCCCCTTATGTGCGGTATACGCGTAGCCGAAGTTGGCCGACACGTGTGGCGCCAGTGCATCGTTCGAGAACAAGTTCTGGAGCCGTGCCCATTTCGCAGCACTGTCCAGAAGCGGACGCGGACCAACCGTCAGTCGTCCGTGCAGCTCCTCCAACGCCAAGGAGACTTTGACCTTGCCGATCTGGGTTGCGCCGAAGCGCACGGTCTCCCTGACGTCCTTGTAGCGATCGTAGACCATTTCCGGCATGTCCGGCCGCAACACATCCCCGTCTTCCTGCGCCTTGATCCAGCCCTCGAACGGGAACGCCTCGCCGTTTACGATGCCGGCCTCATATGTGTTCTTGAGGCACAGCAACGGCTCTCCAACCTGTGGCATCTCGTCGAAAATCCCCAACGTCTGCCGGATGCCCGCATTCAACGAGTAGCGCGTGACGTTGCGGTGGCAGATGGTAACGCCTCCTGCTTTGTGGACCGCCGTCACCACGTCGCGCAGCTGCGCGGTCTCGACACGCTGAAGGTCACGCAGCGCTCGCACGCCTTCGCCGTTTCGAAGCGCCATCGACGCGCGGATCACCGGTGACCCTTGCGCCTGTCGTACCACCTCGGTCATCTCTACGCGCTCGGCACCGAGGCTGGCGGCGAACTCGGGCAGCAGCACCGAGAACGGTGGCGCGTTCGGCGGCTGCACCGGCGGCAGCTGGAACCCGTCGCCCACCACCACGAGCTTCAGCTCACGTTGCTCGCAGACGTTGCGCACGTCCTTCCACACGTCGGGGCCCACCATGGACGCCTCATCGAGTAGCACCATGCGCGACTGCGGGACCGCGAGATCCTCGGCGCGTGAACGCGTGAATTTCACTGCGCCGGTCTTCTCGTCTTCGATCGGCTTGTAAAGCCACCGGTGAATCGTCGACGCCTTGAGCCCGGTTGCTTCACGTACACGCAGCGCCGCGCGACCGGTCGGTGTGATCACGATGGGCGTCCCGTGTTCCGCCGCGAAGACCTTGAGGGCCGTCGTCTTGCCCGTGCCGGCGAAACCGACGACGAAGCCCACGGCGAAACCCTTTGCCTTGCGGAGACGCCCGACTAGCTCGCGTGCACGGTCTTGTCCCTCGGTGAGCGCGAACGGCAGGTCCAGCTTGATGGGCTCTTCGGGCACGGCCGCCGGCGCGTCGAAGCGCAGTTCGACTTGAGCTGCTGCAGCCATCGTCTGCGCGATCCAGCGCCCCAGCCGCCGCTCGATCCGCTGCGCCACCTTGTTGAAGCCCAGCTCGGACAGCCGGAAGATCGCCAACCGGAGGTTGTCGCCCGCGAGGTAGTTGCCGGCGATGGTGTGCATGATCCGGTTGGCCTCGTCACGTGCGCCGAACGATACGCCGTCGAGCACGTAGCCGTACTGCTGACGGCAGTCGGGCCCCATCGCGAGCTGCGCCGACAACGCATCCGTGAGTGGACGGCCGCACGCGGCACAGGTGACCGCGACGAGCTGCATGAGCGGAGACGCGGTCATGCGCAGACCAGCGCCTCCAGATCGTAGATGAGCCGTGGGAGGAAGCCGTCGATCTTCCACGCGTCGAACACGGGTACATTCAGGAACTTCGCGATGCGGAACGCTCCGCCCGTGCCTCCGCCCCACGACTTGTTTGGGTTGGACCAACCGATGACGGCTATGGTGTTCTCCACGATCATCACGTTGCGCGCGTGCAGCCGATGGGCGCCATCGCTCAGACTACGCCACCGACCGTGAACCGTCTCGGCGATGTCGAAGTAGCGACGATCAGCTGTGTCCGGCTGCGCTAGTACACGCACCTTGTTGCCGTCACGGATCATCCGCCGCTCGAAGGTGTACCAGGGCAGGTGAAGCTCGACGCGCGTGGGGTCGATCCGGTTACCGCCGCGTGCCCACGCCTGGTCTGACCCCGGTGCGTTGCCGCTCGATAGGATGCAGCCGGCGCGGACGATCGCCGCGCCAGCACGCTCCATGAGCGAAAGCACGCTCGGCGGAGCTTCGCGCGAGCCGATGCAGGCTATGCGGGGACGAATGTTCATTCAGGCACGTAGAAGTTGTGCTCTTTCTCCGGGCACTCCTCACGAAGCATCACGCAGCCCCGGCGCACGCTTCCTTCTCCCGTGCCGAACACCTCGACCGAGTGGTTGCAACGCGAACACGTGGCGTTCACGCCGTCGACGTCGCGGCCGTCGGAGCCGATCAGCGTCGTCTCCTCTACTTCGACCGTAACACGGGCCATCAGCGCATACCCGCCGCGCCAGCAAGCGCATCGACCGCGCCGTCTTCATCCACCTCGTCGTCTGGTTCGAAGTCGACCGGCTGCTCGCGCAGGTCTTGCACTTTCTCGAATTCCACCGCGTTCTTCTCGCCTTCCTCCACAGCACGCTCCACGCGGTAGGAGAGCGAGCGCAACGACCGCTCCGTCAGCCGTCGCAGCTCGACTTCCAGCTTCGCCCACGGCGTCTCCAGGCCCGCCACCTTGTCGTCGCCGATGTACTTCTTGAGGTGGTCGAGGTGTTCCTGCCGCCGCTTCATCATCGGATTGATCGGCTTCCGCGGCTGCACGGAAAATGGCGTGCTCTTTCTCGCTGGCATGAAATGACTCCTCTAGTTGATCGTCTGCTTCACAATCGGTGTCTTGCAGCTGCCGCACTTGGCGCTGTAGATGCTCTTATCGAGCGCCATTCGATTCTTCCTTTTGCACTTGCGGCACGCCACCATCACGCTGAAGTCTCCGTTCGGGTGCACACAGTAGTGGATCGTGTTCTCGCTCTCGAACAGCTTGTGTGTGAGCCGCGTGTAGTCCACGAGTCGTTCCATCACAGTGTCGGGGGACAGCTCGGGCTGCGCGGATTGCGGCTGTAGGCGCTTCTTCAGCTTCTCCGCAAGCCACTCCGCGACGGCATCGAGCATTAGGTTGAGGGCGTGCTTCACGCTGTGTCTCCTCCGAAGCGAAGCGCTCTCGCCGCGAGGGCCGCTCGACGGCGACTGCGGCTGTACCAGCCACGAATCCACGTGAGCCCCTCATCCTTTATTTGAACGTTGTACACGAGCCGTCCGTTGGAGTCGTCGGCCCATTGGTAGAACGCTAGCGAGTGCTCACCAGCCGAAATGATTACGCCGCGAAACATGTACTCACCCGTCGTGGAGAAGAACCGAATGCGCCCTCCCGCGTGAAGGCTGCGCAGGCTCCTAACCTCGTGGACAGTCGCATGCAGCAGGGCAACAACCCACACAAGCGGCACTACGGCGGCGCCGATCCACCACGCCTTCATCGCCGCACCACCCCGCTCCGCCCGTTCTTGGTGTTCTCCTTCACGGTGCTCGGCTGCAAGTGCCCCGGGTTCCCGCAGGGGCGCACGCGACACAGGTGATCGAGCAACGGCGGTGCAGGTTCACCCATCAGCTCGCGCCACAGCCAGCGGTGCACACGGTGGACGCGTCCGTTCACCTTGATCTTGCCGTAACCACCACGGGGGTTGGCCACGCGTGCACCGGTGTAGATCCAGCAGCCGCCGAGAAAGCCGTGCACGACGCGCATGCGGCCGAGGACGCGTTCGAGCGCATCACCGGTCATCGTAGTGCCTTTCGAGCGCGTGCTTCTGGTACTCCGCTAGTGCGCGCTCACGATCAGCCGTAATGTTCCATCGGTCTCCCGCATTCGTCCAATCGTTCCACACACACATTCCGACGTTGCACGTAATCGTCACGGTGCCGATTATTCCGCCGTCGCCATCAGGAATGCATTCGAGTTCGTCGTCGACGTCTGGCGCAGGAATCCCCAGCAACGCAAACCTAGCAGCCAAAGCGCGTTCTTGTTCGCTCGCGGCCATCACCCCGGCACCTCGTTGTGCTTCCAGCGCATGTGTTCGAGGTACAAAGCAATCGCCGGCTCCGGATCGCCTTCCACAGCCCACTCCGCCACCGGGCCGATGCGAACCGCGTTCGGCACATCGTACAGCGTGCAGCCAAGCGGGCAGGAAAGCACCACGTGGACGGTAATGCCATTCGGCTGCACCTTCACGTTGGGCGCGCGCACGCCGATCAACGCGATCTGTGCTTCGATCGATCGCGCAAATTCCGGTGCGTTCCGCTGGCGTTGCCGCAGCTCGAACGCGCGCTTGGCGCCATCGGACACGAGCGGTGGGACCGCTGGCGTGAGCGCATCCAGCTCGATCAGCTCGGCGATCACGTCGTCGCTGTACGCCTCGCCACTCACGACACGGCCTTCCACGTTCGTCGCAATACAATTGAGCTGATCCGCGAATGGTTAGATGTGCCGAACATCTTCGCAAGCTGCACCTGCGTGTACTTGCCTGTGGCATACAGCGCTCTGATCTTACGCACCTCAGCCGCTGTCAGCTTGTGCTCGGGCCGCCGCGGGCGAGCTGGCGTAGTCAGCGCCCTTTCTGGCGTCCAGCCTAGGTACAAACGCTCAAGTACAGTCACGTACTTTAGGTTGGTACGTTTCACCCAATCCACTAGCGCTAGCGTCTCACCGCCGCGCGTTATCATTATGTTGGCGCGACGGTTTCGTGACTGCTCCGCGCGCGTCGCCCATCGAACATTTCCCGGCGCGTACCCCTTGTTGTTTTCGATGCGCTCGATCGTATAGCCCGGACCCGGACGGACGCCTACGTGGGCAAAGAACTTCCGGAATGACATGCGCCAGGCGTGGCACACCGAAATCCCACGGCCTCCGTAATCTGCGTAGTTTTTGTCTTTGCTGTCGTGACAGCGCTTAAGCATACGCTGCCACGTCTGGTACTCAACCGACACTTGATGCTTGCCGGCGTGTCCGTGGTACTCGCGCTTCTTCACGACACGGACTTCCAGTCGCGGCCGGTTTTACCCGAAGCCGGGAACTTCATGTCTTTGACCTGGCGAAACATTGCGTGTTCGATCAAACGTTTGACGTCTTCGGCTTCGCGCTCGGCGCATTCTACTACGATCTGATCGTGGCCATTGACGACCAATCCACGATGGTTGGTGTAGTCAAACGGGTAGGCGCGAACTACGGCTCTAATGGCATCATTTTGCATATCGGCGCAGCTGCCTTGCACCGGATGGTTCGACATTTCCTCCTGCTTCTCTCCTCCGATGAAGTACCGTCTCCGCTTGTGATACTCGGTCTCGATGTACCCGCAGCGTCGCCACGTGTAGATCAGCCGTTTTTTCCACGCCGGGATCGCCGGGTGGATCTGCCACCACAGGTTGAACACGCGCTCCACCTCGGGCAGCGTGATGTGCGGGAACTTCGGACGCAGGTTGTCGTCGCGAAGCAGCGAGAGCGTCTGGTAGATGCGCGGCGGCTGAGCATCGTAGCTGAGCGCGTACACGAAGCGCTTCACGAAGTCGCGGATGGCGTCGGTGACTTCCTTTGGCTGGCAGCGAAAGAGCGTGCAGGCGTTGGCCACGTGCACGTCCGGGCCCGTCCCGGCGTCGAACTCGGCGAACGCCTTGATGAGCAGCTCGTCACCGGAGAGGAGCGCGATCTTCCGCAGCTCGACGGCGCTGGAGTCCGCTGCGACGAACACGTTTCCAGGCGCCGGCGTGAACATCGCCCGCAGCCGCTTGATGATGTTCTGCATGTTGGGCGAGCTGCCCCAACGGCCCGAGCGCTTGCCGGGGCGCCACGACACGCGGATGCGTCCGTCGGCGTGCACCGGCAGGCCGCCGACGATCTGACCGTTCTCGAAGCGGCCCACGTACGTGCCGAGCACCTTCTCCGCCTCGCGGCAGCCGAGCACCGCATGCACGATCTTGGTGGCACGCTCGTCGAGCCCCAGTGACAGGAGATCGAGTAGCGTGGACTCGTCCGTTGACGGATCGCCCGAGTCCGTCATGTGCTCGTCCATGATCGGAAGCCCGAGATCCGTGTAGAGGAGCTTGCGCACCTGCTGCGGCGAATCCGGATTCACGTCGCGGCCGACAGCCGCCTGGAACTCGGCACGCAGGCGATCCGACTTCTCCTGGTACTCGCTGATGAACTTCGCGCGCAGCTGCGGGTTGATGCCCATCCCGAGCATCGCCATCGAGCGGCCGATGCGGAACAGCTCCATGTCCTCGCCGTAGATGTGCCCCTGCTGCGACCACGCCAGGTTTTGCTCCACGTACGGTGTCGACTGCTGCGTGACCGAGATGTCGAAGCTGAGGTAGTGATCGAGGATCTCGTCGCTCTTCACGCTGGAGTGCTTGACGTCGTCCTTCCATCGCGGGGCGTCCGTGTACATCGAGCCAGCGAAGTCGAGGCCGTGCGGCAGCTCGGAGGTGATCCCGATCTGGTGCCCCACCATGCCGTCGAACATGCGCTCGTCGGGCAGCGGCATCCCGTGGCGCCAAAGCACCACGGAGTCGAACGCCACGCCGTTCCAGGTATCGATACGCGGCGCGCGCTGGAAGTAGTCCGCGATGGCGCGGGTCTGCGCTTGAATCTCGTGCATCGGCAACAGCAGGTGCCCGTGCACGGACAGCGGCGCGTAGATCATCACCTCCGTCGAGGTGCCGATGCCCACGCGGCGCAGGTTGCACGTCCACTGGTCCACGCCATCGGTCTCGACGTCGACCGACACGCGCTCGCGGTGGACGGCAAGGAAGTTGTGCACCTCCGCGGCAGTCTTCGGCACGAAGTACCACGGATCCTGCCAGGTAGATTGGCCGCGGGAGAAACGCACGGCCTTCTTCACGTCGGCGTGGAAGATCGGGCGCATGACACGCCCCTCGTCGCGCATCACGAAAGCAGCGTGTGGGATCGCCATCGCTGGTGGACCGCTGTTCGGCAGCTGTAGCGGCGTGCCGCGCACCTTCATCACCGAGGTGCTGCTGCCGAAGCCTGCAGCCTGCACGCTAGCGCCGCCCATGAGCACCACGTACTTGGCTTGCGCGATCTCCGCCTGCAGCCGTGGTCGACACGCTTCGATCGGAGACATCAGCCCCTGCCGTTTCACGGTGCGCAGGTACCGCTTCATGTCGTCGGGCGGACGGCACAGGGTGGCGTTGGTGTAGCCCACGCGGTCCATCGGCGCGCCGGCGTCGCGCAGCGCCGTTCGGATCTCGCGGCCCGAGGCGCCGATCAAGGTCTGGCCCTTCTCAACCTCCGTGCTGCCCGGGGCCTCAGCGACGACGAGGATCTCCATCGGGTTGAGCGCGTCGGTGTCAGGCGGATGCGTCGGGGGTACGGGGCCTGCACCGCAATTCAGCAACGGACACCGCCAGCACTCCGCCCCCGCCTGAACAGCAGCAACGTGCTGTGGCGGAATCGGCGTGCCGGCGGTGTCGGTTGCGCTCACGTGCTACCCGATCTCGATGTTCGCGATCACGTGCTCGAACCAGACGACCTCACGGCCGCCTGGCAGCTTGATCGTGACGAAGCCGTCTTCGATCTCGACGTCCTCGACGATCGTGTACGTCGTCTGCTGGTAGCCGCTCTCGGCCGTCGGATTCACCACAACCTTCTTGTCCTTCGCCATCTGTGCCTCCTTGTTGTTGCCTCCGCTGCCGGTCAGTCCTGCAGCATGAGAATTTTCGGATCCGCGCCGAACAGCCCGCTCGACTGCCCGAGCGCCGTCATCATCGTGTTGAACAGCGTGCTCGCCGCCAGCCGGTACTGCTCCAGCGTGATCCGCCCGCGCAGCAGCGACGCACGCATGAACAAGAACGCGGTTCGTGCCACGTCGGCCAAGCAGTGGGCCTCGATCTTGGCCGCCTGCTTCTCCGCCCACAGCTTCCCTACCTGGCTGCTGGTGTCGCCCTTCGACGCCAGCCCGATCAGCTGCGCCATGTCGTCGAGCGCGAAGCCTGTGCGGCGAGACACCGCGCCGAAGTCTGTGAGGTAGTCGAATAGATCCGTGTGGTCCCCGTTGTACCGGTGGCGGTAGTCGCCCACGTACCACGTCATCGGGACGCCCAGCCGCATCGCACGCAACGACAGCACGGGCAAGTCGAACCCGCGTCCATTGAACGACACGAGCTTCGGACGGTGCTGCTCCACGTACGTGGACCACGCCGCGAGCAGCGCGCGCTCATCGTCACCGAACATGCTCGTACCGATCACGCCGAGACCGTTGGGCGCCAGCACGAGATCGTCACCCAGCACGACCATACCGATAGCGATCGGGCGGTGCGCGTGCAGCGGTGCGAACACGTCCTCCGGTGCCTTGACGGGCTTGGCCTTCTTCTGTGACGGGCAACCACGCTTGTGCTTCGCGAGACCTGTCGGGGCCGGCACGCACGTGCACGCTCCGGGCTCTTCGGGCGCCGCCGGCTTCGGGGGCGTCCACAGCGACGTGTCAGTGATCGTTTCGATATCGAACACGAGATGGGGCATCAGGGGGCCTCGCGAATCTTTTTGAAGCAGTGCAAAAACAACGTCTTTCGCGTCCGAATCGGCGTCTGGCCGGGCATTTCTTGGCCATCAGAATGAACGCGCACATCAGTTACGTACAGCTCTGCCACGGTCACGATCTTCACGTATCGCGCGGCGCCGAACGCGTCCTTCTCACGATCCAGCCACAGCTGGCCCGGGGCAATTTCATTAGTCATTGCAAACCCAAAAAGTGCCCCGGGGCCGAGCGGCGTCCATCTCTCGACGGAGGAGTGTACGCTCTTCCGCCGCCCGACCCCGGAGGCTTCAGGAAGCTATGCGACCCGCGGCGGCGGGAACGCGAACGGCGGCGCTCCCGTGGGCTGCGGAGCACCGTTCGCCGGCGGCGGCGTGGCCGGCTGCGGTGCGGGCTGCCACGGCGCTGCGGATCCTGGAGGCGGCATCTGCCCCGGCACGAATACCGGAGCTGCGGGCTGCAGCATCTGCTGCGGGGGCTGCGGCTGCTGGAACTGCGGTGCCGGTGGAGGAGGCGCCATCGCCGGCACCGGCTGCATCGGTGCTGCGACCATCGGCGCCGGCGCCACGGTCTGCTGCGCCGGTACCGGGATCGCCGCGGTGGTCGGCGCACCGGGCAGCCCGACACCGAGGCCCGGGAACGAGGGGACGCCGCCGGGAAGCGCGCCTGCCTGGCCCACGCCCGCGTTGGGCTGCCTCGGCTTCGCCGGCCAGCGGAACTTGGTTCCGCCCGCCGCCTTGGCCTCGCCGTACTCCTTGGCCATAACGTACGGACCGATTCCGGTGCGCGGCTGGCCGTCGTCCAGGTACGCCTCGGTCTTGAGGTACACCGTCTGGCCGATCAGCATGCCGGGCTGGTAGGTCAGACCGGCACGTGCGTTGTCGAGCGCGCCGGTGATCGAGGCGATGAGCCCGCGCCACAGGAACCACGTGTTGCCCTTCGACGAGGTGGGATCCGGCATGAACTTGGACAGCTTCCGGCCGAGCGCGTCGGGGTCTTGGATCTCGAAGTACATGAACACGCCGGCGGACTTCGACGCGTCCGTGCGCGCTTCCTCCTTCACGATCTTGGCCATGTAGTAGCCGTCCATCTCCAGGTTGTCCGTCTGTTCGATGGGCGACCAATTCGGATCGGGCGGGATGACCAGCACGAAACCGCCGCCCGGCGCCGGGGCTTGCGGCGCTGCGCCGGGCATCTGTCCTGGTACGGGCATTCCTGGGAATCCACCACCAAAGCTCATGTCGGTTCTCCTTTGTTGTTCAGTTCCTCGCGAAGCTCTTGAAATCGATCGGCCGTGTTGGCGTCCAGGGCCTGTACTGCAGCGACGTACGCTTCGCGTGCTGCTGCCGTGAAAATTTCTTCTGGCATGCCGGCATACACGGCCGTGATCGCCAGCGTATCGAGCCCAGACGACAAACGAAGTTCGAACGCTGCCGTGTCACGTGCCTGACAGCGCAACGCCGCAATGGTACGCGGGTCTATCTCGACTTCGATTGGCATCAAATCCCCTTGTACGGCGGCTGGCGCTGACGAAGAAACCCGCCGAGGTCCGCCGGGACGGCCGCCAATGAGCAGCCTTCACGATTCTTCGTCAGCCAGTAGCGAAGATCAGGCGGCTGGCTCATCGGCCCGAGCGCCTCCGGCCAGTCGTTGCCGCCGGTGAAGTACACGCGCTGTGGCGGCTGACCGATCTGGCTCGGAAGGTACCCGACGCGCAACACGGTGTCGAGCTGCCCGTACCACTCGCGGATCAGTGAACGCGGGGACAGCTTCATGCCACCGGGGTACGCCACGCCGTCCTGCACCGCGGGAGGCTCCGCATGGCAGATCATCACGCAGTGGATGCCGAGCATCCGAATCCACTCGCGCATCATGAAGAGGCACTGGCGAACGTAGAGCGGCACCTGGAACTTGTTCTTGCTGCCTTTGTAGAGCGCCTCGCCCTCGTTGTAGAGGTAGGAGGTGAACGCGGTCATGCCGTCGAGCACGAGCCCGCTGTAGCGTCCACGCGTCTGGCCGAGGTACGCGAACACTTCCTGCATCTGCGGCCACGACTTGATCGTGCAGTCCGGCTGCGCGGGGATGGGAAGCCCGCGGCTCGCCAAGATCTTGAACGCGCCGTCCTCGCAGGGGACACCGAACGGGACGCCGCCACCGTTGGCGAACAGCGAGAAGGCGTCCGTGGTTTTCTGGCAGCCTGGATCGCCGTAGAGCATGACGTTGATCGGTTGCCCGGCGATGTGCGCGTAGGCGTCTTGGCCTTCGAGGATTTTCATCAGATTCCGCCTCGTGCACACGTGTCGTCGCCGGCGCGATCGAACTCTAGCGCTAGCGCGTCGAGCAGATCCTGCTTGTCGCTATCCAGTGAGCGGGCGCCGTGCGCCACAGAGCAGAGCATCGCGATCACCATTGCCTCGGCTGATACACCCGCGAGGAGCGCTGCGTTCATCATGACGAGCACCATGCGGTGCGCTGGCATGTTGTCGCTTTGATCCACTTGAATTTTGAAGGCCATTGGCTTATTGCCCGTAGCTCTTCAGCAGCTCAGCGCGTGCAGCTTCGATCAGCTCAGCTGAATACACGCGCTTCGCGCACGTGGGGCAGATCAAAACGTTGATGAGCGGAACACTTTCGCCCTGCCCCGGCGCCGTGATGACGGACAAGAACCAGCCGGCCTGCACCGCCGTCTTGAACACGGTGGCGTCCGTGAACGGCACCGGTACCTTCAACAGGTCTTCGCAGCACTTGTTGTTGTGCTCAGCGCACGACAGCCCGACGCACACGTTTGGTTCGTTAGCCATCAGCCCCTCTTCGTGAATTCGTTGATCCGCACGAGCCCATCCGAGCACAGCGGATTGAAGTCGCACGGTCCGTACACGCGCACGCAGCTTTCATACACGCGTGGTCGGTTCGTCGGGTCCGGATACGCCGCGCGCATCGCTTTCAAGTTGCGCAGCGCCCACACAGTGTCTTCCCACAGGCGCCCGTACGCCACGGCTGAGATCGGAACGTCGAAGCGGGCGAACTTCGGCGAGAAGTTCTGCAGGTCGTAGAACCCCATCTTGCTTGGCTTCGGCCGCGTCATCGCGTTGATCACCACGCGCTTGACGTCGTACCCGAACGTCCGGGCGAGCGCGAGCTGCGTGAGCATCTGCCGGTCGGTGCGATACTCGTACCCGGTCTCGCGCTTGATGTAACCCTTGGTTTTGTGGTCGACGATGATGCAGTCGTTGCCTTCCATTGCAAGGAGATCGAGGCGTGAGGTATACGGCTCGCCCTCCAACGACACCTCGAACTGGTGCTCGACCAGCAACGGCCTCCACTGCGGCGGCCCCCAGAACGCCTGATACGCGTCGAACACGTAGAGTGCCACCTCCGCCAGCTCAGGACGATGCGCGCCACACGTCCAGAGTGCAGTACGGCCGTCCGGGTACACCAGCCAGCTCGGGCGTTCCGCTAGCAGCATCCCGTACCGGTACGCGAGCCCCACGTGAACGAGCGTTCCGATCAGCGTGACGTCCTTCTCGACGATGGGGCGAAGGTACATCTCTTGTGAGAACGCCTCGTACTGCGGACAGATGCACGCAGCGCCGATCCTGTGTGGACCTTGTTTGGAAGCACCGCCGGGCCAGATGGCACCGGTGCCGGTGTTCACGTTGCCTGAATGCGAATCGGCCATCAGGCGGGCGTAGCGGCGAGAAGGACTTGCGCCTGAGAAATGAAAAGCGCGTCAGCGAACTCGACGCCGCCGTTCTCTGCGGTCGCTTGCATCCGGCGGAACACGATAGCCGCTGTGGCGAGCGCCAGATCGAGCGCTTCGCCCGGTAACGGCGCTTCAATCTGCATCTGACCGGCCAGCTCCCGTGCTCTTGTTTCTACGTCCATGTGGCCCCTCCTAGTCTTCCGTTGAAGCGAGACCCTTCAACCGTTCGAACAACGACTCGATGATCGATTCGCTGCTTCGGCCGCCGAGCATTGCCTGCATTTCCTGTTGCTCGGTCTGCGCCCCCATCGTCTGCTGGATCATCGACAGCTTCGAGATCACGTGCTCCGCCACGGCTTCGTCGATCGTTCCCACGCCAATCACCCAGCGGATTAGCACGCGTACGTCGCCGCCGATGCGGTGGAGGCGCTTCACGGCCTGCAGCAGCTCGTGTGGCTCCCACGTGAGATCCGCGAAGATGCCGAGGTGCGCGCCGACGAGCGAGATGGCGAGCCCTACCGAATCGATCGTGCACACGAACGCCGCTGGCGCCGCCACCTCGCGGAACACCCCCGCCTGCGCGTCGCGGCCCTCGGGCGTCATGTCGCCGTGCACGCACGCCACGTGGCAGTCGATCTTGTCGCGGATCCCCTTGGCGATCGCGTCGGCCTGCTCACGCATGTACGTGAACACCACGATCTTCTGCTTCGCTTCGAGCGCTTCGACGGCCATCTCGATCACGGCTGCGCGCTTCGCCCGCGCGGTCATCCGCAGCGCCTTGACCACCGCGCCTGCCTTCGCCTGGATCGCCGAGTAGCCTTCGTGGCGCGTCGGTGCGCTCACCTCGACGTCCACGCGGAACACCTCGTGCCGGATCTCAGGCAGCTCCAGCTTCACGCCTTCGGCGGTGCGGCCGAGCATGAAGAACGTGAGCCGCCGCGACAGCTCATCGAGCCGCTCGCCGCCCTTGTCGATCCAGCCGTACTGGCCCTGGAAAGCCCCGCAGTGCACGCGCGCCCACGGCCAGTAAGGCCCGGCGAGCCCGTCGGACAGCAGATCGATCAGCGCCCACATCTCGCGCACGTGGCTCTTCACCGGCGTGCCGGACAGCCCCCACACCACGGGAATGCCGTGGCAGGTGGCCTTTGTAGCGTTCCGCCGGCGCGACGTCCTCCCGCCGAGCACGTGGAACTCGTCGAGGATCGCGATCAAAAATCGGTTCGCGAGCCAACGCTGCCACCCGGGCAGGTGCGCGAGATCGTGCACCACCCCAGAGGCGTCGCTGCGTCGAGCGCCGTACAGGATGTCGTAGTTCGCGATGATGTAGCGCGCCTGCGGAAGCAGATCGGGCTTGAGCCCGTCGAGGATCGCGGCGTCGTGACCTGTCCAGCGCTTGATCTCGCGCTCCCAGTGGCGCTTCGCCAGCGCGGGGCAGAGCACGAGCACCACGGGTGTCGTCGGCGTCGGCACGATCCCGAGAGAGAGCCGCGCCTCGGCAGCGCACAGCGCCTGCGAGGTCTTCCCGATCCCCATGCCGTCGGTGAGCGCCGCCCAGTCGCGCTCCGCCAGGAACGCGGCGCCCTCGCGCTGGTAGCCATAGAGCCCCGCGCGGGTGCCGTACTCGATAGCACGCTCACGTGCACCAGCCACCCCTGGCCACCGCACCGGTGTGTTCTTGGGTGGCCCCAGCACGGCCTCCACCAACCACGCCGCGTCCACCGCGCAGCTGGTGTTCCCGTCCCGCGTGGTGATGGCGCCGGGCGCGTGCCACTCGTCCAGCTTGCCGTGGTACACGTACGGCCGACCACCACGTGGGTGGATGCTGGGCTTGAGCACGGGCCGCAGCGACGCCGCGGGCGTGGGGAACTGGATGATCTGCGCGTCGGGCATGCGAGAGATCGGCTCGAAGAGCGTACGGCGAAGGTTGTACTCCTGGCTCCTGGATGCCGTCAAACGGAAAATTCTCGCCAGACGAGAATCCAAGATCTTGACGGTTGTCAGGTGAACGAGGTACAAGCCGTGACCGCTCGTGTTCTCGGACCTGATCAGCGACGTCCTACCGCAGCGATCCGGGTTTCTCCGGAACTACGTCGACTACGCGACTCAGTGCTCCGACGCGCCGGAGATCTATCACGTGGGCGTTGGGCTCACGGTGTTCGCGTCGGCGGTCGCACACAAGATCAGCTGCCCGTGGCTCGCCGGCCGCGAGCTGATGCCTAACCTGTACACGCTGCTCATCGGACCGAGTCGATCGGCGCGCAAGACGGCGTCGATGGACGCCGGCATCGAGATCCTGCAGAGCTGTCAGCACGAGCTAGTGATCCCGATCC
>Ga0068860_100002754_pt1 | contig 18292 bp, 16 predicted proteins | sample KBSSwiS32_FD_66597 | JGI IMG/M metagenome (GOLD analysis project Ga0068860, IMG submission 66597) | Switchgrass rhizosphere microbial communities from Kellogg Biological Station, Michigan, USA - KBS Switchgrass S3-2 | ecosystem: Host-associated > Plants > Roots > Rhizosphere > Soil ... | reverse complement strand
GTTCGTCGGGCCCGCCCATGAGGCCGCCCCACGGGTCACAAGCAGCGTTCCACCACATTTTGGGATCACCATGTCTGACGGTCACCGCCGATCCTTCGCCGAGTGTCCGAGCCACCGCATCACGGTGCTCGGGTCGTTCGGCCTCACCTCCGACGGCGCCTCGGTGCCGTTGAGCGTCGACGCCCGCCGGGTCGTCGCCTATCTCGCGGTGCACCGCAGGCCGCAGCCCCGTGCCGGGCTCGCCGCGGACCTCTGGCCCGGCGTCGGCGCCGAGGCCGCCGCCCGGCTGCTCGCCGAGGCCGTCGACGCGATCGACGTCCCCGATCTCCTCGTCGGTGACCCGTCCGACGTGGAGCTCCCCCTGGCCCTGGCCGACGAGGTCGAGGTCGACCTCTCCGACGCCATGCTGCTGGTCCGCGCCTTCTCCGGCGGCGGCAGGCTCACCGAGCGGCCCTCGGTGGACCTGCTCTCCGCCGACATCCTCCCCTCCTGGACCTCCCCGTGGATCGCCGTCGAGCGGGAGCGCTTCCGCCAGCTCCGGCTCGCCTGCCTGGAGGAGGTCTCCACCAAGCTGTCCGCCTCCGAGCTGCACGCGGACGCCGTCGAGATCGCCGAGATCGCCGTCGCCGCCGCGCCGAGCCGGGAGAGCGCGCGCCGAGTCCTGGTCGAGGCGCTGCTGGCGAAGGGCGACGTGGTCGAGGCCGTCGCCCAGTACGACGCCTTCCAGGAGCTGCTGCGCACCTCGGTCGGCCCGCAGAGCGCAGGCCTCGAGGGGCTGTTCCCGCCCGCGGGCTCCTGGCCGATGCGCCCGATGGTCGGCGGCTACCGCCCGGTGCCCTCGCGGTCCGCGGTCGTCCTGCCCGGGCTGCGCGCCGCGCGTCCCGCCTCCCCCGGCCCCCGCAGGCTGGTGGCGGGCGGCTCGGTCCGCTGACCTGACCTGACCCACGCACGGCACGAGCCCCGACCGGGATCCCGGTCGGGGCTCGTCCATTCTCCGACTCTCAGGGGATCGCGAGCTCCAGGCACACCTCGGTGCCGGTCGGGTTCACCACGACGTCGAGGTACTGGGCGAGCGCGCGGATCATCGGCAGCCCGCGTCCGCGGTCCCGCTCCGAGACGTCCGAGGGGCGCCACCGGCCCCGGTCCACGATCCGTGCGGCGACCACGCGTCCGCGGCCCCGCCGCCGCACCCCGAGCTCGACCTCGAGGGGTCCGGGCGGGCCGCTGCGGTAGGCGTGGTCGACGACGTTCGCCGCGGCCTCGCCCACCGCCAGCAGCAGGTCGACGAGCACGTCGGCGGGCAGCCCCACCCCGCGGGCCCACGACGACACTACGGACCGGAGCCCGGCGAGCGCGTCGGGGGTCGCGGTGCGCACCACGCGCAGTTCCTCCGTGGTCACCGTCGCACCGGGTCTGGGTGGCCGAGCGGGACCACCCCCGGGCAGGCCCTGGAGGTTCACGAGGGTGTCGCTCCCGACGATCGGGGTACGGCGCCGGGACCGGCACCAGGGCTGGGGTCCCCCGGACCGCACCCCGCCAAACCGCGCGCCGCCGGCGCCGTCAGTGTCGTCAGCGTCGTCAGCGTCGTCAGCGTCGTCAGTGGAAGCGGGGAGCGCGCTTCTCGCCGAAGGCCGTCAGCCCCTCCGCGCCCTCCGGTCCGCCCGCGCTGGCGGAGATCGCCTCCGCCTCGGCGTCCAGGTGCGCGCGCAGCGGACGGTCGAACGAGACCGCCAGCAGCCGCTTGATCCGGCCCAGGGCCGCGGTGGGGCCCTGGGCGATCCGGTGGGCGGTGGTGGCGGCCTCCTCGGCCAGGCCCTCGTCCGGCACCAGGACCGACGCGATGCCCAGCGACAGCAGATCCTCGCTCCCGAGCACCTGGTCGCTGAGCAGGATGTGCCGCGCCCGCGCCAGCCCGACGATGCGGGGCAGCGTCCAGCTCATCCCGCCGTCGGGCGAGAACCCGATCCCGGGGTAGGCGGGGCGCAGCCTGGTGGACTCGCCGACCAGCACGACGTCCGTGGCCAGCACGATGCTCATCCCGGCACCCGCGGCCCAGCCCTGGACCCCGGCGACGGTGGGTACCGCGCTGCCGACGTAGGCCTCCAGGAAGTCGTGGAAGGCGTCCGCGACGCCCTTCACGAAGCCCGCCCGGTCCGGGGCGGACGCGAAGGACCGCACGTCCCCGCCCGCGCAGAAGTTGCCGCCGGGGTGCACGAGGTGGACGACCCCGACCCCGCGCTCCGCGGCCTGCTCGGTGGTCGCGAGGCCGCGCAGGGTCTCGGCGACCTCCCGCATCGAGTCCTCGTCCAGCGCGTTGGCCCGCCCCGCCGCGACCCGGACGCGCAGCACGCGCCCCTCCTGCTCCACTGCGTCACTCATCAGGCGAGCGCCCGCAGCGTCGGGAGGACGTCCTCGGCGAACTGGGTCAGGAAGCGCTCCTGGTCGTGGCCCGGGCCGTGGAACACCAGGTGGTTGAGCCCCGCGTCCAGGTACGGCTTGATCTGCGCCACCGCCTCGTCCGGGTCCGACGCCACGATCCACCGCTTCGCGACCTGCTCGATCGGCAGCTCGTCGGCCAGGCGCTCCATCTCCTGCGACGAGTTCACCGAGTGCTTCTGCTCCGGGGTCAACGACAGGGGCGCCCAGAACCGACAGTTCTCCAACGCCACGTCCGCGTCCCGGTCGTACGACATCTTGATCTCGATGGTCCGGTCGATCGAGCCCGGGTCCCGGGACTCCTTCTCGGCGCCCTCGGTCACCGCGGGCATCAGCTTGTCGGTGTAGAGCTCCATGCCCTTGCCCGACGTGCAGATCATCCCGTCACCCGCCCGGCCCGCGTACCGCGCCACCTGCGGCCCGCCCGCGGCGATGTACACCGGCACCGGCTTCTCCGGGCGGTCGTAGATCGAGGCGTTGACCAGCGTGTAGTACTCCCCGGCGAAGTCCACCGAGTCCTCGGTCCACAGCGCGCGCATCAGCTTCACCGCCTCACGCAGCCGGGCGTAGCGCTCCTTGAACTCCGGCCACTCCATCCCCGACACCGCGACCTCGTTGAGCGCCTCCCCGGTGCCCGCGCCCAGGATCACCCGGTCCCCGGTCAGCAGCGCCATCGTGGCGAACGTCTGCGCCATCACCGCCGGGTTGTACCGGAACGTCGGCGTGGTCACCGACGTGCCGATCAACACCCGCTCGGTGCGCTCGCCCACCGCCGCCATCCACGTCAACGCCGACGGCGCGTGCCCACCCTCGTGCCGCCACGGCAGGAAGTGATCGGACACCCACACGCTGTCCAGACCCACCTCCTCCGCCCGCACCGCGTACTCCACCAGGTCCCGCGGCCCGAACTGCTCCGCCGAGGCCTTGTAGCCGATCTTGAGATCCACGCTGGTCCTTCCGGTCGTCCCACTCCCGGACAGGTCTACTACACCCGGGAAGTCGGATGCGGTGACGGGCGTCGCTTCGTACGGTGGAGGACGATGAACGCCCCTCCCGCTCCGGAGCAGGCGACCCCCGCGACGACCGCCGCTCCCGCGGCGACCCTCGCCGCGCTGCGCCGTCTCGGCCCCTACGTCCGTCCCCACCGCCGGGCCCTGCTGGGCTCGGCGGTCGCCGCGTTGTGCGGCAACCTCGCCGCGCTGGCGATCCCGCTGGTCACCCGCCGGATCGTCGACGGCCCCATCGCGCGCGGCGACCTCTCCGCCCTGCCCTGGCTGGTGGCGGGCGTCCTCGCCCTCGGCCTGGTCGAGGCCCTGCTGTTGCTGCTCCGCCGCCGGATGGTCGCCCGCCCGACCACCCGGATCGAGGCGACGATGCGGGCGGACCTCTACGCCCACCTGCAGCGCCTGCCGTTGGCCTTCCACGACCGCTGGCCCTCGGGCCAGCTGCTGTCCCGCGCCGTCCAGGACCTCTCCACGATCCGCCGCTTCCTGGCGTTCGCCGGCGTCTTCCTGGTGGTCAACACGATCACCGCGGTCGTCGGGATCGTGGTGCTGGGCTCGCTGTCCTGGTTCCTCGGGGTGGCTCTGCTGCTGCTCGCGGCGCCGCTGGTGGCGCTGACCCTGCGCATCGAGTCGCGGTTCTCCGCCGTCGCGCGGCGCGCCCAGGACCAGGCCGGGGACCTCGCGACCGTCGTCGAGGAGTCCGCGCTCGGCGTCCGGGTGCTCCGCTCGCTCGGCAGGCGCCGGGAGATCACCGCCCGCTTCCTCGCCGACGCCCGGGTCCTGCGGGGCACCCAGCTGCACATGGTCCGGCTCCGGGCGGCGCTGTGGTGCGTGCTCGTGCTGCTGCCCGAGGCCGGGATCACCGTGATCCTCGGGCTCGGGGCCTGGGGCGTGGCGTCGGGCGCGCTGACGCTGGGCACGCTCGTCGCGGCCGTGACGATCATGACCTACCTGTTCTGGCCCATCGCGTCCCTGGGCTGGCTGCTCACCGAGGCCGGCAACGCCGGGGCCGCGAGCAGGCGGTTCTGGGAGGTCCTGGACGTCGAGCCGTCGATCGTGGATCCAACCCCGCCCGTGTCACCGGTGGTGCACGGGCGGGTCGAGTTTCGGGACGTCCACTTCGGGACCGTGCTGCGCGGCGTCGACCTGACCGTCGAGCCCGGCGAGACCATGGCGCTGGTCGGGGCCACCGGATCGGGCAAGACCATGCTCACCGCGTTGGTCGCCCGGCTGGCGGACGTCTCGTCCGGCGCCGTGCTGGTCGACGGCGTCGACGTCCGGGAGTGGCGGCTCGCGGAGCTGCGTCGGGTGGTCGCCACCGCCTTCGAGGAGCCGATCCTGATCTCCGCGAGCGTCCGGGAGAACGTGGCGCTGGGTGTCCCGGACGCCTCCGACGACGACGTCCTCGAGGCGTTGCGGATCGCGGGCGCCGCGGGCTTCGTGGAGCGGCTGCCGTGGGGGCTGGACACCCGCATCGGTGAGCAGGGGATCTCGCTGTCGGGCGGGCAGCGCCAGCGGCTGGCCCTGGCCCGGGCGGTGATCGGCCGCCCACCGGTCCTGGTGCTCGACGACCCGCTCTCCGCCCTCGACGTCCACACCGAGGCGGAGGTCGAGGCCGCCCTGCGCAGCGTGCTGGGCGGGGTGACTGCGCTGGTCGTGGCCCACCGCCCGTCGACGGTGCAGCTGGCGGACCGGGTCGCGCTGTTGGCGGACGGCCGGATCACCGCCGTCGGACGGCACTCGGAGCTGCTGGCGAGCAACCCGACCTACCGGGACCTGCTGTCCAGCGAGCTGGTGCGGTCATGACAGCGGCCGATCCGCAGCTCGACCACCTCGGCATCGGCGACGACACCCAGGAGATCACCCGGGTCGCGGGCCTGCGGCTGGCCCGCCGCGCCCGCGCGCTCGTCGGGTCCCTGCTGCGGCCGCGGCGCTGGGCCGTCGCGCTGTGCCTGCTGATCCTGGTGCTGGAGAACGCCGTCCTGCTCACCGGCCCGCTGCTGGTCGCCTACGCGATCGACACCGGCGTCCCGCAGGCGCTCGACGGGCGGCCCGCCGCGTTGTCGTGGGCCGTCGTCGGGTACGCCGCGTGCGGGCTGGCGTCCGGAGGTCTGCGGGCCTCGTTCCTGCTGCTCTCCGGCCGGATCGGCCAGGACGTCCTGCTGGAGCTGCGCCGCCGGGTCTTCACCCACGCCCAGCGGCTCGCCCTGGAGTGGCACGAGACCTACACCTCCGGACGGCTGATCTCCCGGCTGACGAGCGACCTCGAGTCGATCGAGGACCTGCTCGAGACGGGGCTCGACGGCCTCCTGGGTGCGCTGCTCTCGCTGGGCGGGATCACCGTGCTGCTCCTGCTGATCGACCCCGTGCTCGCGGGCGTGGTGCTCGCCGGGTTCGCGCCGCTGGCGCTGCTGACGATCTGGTTCCAGCGGCGCTCGCGGGCGAGCTACCGGCTCACCCGGACCTGGGTGGCGCGGGTGATCGTGCAGTTCGTCGAGTCGATGAACGGGATCCGCGCGGTGCAGGCCTACCGCCGCGAGGCCCGCAACGAGTCGATCATGGAGCAGCTCAACTCCCGCTACCGGGACGCCAACGCCGACGCGCTGCTGACCCTGTCCTGGTTCGTCGCGTCGGTCCGCGCGATCGGCAACCTGACGTTGGCCCTGGTCCTGCTGGTCGGCGCGCTGCGGGTCTCCGGTGGGGCGCTGGAGCTGGGCGCGCTCACCGCGTTCCTGCTCTACCTGCGCCGCTTCTACGACCCGCTGGACCAGCTCGCCCAGTTCCTCAACGCCTACCAGTCCGCGGCGGCGGCACTGGAGAAGCTGTCGTCGGTGCTGGACACCCCGGTCGGCGTGGCCGCGCCCGCCGCGCCCGTGCCCCTGGCCGAGGCCCGCGGCGCGCTGGAGTTCGACGGGGTCGGTTTCGCCTACCCGCGCGCGCCGGAGCGCGTAGTGCTGCCGGAGCTCTCGCTGCGGGTGCCCGCCGGGCAGACGATCGCGCTGGTGGGGGCCACGGGCGCGGGCAAGACCACGCTGGCCAAGCTCGCGGCCCGGTTCCACGACCCGCTGACCGGCGCCGTGCGGCTCGACGGCGTCGACCTCCGGGACCTCGCCGACGAGGACCTGCGCCGTGCCCTGGTCATGGTCACCCAGGAGCCGTTCCTGTTCTCCGGGTCGATCGCGGAGAACGTGGCGCTCGGCCGTCCGTCGGCGACCCGCCCGCAGATCGAGGCCGCCCTGGACCGGGTGGGCGCCGCGTTCGTGCACGCGCTGCCCGAGGGCATGGACACCGACGTCCGCAAGCGGGGCGGTCGGCTGTCGGCCGGTCAGCGGCAGCTGGTCTCGCTGGCCCGGATCGTGCTGGCCGACCCGGCCGTCGTCCTGCTGGACGAGGCCACGTCGAGCCTGGACATCCCGTCCGAGCGGGCGGTGCAGGCCGCCCTGGAGACCGTGCTGGTGGACCGCACCGCGCTGATCATCGCCCACCGCCTGTCCACGGTCGCGATCGCGGACCGGGTGCTGGTGATGGACCGGGGCCGGGTGATCCAGGACGGCACCCCCGAGGAGCTCCTGGCCACCGACGGCGACTTCGCCGCCCTCCACGCGGCGTGGGCGGCGTCCCTGCGTTAGCGGCTACCGCACGAGCGCGGAGTGGCCGGTGATCGCGCGGCCCACCACGAGGGGCCGGCCGCACGGGTCGTCCGACGAACGCACGCGTCGCCGGGTTCCGCTCCGCGGCCGCGGGCGCCCGCCTACGATCGGGCGGGTGAGTGCTCCCCCCGCGTCCCCCGCGCTCGACGTCCTGCACCGCGTCTTCGGGTACACGGCCTTCCGCGGCCCGCAGGCCGAGGTCGTCGAGCACGTCGTCGGGGGCGGGGACGCGCTGGTCCTGATGCCCACCGGTGGCGGGAAGTCGCTCTGCTACCAGGTGCCCGCGCTGGTCCGGCCGGGCACCGGCGTGGTGATCTCGCCGCTGATCGCGCTGATGCAGGACCAGGTGGACGCGCTGCACGCGCTCGGGGTCCGGGCGGGGTTCCTCAACTCCACGCAGAGCCCGGACCAGCGCCGCGAGACCGAGCGGGCGTTCCTCGCGGGGGAGCTGGACCTGCTCTACCTGGCGCCGGAGCGGCTGCGGGTGGGCTCGACGGTGTCGCTGCTCGAGCGGGGCGAGATCGCGCTGTTCGCGATCGACGAGGCGCACTGTGTGGCGCAGTGGGGCCACGACTTCCGGCCGGACTACCTGATGCTCTCCGAGCTGCACCAGCGCTGGCCCGCGGTGCCCCGGATCGCGCTGACCGCGACGGCGACCGAGCACACCCGCACCGAGATCGCCGAACGGCTCGACCTCACCCAGGCCAAGCAGGTCGTCGCGAGCTTCGACCGGCCGAACATCCAGTACCGGATCGTGGCGAAGGCCGAGCCCCGCAAGCAGCTGCTGGAGCTGCTCCGGGCCGAGCACGCAGGCGACTCCGGGATCGTCTACTGCCTGTCGCGCAAGTCGGTGGAGCAGACCGCGGAGTTCCTGGCGGCGCAGGGCATCCCGGCCCTGCCGTACCACGCGGGGCTCGACGCCGCGGTCCGCCGCGAGCACCAGTCCCGGTTCCTCCGCGAGGAGGGCCTGGTCATGTGCGCGACCATCGCGTTCGGGATGGGCATCGACAAGCCGGACGTCCGGTTCGTCGCGCACCTGGACCTGCCGAAGTCCGTCGAGGGGTACTACCAGGAGACCGGTCGCGCGGGCCGTGACGGACTGCCGTCCACGGCCTGGCTGGCCTACGGTCTGGCGGACGTCGTGCAGCAGCGCAAGATGATCGACGACAACGAGGGCGACGCCGCGCACAAGCGGCGGCTCGGGCAGCACCTCGACGCGATGCTGGCCCTGTGCGAGACGGTCGAGTGCCGGCGCGTCCAGTTGCTCGCCTACTTCGGGCAGACCGCGGAACCCTGCGGGAACTGCGACACCTGCCTGACGCCCGCCGAGACGTGGGACGGCACGGTCCCGGCCCAGAAGATGCTCTCGACGGTCTGGCGGCTGAAGAAGGAGCGCAACCAGGAGTTCGGCGCGCAGCAGTCCGTCGACATCCTCACCGGCAAGCGCACGCCCAAGGTCGAGCAGAACCGGCACGACCAGCTGTCGACCTTCGGGATCGGCGCCGACCTCTCCGACGTCGAGTGGCGCGGCGTGGTACGCCAGCTCCTGGCCCGCGGGATCCTGCAGGTCGGGGGCGCCTACAACACCCTGCAGCTGACCGACGGCAGCGCCGAGGTCCTGAAGGGCGACCGCAAGGTCATGCTGCGCAAGGACCCCGAGCGGACCCGCACCCGCAAGTCCTCCCGCTCCTCGGCTCCCCCCGTCGACCTCCCGGCCGCCGCCGCCCCGATCTTCGAGCGCCTCCGGGCCTGGCGCGGCGCGACGGCGAAGGAGCAGGGCGTCCCGGCGTACGTGATCTTCCACGACGCCACCCTCCGCGCCATCGCCACGCTTGCGCCCGCCTCCCTGGCCGCGCTGGGCACGGTGAACGGGGTCGGTGAGAACAAGCTGGCGAAGTACGGGCAGGGGGTGCTGGCCGCGGTGGCGGGGGCGGAGGGTGCGCAGGTCGCCGCTTCGCCCACGGCCGAGGACGACTGGCCCGTCGAGGAACCCCCCGAGCCCGACTACCCCGACGACCCCTGGGGCTGACCACCCGCCCCGGCCCGACGTCGGGCCCGCGTGGCGCCACGAGGGGCCCTCACTCCGACGGGCGCGTCATGATCCACTCGTCGGGGCCGCGCGGTCGGAGCGCTCCCCCGGCGTGAAGCATGAGGGCGCGGGTGACCTCGCCCAGCGCCTCGGCGAAGGCCGGCTCGGCCCCGGCCGCCACGCCGCCCGCCACCACCACCCCGGCGATGCCGGGGATCTCCAGCAGCTCCCGGCCGTGCCGGACCGCCAGGTCGATGCCCGCGGCGAGCGGGTCGGCCGCGTCCAGGATCGTCTCGGTGAAGCCCTCGGGCAGGACGGCGGCGGCGAAGGACCGCAGCAGCCGCGCCCCTTCCCGGTCGACGATCATCGGCACGCCGGGCAGCACCGGCACCGGGCAGTTCGCGGCGAACGCGGCGACCTCCGCCGCGCCGCCGCAGTACTGCAGCATCGCGAAGGAGGCTCCGGCCCTCGCCTTCTCGCCCACCCGCTCCGCGCGCAGCTCCACGGGCGGGGCGGCGGGCGACTCCGCGACCGACACCAGCAGCCCGTACTCCGCCGCCAGCGCGACGAGCCGGGTCGAGTCGAGGTCGAAGACCGGCTGGGCGTCGGGCCTGCCACCGCCGAGGGGGTGGTCACCGGTCACGCAGTGCACCGCGGCGACGCCGGCATGGGCCAGCGCCGCGAGCTCGGCCTCCAACGCGACCCGGTTCCGGTCCCGGCAGTTCACGCCCGCCCAGACCCGCAGACCCTCGTCCTGGATCAGCCGGGCCCGGTAGGCGGGCGGGAACTGCACCCGCGAGGTGGCGGCGTCGCCCGCCAGCACGGCGTCCACCGTGCCGCGCAGGGGCGCGGCGCACTCGGTGATCGACCGGGCGTCCAGCGGGGCGGCGGGGAGCATGGAGACGATCAAGGGCCGTCGCGCGGCGAGGTCCAGCAGCTCGTGCCCGGCTCCTGGCCCGCGGGTCTCCCGACCGCCGGTCCAGCGCGGCAGCGGGAGATCCAGGAACGTGCAGCGGAAGTCCCCGACCTCGCAGGACCCGTCCGCCCCGACCCCACCGCACGGGCCGTAGGTCATGGACTTCGGGCAGGTCACGTGTGAAATCGGTGCGCCTCGTCGATCACCCGCACCAGCTGCCCGACGGCGGCGTCGAACATCTCCTTGCCGTGCTCGGCCGTCGCTCCGGTGGGATCGCCGACGTGCCCGTCCGGGCCGAAGTCCTCGGACAGCCAGCCGAACGACACCGGCTTGCCGAACCCGATCAGCGAGAACTCCCGCAGCCCCTCCGGCACGCGGCGGACCGCGAGGTCCATGTGCACCAGGTCCGGCCGCAGGTGCAGCATCAGCGAGGTCTCGCCGTGCCCGCCGTGGATCCCCATCCCGTGCTCCGACGCAAGCGAGCCCGAGCCGCCCTGGTCCACCGGCACGGACAGGTGCGCGAAGAAGGTCCGCAGCCCGAACTCGCGCCGCAGCTGGCGGTTCGCGACCTGCCCCAGAGCCGAGTTCCCGCCGTGCCCGTTGACGAACAGCAACCGCGTCAGGCCCGACGCGGCCAGGGACCGGCCGATGTCCACCAGCGTCCGCATCAGCGTGTCCCAGGACAACCAGAGCGAGCCGGGGAAGGCGTGGTGCTCGTCCGACTTGGTGTAGGCCAGGGCCGGCAGGAGCACACACGGCGCTGAGGCCGCGGCCACCGCCGCCTCCGCCGCCGACGACGCCGTGACCAGGTCCGTCGACACCGGAAGGTGCGGCCCGTGCTGTTCGATCGCCCCCAGCGGCAGGACGGCGACGGTGTCCGGGGGCAGCGCGGCCACCTGCGGCCCGGTGAGGTCGGTGAACCTCACCGCACGACCCCGATGTTGACCCGCGAGTCCACCGGCGCGGAGTCGACCAGCTTGCCCGGGTTGAGCAGCCCCTTCGGGTCCGTCCGGAGCGCCGTCTCGCGGGCGAGCGCGACGTTGCGGTCCACGTACCACTGGTGCGGCGAGTGCACCCCCACCCCGAGCGCCTCCAGCCTGCCCATCCCGGCGAGCAGGTCCTCCTCGCCCGCGTACTCGGCGACGATCATCGCGCCGGGCCCGTGCTGGAACAGCTCGAGGTGCAGGTGCACGGGACCCGCGTAGCAGGCCCGGACCGCGTCCGGCGCGTCCCACAACGGGGTCCCGCTGCTCTCGATGTGGAAGAGCCGGGGCGCGTCTGGGGGCAGGGACTGCTGCAGGAAGTAGACGGGATGGTTGTAGGACATCCCGGACAGCACGTCGGTCTCCGCGTAGTCGGCCGACACCCGGACGACCTCGCCGCGGCCGCCCCGGATCCGGTCCACGATCTCGTCCACCGTGGACACCTCGGCGATCACCCGCAGGCTCCAGCGTTCCGGGTCGAGGTCGACCGGCAGCGTCGGGACCAGCGCGGGCTCGTCCCCCGACGCCAGCCGCGGCAGCACGGGCAACGTGGTCAGCGTGCGGTGCACCGCGACCAGGTCGGCGTAGGAGCCGAACGAGCCGTAGACCGCGACCCACTCCCGGGCCGGGTCGGTGCGCACCTCGACGTCGACCAGAACACCCGTGACGCCGTAGGTGTGCACGTACGGAACGAGCTCGGCGCCGGAGACGGTGAAGGTCTCCCCGCTGCCGTCCATCGGTGCGACCGTCGCCGAGACCACGAACCCGTCCGACGTCGTGCGATGCTCGATCGTGCCCGTCCCCGCGGACCCACCGCCGACGAACCCGCCGACGGTCGATCCCTTGGTGGACGGGAAGATCCAGACGTCCCGCCCCGCCGCGCGGGCGACCTCGTCGAGGGTGGTGAGCTTGGCCCCCGCCCCGGCGCGCACGGTCTCACCGGTGACCTCGATCGAGTCGAGACCGCGCAGGTCCAGCACGATGCCGCCGTCGAACGGGGTGGCCTGGCCGTAGTTGCCGGTGCCCGCACCGCGCGGGGTGACCGGGACCTCGTGCCGGTAGGCGACGGCGAGCACCGCGGCGACCTGCTCCGGCTCGGTCGGCCGTACGACCAGGTCCGCCAGGTAGCGGCCGGGCGGCAGCTTGTCCTGCAGCACCGGCGACATGCGCGACCAGTCCGAGGACACCTTGAGTCGCAGCTCGCGGTCGTCGGAGACGTCTGCCCCCGTCTGCGCGAGTTCCGCCGCGAGCGTCACGGCGTGCCCATCGTGATGGTCGGGTCGATGAACTCGTTGGTGTACAACGACTCCGCCGCCGGTGCGGGCCCGGGCAGCGAGCCCTGCTGCTGCAGGAGCGGCACGAAGGTGTCCACGATGGACTGCATCCGGGCCGGGTCGAACTGCCCGAACACGCCCGACGCCGGGTCGTTCGTCACGAAGCCCTGCTCGACCTGGGCCTTGGCGGAGAATGCCGCGACACCCTCGGAGTAGCTCCAGCCGGTCTGATACTCGTTCACCAGCTCGACGATCAGCGTGTTCGTCGGCGCCGGGTTCCTCAGGTAGTCGATCTGGGCCTGCTGCATGATCGGGACGAGCTTCTCGAGGCAGCCGCGCAGGCCGTCCAGCTTGTCGGCGCGCACCGCCAGGGGCTCCGGATAGATCGAGTAGCCGTAGTCCGCCACCTTCTGGAAGGCGATGGGCTTGTTCCACTGGCTGATCTCGTTCTCGTAGATGTAGGGCTCGGCCGTGGCGAAGCCCTGCTGCAGGATCGTCGGGTCCGCGACGAACCGGGCCGGGGTGCCCTCGTACGAGGTGTCCGACTGCGAGGCCTGGATGGCGCCCTTCGCGGCGAGCAGGGCGGGCAGCACGTCGCCCGAGGTCACCACGGGCGCGCCCGCGGCGGCGGCCTGCTGGATCGTCGTGGCGCCCGGGTGGCTGGCCGGGTCCCACATGATGATCTGCGGCGAGACCGTCATCTGCGAGGTGACGGCGACGGTGGCCTGGTTGCCGGTCGCGGTGAGCGCGGCGTCGGTGTTGACCGCGCCGAGGGTGATGGAGTCGTCCAGCGCCATCAGGGCCGGGACGGGCTGGAAGCCCTTGTTCGGACCGCCCGGGCGGACCTCGACGTCGACGCCGGTGTCCACGCCCTGGGCGACGAACGAGCCCTTCACCGACTTCGCGGCGGCGTCGATCGTCCGGTCCGGGCCGACGACGGAGTACATCGCGCCGTGCTCGGCCTCCGGCTGCCAGTCCTGCTGGAAGACCACCGTCGCGGGGCAGCCGGCCCCGGCCAGGTCCAGCGGTCCGCCCGCGGGCGCCGCCGGGGCGGCGGGCGCGGACGAGGTGGCGCTCTCGCCCCCGCCGCCACAGGCGGCGAGCACGAGGACGGCCGCGGCCCCCGTCGCGAGGAGTCCGGTCCTACGGAACATGCTTCCTCCAGGGAGTCTCACCGTGAGTGCCCGCCGTACCAGCGGCCGACGACGGCCTTGTCCAGTGCGGCGAAGATCGAGAAGACGATCACCCCGAACAGCGCGGTGAGGGTGACCGCCGTGAGCAGCGCCTCCATCTGGAGGCGCAGCGTGTAGGTCCGCAGCAGCCCGCCGATGCCCGGCGCACCCTGCTGGAAGTAGAAGTCGGCCACGATCACGCCGATCACCGACAGCCCGGAGGCGTTCCGCAGCCCCGTGAAGATGGACGGGACGGCGGCGGGGAACTGCAGCTTGGTCAGCCGCTGCCACCGGGTGGCCTTGTTCAGGCTGAACAGGTCGTGCGCCGCGGGGCTCGCGGACTGCAGCCCGAACAGCGTGTTCGAGATCATCGGGAACAGCGCGATGATCACGCAGACCACCACCCGCGCGGTGAAGGCGTAGCCCAGCCAGATGCCGATCAGCGGCACCAGCGCGAGGATCGGGATCGTCTGCAGGATCACCGCGTACGGATAGAGGATCCGCTCCGCCCACCCGGACTGCGACATCACCGTCGCGTAGCCGATGCCCAGCACGACGGCGATCGCGAGCCCCACCATCGCCACCCCCGCGCTGCGGGCCAGTGCCTCCAGCATCGGCCCCATCAGCGCCGGGTTGGACAGCGCGCTGCCGAACGCCTCGTGCGGCGGCGGGAGCAGGAACCGCTGGTCGGCGGGCAGGACGAGGTACGACACCGCGTACCAGACGACCGCGATCCCGGCGAGCGCCGCGACGATCGGGACCGCGCGGGAGAGCGCGGTCCGCCACCACGGCCTGCGCGTCTCGACGGCGGTGGCGGGCTGCAGCCCGGACGCGGGCGCCTCGAGGATGGTCATGAGTGCTCCCCCAGTGCCGCCGACACACGGCCGGTCAGCTCGGCGAACTCCGGCTCGTAGCGCAGCTCGGGTGGCCGCGGGTACGGGAAGGGCACCGGGACCTCGGCGACGATCCGCCCCGGCCGCCCGCTCATCACCAGCACCCGGGTGGACAGGTAGACCGCCTCGGACACCGAGTGCGTGATGAACAGCCCCGCGAACCGCTTCAGCTGGAACAGCTTCTGCAGCTCGGTCTGCATCTGCAGCCGGGTGATCTCGTCCAGGGCGCCGAAGGGCTCGTCGAACAGGGCGAGCTCGGGGTCCGCGACCAGCGCGCGGGCCAGCGAGACCCGCATCCGCATGCCGCCCGAGAGCTGGCGCGGGTGCTGCGACTCGAACCCGGTGAGGCCCACCAGGTCCAACGCCTCCTGCGCCCGCCTGCGCCGCTCCTGTTTCGGGACCCGCCGCAGCTCCCCCACCAGCTCGACGTTGGTGCGGGCGCTGCGCCACTCCAGCAGCGTGGCGTCCTGGAAGACGTAGCTGGTCGCCGCGGCGTGCACGTCGATGCTGCCGCCGGTGACGGTCTCCAGGCCGGACGCCAGCCGCAGCAGCGTCGACTTCCCGCAGCCGGAGGGCCCGACGACCGTGACGAAGTCGCCGGGCTGCAGGGCCATGCTGACCTCCCGCACGGCGACGGTCCCGGTGGGGAACCGTTTGGTGACGCCCTCGAGCGCCAGCGTGGGAGTGGCCGTGCTGGTCACGTGATCACCTCGTGGACGGGCAGGTCGAGCGAGCAGGCCGCGCGGGTCTCGGCGACGACGCGACCTCCCGCCAGGACGATGCGGGCGTCGACGGCGCTCGCGAGCAGGTCGCCGGGGTCGACGTCCGGCACCAGGACCAGGTCCGCCCGCTCCCCCGGTGCGACGCCCGCGGGCTCGCAGCCGAGCACGGCGCGGGCCCCGGTGGTCACCGCGTGCAGGGCCTCCCCCGCACGCAGGTGGCCCGCGGTCATGAGCAGCGACGTCGTCTCGAACGGGTCGGCGCGGCCCGCCGGGTTGAACGGGTCCCGCAGGTTGTCCGCGCCCGCGGCGAGCGGGATGCCTGCGTCGAGGATCGCGCGCAGCGGCGCGAGCCCGCGCGGGACCCCCGGGATCCCGCGACCCTGCAGGTACAGGTTGGTGATCGGCAGGGTGACGATCCCGATCCCGGCCTCGGCCGTCAGCTCCAGGATCGGCGCGAGCCGGGCGGGGTCGAGCATTCCGAGCCGCACGCAGTGGCTCGCGGTGACCCGCTGCGCGAGGCCGCGGGAGAGCACCTGGCGGGCCATCTCGACGAGGTCGAACCCGGCGTCCGGCAGGTCGACGTCCGTCTGCTCGTCCGCGTGCAGGTCCACCGGGAGGCCGTGGCGCTCGGCGACGTCGAGCATGCGGGTGATCTCGTGGCGCGGGTCCGGCGCGAGGTGCGGGCAGCCGCCGATCACGTCCACGCCCCGGGCGACGGCCTCGGCCACGATCCCGTCGTCCGCCTCGGAGCCCGCGAGCAGGCAGACCTGCAGCTCGACCGTGCCGCGCAGCCGCTCCCGCAGGGCGACGAGGGCGTCGACGCCGCGGAACCGGTCGCCGTCGAGCGGGACGTCGACGTGGCTGCGGATCACCGTGATCCCGTGCGCGAGGTAGCGCCCGACGGCGGCGAGTGCCCGGGCGCCGATGTCCGCGGCGTCGATGCCGGGGAGCATCGTGCGCCACTGGGTGATCGCGTCGACCAGGTCGTTGCCCGCGCCGGGATCGATCCGGGGGGCGGTCAGCGCCTTGTCCAGATGGGCGTGCGGCTCGGCCGCGGCGGGCAGCACCCGCCAGCCCGCGGCGTCGAGATCCGCCCCACCCGCCGTCCACTGTGTACCGTCCGTGACGTGACCCTCGGCCACCACCACGTCCCCGAGCCCGCCCGACGGCAGCCGGACGCCCCGCAGTGCCGCCACCCCGGTACCCACCAGGTGCGGGCTGTCACCGGGAGCGCCCACCGCCTGGACCGCGCGCACCCGACCACCTCCTACCAGCGAAATATTGATGGTGGCACCATCGCTCGGAACGCTAGGCGCTCCGTGTTTCGGTCCGGTGACCCCCGTTTCCGGGCGTGTGAAGGATGACGAGACCGTCGCGCCCGCGCGCCTCGCAGGTCCACTCGGCCGAACGGGCCGCCGACGCCCGCCTCGGCAAGGCGATCCGCGCCCGGCGTCGCGAGCTGGGGCTCACCCTGGTTCAGGTGGCCGCCGCGTCCGGGCTCTCGCAGCCCTTCCTGTCCCAGCTGGAGCTGGGTCGGACGCGCCCGTCGATGCGGTCGCTGTACCGGATCGCGGAGGCGTTGGGCACGAGCCAGCAGGCGCTGCTCAGCGCGGCAGGCGACGGGGAGGCGGTCGAGGTCGCGGGCGGCGAGGGGCCGGGGGCCCGGCTGCTGCACCACGACGAGCAGGGCGCGGCGATCACCGAGTTCGTCGGGCTGCCGCGCGACTTCGCGGAGTTCTTCAGCCACGGTCGCCAAGAGGTGCTCTACGTCGTGCGCGGGACCATCGAGGTGGAGCTGCAGGAGGCGGAGGGGAGTCGCACGGTGCTGTTGTCCGAACGCGGGACGCTGGCCTACCCGGGGAGCACTCCGCACCGGTACCGGCAGGTCGGGCCGGAGACGCCGATCGTGCTGGTGGTGCATTCCGGTGCCTGAGCTAGACGAAGCGTCAAGCCCTGAGCAGCTGCCACCCGGCGGGGCGATGGAGGTCCTGGCGACCTGGCTCGCGGAGGCCCGCGACCAGCCGCCGGGCTGGACGATGACGCTGGCGACGGCGGGTGCGGACGGCCCGCGCGCACGCACGGTCGTCGTGACCGCCGTGGACGAGAGGTCGGTGCGGTTCCACTCCTCGGCCCCGACCGGGAAGACGGTGGACCTGGCCGCGGACCCGCGGGCCTCGGCGGTCTTCCACTGGCCCGCCCTCGGCAGGCAGGCGGTGCTGACGGGCCTGCTCACCGAGCTCCCGCGGGCCCTCACCGAGGAGGCGTACCGGACCCGGCCGCGGCAGCTCCAGCTGGTGGCGTGGGCGTACGAGGACATCCTGCCCACGCTGACCGGCCCGGACCACGCGATCGACCCGGGGGCGGTGGAGTCGCGCTTCGCGGCGCACGCGGAGGCGGCCGAGGAGGCTCCGCCCAGCTGGACCACCCTGGCCCTGACGCCGACCCGGATCGACTTCTGGAGGGCGGGCACGGCCGACACTCCCCCGGCCCGCACGAGGTTCGTGGGCTCGGAACGGGGCTGGCGGGCGTTCCCCGTCCTCCCCTGACGATCCGAGCACCCGCGAGTCGCACAGCAGCACCCGCGAGTCGCACAGGAGTACGCGCGAGTCGCACAGGAGTGCGCGCGAGTCGCGCGGTGAGGGTCAGGGGGTCCTGGGCGGTCGGGCTCGGAGGAGGGTGTGCATCGCCGCCACGATGTCCGGTTCGGGGCGGGTGGTCAGCTCGCCGTCGCGCACCACGACCCGGCCGCCGACGACGACGTGGCGGGGGCGGCGGCCGGGGGCCGCCCAGAGGAGACCGCCGAGCGGGTCGGCCACGCCGGCGTCCGCGACCCCGGTGACGTCCCAGCAGACGAGGTCCGCGGCGTGCCCGGGCTCCAGGCGGCCGAGGGCGGGCAGCGTCGGGGTCGGCTCCCGCCGGCCGAGACCCGCAGCGGAGCCCGCGGTGGCCCAGGTCAGGACCTCGCGCGCGCTCACCGGCCGCCCGACGAGCGGGGCGACCTGCATCGCGAGCCGGGCGTCGGCGAGCAGGTGGCCCGCGTCGTTGCTGCCGCCGCCCGAGGTGCCCAGGCCGACCGCGACGCCGGCGTCGGACAGGGCGGCGACGGGGGCGATCCCCCAGCCCATCGGCAGGTCACAGCCCGGGGCGTGGGTCGCGGAGACCCCGGCCGCGGCGACCCGGGCGAGCTCGGCGTCGGTGATCGCGCAGAGGTGG
>Ga0068860_100002752_pt1 | contig 18298 bp, 9 predicted proteins | sample KBSSwiS32_FD_66597 | JGI IMG/M metagenome (GOLD analysis project Ga0068860, IMG submission 66597) | Switchgrass rhizosphere microbial communities from Kellogg Biological Station, Michigan, USA - KBS Switchgrass S3-2 | ecosystem: Host-associated > Plants > Roots > Rhizosphere > Soil ... | reverse complement strand
TCCGGCCGGCGAATAAGAACTGGCCGAATGGATCTGGTTATATGCTGTGATCGAATCTAGGAACCAGACCGTGTGATGGCTGCCGTCGTCCTCGTCGTAACTGAAATAAGGATTCCGGGAAGCAGGGTCGAATTTGATGTCTCCCGGACTATCCAGAGAATCACGTGCGGCCATCAGCGATTCCTGAAACGACACCGTTTCTGCCTCGCTGCCATCGTCACTCCAGTTGTACCCATAGTTGCCGAAGCAGATTATCGTCTTTGCGGGAGATAGGTCCGCCATTCGCTTTTTTAAGGTTGCGTCGAACCAATCTTGTCCCGAAACCGGCCCCGCGTCGGCCGTCGACCAATGCTGGTCATATGCCATCAGCATCAGATAGTCCGTTACGGACGCGAAAGCCCGGTAATTCCAATCGGGATTATCGAACGGGACGGCCTGGGCAAGTATCAGATTCCGTTTTTGGAACTCGGCGTGAAGCTCGCTGACAAAGGTAAAAAGGTCATTCTGCGATGCGGCTGGTACTTCCTCGAGATCGACCGTAATGCCACCGAATTTATTGGCGGTGATCGTGTCAAGAAGTGAAGCAATGAGCTTCTGCCTCTGCTCCTCGGTCGAGATCGATCTGAGAAGTATGGCGGAATTCCACTGTTCGTTCTTATAGTTCTGCAGGAGCGGCAAGATCCGCATTTCGGGCTTTTCCTGCTGCATAAATTCGAGGGCCGTTTGATCGACGTCCAGAACAAGCGGATTTGACTCATCTCCGGACATTCGGATCCATTCTGGAACAACCCAATCAAGCGATTTGATATTTTGCTTCAGCGAGGTAAAGCTCGAATCATCCCAATTAACGTAGAAGCCTATCGAAAGAGGCTTGCCGGACGACGGGACCTGAGGAGCGTGAGCGTTTGCCGCAAGAATGAGGTCGCGATTAGCGTTCTTTTCAGTACGGACCTCCTCGCGTTTTGCTTTTTCCGCTCGAAGCTTTTTAGTCGCCTTTTTCAACTCCGATTCGGTCTTGGTCAAGGGCGGAAGATCCGGAACCTGGATACCCGTATCCGGCTGCTGCGGGAGGGTCTGAAAAGGCTTTAATTTCAACTGTGGAAGAAACGGGTTTATCAGGACACTGACAACAAAAAATGCTATTAAGAGGGTGGTCCCGATCGCGGCAATCGCTCCGACATAACTGAATGCACGCCAACGGTGGCCGCGTTCGTCGAAAAAAACCGGTTGCTTTTCTGCTAATTCTTTCTCATCCATAGACCGCGGCGTCAGGTGGCCGCAACTTAAGCAAACCGCTTTGATGACGGTTAGCCGTTAAACGTTTCAAGATTAATCAAAGAAATCGGGGGCATCGGGCCGGGATCAAAGATCTCCTTTCTTGAGACCCTTGTCCTCAAGGCCTTTCATAAGCTCCTCTACGGTGGTGTTCACTGTAACATGCCCTATTTGGCCGTCCTCGAAACCTCCGTATTCGCCAAGCTGCTGCAGAAGTTTTCCGACCAAACCCGTCCAGCCTGTTTGATGCGAGGCGCCGAGCCCGGCACCACTGTCGCCATGAAAGTATTCATAAAAGAGCAGATACTCGTTCCAATTAGGATCGCTCTGAAATTTCTCCACCCCACCGTTTACTGCTCGCCGACCGCTTTCATTCTTCATAAAGATCTCGCAAAGGCGCTTGGCCAGTTCCAGCGACACCTCCCAAAGCGTCATCATGTTTCCCGAACCGGTGGGAAATTCGATCTTGAACGAGTCGCCGTAAAAATAGTCAAACTTTTGCAACGATTCGATCAAAAGATAATTGGGTGGAAACCAAACCGGGCCGCGCCAGTTGGAATTACCACCAAACATGCCGGTCCTGGACTCGCCGGGTTCGTATGCAACCGTATAAGTCTGGTCGCCAGCTTCGAACACGAATGGATTCGCTCGATATTCCCGCGAGACAGCCCGGATGCCATGGTCGGAAAGAAATTCAGCCTCAGACAGCATAACTCTAAGTACGCGGCGGAGACGGTCCTGGTTTACGATTGCAAGGAGTCGCCGATCGTTGCGGCCCGGCGTTTGAAGGCACGCGATGTTTTCTGTCAGGTCGGGCCGGTTCTTTAAGAACCACTCGGTCCTCTTGCGAAATTCCGGCAAGCTGTCCATCCAGTCGCTCTCAACTGTTCCAACCGCAAGCAAGGGAAGCAATCCGACCATTGAACGGAGTTTTATCGGGACCTGCTGTCCGTCCATGTGAAGAACGTCATAGTAAAAGCCGTCGCGGTCATTCCAAAGTTCAGTGCACTCATTACCGACGTTGTTCATGGCGTCGGAAATAAAGACGAAGTGTTCGAAAAACTTGCTTGCGACGTCTTCATATACCTTGTCCTGTTTGGCGAGTTCAAGAGCGATGGCGAGCATGTTGAGCGAGTACATCGCCATCCAACTGGTGCCGTCCGATTGTTCAAGATGGCCGCCGGATGGAAGCTCAGTATTTCGATCAAAAACACCGATGTTGTCGAGGCCGAGGAATCCGCCCTCGAAGACGTTGTTGCCTTCATCGTCTTTTCGATTTACCCACCAGGTGAAATTGAGCAGCAGTTTGTGAAAGATCCGCTCAAGAAAATCCCGGTCCGCAACGCCTTTGCGTTTTGCCTCAATGCTATAAACCCGCAACGCTGCCCACGCGTGGACCGGCGGATTCACATCGCCAAACGCCCATTCATATGCCGGGATCTGTCCGTTTGGATGCATATACCATTCGCGAAGAAGCAAGGTCAGCTGCTTTTTGGCGAAATCGGAATCGACGAGGGCTAAGGGAACGGTGTGAAATGCAAGATCCCACGCCGCATACCAGGGATATTCCCACTTGTCAGGCATTGATACGACATCATCGTTATAAAGATGCTTCCAGTCGGAATTCCTTCCGCGTCGACGCTGACGCGGCGGCGGCGAAAACGCCGCATCCCCTTCTAGCCAGTCCTTTACTACGTAATGGTAAAATTGCTTTGACCAAAGCATTCCGGAAAGGGCTTGGCGCATTATGTTCTTGGCATCGTCTGACAGATTTGCAGGAACGATCGACGCATAAAATTCATCGGCCTCGGCCTTTCGGTTGGTGATCACATTCTCGCAGCGATAGATGAAATCGTCATGACTCTTGAATTCTGCGGGGTCAGACGGGTTTTCAGCTGTAAGGCGAAGGTAGATCTCCTCCTTGCCCTGCGGAGCGATCACAAGATCGTAATGCGCCGCTGCCTTGGTCCCCCTCATTTGGCTATTAATAGCCGAGCCATCGCCGTGGATCACAAAGTCGTGAAAGCCATCTTTGACATACTGAGTAGGGTTTTCTCCGTTATAAAGCTTGCGGAAATTGGTCTCGTTCTCGGTAAATAAAAGCTGCGAGGACCCTTCACAGACGAATCGGTACTCACCAAGATCTTTTTGGCGAAGGTGGATACAGGAGAGGTTGTCCAGGCCAAGATCGTCCTCACGAAGCGAAGGCTTGTGCTCGGTCCCGTTCCATGTCCAGCGATTTCGAAACCAAACAGTCGGCAGCAAATGGATCGGAGCAGCCTCGGACGAACGGTTAAAAACCGTGATCTTGATGCAAATGTCGCAGGAACCTGCTTTTGCGTACTCGATGAAAACATCAAAGTATTTATCTTGTTCGAAAATACCCGTGTCTATGAGCTCGTATTCCGGCTGCGTTTTGTCACGGGCGGCATTTTCACGATACAGATCTTCATAGGGAAAGGCCGCTTGGGGGTACTTGTAGAGATACTTCATGTAGGAGTGGGTGGGGGTAGAATCAAGATAGTAATAATACTCCTTTACGTCTTCTCCATGGTTTCCCTTGGGCCCTGCTAGACCAAACAAGCGCTCCTTTAGGATCGGGTCCCGCCCGTTCCACATGGCTAGCGCGAAGCAGATCCGCTGTTTGCGGTCGCAGATGCCGGCAATACCGTCCTCGTTCCATCTGTAAGTTTTCAAATGCGCTTGCTCGAAAGGAAGGTAATCCCATGCTGAGCCATCGGAAGAATAATCTTCGCGGACCGTTCCCCAGGCTCGCTCGCTAACGTACGGGCCCCAAAGTTTCCAATCGGTCTTTTGCTGCTCGGCCTCTTCAAGCCGGACCGATTCGGCATTTGATCGCATCGCCATATCGTTTTTCAAATTTGAGTTGAACAAATCATTCTAGCCTTTGGCCTCGGACACTCAAAAACAAAATCTATAGACCTGCCACGGATTTTCTGCTAAATTTCATTTGCGCTGTTTACTAAGTATTCAGTCCCGAATTAACCACTAAAACCTGAATCGTGAGGTCGAGCGGTACATAGATACCGGCCGATGAACAAACGCCCTATATCAAAAAGGAACAACGGAACAGGGGGCATAGCGAGCACCTCCCGCCCTACGACGAAAAAGCGGCCTGCCATAGCCGCCGATACGCTGGACCAGGTCTTTGCGCGCACGGGCGAGGAACTTAGAAACGGCAATTCGGGCAGGGCGATCAAGATACTTACCGAGGCCCTTGAGAACTATTCGCTTGTTCCGGATGACTTCGCGAACGTAAAACGTCTACTTGCGTTTACGCTCGAGACCGTAGGCAAATATAAAGAGTCGCTCGAGTTGCTCCAGCCATTCGAGGATGAGGAAAACCTCAGCAATCTTCGAACTGAAACCCAAGTTCGTGTAACAACACAGCTCGCGATCGGTTACAACAATCTCACGGATCAGCCTAAGGCAGTAACACTTCTTAAAGAAAATCTGAAACGGGCAAAGGAAAATGACCTTGAGCGTTTGTCGGGAACCATAAATTGCGCGCTTGCGCGAGTATACAGAACCCTGAACGAAATACCCATATATCGAGATTACGCCGAAAAGGCCCTCGATATTTTTCGGACAAATGGCGACTGGCTGGGAATGGCCGAGGCTTACCGGGAAATTGCCCTTAGCTATCATCAGGAAGGAAACGGGGAAAAATCGCTGCAGCATTTCGAGCACGGAATAAAGATGATCGGCGGCAACTCAGCTCCATTTATGCTCGGCAAGCTTTATACGGATATGTCGGGCGTGTATTGGTTCCTGCGGCGGCCATACGACGGTATCGCGTGTCTGGAAAAGTCTATTCGATTCTTTGATCAGACCGACCATGTTCTGAATTCAGTAATCGCCTACAACAATCTCGGAATAAACCTCACGCTGATCGGAGATTGGCATAAAGCCGAGGATGTGATCAACCGTGCTCTAGATCTCGCAACCGAACAGAATCATGTTCACGTCGCCGGCATTTTAGACTCTCTTGGCGAGCTAAAGATCCTCCGTGGGGAACTGGACGATGCGCAGGCGATCCTTGAACGAGCGATCAAGTTTGCTCGTGACCGAAAGCGAGAGTGGTATTCGGTCCAGGCAATGCGAAATCTCGCACGTTGTTTCTTAGCTCAGGGCAAGTTCAAGAAAGCGATCGGGATGGCGAGGGACACTATCGAACTATCGGCACGGATCGGCGATAAACACTTCGCCAACATGGCTGGACTCGTGCTTGCAGAAGCATATCTCGAGGAAGACGGTTTAGAAGAATCTGAAAACTCGCTACAGATGGTTGAAAAGGCTGACCCTGAGGCTGATTTCTTTGTTCTTGGAAGCATCGCCCGGATCCGCGGACGTGCCGCTGCGAAACAAAAAGACGATGAGTTGGCGGTTCATCACTTCAGTAGAAGCCTGACAATTTTTGAGGCTGCCGAGGACGCGTACAATACCGGCCTTGCACACTTCCTCGTCGGATCGCATCTCGACGCCGCCCACTTCGAAAGAGCCCACAGTCATCTGTCGAAAGCGGCGGACATATTTCGCAAGCTCGGTATCAGTTCAATGGTTCAAGACGCCACCAGCGAGCTGCAAAGATCAAAGAAATCGTCCGCAAACGCTAAAGAAACAAAGCAATCAAGGCCGGGCGCCTCTGTTTCGCATCTATTGACTGTGAGACTTGCCGAGGCAACCGCCTCACGTGAACTATTGTTCCGGGAGCTAGTCGCCGTTCTCCAGCAGGAGACCATGGCGAACCGCATAATAGTTGCGGAAAGCGACAGCCAGCAGAGGCTCTATCCTTTTATTACGCACGGATTCTCGCCGCAGGAAAGCGGCGATCTAATGACCAAATTTTCCGAGGCGCAGAGCAAAGGCACCGAAAAATCTTTCCTGAAAACAAAGAACCTCACAATGGTCCCGCTGAATGCGACCTCAGCCGCCGGGGCTACGCTGTTCATTCATCCGGCGGACGGAGCCGTTCTAAACGACGGCGGATCGCTTCAACCACTGATCAGCGTCGTTGAGCTCGGGATGGCCGTTACCGCTTTGCGCCAACGCGAAAAGAATCGGCCGGAGGAGCATGAGGCAGGAGCATTTACGTCGACGAACCTGATGCCGGGATTTATTCATTCGTCTCCTGCAATGAATTCCCTGGTAGATGAGATCAATAAGATCAGGGCATCGGACGTGACCGTATTAGTCACAGGCGAATCAGGAACAGGCAAAGAGCTTGTTTCGAGGGCGATCCATGCCACGTCCAACCGCAAGGACAAGATCTTTGTGCCGTTCAACTGCACCGCTGTCCCGAAAGAGCTCGCTGAGGGACATCTCTTCGGCTATCGAAAGGGGTCTTTCACGGGCGCTGTCGTTGATTCGCCCGGTATGATACGGGCCGCGGACGGCGGCACGTTGTTTCTCGACGAAGTTGGCGATCTGCCACTCGACGTTCAGCCTAAGCTCCTACGTTTTCTCCAGGAGGGTGAGGTGCAGCCGATCGGAGAAAAGAGACCTGTTAAGGTCGATGTGCGAGTGATCGCCGCGACGAATATGCCGCTTGAAGAGAGGGTTTCGGAAGGAACATTTCGCGAGGACCTTTATTATAGATTGAACGTTATCCGGCTGCGGGTTCCTCCGTTGCGCGAAAGACGATCCGAGATACCCCCGATCATTCATTACTACATCGATCACTATTCCTCGCGCTTTGGAAAACACGGGATCACGTTTCTTCCCCAGACGATCGACCTGCTGATGGTTTGTAATTGGGAAGGAAATGTCAGGCAACTTTGCAACGAGGTTCAACGCGTCATTGCCAGGGCGGACGACAACGAAGTGGTCACGCCCGAACACCTTTCGCCCGAATTGAAACGAATCGCGCATCCGCTTACGCCTTTTGGTGGTGACACTAACGTGAGACCCATTACCTCCTACGACAGCGTTTTGTCGTCATTTACCTCGTCGAGCGTACCAAACGGCACGCTTGACGAGGCAGTCTCGCAACTCGAAATACAAATGATTCAGGCCTCGCTGGCGCGACACAGGTGGAACATCTCTCGCGTCGCCGGCGAGCTAGGCCTTACCCGCCGCGGACTCTATCTTAAGCTAAACCGTTACAGCATTGAGAAAGGCTTTTGATCGATCTAAGCTTAACGCGCCATGGCCCTGAGGTTTTCTACAATTGCCGGGAGCCACGCGAGGACGAAATCGACGTCTTCGTCCGTATTGTACCTTCCGAGGGAAAACCGAATCGATCCCATTGCTCGTGAATACGGAACATTCATCGCCTGCAAGACAGCGGATGTCGAATGACTGTCGGAATTACAGGCAGATCCTGTAGATACGCAAACGCCGATCTCATCGAGCCTTGCGAGTATAGCCTCTCCGTTCGTGTTTTCGAATGAGATGTTCGATGTATTTGGCAAGCGATCATTCCTATCAGACGAGCCGTTGAGATATGCATTTGGAATCGTTTTGAGAATTGCGTCCTCTAAACGATCTCTTATTTTCCTGACTCGATCCATAGCCGAAACGTCCTGTGCGAGTCGCGCGGCCTCGCCTAAGCCGACTATCTGATGAACTGCTTCGGTTCCCGCCCGCAGGCCATGCTCCTGGCCGCCGCCGATCAAGAACGAATCGATCGCAGTACCCGGACGCACATAAAGCGCACCAACTCCTTTTGGCCCGTGAAATTTGTGCCCGGAGACAGACAGAAGGTCGATCTGCGATTTTTTGAGATCTATCGCAACTTTGCCGGCCGCATTCACCGCGTCGGTATGAAAAACGGCGGAAGAGTTTTCCTTGACGACTCGGGCAGCTTCCTCGACGGGAAATAGCACACCGGTTTCGTTGTTGGCGAGCATCATTGACACTATCGCAGTATCTTTGCACAGAGACCTTTTAAGATCGTCGAGATCGGTCATGCCATTTTCATCAACCTCTAACCACGTAACTTCACCGCCGCTTTTTTCGTGATTTGCGCATACATTCCGGATCGCCTCGTGCTCGACTCGCGTCGTTACTATGTGCCGCATCTCAGAGCGGGCCGAAAGGACGCCGCGTATTGCCCAGTTGTCGCTTTCGGTGCCACAGGAAGTAAAGAAGATCTCGTCGGGTTTAGCTGCCCCTACCAGATCGGCCACGTGGCCGCGGGCATTACTAACCGCTTTCCTTACGCTGCGTCCCCGTTGATGTGCCGAGGACGCATTTCCAAATTCGTCGGTCAGAAAGGGACGCATGACCTCAAATACCTCGAGCGCTAACTGTGTTGTCGCGTTGTTGTCGAAATATATCAGCCTTGCCATTGAAATAATTCTTGCCTCTCATTTGATCATGGGTCAATACCAAAATTCACAATTGACGCTTTAGGATTTACAATACGGCTTACCTTGATCGCAATTCTGAAAATCACCGAGCCGAACGGCCGAAGTTGGGAGATCAGCCTCACGGCCGGCTCAACCTATGAGGTCGGTCGAGCCAAGGAAAATGATATAGTCCTTAATGATCGCAGAGTTTCGCGAAAACACGCCTTCATTACTGCATTTGGAACACGGTTCAAGATCATCGATGGTCACCTCGAGGACGGGACCTTGATCCGAAGTGTCAATCGCCTCTTTATAAACGGAGCACCGCAGATGGAGGCGTTTCTTGACGACGGCGATATCGTCACTATCGGCGAAACAAGCCTTGAGTTCAAATCTCTCATAAATCCATCGAGGCGCATTCCGGTCGAGCCCGAGCCTACTCCATCGATTCTGGAAATTCCCGCGCCGCAAGTTGAGCAAACCGAGACCGTGATAGATGTGCCGGCGAGCGTGAACTATGATGACTCGCCGCTTGGACAAACGCAGCTGCAGATTTCGGCCAACGAAATTATGGGAAGGCAGTCGCACCTCTCTCTCGAAAGTGCGATCGCGACGCCTGAGGAGATCAAAGATCTGCGTCGGAAAGCCAAGATCCTTGAACTGATGTTTGAAATGAGCAAGATGCTCGGGACTGTCTTTGACCTAAAGGAGATCTTTGAAAAAGCAACGGATCTTATCTTTCGCGGAACACCTGCTGACCGGGTGGTTGCGTTGATCGCCGATGAGACGGTCGACGGCAAGATACTCGATTACAGCTTGCACCAGATCGCTGTAAAAGCGCGGGACGAGAATCTTGCCAGCATTACCGAAAAGCTGACCTTGAGCCGAACGATCACCCAGAAGGTAATGCGGGATAAGGTTGCGATCCTTTCTCAGGATGCGCGAACGGACGAACAATTTCAGGGGGCTGAATCGATCGTTTTGCAAGGCGTTAGATCGACCATATGCGCTCCACTGATCACTGAAGCTAATGTTCACGGCGTGGTTTATGCCGACAGGCTTGATCCTTTTGCGGCATTCTCATCGGACCACCTCGAGCTGATAAGCGCCGTAGCCGCTCAAACCGCAGTTACTGTGGAAACGGTTAAGGCACATCGTCGACTCGCGCGGGAAGAGGTCGCGCGGGCGAATTACAGCCGGTTCATGCCGGAATATGTCGTTAAACAGCTGCTGAACAATCCGAATTCCTTTCGGCTCGGGGGTGCAAACCAAACGGTAACGGTTTTGTTTGCCGACATCCGGGGATTTACGGCGCTTTCGGAAAATGAAAATCCTGAAAAGATCGTTGGCCTGTTAAATAGATACTTCTCGGCGATGTCCGAGATAATATTCGATCACGGCGGTACGCTGGATAAATATATCGGTGACGGGCTGATGGCTATATTTGGCGCGCCGACGACGACACCCGAGGACGCTTTGAATGCAGTCCGGGCTGCCGTCGCTATGCAGAAACGGCTTTTGAGCTTGAACGAAGAACTCGGAAAGGACGGCTTTGGACAGGTCTCGGTAGGAATGGGCCTTCATACCGGCGAAGCAACGATCGGGTATGTCGGTTCCGACAAAAGATCGGAATATACTGCGATCGGCGATACTGTAAACCTTGCCTCCCGGCTCGAGTCAAATGCGGGCGGCGGTCAGATCCTGATAAGTGATGCGACCGCGTCAGCCGCCGGATCTTCGCTCCCTTTAAAGGCCCATGATCCGCTCCTTGTAAAAAACCGGGTACAGCCGGTAAACCTTTTTGAAGTTCGCTGGAACTAATAGTTGCGCGGTTTAAGCCCTGTGTTTAATAATATTGCGGTTCTCCCTACTTTCCCTGTCAAAATCCGCAAAAATTTTGATTGTAGTTCCTTTCATCAAGGGAATATAATCAAAAAACCGATCTGTATTTATGTTAAGGATCTCTTCACTTAAGAAATTGGTCACCGATTCGATGGCCATCGATCTTGGAACCGCGAGCACTGTTATTGCGGTAAAAGATAGGGGTGTGGTTCTCGACGAACCATCCCTGGTCGCCATCAATGAGACCACGGAGGAGATCGTCGCCTTTGGCCAGGAGGCGTCAGATATGACCGGTCGCGAAGGCCGCGATATCGTTGTCAAGGCTCCTATGATCGGTGGGGTTGTAGCAGATTTTGAAAGAACAAAGAAAATGCTCAACCACTTCGTAAAAAAAGCCAAGACCGGCGGATCGAATATTTCAATCCAGGCTGTGATGAGCATGGTATCCGACGTAACACATGTCGAACAGCGGGCTCTTCATAACGCTGCCGAAGACGCCGGAATAGGAAAGGTCTATATGATGGAGGAGGGATTGGCTGCCGGTTTCGGTGCGGGCGTCGCTCCAAGCGATAAGCGAGCGTCGGCGGTGGTTGATATAGGCGCTGGTACAACGAGTATTGCGATCATCGCAAAAGGAACGGTGGTTCATGCCGTTTCCGATAGGTTTGGAAGTAATGAGATCAACGCGGTTTTGGCCACGCACCTTCGCCGTCATCGCGGCATACAGGTTGGTGAAGAAACGACCGAGATGTTAAAGGCCAAGTTTGCCTCGACTTATCTGCCGGATGACATCTCGAAGTCGATCGAAGTTAGGGGACGGGACGTTCAGACAGGAAGTCCCGGAGCGGTGGAGATCACAACCGGCGAGGTTTATCCGGTCGTCGAGGCGGTCGTGAGGCGGATCGCTCAGCTTGTTAAAGATACCCTTACAGAATTGCGCCCTGAGGTAGCGGCTGATATATACGACCGCGGCGTTGTTCTGACCGGCGGCGGGGCTCTGCTTGACGGATTAGATAAATACCTTCGTAACTTTATCAACCTGGCTGTAACTGTTGCGGATGAACCCAGATACGCGACCGTCAACGGCTTGGTTAAGATGTTCGACGATCCGAAGCTCCTTGAACGGGTTTCGCGAAACGAGTTGAGCGTTCTGCAGAATGCTGAGGTGCCGTTCGAGGTTTAAGGCCCGGAATATCAACGAATGAAAAAATCGGAGCTTCGCACACTCTTTCTTGAGCGGCGAAGCTCTTTTTCCGCCTCCCAGATAACCGAAGAAAGCCGGGAGATAGCGGATCGCTTTTTTGAGTCGGTCGATCTGAGCGAAGTGCAGCGGTTTCATTGCTTTATCCCGATCGAAAAGTTTCACGAGATCGATACTCTACCCATCTTTCATCGTGTTTGGCAAGATCGTCCGGCTATCGAAACCTTAGCTCCCCGATCAAATCTAGAAACCTGTGAAATTGAGAGCGTTCGATTTGGCGGCGATAGTGCCTTGATTCAAAACAGGTGGGGTGTTAGTGAACCCGTCGGCGAAAGGATCGCAGACGCTGCGTCGATAGATATGGTGCTCGTTCCCCTTCTTGCCTATGATAAAAAGGGACATCGCGTCGGTTACGGAAAAGGATTTTATGACCGATTTTTGTCGGAGTGCCGCGAGGACTGCATGAAGATCGGACTCAGTTTTTTTGCCCCCGTTGAGGAAATCGGCGACGTCGATAAGCGTGACATCACATTGGATCTCTTTGTCACGCCGGGCGGTTTAGTTAGACCGGGCTAGTGATCACCGAAAAAACAAAAGCAGCCAAAAAGGCTGCTTTCTTCAATTCAGCTGAAATGGCTTTTACAGCGTAGCTGCTTCGGCTGCTTCTTCCTCTTCTTCATCGTCCACATCGGCGGTTGCACTACTGGCCGAGGAACTGGAATAGGATGAATAGCTCGAGGAACTGGAAGCTCCCGACGAAGAGTACGAATTCGACGAAGATTTCGGCTCACTTGCCTTGGATTCTTGAGCGTCTCTGGCTTTGATCATGCTGCAGCCACCCTCGAGAATTGCGCCGTCTTCAAGAACAAGTCTCGGCGTTTCAATGTTTCCTACGACCTTTGCCGTGCGTCCAAGTTGCAGGCGCTCTGTAGCCACAATATCGCCGTTGACCGTTCCGTTGATCATCGCCGAGGCAACCGACACATTCGCGTCGACCACGCCGTTGGTGCCGACGATAAGCGTTCCGCCATCGGACGCAACCGAACCGGTAAGGTGGCCGTCAACGCGGAGCATCATCTGGAAATTGGTTTCCCCCGTAAGAGTGGTGCCATGGCCGACGAAACCGCTGAGACGACCTTCTTTAATATCGCGTGCAATAGATTCGCTGTCGGAAACAACGCGTGAAGCAGCAGTTGTAGGCTCACTGCCATACTGATAACCGGTATCTGAATTGGGTGTTGTGCTTTGATAGTTTGTCATGGCTGGTTCTTCTGATTTGGAATTTCTTCCCATTCTGATCATAAAATTTGCAAACCTCGCTTATATTTCTACGGTTTTTTAGACAGTTTGGGATAAACCTCTAACTGGCAAGAGAGAGTGCGAAAATTCAAACTAAACGCACGGTGTGGTGAAAAGTGGATTACGCCTGAATCTTCCGTCGATGATTATAATAAATTATTTTGACGCTAAATGCATAGTGTTTTTTACTGTTTATTGTTTTCGATCTTTTCCGACAGAACGTCGTCAAGAGCAGCAACCGCAACCCTTTTTGGCTCAGCAGGTAAGGCAATATCTTTTAGATCGAGAGCAGTGTTTCCGATCATTCTTGTACTACCCATGTAGGTCCAACCCTTACCGAAATCCACGTAGAGAGGCACGATCATCGCGAAATCTTTCGACACACCGCTCTGCTCAAGCTTCCCGTTTAGCATCGTCTTACCGTCTGCCGACGGCGTCAGTGAATATGTAAGTTTGTAGGACGGCATGTCCGTTCCATAGACATACTCATCAAAGAACCAATCCATCTTTCCGTTCTTGTCTATATCCATCGACGGAAGAATGTGTTTTTCAACAGCATGTTTGAAATCCTCGGTTGAGATATCCTGGTTCGGATGCGACGCGAGGAAGTCCTTCATCATTGCCTGAAATCTTGCATCGCCTCCGCCTTTTCGGTCGTACATCATCATGCGGATCATGTGAAGGATAAACGCCCCCTTGGGATATATCATTACGCGGGCAATGCTTCCGGTCTTTGCATTGTTCAGACGGTAACCCTGTGTAACGGGCCCAACGGTGAAGGGTTTTCGGCCCCTTGATGCAGGCGTCGCCTCGATGATCTGTCGGCGTTGATTCTCCCAGAATTCGATGAACTTACTGATGTCTTTTTTTATGTAATAAATGTAAAGCGATGTAGAAAACTCTGCGAAGCCCTCGCTCATCCACTGGTCGTGATAGCTCGTCCAGCCAACCATGTGGCCCCACCATTGATGGGCAACTTCATGGGCGCCTACTTCTTTCCAGAAGCCGTCAGTTCCTCCTCGAATACCGAACAATTGCACGCGGCTTGTATCATCAAAAAAGGCAGTATACGGCATGAAGACAAGAGTCGGCCACGCCTGACCGAAAAATCCGGCAGGCTGCTGGGTCATGGCAACCCGCTTGTATGGCAATTCGCCGAAGAAGGCGTAGTAGATTCTCGTTGCGTTTTCCGCCTGAACAAGCACCGTATCCGCCATGCCTGCTGTATTTAGCGCTCCCAGAGTTGTTCCCGTTACAGCTCCCTGCGACTCGGCTTGCTCGATCTGCCTTTGAACGTTCCGTATTTCGTCCGGCAATACACGGTTGGCAAAAACCTCAAGGCCGAGTTTTGTATTTGGATCGTCGACCTTCTTTTCTTTAAAATCGCCGTAATTAAATCCGGCAACAGCAAGTGGAACTCCTTCGCTTGACCACTTTGAGGTCTTCTGATCTCCATCCACAACCTCATCGCCCATACGTGAGCCGGTTCCAACCATGATGTATTTCTTCGGGCTGTGAAAGGTCATGTTGAATGTGGCCCTGTCGCCAAAGGCTGTCTCCGGGTTGTTCGGATACCAGGTAGAACGAGGGATAAGGATAAAGTTACCGCTTCCAGCCTCGCGTAGAGCCTCCACGCCATCGTATTCAACAGTAAGCTTGAACGGCTTTCCGACAGGCCTGGCTTCGGGAAGGATCACGCCGAAATCTGCGTCCTCATCCTTTTTTTCCTGAATAAAAGTGATGGCGTTTCCAGTTTCGTCTTTGACAGATTTGACGCGCAAACTTTTATAAAGATCAAATGGCAAGAAGCGCGAGTTGGCCTCACGCATTTCGATCGTTATGTCGTCCTTAACGATAAGCCGCGTGCCACTAACAGTTGCATCGATGTCATGATTCTTGATGTCATAGGTCCGACGATCCTGCCAGCTTGTCGCGGTTCCTTTTTTGTACTCGTCCGCGAGGTGAAATGCCGTCCAGATGCCACCGGTCGTTTCACCATAGCTGCTTAATTCAACTTGTTCGGGGTAAACCTCCGGTATGCCGAGTGGGTCGATCTGATAAATAAGTTTGCCGAAGTTCTTACCGTCAATGAAAACGGTGAAAAATCCCTTTCGTTGCGGAGCATAGACATCTGAAAGCGTGCGCGACGTAATATTGAAATGAAACTCCTTGCGAAGCTTATCTTCCTTTTCACGATAGTCCGTTCGTGCCTTGTCGGCTTGCGGCCCGCCCTTGCCCATCTGAACGCCAGGTGAATTGCGGATCGCGTCGAATGTATCGTCGGTGAAGAACATCGTAAGTCTGTCGAAATTCTCCTTGATCTCTGGAGCGTCAGTGAATATCGCCAACGCCCTCTTCTCGACCTCCACGGGCGGGGTTAACGCAAATTCGCCGGACCCAATGAACACGGCTCCTGTTGTTTTCCCCTCGAGGGTTTTAATGAAATAGATCTCGCCACTTTTTAAGGTAAATCGGCCCGCATCTTTTTGCAGAACAAGATCTGTTACCGTGGCATAGTCGCCTCCAAACGCGTCTGGCGTGGAAGAGAGACCTCGAAGATTCTTATATATAGGATCTTCGGCGTAGACCGTGACTTCACCCAGGACTTTCTTGTCATCCTGGGCGATAATGTTAAAGACAAAAAGGGCAAGAAACAGCGGCAAAAGTGTGGGGCTAATCCTTTTCAACATAACAATTCCTTTGTTTTGTAAGATGGTCCGGTAGAGGCAATTGACATTATTCTCCAAGTCCGCAAGAGCGTCAAGAAGATTGTGGCGGTTGTTAATTCCCGCATAGCATGCCAAAATTCTTGGTTTCGGAGGTTGACCGTTAGTTGTTCGTAGAGACTAAGACAAAAACAAAGCTGCTCAAGAAAATGGGCAAGGCAATTGCCGATTTTGGAATGATAGCAGAAGGCGACAAGGTGATGGTGTGCCTTTCCGGCGGGAAGGACAGCTATACGATGCTCGACTTACTGCTCGACGTTCAACGCCGGGCTCCCGTAAAATTTAATATTCTCGCCGTCAATCTCGACCAGAAGCAGCCGGATTTTCCCGAAGAGGTTTTGCCGAATTATCTGTCCGCTAATTCCGTCCCGTACCGCGTCGTGGAGGAGGATACTTATTCGATCGTCAAGGCACACGTTCCCGAGGGCGATACATATTGCTCGCTCTGCTCCCGACTCCGCCGAGGTATCTTGTATAACGTTGCGGTGGAAGAAGGCTGTACGAAGATCGCACTTGGTCATCATGCGGATGACATCATTGCCACATTTCTTCTGAACCTGTTTTTTGTCGGCCAACTCAAAGCGATGCCGCCGATCCTGCGGAGCGATGACGGACGCAATACGATCATTCGCCCTCTTGCGTATTGTCAGGAATCCGAGATCGCCAAGTACGCCGCCGAAAAAGAGTTTCCAATAATTCCCTGCAACCTGTGCGGTTCGCAGCCAAATATGAAGCGTGCTCGCGTAAAGGAATTGGTGAATGAACTTGAAAAGGAAGTTCCTTTTATTCGAAGTTCGATAATGTCGGCGCTCACAAGCGTAACCGGCTCGCACCTACTCGACAACGAGCTCTACGACTTTCGCAACTTCGAGCCCATCGTCAAAAAAATCCCGCCCGGCCATGGCAGTGTCGAGAAAGAACTCGACGCCATCTTTGACCACTCGGACGCCAAATTCGTCCCGAACCTAATGGCGACCGCGGGTGTTGACCTGAATCAATAGTTCTTACTGAATCTTTTTCGAGGCAAAGACCTTGTCATCGATGGGCACGTTCTGCTTTACCGATTTGATCGTACTGACGATATTTCCGTTCGAAACTGAATTGTTAACGGTTTTGAAGGGCATTTTGATGCCGTCGACGATGCGATAATCAGAATAAATCGTCGTATATGGCAGCGACTGGCCGCTGGTGCTCGACGCTATGATCCCATCTCTTTTGAGAAGCAAAAAGGTCTTTGTCGAATAATACTCCTTAAACGGTGTGCCTTTCTCGGATTCGAACGAAATGATATAAGCATCCTCGTCCGCGACCTTTCCGGTTCCGACAAGCTCGACCTTCTTGAAATTTGTCTTCCAATCAAGCTGCGAATAGAAATCGGCACCGACACGGGCGTCCTCCAATCGCTTGCCCGCGAGCCTGTCGACCGGCGAAAAAGTGAACGCTTCTTCGCCGTTAGTACCGTCGAAAAATTCCCAACCCCTGGCGATCACCTTGCCTAATGCTGTCAAAGTCGTTTCAGTTGCCGCTCGATTAGGGGCTTTGGTGTAGGAAATAGTCGTTCCTTTCACTCCCTGATTTTCAAGATCGATGTAGGTCTCGATGACACGGGTCTTGACCTTGCGCAATGCGGCCTCGCCGCCGACCGCGTCGATGGCCTTTTGCAGGATTTCGTCGGTTGTGGTCGCGGGTTTGGCCTGGGCCGAATTGGCAACGCGTTTGAATTCAAACTCACCTTCCGGCTGCGACACTACAACGCTGATGGGTTTGCCTGACGCATCGCGTTTCGTCTTCAGCAAATAAGCATCTGGCAGCGGAGATAGAGAGTACGTATCCTTTACTTTTTCGATAAGGGCGTAAGGCGGCTGACCTGGGATATTAAAAGTGACTTGTCCGTCGGCTTCCTTTACTTCAACCCCTGAATCGCCGCCTGGGCCGGTGTATTTACCAACCAGTTCTTTAGCCGCGTTGGCTTTTGCGTCGGCTGGCGGTTTGGATATTGTACCGTCCGGATTGACGCGATTCAGCGTGGCAGCCGGTTCGTCTGGCTGGGTAAGGATCATTTCCGTTGCGGACCCGGTCTCGGGTGTGAACTTTACTGCAAATCCGTCCGGGGCTCCCAACGGCTTGAACTGGCGGGGAGCGGTCCGCTGCAACGAATACTGCGGCTGGCCAGGCACGATCATAATGAGCTTTTCGCCGTCAATCCTTACTTCGATGTCGATGTTGGCCTCGGCGAGATGGTATTTCCCAACGAGCCCGTCCATTGCAGCCTTAGTCAGATCGCCACCTGCGGGTTTGGCAACGCCAAGAATATTTTCCCAAACGATCGGCATCAGATCGCTGCCAAGGGATGAGGCGGAAACGTTGGTAAGCAGAACGAAGCCGAGCTTTTTCTCGGGTATCATGGCAACCATCGAGTTAAACCCGTCGATATTCCCGCCGTGCTGCACGACCTTCAAACCATTCCAATCCTGGAGGAACCATCCGAAACCATAAGACGTTTTGCCGGCGATCTTCATTTGCGGCTTAAGCCATTCATCATAGTTCTTTTCAGAAACCAGGCGCTTGCCGCCCGCCGATCCTCCATTCAGGATAAACCGCAGCCATTGCGCCATGTCATTGGCCGTTGAATTGATAGAACC
>Ga0068860_100002749_pt1 | contig 18309 bp, 13 predicted proteins | sample KBSSwiS32_FD_66597 | JGI IMG/M metagenome (GOLD analysis project Ga0068860, IMG submission 66597) | Switchgrass rhizosphere microbial communities from Kellogg Biological Station, Michigan, USA - KBS Switchgrass S3-2 | ecosystem: Host-associated > Plants > Roots > Rhizosphere > Soil ... | reverse complement strand
GTGATCAGACCAATGATTCCCGTATCCCAGAGCAGTGCCGAGAGCGCCGTGTAGCCAATGCGCAGGCCTGTGTAACGCTTCTCGGCCAGGGTCTCGGCGGAAACCAGGCCGGCTGAGTTTTCGCGGGATGCTCCGACGCCGTGACCAACCAGGGTATTGATGGGGTTGGCGCGGATGTGTTCCTTAAGCCAGAAGGTCAGTGCCGTCCAGCGTGTCAGCTCGCTGTATTGTCCCTGCCGCTGATCGGCGCTGGCGGTCTGCTCGGAAATCACCAGATTGACCAGGTCGGATGAGCTTTGAATCTTGGCTGAATTGCTGCCCACGACCAGAGCGGTCATCAAAATCGCCAGCAGCCCGGCCGTGCTCGCGCCAGCGACCAGGAATTTTAGCGGCTTGTGCGCGATGTCGCGGTGGAAGACCACGATGAAGGCGAGTGGCAGATAGAGGGCCGTGATCTTGGCCTCGTTGATGGCCATCGGTGAGAGCAACAGCAGCGAGAGAACTGCAGTCGTGAATCCCGACAGGGCACCGTTCTTCCACATGCCCAGCAGGCACGCCACCACAATGACCTGGAAGGCGGCTAGCACGGCGTTGGCGCCCCCGGCTTCCAGAATCGCGCCAAAGGTGCCCGCGACGATGTCGACCGGCACTATGCCGTTGCCCAGCCCGATTCGCTTTGGCACCAGGACTATGTACTCCTGGGCGACAAAAGGAAGTTGGATCAGTGCGATCAGAAGTATTCCCCAGGCCACGTTCTTGGCGAAGTTGGCGGGCCAGCGGAGAAAGACAATGCTCAGGAACAGGCCCCACATGCCGAGGTAGTCCTTCAGCCCAACGAGCGAGACGGCCGGGTCATTCAGATTTACGAGCGCCGAGATCAAGCAAACCGCTGCAAATGCCATTGCCCAGACCATGACTGAAGGCAACGGTGGGTTCTTGGGCTTGGTCCATGAAGTGAAGTAATCGACCACGCCGTGCAGTAGCAACGGCGCGGAAGCCAGCGGAACCACGTAACGCACGTACTTGAGCTGTGGGACGTAGAGCTGGCACAGGCCGGTGACGATGAGTCCGGTGATCATTACGAACCAGAACAAGGCGACACGCGAGGACAGAATCAGCACCATCAGAACAAAGCCGAAGAACACCGCAATGAGCAGCGGCTTGCCGCTCGCGCTCAGCACTCCGCCCAGCATCGCGAGCACGGTCACCACGCCGAGAATCAGCAGGAATCGTAGGCCGTGCCGCCGATTCGGCATTTCACCTGTTGCGCTGGTGTTCATGGCCTTAGCCAAGCCTGCATAGATCTGCCAATCATTTCTTCTAGCTCCCTGACCTCGGGCTCGAACCGCATGCGCAGTTCCCTCAAAGTCTGCTCACCGGGCTCCGGTATTACCGCGCTGCTCGGCACATTATTAATACGTCGGTACAGTGAACGCAGTCCTGTACCCGCCGCAGCATCCCACAACCAGCGAAGGCCCGGCAGCCGGGTGGCTCCGTAAGCGGCGTCCTTGACCGCACCGAGCGACCCCCAACGGGTTGCAAAGCTTTGATTTTGGCGAGTATTCAGCGCGTCGGGCACAAAGCCGTCGTCGACCCCTACGAACCGATACACGTTGGCGCAGACCGCCAGGGGTGCCGCCTCGATGTCGTCCATCAGCACGATCAGGATGTCGGCCAGGTTGAAGTGCTGCAGCCACCTCTTCAGATGCGTTGCATACAGACTCTGCTCCACGTACATCGGATTATTCTTCAGGCCGGTTTCAAAGCTCAAGTCGGGCCCGGTGAGGTGGCCCACGCGGACTTCATGTCGATGATTCGAAAGTGCGCGCTCCACTGGGTCACGCAACGACAGCAGAATCTTCACACCCGGGAGATAGCGCGCAACGCGCCCGGGGACACTTGGATCGGCGAAATAGGAAGGCGAGATTTCACCACGCGCCGTCCGCGGTGCGCCGTTGCCGAAGCACTGTTCGTACCACTGATACCCGTGGTCGAAGTGGTATGAAAAAAAGTCGACTTCCTTTATTTCCGGCACCGTGACTTGCGGATGCTCCGCCAATATGCGGTGCAGCCAGGTGGATGCGCATTTCTGGGCGCCGATTCCTACGTAGGTCGGCTGCATCGAGCTCGAGTTGCTCACGATGCGACCGGAGCGATGTAGCCGAGCCGTTGCAGCATCGGTTGCTCTTCCTTAACCACGCTATCGAGCTGGGCGGCGTCCCAGTCCTGCTCCCAGCGGGGCCGCACGGGGCGCAAGTTCAACGAGGTGATGGCACCGGCATAGGCCGGCGTGAATTCCACGCCCAGAAACTGAACCACGCGCGCCAGATGCGTAAGCGGATCCGCCAGCAGCTCTTCGAACCGCAGCGTCAGGATTTTCGCAGGATCAATCGGCGCCAGCTGGATTTCCAGCTCTTGCATTTCGCGGACCCAGTTGCGGGCGCAAATGGCCAGCCGACGCCCGCCCGCGCGCTCCATCTCGATAGCCGTGCGCCCGTCCCACCATACGGTGTGATTGTCCCACCACTCCACGGTCGACAGCGACTGGGCCACCTCGCGCCCGTCCCGGAGCAGATGAACGTAGCGGGCGCCCGGAAAGATCGAAGCTAACAAGCGAATGCGGCGATTGTTGGCCGTGCGCTTCGACAGGAACACCTCGCCTCCGGCGCGCGTGCGGATCTGCTCGAACCTGCGCCGCAGGCAGCTGCTCGTCGCTTCGTCGACAACGTAATCCGGCGCGGGGAACAGCGGAACTCCACAAGCGGCGAATACCGACTCGCCTTCGTTTGGTGTCGGGAAGACCTTCTTGAACCAGGGTCGGCCGACAAAGTAGGCGTTGCCACCCTTGTCAAACCAGGCTCCGAGCTTGGCCTGGAGGCGGCCGGCGGCGATGCCGGGGGCTAGCCCGTCGGGAAACCAGGCGAAGCGGCTCTCGTAGTTGCTGATGTAAGCAATGCCCGGGTGCAGGCACAGGAGCTTTTGCAGAAGCGTGGTGCCGGAGCGACCGGCGCCCACGAGGAATGCGACCCGGGAACCCGGCAGCGGCTGTCCGGATTGCGGTTGCGAATTTGCGGGTGCCATGTCGATTGCTAGTGCCGCAACCGCCACCACAGGGCGCGCAGCACAAATTCCGGATTGCCAATCACGTAGCGGCGAAACATGCGTCGTGGCTCGCGCAGCAGGCGGTACAGCCATTCCAGGCGCAATGCACGCAGGAACTTCGGCGCACGCGAGATCGCGCCGGAATAAAAATCAAAAAGCGCTCCCACTCCCAGCACCACCGGCGTGGTCAGCGCGTCGGCGTGACTGGCAATCCAGTGTTCCTGTGCAGGCACGCCCTTGGCGACAAACAGCAGCTTGGCCCCAGACGTATTGAGTGATTGCAATTGCCTGGATTCCTCCTCTGCGCTCAGGTAACCGTCAGCTACCCAGACAACCTTCAGGCCCGGATATCGCTTCTCCATCTGCGCCCCGCACGTGGCGGCGATGCTGGGGCGGGCGCCCAGGAATGCCACCGGCACGCCGCGGGCCGCCGCTTCCGCGCAGAGTTGTGGAAATAGATCGGTGCCGTTGACGTTGTGTTTGAGGGCAACGCCCGAAAGGCGCGCCGCAAGCGCCATGCCCGCGCCATCGGCGAACAGAAATGGCGACTTGTGCAGCAAATGCGCGTAGGCGGGGTCGCGCGCAGCGACATTGACGCAATGTGCGTTCACAAAGAATACCTGCAGGCGCTCGCCGGCGGCCGCCTTGCCAACAATGTAACGCGCGACGTCGGTGAGACCGGCGTCCCAGTAGCGCATGCCCATGACTTCGAGCACCTCGGCGCCGAACGGCTTGCTGGAAAGGGCAGCGGCCGAAGCGGGGAGCACGGCTGCAGCTCCCGTCGCATTGAGTGCTGTGCCGGGCGTCACTGGGAAGGGTCGCCTTGCGGGGCGGGCTTACCGGTTGTCGGCGGGGCGCTTGGCCGCGAGCGTGCAAGCCACAGTGCCTTTGCCTGGATGTATGCCCGCCGCGGGTTGATGGCAAGCACGCCTCCCAGGTGCGCAATGTAAGTAAGGCGCTGAAACAATTCCGCTGGCAACCCCACGGGCTCAGTTGCAGTGCTTTCGTAGCCGAAGCGACGCATGAGCGGTCCGCACGCGCGCTCGGTGGTGGCAATTTCTGTGGCTGACAGCACCTGTCGCCATTTGTCGATCGCAGTGGCATGCAGTCCCCGGCGGGCGCCGCCAACGGAGGACTGGTGCGAGGAGTTAATCTGGCCAACATCGAGCATTTTGGCGTCGTAGGGAAGATCGAGGCTGGTGCAAAGCTCGCGCACCGTGCTTTCCGGCTGCTGGACGAGATCTTCGAACCGCAACACCGTCATTCTCGGGTGCGCCGCCAGCGCCAGCGCCGCCTCAGTTGCACGCGACCACAGTCGCGTGATCGTGTAGGGATGGTAATTGACCCAGACACGAATGGCCTCGTAGCGAGACACCGCCGCTCCGCTGGCGGCCATCTGCCGCAGCTGCCAGCGCATCTTCTGAGAGGCCATCACCGCGCGCGGATCCCTAACGATGTGCACGATGTGCGCTGCAGGGTACAAGTCCAGTAGCGCCTGTGCGTAAAAGATATTTCGGGGGGTTTGCTCGCACGGAATCGATTTGCCGCCGGCAGCTGCAAGCTTGTGCACGGCGGCTGCGAACACAACAGCTGGGTCCGATGCCGCAGCGCCTAGGCCGTCGATAAAGGCTGTCGCCGCGCGCTCATCTTCCGGCTCGATCCGGCCGGCAAGGATGCCACGCTCCTGGCGGGCAAAAACCAATGCCACCGCCTCGATTGCGGAGGAGCGGGAGAAAGATCGCTGGCTGGTCCGCGGATCCCACGCTTGCCCAAAATACTGCAGCTCTTTAAGTCCGAAGACCTGCGGGTGGTTCCGCAGCACAAAGCTCAGTAGGGTCGTGCCGGAGCGAGACGCGCCGGTGATGAAGATGAGTTTTCGCTGGATTACGAGCGCGGGATCGGCGCCTGTAGTCATCGATGATTCCGGTCATGCTAACGGAAAGGAAGCGCCTACCTTAGCATTTTGCTTACCACAGGACAGAAGTCTCACCGAATTCTGGCGCCGGACGCACATTGACCCTCGCGCCCGGCATTTTGGCGGCGTAATCCGCCACGGCGGACATAATCGGTCAGCAATTGGTGAATCGTTCAGCGGCTCGCGCTGCGCGCCACGTGCACTCCGGGAAATGCGAATTTAACGGCGTGCCGCAGTTGCGGTCAGGGCGTGCCGTCACTACCCGCGCATTGCTTGAGCCAGTCCGCCCCATAAGGATGAGCGGCGATGACTGGCAGCGCATCCTTGTAGGTCAGGCCGGTTCGACTGCGCGAGGTTTTGTTGTTCCAGAAGATATAGGAATTGACGCAGAGCCCCCCGCTCAGGGGTGCCTTCTCCGGAAACGCGCCCAGTGTGCCGGCGACAGCGAAATGGAAGATGCAATCCATGCCGCAACCGGGTACCTGGTAGGAGTTGTTTTGCGCACTGTTCGAGCGACAACCCGTATGCCGGCTCAACACCTCGTACACCTTATTGTCGCTGTCATAGAGCGCGGCGTCGTTGGGCAGCAGATCCGGTCCCGAGAAGCACACCTGGTTGTGGGGAATTGCCGAGATCGCCGCGGAAATGTCGTGGAGGTAGGACTGGTTGCCGCGCAGGAAATTCAGGAACGGCATGCAGCGGCTGCTCGCGAAGGCATTCGCGCAAGTATCGATCAACTGAATCAGCGCATCCCGCCACGCGGCGGGCGTGTACGTGCCCCCGTCCTTCACGTCCTGGGAATACTTGTCGCTCAGGCCCAGCGATGACTCCTGGAGGATGAGCCCTTCAATGCGTGGGTTGCTGTCAAAGTGAGCGGCCGCAGCCTTCATCATCTCGCCATAGGCATTGGCTACGGTCGGTTCCCACATGAAACAGGTTGCCGCGCCTTTCCCATAGACATTCGGTGCTGAATGCTGCGCTTGCAGGTAATTGGGGCAAGGGTTCTTCGTGGGACTTGTGGCGAAGCTCTTGAATTCTACGAACAGCCACACCTGGCAGCGCGGATTGGCCGAGGAGGCGATGGCCTTGAGCACCTTGTCATAGGAGCTGAAATCATAGTTGCCGGGACTGGGCTCCACTTCGTTCCAGGTCCGGCGCCAGACAATGCCGCTGACTCCCGGGTGCTCGCACAGCGCGGCCGCATTGCTCGGGCTGTCGGAATAGCGGGTGGCAAAATAGTGGCCGTACGTATTCTTCAGCGCCCGGATCACCGCGATCGAGAATTGCGGCAGTGCCTGGGTGTGGGTGGCATCGCTGACACTGATGGTGATGTGCTCGTACGAGCCGAGATCTGCGACTTGAGGAGTGCCCCAGATGTGCCCGTTAGTGGGATCAAATGAGGCCCAGGCGGGTTTGCCTGCCACCGAGTAGCTGAGCGTGTCGGAATCCGGATCGGCCGCCTGAGGCTGGAAGTCAAACGGCTGACCTGCCACTACCGAAGCCGGCGGCGTGCCACTGATCTGCGGGGCCGAATTCGGATCCGGCGGGGGAGGCGGAGGCGGGTCGGTTACTACCGGCGGCGGGTCCTGCGTGACCGGCGGAGGGGAATCGTCCTTGGTCGCACTGGTTCCCTTGCAAGCCACCAGGACCAGCGCCAACAGCACCATGCTGAGGATGCCGCGCGTGCCCGTCCTGAAACTGCCTTGCATGTCGTTTCCTTGAGGATCCGGTGAAGACACCGGTCCGCATTAGGGCGACAGCTCGTGCAGGTTGCGGAAGACGCAGAATTTATCTGCGCTTCTGTGTGATTCACGGGATGATTCCTCATCCCGGCAACCCCGCTGTCATAGGCCCCAAGTGCCCTTAAACCGGTGGCTTTGCGTCCCCGCCTTTCGACGGGTTTGCCGACATGCAAATTACAAGATCAATAAATGGCGAGGAATGTCTCTGACGGACGACATGCACGAATTTGCGATCAGATCCACATTTTGCAGGCAATGTCTGTCAGCGCGTAGGCGCGCGCTATGCCTTTGTTTGCAGCGTTTCGAACCCGCTGCGCATAGTGAAAAAATCTCGATGATTATGTCCGCGCGCTGTGCGGGAGCGCACCTAATGTCAAACGTATAGGAGATTGCGGCCGCCGAACGGCGGCAGGAGAGAGCTTGGCAGCCCGAACGCGATGCTCAGAATAAGCCGGTAATCTGGATTTCCTGCTTGAGGTACTCGTAGTCCTGGTACAGGCGCGTCGAGGAGCGTCGCTCGGTGGTGAGGCCGGCCGTGAGTTTGATGTGACGGCCTATGGGCCAGTCGAGAAAGCCACTGATCTGTGCGACGTCATCCAGGCGCGCAGTTACGCCACCTGCGTTTCTGAAGTCCCGGTGCTCATAACTGCCGTGCAGGCGAAAGGTCATGCTGTTGGAGAGCGTCCAGCCCGGTTCAATGCTGACGCCATCGACAATCGCATAATCGGGAATTTCATCGGTCAGGTTGCTGACTTCGCGGTAGCCCTTGGCCACCAGGCTGCCGCGACCGGCATCGGCAATGGTGAAGGTCACATGGCCGGTGACGCCGCCGTAGTTGAAGCGTTGCCCGGCTGAGTAGTCGCGCTGAGTGTATCCAACCGAGGCGTCCATCTGCGTTCTGATCGTGAATTTCCACAGCAACGTGGGGCCGACGGTGTACTCATCAAAGTCTGAACCGGAGTTATTGACGTAGTTACCGTGTATGCCCTCGAGGTCGAAACCGAGTTCATTGGCAGCGTGTGACACGTAAGTTATCGATGCGCCGGCGGTGGTCTTCCGCAGATTCAGCCCCGGAGTTTCCGTAAAAGTGATGTCGGCAAAATCGCCCCTGACGCCAGTCTTCCAGTTGTCGGCCAGGATCAGGTCAGCGCTGCCTTCCACGCGGTTTTCAGTTCGCATGTCGAAGGGCCGATTCGGGTCACGCTCGCTACTAAACTCGTTGGCAAAATCGCGGAGCGAACGGCGGAAGCGGTAGCCGGCTGTGCCGGTAAGAGCATCGGTTCCCGTCCAGTGCCAGATGGCAGCAAACCGGCCGCCCTGGTGATCGTACCTGTCGTGGTTGTTGTAGCGAACCGCGTCGAATTCACCATTCACTCTGAACAGCTGCCGGCTGGATTCGATGTCCGAATTGAAGCCCAGGGCCAGCGTTCCGATTTCATCGGCACGCCCGCCTTCCGCCGGCGTGACATCGTCCAAGCGCAGCACGTTGGAGTCGTAGGCGTAGTTGAAAAACACGTATGGATTGGTGACGTCAAGAAAGCGAGCAAAAGCACTGCCGCCGTGGGACAAATCGGCCTGTGCCGCGAACGCGCCAAGACTGCAGCATAGAGCCCCGGCGATGGCGCCCAAGGCGCGCAGGAGCCGCAGCGCGTGCTTGGCGTAGCCGGGGCAGGGGGCAGTGTTCTCCATCCATGTCTCCGCTAGGCGCTGGCCCCGTCCGGAACGGGAAAAACCGCGTGATTTACCGTAATCGCCATGGGTTGTACGCCTTATGTCGCGGGACCCACGCAAATCATATTATGGCGCATGTTCCGAGGCGGTGCGCCCGCCCCGGAGTGCGGACGATTCTAGTGACGTCTGTCACAGAAATGAAGGCAAGGTGCCGTTTTCAGCGCCTCTGCAAGCACTCCGAGGTCTTTAAAATTCACCGCAGTAACCACACACAGGACGCTTCAACGCGGCACACGGAGACTAGAGCGATGCGCAATTTGGCCACCACCAATTCGGTTAAGGACAAATGGCTTATTCCACTGGCCATCGTATTAATCGGTGCCGTTGCACCCTGCGCCACGGCGCAGATTGCCTTCCAGGACGTCACGGCCGCCTCCGGCTTTGGCTCTTCGACCGGCGAAACCTGGGGCGCCTCCTGGGGCGATTCCGACGGCGATGGTTATCCCGACCTGTTTTCCAGTAACCACCGCTCGCGCGATTCGCTGTTCCGTAACAACCAGAACGGCACCTTTACGAACGTGTCCTGGACGGTGGACCTTTCCCACACGCCCGGATGGACCGGCGGGCGGTCGGACGTGGACACGCACGGAGCCACCTGGGCTGACGTCAATAACGACGGCCAGGAGGATCTCATCGAATCCGTGTCCAGCGGCATCGACAACCTGTGGATCAATAACGGTGGCAAGTTCACCTTGTCGACGCTCGCCTGGAAGGTGGACAAGATTCCTACAAGATCGAAGCGGCAGATCTTGGCGTTTGACTACAACGGCGACGGCCGGCTCGACTGGGCCTCCATCGGCCTGAGCGGACCGACCTACGCTCCGCAGATGTCGGACAGCACCTTTGGCAGTGGCAGCTGTGGGCGCCACTGCAGCATCAATATCACTATGGCCTGCAATACCGACGGCCAGTGGGGCCACATTGGCGACGTCAATGCCAGCCCCGGCTTTGAGGTGTTGTGCGCGCCGCGCTCGGGCACTTATCCCAAGGTCAACGCCTTTGCAAACGGCCAGGTCTCGGACGTCACTTCTCAATATCAGCAGTTCGGCAGCGTCAACGACGAGGCGACCCTCGACTATGACGGCGACCTGCTGCCGGACCGGTTCCTGGTGCGTGCCCCCGAGCGCCCTTCGGACGCCTATCAGTATTCGGACACGGGTCTTGAGGCCCAGCTGATCACGGCCGCCAACAAGACCAAGTACATCACCTTCCATTCAGACGGCGGCATTATCACGGTCACCGCGAGCCTGCGGGCTGGCCAGGTCGCCAACGATCCTCTGCAGGATGGCGACCCCTCGCTGATAGATGTCGGCACCAGTCAGTGGAGTCCCACCACCCTGACCTTCCAGCTGGATCCGGCTGATCCCAACAACGCCGGAATCGCCACGGGTTCGCCGGGCATCAATATTGGCTACGTTCCGGACGACTCGCAGCCCGGTACCTTTATGTGGAAGATCACTCAGGGCACCACCAAGTACGAGTACACGTACCTGCAGATCACTTCGACCGCGACTATCACAGGGTTGACCTTCTTCGGCGCCAGCGGTCCGGATCTTGGCCTCGCGCCGTACGTTCTGCACAACACGCCGACCGGCTTCGTGTCCGTCAAGCACATCGGCTTCGATGCTGCGGAGCGCTGCGAGAGCGTCGTCAGCGGTGACTTCGACAACGACATGCACGAAGACATTTTCGTTGCGTGCACGGGCGGCTCACACAACCTGCCCAACCGGCTGTTCTGGAACAAAGGCAACGGCACCTTCATGGAGATTCCGAACGCTGGCGGCGCCGCGGGCGCGGTGGGCGCCGCCATGGCCCAAGCGGCGGGAACCAGCGATAGCGTGGTTACGGCCGATTACGACCAGGACGGTTTCCTCGATCTGCTGGTGACCAACGGCCTCAATATGCGGCCGGTGCACACCGGCGGCCCCAAGCAGCTGTTCCACAATATGGGCAACACCAACAGCTGGATGGAATTCGATCTGGTGGGCACAACGTCCAATCGCGACGGCATCGGCTCCAAGGTCTACGTGACCGCCGGGGGAATAACACAGTACCGCGAACAAAACGGCGGCTATCACCGCTGGTCACAGAACTTCATGCGAGTGCATGTCGGCCTTGCGACCAACACACAGGCGGATACCACAGTGGTATGGCCTGACGGTACTTCGACCACCTACACGGGGCTTGCGGCTAACCACGTTTATCAGCTCAAGCAGGATGGTACCTACGTACAGACCCACTAACGCGTTCTAAGGCGGAGTGCGGGAACGCCAGGGGCAGGATCGCGTATTTGGCCTGTGATGCTGCGGCGGTGCGTGTAGACTTGATGACATGCGCTTGATCCTAAGGGTAATTCTGGCCTGGCTCGGTGGGCTGGTCGTCCTGCCGGTGATCGCAGCACCGGCCAGCAACCCACCCGCGCGCGCCGCGGCGGCCTCAGCCCCAGGAGGCTGCAGCGCCCCCGCTACGCCCGCGTCCGAGGCCCAGCGCAAATTTCACCCCGGGCACTACGTTTCTGTGGGCCGGGCTGAACTTCCAGGCGGCCTTGCCGGCGTGAAGAGCCCGGGCCTCACGGGCGTGCAGATGCGCTACCGCTGGGCGGAGCTGGAACCCCAAGAGGGGCAATACAACTTCACACTGGTCGTCCGGGATCTTGAGGCTGCGACTCATGCCGGCCTGCAACTCGTCGCCATGATCGAGGACAAGTCCTTCAATGGCGAGACGCCGACCCCGGATTACCTCCAGTCCAAGTACACGGTGCGCAACGGCAACCAGGGGTACACCGCTATCCGCTGGGACTCCTATGTCAATGACAGGTTGAAGCAACTCGTTGCCAAGCTCGGCGCGCAGTTTGACTGCGACCCGCACTTCGAGGGCGTCGCATTTCAGGAAACCTCGCTTGGTCTCGACGATGATGCCCTGGGGGCTGCCGCCTACACACCTGAAAAGTATCGCGACGCGCTGATCAGCCTGCTCAGGTCAGCATCGTCCAGCCTGCCGACCTCGCGCGTGTTCTGGTACATGAATTTTCTGCCGCGCAACCAGCACTATATCGACGATATCGCGACTGCAGTGGTCGGCACAGGCGTGGTCATGGGCGGGCCCGACGTGCTGCCCGACAACCAGGCGCTCAACAAGCGGGTCTATCCTTTGTACGAGGAGTTTCGCGGACGCCTCAAGCTATTCTGCTCCATGCAGCACAACAGCTACCGGCACCGCCACGGCGGTGGTGAAGGCAAAGGCGGCGGCGGCAATTACTGGAGCATGGACGACTTGTATTTATTCGCGCGGGACAAGCTGCACGTGAATTACCTGTTCTGGGACTATCATCCGCAGCGCATACCGCCGGACTCGCACAACTGGGATGACGCTCGCCAGGTTATTGCCCGATACCCCACGATCGGTTCCTAAGGCGCTCCTGCTTGTCGAAATGAAATTTTGTCTGGAAGTCACTCGGCAAGGACTGGTAAGTTTGCCGGGATTGCCACCCAATCGGGATTAGAATCATGCAAGTACAGCGCCAGGAGCAAGCAGTCGTGAGACACCACCGGATTTTTCTGCGGTTCAGCCAGGTCATGGTCATTGTGCTGCTCGCACTCGGCGGCGTCGGCCGCCTGGCCTCCGCTCAGACCTCGGCGACGCTGGCCCCGGGGGACCTGCTGAAGATCTCGGTCTATGGCAACCCCGACCTCACCACGCTTACGCGTGTGCTGCCCAACGGAACGATTACCTTCCCACTCATTGGCGTGGTCCCGGTGGGCGGCTTTTCTCAGGCGCATGCCGAAGAGACCATCGCCGGCAAGCTTCGCGACGGTGGCTTCGTGAAAAACGCGGCGGTCACGATTTTCGTGCAGGAGCGGAGCGAGGTTCCGAACGCCTCGGTGACCCTGCTGGGCCAGGTACTGCACTCGGGCACGTACACGCTGGATCCTGAAACCGCAGGCAGCGTGAGTACCCTGGTGCAGCTGCTGGCCAAGGCAGGTGGCGCCACCGCCTTGGCCGCCGACCACTGCTTCCTGGTGCGCAAGGAAAACGGTCAACTCAAGCGCCAGCGCGTCGACCTGTCTGATCTGATCAACAACGGCAATATCAAGGCGGACTTCGTCCTGAACAATGGCGACGTGGTGCTGGTGCCGGAGATGGACGTGTTCTATATCTACGGCGAAGTCCAGAAGCCCGGTCGCTACCCGCTGGATCGGGACATGACGGTCATGCAGGCGCTCTCTGTCGCCAGCGGGCTGACGCCTCGAGGCAGCGTGAAGGGCATCGAGTTGAACCGCCCGGTCGGCAGCGAGATCAAGACATTCAAGTCCAATCTGGACGACCGAATGCAGCCCAACGACGTGGTGTACGTCAAGACTTCGGTGTTCTAAGGGACCAGTTCGCTTTAACTTTTACGTCTACAGGTACTGCACATGAATTTCAGGCTGTTTTTGGCGATCGTGAAGGCAAGGTTCACGCTCATCGTATTGACGCTTTTCATCACGATCGGCATTGCCGGTGTGCTTACCTTCCTGTCGCCCAAGAAATACCAGGCGGCCACCTTCCTGCTGTTTAATTTCAAGGAAGACAATCCGTTCGACACCACGATCCTGCCGGCACAGCTGGTTTCGAGCTATCTGGAGACTCAGCTCGATATCATTCGCAGCCAAAGGGTGGCCCTCAAGGTGGTAGACGCGCTCGAGCTGGCTGACAAGCCCGGATGGAAGCAAGCTTATACCCAAGCCGACGCCAAGGCCGTGCCCATCCGCGATTGGATCGCGGCCCAGCTATTGACGAACCTGCTGGTCGAGCCCCTCCCTAACAGCAGCCACGTCGTCAGCGTTGGTTACGAGGCAGGTACCGGAAGCGATGCGGCCAAGATAGCCAACAGCTTTGGGCAGGCCTTCATAACGACCACCCTCGAGCTGACTCTCGAACCGGCCCGCCGCAATGCGGCCTGGTTTGATGAGCAGCTGAAGGTCCTCAAGAAGCGCGTCGAGGCGGCGCAGGCCAAAGTCACCGACTTCCAGGTTTCCAAGGGCATCGTGGCGCTGGATGAGAAGTTGGCTGCCGAGAATCAGCGGCTCGACGATATTTCCAAGAAGCTGGTGGATGCGCAGATCGAGACCGACGAGGTGCGTTCGCGCCAGCTCGGCGAAAACCATCCGGACTACATCAGCGCGATGCAGCGCCAGAACTCCTTGACGCAGTCCTTGGCGAACCAGCGCCGGCTGGTCCTGCAGCTCAAAGGGCAACGGGATCAGGCCAACCAGCTGGCCAGCGAGGCCGACGCTGAGCTGCAGAACTACACCGCCACGATTCAGAATTACAACAAGGAATCGTTCCAGAGCCAGTTCACCCAGACCAACATTGCGGTGCTGAGCCCTGCGGTGCCGCCGCAGGACCCGGCCAGCCCCAACATTCTGCTGAACATGATCAGCGCCACGGTGCTGGGACTGATTCTGGGAATCGGCTCTGCACTGGGCGCCGAGATGATCGAACCGCGGGTGCGGCTGCGGAAAGAAACTTAGGGCCTGCGCACGGCGCAGGCCCTAAGTCCGAAGGCCGTCTCGTCTGGTTCTAGTTGAACTGCGGATGGGCCGCGATGATGGGCAGCGCGTCCGTCCAATCGTAGGCTTGGGCGTTCGCGGCTCGCGTGACGCGCACCCAGAACATGTAGTTCACGTGCAGCTTGGTGCGCGCGTAGTTGAACAACTCAAGCATCGTCCAGTACTTGGTCTTGTAGCCGCTGGTCATGTGCGGTTCGGAATAGCACACGTTCTCGACCTGGCCGAACAGCGGCATCTTCCCGTAGAACTGCGTGTAGTACGGGTAGGTTCTGCTCTGCAGTGACTTGTTGTCCGGCCAGACATCGGGCCCGCCCATCACCACGCCCTTGGACTTCACGGCGTTGGCCACTGCGCCGATATAGGTCTGGTTGCCGACGATGAAGTTCATCAGCCAGAACACCCTGGAGGTCTTCAGGTTCACCGTGGCATTGCTCAGCATGCTGATGAGCGCGTCGCGGTATTTCTCCGGCGTATAGCCGAATTGCTTCAGTACCGACGAGTCCATGCTCATCGCGGATTCCTGCGTGGCGATACCTTCAAAATTCTTGTTGCTGTCGACCTGTGCGCCCAGCGCCTTGGTTAGCGCGTTATAGCGGGCCGTGACTGTCGGGTTCCACAGCACCAAGGAAAAGCCGCCGAGGTTATTGTGGCCTTCATACTTATCAAGGTAGGCGGGACCGGCCTTCTCATACCTGAAGGTCTTGTACTCGATCATCACGATCAAGTGCATGCCGTGGGCTGCGGCCCAGGCCAGATCCGACTTGATCTCGCCGAACTGATACACGCCCTGTGAGGGCTCCAGCGAGCGCCAGGTGTAGCGCTTCATGATGCCCACCACGCCGGGCTTGACGGCGGTCTGCATCATGGCCTGGGAGTCGTCACCGCGGCCCATGACAATCCAATGACCCACATGATATTTCCTGCCGGCGGTAACGAGTGCCGACGTGACCGCATCTGCCGACACGACCGCGTCGCCGCAGGCATCAGCAGACGTCAGGGCCACGGGCGCGGTGACTTCCATCGCATTGGCCAGGTCGTCGCCCAAATAGATATTCACTCCCGAATTGCCCTCATCGCGGATGCAGAGCTTGGCGTCCGGGCTCACCGAAAAATTCACACCATCCACGCTGCCCGCGTCTGCGCTCAGCGCGGCATCGATGGACTTGGAGGAGCCGAGGCTGGCGCTGGTCGTGCCGTTCGCGCTGACGCGGCTCGTGGCGCTGTACGGCATATCCGAATCAATCTGGAAGCTGAACTGCTCGGCCTGGCCGCCCGCGATCAGGCGCACCTCCCACTGCTCGCTGCTGGTGCGCGTAATGAGCAGGCCCTTGGTGGGCGGAGCGTTTGCTGCCACCACGAACGGCGAGAAAATCGTGGCCATGGCAAGAAGCAGCATTCCGGAAAATTTCATAGGGCAGATCCTCGAGTCAGTCCAAATTTTTAATTCGATCGCCTTGGCGCTGAGGCGCGGCGATCACCATTCGCTGGGTTGAGCAACTAGGCCGTCGGGTCGCTATTTGTGGCAACTGGGGCGCGTTCAGCTCGAATCGGCGCGCAGTATGCAGTGCCAAAACGAATTATGTCACTGTCGAAAAATTGCGACACCGAAGGGTATTGGGCCGCAGCACTGTGCGTCGAAAACACGCGCAACAGGCTTAATTTGCGGCACTTCGCGCGCTATAGCGCACGCACGCAACATCGATGTCGCTACAAGGATTCAGTGAAGCCACGGCCAGACGAACGCACATTAGTTCTCGTCGAGCTGGCTTTGCACCTGCTCATTTAATCGGCCGACAGTGCTGGTGGTGCTGCTCAGTCTTGGTCTGGAACAGGTGCCCTGCGACCCGTGCGACTGTGTGTTCCGCGCTGGCGGCGCCTTCATTTATGCCTCGAATCTGTACGCTTTCGCGCGCGCGAATAGGCCTTAGGCATGGTGCTTCGATGTCGCGTAGCTGCCGTCCTCACAGGGGCTCCTAGAGCCAATTTACCAGGCGGTTTTTGGGCGTGGACTGGGCCTGCCGTGGACGATTAAGGAGATTTAAGCTGCCGACTGCCACGAAACCTAACAATGACCCCGCATTGGCGGATCTGTCCGCCTCCACAAATTGGGGGTCCATTCATGTTTAAGAATTCAGGCTTGAGCATTCTGCTGGCTACGGTTTTGGTGGGTACGGCCGCGTGGGCAAAAGCCCCGGCCTCCGCTCCTGCCGGTACCACCGGCATGTGCAAGGACGGCAGCTATACCTCGGCCACTTCCAAGAGCGGGGCATGCAGCGGGCACGATGGCGTCAAGAAATGGTATGGCGCAGCGGCCGATGCCAGCACCCCCGCGGATGCCGGCACGGCCGATAAGGGTGCGTCCACCGGCAAGACCAAGAAGAGCTCTGATTCGTCTGCCGCCGCCGCCTCGAGCACGGCGAGTGCTGGCGGAGCAGCAACCGGGGTTTGCAAGGACGGCAGCACCACGACTGCCACCAGCAAGAGCGGCGCATGCAGCGGCCACGGCGGGGTGAAGAACTGGTATGCCGGCGGTGCCATGAGCGCTGCGGCCGCCACTGCCGCCGCGCCCTCAAGCAAGTCGGCAGCGACTGCGAGTAGCGCGGCGCCCCCAGCCGGGGGTGCAGCGACGGGGACCTGCAAGGACGGAACCAGCACCAGCGCGGCCTCCAAGAGCGGCGCCTGCAGTGGCCATGGCGGAGTGAAGGATTGGTATGCGAGCAGCGCGGCGGCCCCGGCCGCGGGTGCGGGAGCTGCGGCGGCCAGCTCCGGATCCATGAGCAAGGCGTCCTCGGCACCGGCGGCGAAGTCGGATTCGTATACGCGTCCGGCAAATCCGGCGCCCGGTGGTGGCCCCGGCCTGGTCTGGGCTAACACGAACAGTAAGGTGTACCACTGCCAGAATGACGAGTGGTACGGCAGGACCAAGGAAGGCGCCTATATGAGCGAAGCGAATGCGGTGGCAAAGGGCTACCGCCCCGACAGCGGCAAGGCCTGCGCACATTAGCTGAGCTGTTAGAGTCTGGGGACGCCAGGTCGTGCGACCTGGCGTCCATCAAGAATTCCAAGATAGGGGTAAATGACATGGGCCTATTGGATGGGATACTCGGCGGCGTAGTGGGCGGCGAGATGGCCACGGTCGTTAATAGCTTTATCGAGCGACACGGCGGAGTACAGGGCATCGTGACTCAGATGCAGCAACAGGGCTTGGGACCCACCGTCAAGTCATGGGTTGGCACCGGACCCAATCAGCCAATCACGGTCGATCAGGTTCACCAGGCTTTCGGCCAAGGCACAATTGCGGAGCTTGCGGCGAAGGCCGGATTGACGCCGCAGGAGCTGAGCCAAAAACTCTCGCAAGTGCTGCCGCAAGTGATCGACAAGCTGACCCCGACCGGGCAGATTCCGCGGGCCTGAGAGCTCGATCGCATCGGCTGACGGCGGACAGTTCGGGCCGCCTTGTCCGGTGCGCAGTCGGTGCGCGCGTCGCTCAGTCCTGCTTGTACACCTCGCCCTGCTTCATCACGAAGCGGACGTCCTCGAGCAACCGCACGTTGTTCAAAGGATCGCCGCGCACGGCGATCAGGTCAGCAAGCTTCCCGGCCCGGATCGAGCCGACCTTGTCGGCGATACCGAGCAGATCAGCACCGCCCATGGTCGCCGCCTGAATGGCTTGCATCGGCGTCATCCCGTTTTGCACCATCAGATTAAATTCGCGGCCGTTCTGCCCGAACGGGCACACCCCGATGTCGGTGCCGAACGCGATTTTCACTCCGGCTTCAACTGCCTTACGAAAGTTTTGCAATTGGACGCCCATGATCTGCTTGGCCTTGGCCACAAACTCAGGCGGGTAATTGCCGCCGACGCAGTCACGCACTTCAAGCGTCGGCACCAGATAGGTGCCGTGCTGCTTCATGAGCGCACGCCCCTCATCGTCCATCAGCGTCCCGTGCTCAATGGAGGCGGCGCCGGCACGGATCGCCGCCTTGATGCCCTCGGCGCCGTGCGCATGCACGGCCAGCTTCAGGCCAAAGTTATGCGCTTCATCGGCGCCTGCCGATAGTTCCTCGGGGGTGGCCTCGCGGGCTGAGGGGTTGCTGTTGTGGGTAAGTATGGCGCCGGTGGCAAACATCTTGATGACATCCACGCGCTGACCGGCCAGTGCCCGGATGCGCTCGCGTACCTCGCTCGCGGAATTGGCATTTCCGAATCTCAGGTCCCACGGAAGATTGAGGTCGGGAGCGAAACCGGTCACCGCGCCCGCGCCGCC
>Ga0068860_100002748_pt1 | contig 18313 bp, 14 predicted proteins | sample KBSSwiS32_FD_66597 | JGI IMG/M metagenome (GOLD analysis project Ga0068860, IMG submission 66597) | Switchgrass rhizosphere microbial communities from Kellogg Biological Station, Michigan, USA - KBS Switchgrass S3-2 | ecosystem: Host-associated > Plants > Roots > Rhizosphere > Soil ... | reverse complement strand
GTGCCAATATAACCGTCATACGTAACCGAAGCCTTGCCTGCCCTTCCTTTTTTTGTGGTCACAATGATTACACCGTTCGATCCGCGATCGCCGTAAATAGCTGCGGCGCCGGCATCTTTTAACACCTGCACCGATTCGATATCATTTGGATTCAGATCGTGCATATCAGCTGCAACACCATCTACAATAATTAATGGGTAGGTATTTCCGAAAGAACTAATCCCGCGGATAAAAATATTTGCCTGCGATCCCGGCAAACCAGAACCGACAACCGTTACACCCGAAGCTTGTCCTTGTAACATGTTATCGGGATTACCCAATGGAACCGCTTTCATGTCCGCCACATTCACCACCGACACTGCGCCAGTGATGTCCTTTTTTCGTTGTGATGTGTAACCGGTAACGACCACATCATTTAAAGATGTGGCGGACAAAGAAAGAACCACGTCACCAATAGTCGTTCTTCCAGCAACTGGTATTTGTAGTGCTTCGAACCCGACAACGGTAACGATCAGCGTTCCGATTTCACGCGATGAGGATAACGTGAAGGTACCGTCGGAACCCGTCTGTGTGGCGATTTTGGTTCCCTTGATTCCAACAGTTGCTCCGACAATTGGCTGTTTGTCGGCGTTACTGAGGACTCTCCCAGTAACAGATTTCTGGGCAAGCACACCGCCACAGAAAAGCAAAAAAAGTACTGTACAGCAACAGCTGACAAGTACATTAGACTTGAATGGCATAAGCAGAGTTTTTGATTAGTGAATAAAACCTAAAGCTTGGCCATCGAGAAAAAACAAGCAATTCAATACGTGTACAAGTTTGTACAAGGCGGGACAGTCGCGAACAAAAATTTACAATTCGTACAAGAAGAAGGAAATGTGGAAATGTGGAAATGTGAAAATGTGGAGATGTGCCGGGAATCGTCATTTCGAACGGAGTCTCGAAGCGAAGCGGAGAGACGAAGTGAGAAATCCAACCGAATCTTGAGCGATTACATCGAGACAATTCAAATCGGTGCCGATATATTTAGTTCCAATAAATGGCACGAGATTTCTCACTTCGTCTCTCCGCTTCGCTTCGAGAATCCGTTCGAAATGACGATTCCCGGCACATTTCCACATTTTCACATCTTCACATTATCTCCTTTATGTTGGGTCAAAAATCCACAGTGGTTGCAACAAAATGCACAGTTCCAGATATCGAAGTCTCAAACGTGCGGGCACGGCCCTTGATTACTTAATTAAAACTTTGCTTGAAGAAATCATCATTGAGAAAATAAAAAGTGACGGACCTCTTTCCTTTCATGATTTCATGGAGAGCTGTCTTTACTATCCCGGCCAGGGATATTATACTTCACCAAAAATAAGATTGGGCAAACAGGGAGATTATTACACGAGCTCTTACGTAACGCCGGTATTTGGAGCTATGATCGCAAGGCAACTGGAGGAGATGTGGGCGATACTCGGAGAGAAAAAATTTATGATCATCGAATACGGCGCGGGAACCGGGATGCTTGCTCATGATATTTTGTATTATATCAAAACACACAACGAAAAATTTTTCGAATTGATGGAATATTCCATCATCGAGAAAAGCCCCGTCATGCGCGAAATAGAAAAAGGTATCCTGACTGAAAAAGTAAAATGGTATAATTCAATCAATGAAATTCCAAATATGTTTCCTGGTTGTGTTTTATCAAATGAATTGTTGGATAATTTTTCAATACACCAGGTGATCATGGATACTGAGTTAATGGAAGTATTTGTGGGATACCGGGATGGATTTTTTGAAATGCTAAGGCCGGCGGAAGCTGCAATCAAAAATTATTTTTGTGATCTTGGTGTTTTTTTACCGAAGGGATTTCGTACGGAAGTAAACCTGGAAGCAGTTGAATGGATGCGAACCATCGCGCAATACCTGAAAGAAGGATTTGTGATGACAATTGATTACGGATATCCGTCGTCGGAATTGTACGCGCAAGATCACAGGCAAGGCACTTTGATTTGTTATCACAATCATCGCGTCAATGAAGATCCATATCATCATATCGGTGAACAGGATATTACAGCGCACGTAAATTTTTCCGCATTATATCATACGGGGAAAAAATATGGATTGAAAGGTTGTGGTTTGGCGAACCAACAAGAATTTTTGATCAAACTCGGTATCGAAGATTTTCTTGAGCAAATAAAATATAACCAAGATCTCTCTGACGATTCAGTCGCACGAATTAAGAATTTACTGCTCGATGAGATGGGCAACAAATTCAAGATCCTCATCCAGCAAAAAGGTTTACCCGGGCAGCAATTGCGCTGCATGCAAAGAGATGCAAAATCTCGCGCCTGATTAATGCCTTAATTATGTTTTACGGCATCGACTAATGACTGCTTTGGCTCAAGCCTGTAAAATGGTCTTGATTCAGGAGACTTGTGACCACCATACATGAACACGAGTTTTCGTTTATCAAACAGGCGCAGCCATTCTTCCCAGGTAACTGCTACGGCATCATCATTCGCACTACCGTTTGAAAAATCGATGGCTATCTCTTTGACGCCGGCGGCGTTTTTTGGTTTCAAGATTGGAATTCCCTGATTCTTTCTAGTCCATTCAAGAATGGTCTTGTGATCAGTTGTCGCAAGTAAATCGTCCATAACTAATTCGTCTGTGATATTCATAAAATAATTATTGTGAGCGTGAAATTATTTTGAGTGAAAAATTATTTTCAAAGATCGAAGGTGCGCGTTAACTCAACTTTAAACTTTGGTTAATTAAGATTTCATTAATGTGAATGTATGTATGTGTCGACTATCTCCTTATAAGTTTGCTTGATCATATCCCAGGTATCGACATCACCTTTCAATATAGAAGAAGTAAATGCCTTTGCCTGTTTCAAAGTGATATGAGGAGGTAATGGTGGAACATTTGGGTCAGAGAGAACATCAACTACAACAGGTTTCCGTTCTGCTAGTGCCTTTTCAAGGGAGGGTACAATATCATTCGGTTCCTCAACCCGAATTCCAGTCAGCCCAAGCATCTCTGCATAGCTTGCATAATTAAATGGAGGAATGTCTTGAGACGCTTCGAATTTTGGATCACCTTCAAGAATGCGTTGTTCCCAACTAACCATATTCAAATCCTGGTTGTTTAGGACGAGAATCATCAATCGCGGATCCTTCCATTTTCTCCAATATTTCGCAATTGTGATCATTTCATTAATTCCCATCATCTGCATTGCTCCATCACCAACCACGGCAATTGGCATTCGATCGGGATATGCAAATTTTGCTGCGATGGCATAAGGAACAGCGGGACACATTGTTGCCAAGTTTCCGGAAAGCGAAGCCATCATTCCCTTTCTGATTTTCAAATCACGAGCGAACCAATTTGCGACAGACCCGGAGTCGGCAGTGATGATGCATTTGTCTGGCAAACGTGGTGACAATTCCCAGAAAACTCTTTGTGGATTGATTGGATCCGCTTCGTTCATTGCGCGGGCTTCGATGATTTTCCACCACCGTTCTATTTCCTTTTCTATTTTTTCGCGCCACGTTCTGTCGTCCTTTCTCCGCAGAAGTGGAGTGAGTAGTTGCAATGTTTTTTTACTATCTCCCTGCAAATTAATATTCGTGGGATAACGTAGACCAAGCATACGTCCGTCGATGTCGATCTGAACTGCTTTTGCTTTTCCATCTCTTGGTAAGAATTCGGAATAGGGAAAGCTCGTGCCGATCATGAGTAACGTATCACATTCCATCATAAGATCGTAACTCGGTTTTGTTCCAAGCAAGCCAATGGAGCCAGTGACATATGGCAAATTGTCCGGCAACACGGCCTTTCCTAACAATGCTTTGGCGACGCCAGCGCCTAAGAGTTCAGCAGCTTCAATAATTTCCTCAGCAGCTCCGAATGCGCCGGCGCCGACAAGCATCGCAACTTTTTTTCCTTCGTTCAATAAATCTGCCGCTTTTTGAATATCGATCATCGCAGGAACAATATCTGGTTTCGCATAGCCATTACCGCTATGAACCGTACCATGGCTATATGGCGGCTCTTTATATTCTAGTTCCTGTAAATCGTTTGGAAGAATAATGCAGGTTACCGTGCGATTTGCTTTTGCAATGCGAATGGACCGGTCGACAAGATGTCTCACCTGGGATGGATCAACCGCCATGTGCACATATTCATGCGCCACATCTTTGAACAGAGATACGAGATCTACTTCTTGCTGATAGTCGCCTCCCAATGCCAATCTCGACTGTTGCCCGACAATAGCGACGACCGGTTGATGATCCATTTTCGCGTCATACAATCCATTCAGTAAATGGATAGCTCCTGGCCCGGATGTGGCCATGCAGACTCCGACTTCATCGGTAAATTTTGCGTGACCACAGGCCATAAGGCGGCCATCTCTTCGTGCCTGGCCTGTATAAATTGAATTTTATTTTTCGCACGGTTTAGCGCTCCCATGACGCCATTAATACCGTCACCCGGGTATCCGTAAATTCTTGTAACGCCCCACGATAATAGTCTTTCGACCACGAAATCTCCTACAGTCATTGTTCGTCATTAAAATTTTTACCAACTGCTTACATGTGCCGGCTCTTTAGCAGCCAGATCATTCACATTCTTTTTTGCAATTTCGGTAAGAAGCCTGTCGGCGTTTTTTTCCTCGTACAGAGTTTGCTTAAACAATTCCACCGCATTTACATAACCGAGTGTTTCTGCTAACTCTGCCAGTCCGCCGTAAGTAGCAATTTCATAGTGTTCCGCTTTTTGTCCCGCGAAAATCAAACCCACATCTCTTTGTGCCGATCCTTTTTGTGTTTCATCGATAATGTCTTCACCCTCGTTAACGATACCCACCATTGCCGCGCATTTTATAGCATCAAGTTCTTCGCCCACCATTTTAAAAATACTTTCCAGGCCCAACACGTGATTTTTGGTTTGATTCAAATGTTCGGTAAAAAGATCTTTCAATTCCATCGAGGTCGCCGCTTGCTCCATTTTTGGAAGTATTTTAACCAGCTTCTTCTCTGCCCAATAAATATCTTTCAGTTGAACCAGGAAAAAATCCTCCAATGCAGACTGTGAACTTGTTCCATCTCTCCTCGATAATGTTGACATAAGAATACGTTTTAGTCCTAATCAAAAATCTATCTGCATCTATCTGCACAATAAATATGCCTTTGCGAATTTGCTTCGAAATAAAAAAAGGACGGGGAAATTTGTGCATCTGAGCATGTTCGTGGGGAAATGATGACTCAGAGATGTTGATAATTTGATTTAGTTGCCAGCTTTGGTTTCACATAAAGGCATAAATAAGCATAAGTGCCCGTGTGTGACCAGACATAGTACAAATCAACGGTTATTTACTCTTCGAATATTTCCCCATAATTTCTCCTCCGGCGATAATATGTCCACGCATCGCGTCGATCAAGGCCTTTTTATTTTCGGCATTGGGCAATTCTAGTTTGGTATCCAGCGCATACACTTTAAAATAGTAGCGATGAATTCCTGACGGTGGACAAGGTCCGGTATATCCTGTTTTTTGTTTTCCGTTTTTCCCCTGCACGCCACCCATGAAATTTTCAGAGATATTTGTTTGTGGTTCTATGTCCCAAATGACCCAATGATCAAATGTGCCGTGCGTGGCATCCGGGTCTTCTACAATGATTGCAAGCGATTTTGTTTCTGATGGTAATTCATTGATAGCAAGCGGAGGATTGATGTTTTCTCCTTCGCACGTGTACTTCATTGGAATATTCCCCTTGTCTCCAAAAACCGGGCTATATACGCGAAGTGTATCGATAAATAAATTCATACGATGTTTATAAGCTAGGGTGAAAAAACTATGCCTTGAATAGATGTGGAAGGGGTAAGATTGGTTTCACATTAGTTCACATTTTCATAACTGCCTGAGGCTGCATTTTTGCATGCATTCTGAAAAAGCTCATGGCAACGCATACAACTGCAAAAAGAAAATCCACAGTGAGACATATGAAGAAAACAAATTCAGGTAAGAAATGGTCCGCGGGAGTAACTGCGCGTAGTAATGCACTTGATTTGGAAAAAGATGTTTTCAAATCAGGAAGCGCAGAAAAGGTTGCAGAATCATTGAAAAGATCAGCAGATAAAAGCAAAAGACGAAAAGCAAAACCGTTTCAATCTGCCATGTCGATGTTGAACTTTTATATTAATAGGGCAGGAACAGGATTATCTGCGCGAAGAAAAGCAATACTGGAAAACGCTAAGGACAAATTGAGGAAGCTATACAGGAAGGAGAGCTGAACGCGTACGTCGGACGCAGGCGTGAAGCGTTACGCTTTCGGTGCCCTGCAAAAATCATTTTAAAACTAAAAACAATTTTTATGATCCCAAAAGACAGTAACGAATACGGATCGCAAAGCGGCGATATGGAAAGAGATATGAGTGCGAAGAGCGGTCCGACAACGAGCACCGGAATTCCAAATGATAAACACGGAGTTTCGAAACCATATGGTGAAGATATGCAGACACAAATAGCAGCAAAAAGTAAAAAAAAGAATAAGGACAAAAAAGAAAATCACGACAAGTGATAAAAAAGCCGATCATACGATCGGCTTTTTCTACCCTTTCATGAATAATTTTCTGATTGATCCGCTCATCTCAATCAGTCCTGAATACGTTTGCGGTTTATTTAGATAACAGTTCGCCCCAAATTCATACGCCAAACGCTTGTCCGCATGATGCGTTGAGGTTGTCAAAACTATAATTGGAATCTGGTTCATGTCTTTGTTTGTACGAATTTCTTTCAAAGCCTGCAAGCCCGTTAATTTGTGCATATTTAGGTCCAGCAGAATAATTTCCGGGTAGCGTCCTTCCACGTCATACAAATTTGCTAACAGGTCGTGACCGTTTTCTATGAAAACATATTTTATTGAAGGGTCATTCTCCAGGAATGCATCCAAAATTACTTGCCTGTCGTCAGGGTCGTCGTCTACAATAAAAATCAGGTTAGGGTCAATCGACTTCATTGAAGCTTGCTCAATAGTGGTTTGATTTGCAAAATAGAAATTTTTCATGTTCATTGGCCCATTGAACTATCATACTTGTATAGTCAAACGAATCAATCTTGGAATTGTTATCGAATAGATGTTAATCCCTACGCGTTTTTGTGGAAAATAATCCCCAAATCTACTGGCATAATTTTTTCAGTATTTTCATTTCTGCAAGTGATAATAATTCTTAACCGCCTAAACTTTTAAAAGTAAAAATGACTTAATAAATTGGAGCCTGTTTCTACGCGAAACAATACAGTCCGGACACAATTTTTTTCAATCCAAATTCAAAATCTGTTATGAGCCTGTCGAAAACCAAAACCGAACGGAAACAAGCAGGTATGATCCGTAATGGTTCTTCAAAAAATGGAAAGTCAAATTCCAAAATCGTTAAGGCTAAATCCCTGACCAATCTTCACGATGGAAAGAACGGCCATCACACTGACGAGATACTAGACAAGGAATTACTCAAGGTCCTTACTGAAGTAAAGAATGGAAATTTTAATGTCCGCATGCCCATTGACAAGATGGGGCTTGCCGGAAAAATCTGCGATACTTTAAACGATATCATTTCTCTCAATGAGAAAATGATGACCGAATTCACCAAGGCCGGTAATACCATCGGTAAACAAGGCAAACTTACACAACGTATCGAAATACCACAAGCAAAAGGTGATTGGGCAACAGGAGTTGATTCTCTCAATACGATGATCTCGGATCTTGTACATCCGACGATTGAAATTGCGCACGTAATCAGCTCGGTGGCCAAAGGAAATTTGTCGGAGCAAATGCCACTTGAAATTAGTGGACACGCATTGCGAGGTGAGTTTTTGCGTATCGCCAATGAAGTAAACGATATGGTGAAGCAGCTGAATTTATTTTCTATGGAAGTAACGCGCGTGGCGCGAGAGGTAGGATCGGAAGGAAAATTGGGTGGACAAGCAAAAGTAAAAGGTGTTGCGGGTGTGTGGAAAGATCTCACAGATAGCGTGAATGGAATGGCGAGCAACCTGACGGCGCAAGTAAGAAACATTGCAGAAGTAACAACGGCGGTGGCAAAAGGGGATTTGTCCAAGAAAATTACCGTGGATGTAAAAGGAGAAATTCTCGAGTTGAAGAATACAATCAATACGATGGTGGACCAGTTGAATTCCTTCTCATCGGAAGTAACGCGTGTGGCACTGGAAGTAGGAACTGAAGGGAAGCTTGGTGGCCAGGCACAGGTAAAAGGTGTTGCAGGAACCTGGAAAGGTTTGACGGATTCTGTAAACCAGATGGCGAGCAACCTGACCGGACAAGTGAGAAATATTGCCGAGGTAACGACTGCATTTGCAAAAGGAGATTTGTCGAGAAAAATTACGGTGGATGTAAAAGGAGAAATTCTCGAGTTGAAGAATACGATCAACACGATGGTGGATCAGTTGAATTCATTTGGATCAGAAGTAACGCGTGTGGCGCGTGAAGTGGGATCCGAAGGAAAATTGGGCGGACAAGCGAAAGTACAAGGTGTGGGTGGAGTTTGGAAAGATCTTACTGATAGTGTGAATGGAATGGCGAGCAACCTGACAGGACAAGTGCGAAATATTGCGGAGGTAACAACTGCTGTTGCGAGAGGAGACTTATCGAAAAAAATTACGGTAGATGTAAAAGGAGAAATTCTCGAGTTGAAAAATACGATCAACACGATGGTGGATCAGTTGAATTCATTCTCTTCGGAAGTAACGCGCGTGGCGCTTGAAGTAGGAACAGAAGGAAAACTGGGCGGACAGGCGCAAGTAAAAGGTGTTGCCGGAACATGGAAAGATTTAACGGATAGTGTGAACGGTATGGCGGGTAGCTTGACAGGGCAAGTGCGAAACATTGCGGAGGTAACGACCGCGGTGGCGAGAGGTGACTTATCGAAAAAAATCACGGTGGATGTAAAAGGTGAAATCCTTGAATTGAAGAATACGATCAACACGATGGTGGATCAGCTGAATTCATTTGGATCAGAAGTGACGCGTGTGGCGCGTGAAGTGGGTTCGGAAGGAAAGCTGGGTGGACAGGCGGATGTTCCGGGTGTTGGCGGAACATGGAAAGACCTTACGGATAGCGTAAACAAGATGGCAAGTAACCTGACTTCGCAAGTGCGAAATATTGCGGAGGTCACCACGGCGGTAGCTTCGGGTGACCTTTCCCGTAAGATTGATGTGGGTGTGCAGGGAGAAATTCTCGAGTTGAAAAATACCATTAATACGATGGTGGATCAGTTACGCGGATTTGCATCGGAAGTAACGCGTGTGGCTCGTGAAGTAGGATCGGAAGGAAAGCTTGGTGGACAAGCTGCCGTGGAAGGCGTCGGTGGTGTATGGAAAGATTTGACAGATAGTGTGAATGGAATGGCGAGTAACCTGACATCGCAAGTGCGAAACATTGCGGAGGTAACGACTGCCGTTGCAAAAGGAGATTTGTCGAGAAAAATTACTGTGGATGTAAAAGGGGAAATTCTCGAATTGAAAAATACGATCAATACGATGGTGGACCAGTTGAATTCATTCGGATCAGAAGTAACGCGTGTGGCGCGTGAAGTAGGATCGGAAGGAAAACTGGGTGGGCAGGCGAACGTGCCGGGTGTTGCCGGAACATGGAAGGATTTGACAGACAGTGTGAACATCATGGCCAGTAACCTGACATCCCAGGTGCGAAATATTGCGGAGGTCACGACTGCAGTTGCAAATGGGGACTTGTCAAGAAAAATTGCCGTGGATGTAAGAGGAGAAATTTTGGAGTTGAAGAATACGATCAACACGATGGTGGATCAGTTGCGCGGATTTGCATCGGAAGTAACCCGTGTGGCGCGCGAAGTGGGAACGGAAGGTAAGTTGGGAGGCCAGGCATTTGTGCCAGGAGTTGCCGGTACATGGAAAGACTTGACGGATTCAGTGAACCAGATGGCTGGTAACCTGACTGCGCAAGTGCGAAATATCGCGGAAGTCGCAATCGCGGTTGCGAATGGTGACATGTCGAAAAAAATTACGGTGGATGTACGCGGGGAAATTTTGCAATTGAAAGAAACGCTGAACACGATGGTGGATCAGCTGCGTGCATTTGCGTCGGAAGTAACGCGCGTGGCGCGCGAGGTGGGAACGGATGGAAAATTAGGTGGACAAGCATTTGTACCCGGTGTTGCCGGAACGTGGAAAGATTTGACTGACTCAGTAAATCAAATGACAGGTAACCTGACTGCACAGGTGCGAAACATCGCGGAAGTAACAAAAGCGGTTGCGAGCGGTGACCTTTCCAAGACAGTTGCGATTGACGTAAAAGGAGAAATTCTCGACTTGAAAAATACCATCAACACGATGGTGGAACAGTTGAACTCATTTGCGTTTGAAGTAACGCGTGTGGCGCGTGAAGTAGGAACGGAAGGTAAACTTGGTGGACAAGCAGAAGTACGAGGCGTTGCGGGAACATGGAAAGATTTGACGGATAGTGTGAACATGATGGCGTCGAACCTGACGAACCAGGTGCGCGGAATAGCAAAAGTCGTGACGTCTGTTGCGACAGGTAACCTGAAACAAAAATTGACGATCGTATCACGAGGCGAAGTGGCGCAATTGATTGATACGATCAATGAAATGATCGATACGCTTGCGTTGTTTGCCGACCAGGTAACGACAGTTGCACGTGAAGTGGGAGTTGACGGAAGATTGGGAGGACAAGCGAGTGTGCCGGGAGCTTCTGGTATCTGGAAAAATCTTACAGAAAACGTGAACCAGCTTGCGCAAAATCTGACCACGCAGGTGCGTTCAATTTCTGAAGTTGCGTCAGCGGTAACTAAAGGTGACTTGACGCGAACGATCCGCGTGGAAGCAAAAGGAGAAGTGGAAGCGTTGAAAGATACGATCAACCAGATGATCGCAAACCTGAAAGAAACAACGTTGCGTAACCAGGAACAGGACTGGTTAAAATCTAACCTTGCGAAATTTACGCAGATGCTGCAAGGCCAGAAAGATTTGAAAACAGTTACACAACGAATACTATCTGAATTGGCGCAGGTGGTAGTCGCGCATTATGGCGCGTTCTATATCTTGCAACAGGTGGATGATACGCAAAGTGCGAAATTGAATTTGTTCTCTGCGTATGGATATCGAACAGACAAAAATATTCCAACTGAGTTTGCAATTGGTGAAGGTCTTGTCGGACAAGTGGCGTTTGAAAAAGAAAGGATCATTCTTTCTAATATTCCGTCCAACTATATCAAAATCAGTTCAGGGTTGGGAAGAGCAAAACCGGCTAACCTGATTATTCTTCCGGTGTTGTTTGAAAATAAAGTGAAGGCTGTTATTGAACTTGCATCGTTAGATGAATTCAGTGAAACGCATCTTGACTTCCTGGGTCAGTTAACAGAAAGTATTGGTATCGTGTTGAACACGATTGAAGCAAATACAAGAACTGAAGAATTATTGGCACAGTCGCAGTCACTTGCCGGAGAACTAAAAATGCAGCAGGAAGAATTGAGTCGTACCAATGATGAATTGCAGGATAAGGCCTTGTTGCTGGTAAAACAAAAGAACGAGGTGGAAGCGAAGAACAAGGAAGTGGAGGAAGCGAGAAAATCATTGGAAGAAAAAGCAGAACAGCTTACGCTTACGTCGAAATATAAATCGGAGTTCCTTGCGAATATGTCTCACGAGCTAAGAACTCCATTGAACAGTTTGCTGATTCTTGCTCAGCAATTGTATGAAAATGCGGAAGGAAATTTGACGGATAAGCAGATCCGTTATGCAAAGACGATCCACTCTTGTGGAGATGACCTTATTCAATTGATCAATGATATCCTTGATTTGTCGAAGATCGAATCGGGATTTATCACTGCGAATATTTCACCTGTTCGTTTCGTGGATATTTCATCATTTGTGGAAACGACGTTCAAGCCAATATCGGAAGCAAGACATGTGCGTTTCACGATTGACACGGATTCGAAACTTCCGGATATTATGGAAACAGATTTGCAGCGTTTGAATCAGATTTTGAAAAATCTTCTTTCCAATTCATTCAAGTTTACTGAAAAAGGTGAAGTGAAATTGAAAATTTACGAGGCTGATAAAAACTGGAAACCGGGGAACCCGAGTCTGGACAACGCAAAACGTGTCGTCGGTTTTGCGATCAGCGATACTGGAATTGGAATTCCGCTGGAAAAACAGAATATCATATTTGAAGCGTTCCAGCAGGCGGAAGGTTCGACGAGCCGTAAATATGGAGGTACTGGTTTGGGATTATCGATCAGTCGCGGTCTCGCAGAATTGCTAGGAGGTACGATTGAATTGGAGAGCACGATGTCGAAAGGAAGTACATTCACTTTGTACCTACCGGTTGAAAATGTTACAGGACTTGTGTCGAGAGAAACGAGTCCAAATCTCAGTAGTGCATATAACCAGGTTGGTGCTGAAACGAGTGAGATTGATTCGCTATTAAATTCTCTTCGCGTAACGGGCGAAGGCATGGATGGGCATCTTGCAATCGTAAATGAAATGATCAATGATACCGGTGATGATCGCTCGAATTTGCAACTCAATGACAAGGTTGTACTTGTTGTTGAAGACGATCTTCGTTTCGGAAAAATAATTGTTGAAAAAGCACATGAATTTGGATTGAAGGCGATCGTTGCAATCAACTACATTGAAGTTTTTGAATTCATCAATCGTTTTTTCCCGGTTGCGATTACACTGGATGTAAAATTATCAGACACGAGTGGTTGGAAGGTGCTTGATCTTTTAAGAAACGATCTCAACTATCGACATATTCCGATTCATCTGATCTCAGGAGAAGAGAACAGAACGCTTGCACTCAAGCGAGGTGCGAGAAGCTTTTATCTGAAACCACTCGAAAACGAAGCACTGGATCGCCTGTTTGAAGACATTGTTTCATTTAGCAGCAAAGGACTGAAAAAGATTCTTGTCGTGGAAGATAATGAAATCGATTCTTCGCAAATGGCAAAGATACTTCAAAGTGATACTGTCGGAGTTACCATTGCACCAACAGGTCAACAGGCAATCGAAAAAACAAAGTCAGAAAATTTCGATTGTATTATTCTGGACTACACGCTGCCGGATATCTCGGGCATTGACTTGTTAAACCAGGTTAGTGATGCCAAAGAAAAATTCACCCCGGTGATTGTATATTCAGCAAAGGATTTCAATTCAAAAGAAATGAATCACCTGCATCAGTCATCCAATTCAGTGTTGACAAAAGGTGTAAATTCATTGGAACATCTGTTGGAAGAAACGGTGTTACAGTTGCACATCAAGCATGCTGAGTTGGCGCCTGAAAAGAGAAAGATCATTGAGAATATCCGGATGAAGGAAGATATCCTTTCGGGAAAAAATATCCTGGTTGTCGATGACGATGTCCGTAATTTGTTTGCCTTGACCACTGTGTTCGAGCGCTACAATATTAATGTGATCACGGCTGAGAGTGGTAAAGAAGCAATTGCAATTATCAATGACGAGAAGACTAAGGTAGATATGGTACTGATGGATATCATGATGCCGGAAATGGATGGATATGAAACGACGCAGAAAATTCGTCGGGAACATAAAAACAGCACGTTGCCAATTATTGCTGTAACTGCAAAAGCGATGAAAGGCGACAGGCAAAAATGTATTGAAGCGGGTGCATCTGATTATATTACAAAACCGGTAAAAATAGATCAGCTTCTTTCGCTGATGAGAATTTGGTTCTATAAGTAAAAGACAATTGCAATTGGTATGAGTCCAAAAATCCTTTTAGTCGACGACAGAGAGGATAATCTAATCTCAATGGAGACGATCCTGTCACAGGATGGGTACCGGCTTGTTATTGCCAATTCCGGCCGAAGGGCTTTGAAGATATTGTTGACCGAGGTAGATTTTGCGTTGATTTTAATGGATGTTAAAATGCCGACATTAAGCGGTTTTGAAACCGCTGCGCTCATCTATGAACGCGAAAAATTAAAACACATTCCTATCATTTTTATTACAGCTAATAACCTGGGTGAGGAAAACATTTTCCAGGCATACAAAACGGGCGCGGTGGATTATATCTATAAACCTGTTAACCCGGATTTGTTGCGCGCAAAGGTTTCGGTGTTTGTTGAATTATACAAAAAGAATCACCAATTGATGGCCCAGGAACAAAAGCTGATGGCGATCAATAAAAACCTGGAGCTCGAAATCAAGGAGCGCAAGACATCGGAACAAAAAATTACTGAACTGAACCGACAGCTGCTCGAGAATATTTCGAATCTTGAAACAGCAAACAAGGAACTTGACCTTTTTGCGTTCATGGCGTCCCACGATTTACAAGAGCCGCTACGCAAAATCCGTTTTTATAGCGACCGGCTTTTTCACAGGTATAACGAGGCGTTGGCTGACGAAGGGAAAGACGATATAGGGAGAATTCAAAAATTGTCGGAGCGCATGCAGACAATGATTAAAGATATTTTATCATTTTCGAAAATATCTGCCGATGAACAACCGCTGATAAAAACTGATCTGAACTTGATCATGCGTGATGTTGTATCGGACTTGGAAACTGAAGTAAATACCAAGGGCGCACAGATCATTATCGACGCGCTTCCGTCTTTACAGGTTAACGCAGCTTTGATGCGATTGCTTTTTATCAATCTTGTGGGGAATGCGCTAAAGTTTAGTAAGAAAAACGAAACACCGGTTATCAAAATTTCCGCGGAAACAAATTTTAATGGTGATATAGAGCAACCCGGCAGCAAAAGCAATTACGTGCGAATCACTGTACAGGATAATGGAATCGGTTTCGAACAACAATATGCAAAACAGATATTCGATATGTTCAAAAGATTAAACGGTAAATCCGAATTTGAAGGGACTGGTATCGGACTTGCGCTTTGCAAACGAATTGTTGAAAAGCATCACGGATTTCTATCTGCAAAAAGCAAGGCGGGAGAGGGCGCTACCTTTACTATATCGTTACCAATGATAGCCCAGAAGAAAAACGCTTCCCACGAACATCACAATCACGAACAACGAAATCCGCAACAACCATCTGCAACTGAAAATTCTTCTGCAAAAATTTGAGATATAAACTATTCTCAAGAATGGATAATGACGATGAGAGTAAAGCTAAGTAATTTACGTATATAAGAATCTGAATTTTTTCTGAGAGAATCCTTCACCCATAAACTTCCGCGAAAATCCTCCCACATCTGCGTAATCCGCGATAAATCCGCGTAATCCGCGATAAAAAAAAGAAGGCCAGATAGAAATCCAGCCCGTTTCAAAATCCAATATCCTATGAAAACCTCCATATACATTTCAAAATGCATTCCAATGTTTTTTTGCCTTAAGATGAATTATTTTGTGTAACAGACTACACACTTTAAGGAAAAAAGTCTTAAACAAATTGAAATATGAGTTTAATTTTCCTCTCTTATTATTCTTCAGAATTCGCGTTGGGCGAATGTCCTGCAAATGTGGGTTGATTTCTAATACGATATATTTTTCAATCAAAAAATAAATCCCGGCGACCTTTCTGATTGATTGATTTCTATTCACCAATCTTTTTTAAATTTAGCAGGCCTTGGCACAAGACTTTTATCCAATCCAACATGACACTAGCAAAATATAAAAGCAAAAGAACGCTGGCAAATACGCCAGAACCTTCGGGTGGGAAAGCCGCAGGAAAGCAATTGCAATTTGTAGTTCAAAAGCATGCGGCGACGAGATTGCATTATGACTTCCGCCTCGAGATGGAAGGCGTGATGAAAAGTTGGGCAGTGCCAAAAGGACCTTCTTTGAATCCTGCCGATAAGCGTCTGGCCATGATGGTGGAAGATCATCCATACGACTATAAAAATTTTGAAGGAATAATTCCGAAAGGAAACTACGGAGCCGGCACTGTGATTATCTGGGATGAAGGTTACTATGAACCATTACATGAAGTTGGTCCATCAAAAAAAGAGCAGGAAAAATTATTACTGAAAGAATTGAAAGCCGGGTCCGTCAAAATCAAGATGTATGGAAAAAAACTGAAGGGAGAATTTGCGCTCGTTAAAATAAAAAATTCTGATGATAACGCCTGGCTGCTTATCAAGCATAATGACAAATACGCAAGCGACAAAGACGTTTCTGAAAAAGCAAAATCAGTAGTCTCCGGAAAGACTATCGAACAGATGGCGAAAAATAAAACTGCGAAGGAGTGGGAAAGCAACAAGAAAAAAAAGACAACAGGTACCCGCGTGCAAAAAGAAAGCCCGGTTGAAAACATTCTGAGCAAATACAGTGGAAAACGAAAATCCAAAATGCCGGTTGATATTGAACCGATGCTCGCTACATTGGTTGACAAACCGGTTGACGAACCCGGATGGTTATATGAAGTGAAATGGGATGGATACAGGGCGCTGGCATATCTTGACGACGGGAAAGTTGCATTGCGCTCGCGGAATAATAAATCCTTTGATGAGAAATTTTATCCTGTTTATGAAGCTTGCAAATCCTGGAAAGTCCAAGCTGTGGTCGATGGTGAAATCATCGTCGCCAACGATAAAGGAGTTTCAAACTTTAATCAGTTACAACAATGGCGAAGTGAAGCGGATGGCCATCTTATTTATTATTTGTTCGATATATTATGGCTTGATGGAAATGATTTGACTTCATTGTCACTCGTTGAGCGGCGCGAAGTACTAAAGAGTATTTTACCTGATTCAGATATTATCCGGGTGAGCGAAAATTTTGAAACAACAGCTACGAAATTTTTTAAGTTGAGTGAGCAAATGGGATTGGAAGGAATTATTGCGAAAAAAGCAGAGAGCGAATATTTTCCCGGAACTCGTACAAGGGAATGGCTAAAAATAAAAACCCAAACACGTCATGAAGTTGTGATCGGCGGTTACACAAAAAATGAAGGCAGCAATAAAACTTTCAGTTCATTATTAGTTGGCGTATATGATGATGGAGAATTTCAATATACCGGGAAAATTGGAACTGGTTTTAATATCAAGCAGCAGCAAGAAATGATGAAAAAATTCAAGCCGCTCATCGTAAAAAAATCACCATTCAACATAGAACCGGATGTAAATAAACCCTCGCGGTTTCGGCCTAATCCTCCGAAAGCGGAAGCCGTTTGGTTAAAGCCAAAAATTGTTTGCGAAGTTTCTTATCGTGAGGTCACTGAAGACGGCGTGATGAGACATCCGTCCTTTGAGGGATTGCGTGAAGATAAAAGTGCAAAAAATGTTGTCAGGGAAACTCCAACAAAATTGCCGGCATTAAAGACGGAACGAAAAAAACTAGCGGATAAAAAAATTATTGTCCCAACGGGAAAGTCTAACCGAAAAACATTTCTTAATCCATCGGAGAAAACACAAGTGAGAGAAGTTAACGGGCATGATCTCAAATTTACAAACCTTGATAAGATATACTGGCCACAAGAGAAATATACAAAGCGTGACTTGTTGAATTACTATTACCAGGTGGCTCCTTTCATGTTGCCGTATTTGCAGCGACGCCCGCAATCACTCAACAGGCATCCTAATGGAATTAACGGAGAAAGTTTTTATCAAAAGGATGTGACGGGAAAGGTTCCGGATTGGATCGAAACATTTCCTTATCGCAGTGAGGCCGATAATCGAGACAAGAATTTTTTAGTTTGTACCGATGAAGCCAGTCTCTTATATATTGCATCGCTAGGATGTATTGAAATCAATCCGTGGAGCAGCCGCGTTGACAATCCCGACAATCCCGATTGGTGTATCATTGATCTCGATCCGGATACAAATCCGTTTGATAAAGTAATTGAGGCGGCGCAGGCAACGAAACAAGTGTTTGATATTTTTAAGATCCCATCCTACCCAAAAACCTCCGGGTCTACCGGGATGCATATTTATATTCCCCTTGGCGGAAAATATTCTTACGAAGACTCGAAAGAATTTGCAAGGCTTGTGGTGAGATTGGTTCATTCAGCAATTCCGAGTTTCACCAGTATTGAAAGGGCAACAAAAAATAGAAAAGGCAAATTGTATCTTGATTTTTTACAGAATCGGGCGCAGGCAACACTTGCGGCGCCGTACGCGGTAAGACCAAAACCGGGAGCAACCGTTTCCACTCCTTTATATTGGGAGGAAGTGAAGAAAGGCTTAAAGATGAAAGATTTTACCATTCAAAATGTCCCTGCCCGGATTCAAAAAGAAGGTGATCTCTTCAAAAACGTTTTAGGGAAAGGGATCGATTTGAAAGCAGCGATGAAAGAAATGGCGAATGTATTAGATAGCTGAACGCTCT
>Ga0068860_100002746_pt1 | contig 18317 bp, 18 predicted proteins | sample KBSSwiS32_FD_66597 | JGI IMG/M metagenome (GOLD analysis project Ga0068860, IMG submission 66597) | Switchgrass rhizosphere microbial communities from Kellogg Biological Station, Michigan, USA - KBS Switchgrass S3-2 | ecosystem: Host-associated > Plants > Roots > Rhizosphere > Soil ... | reverse complement strand
TAGTTGCCCGGCTTGCCGTAGTCGGCCAGGCCGATGGCGGCGGGATCGTAGCTGTGAAGCTGGGCAATCACCGCGTTCATGGCGTCAAAGTAGGCGGGGCGGTCTTCGCGGGCGACCTCGGGAAACGTCGCGTCCCAGAAGATGCGGCCTTCGACCATGTCCATCACATAGAACCACGTGCCGATGACGCTCTCGTCAGTGCACAGGTCGTGGACCTTGGCGACGGGGAAGCCTGCCGCCCCCAGCGCCATCTGCACTTTCGCCTCGCGGTCGACCGCGTGGGCGCCGGGTAGCAGATCGCCCGGCGGCTTGCGCCGCAGCACATAAGTGCGCGCAGGCGTGACCAGCTTGTAGGTCGGGTTGGACTGCCCGCCCTTGAACTGCTCGACCGTGAGCGGCCCGGCATAGCCCTCGACGTTGGCGATGAGCCACGCCTCCAGCGCGCCCTGATCGAAGGCATAGCCCTGGCGGACCGCCGTGGTGCCGGTGTTGGCCTCCGCAATGCTCATGCCGGGAACAGCTCCGATTTTGCGCCCGCCTCGCTCGCCACGCGCCAGTCGCGGCGAATCTTCTTGGCAAGGCTCCACTTGTGGACTTCCGTGGGGCCGTCATAGATGCGGAAGGCACGGACTTCGCGGAACACCTGCTCGACGATGGTGCGGTCGGTCACGCCGATGCCGCCCAGCACTTGGACGCAATTGTCGGCGATCTTCATCAGCGCTTCGGAGACATTGACCTTGGCCATCGAGCTTTCGACAGTGCCAAGGCTGCCGGTGTCGAGAACGGCTGCGCACCAGTCGATCATCAGTTCGCACTGCTGGATCAGGATCTTGTTCTCCGCCAGCATGTAGCCGACGCCCTCGTGCTCGATAAGCTGCTTGCCGAACGCATGGCGGCGGCAGGCATAGTCCGTCGCAATCTCCTGCGCGCGGATGCAGCAGCCCAGCCATCGCATGCAGTGGGACAGGCGCGCGGGGCTGAGGCGGACCTGCGCATACTGGAACCCCTCGCCCGGTTCCCCCAGCATCTGGTCAGCCGGAACGCGCAGATTGTCGATGGTCAGCGTCGCGTGGCTGCCAGGCATCGAGGTGTCGATAGTGTTGGGGATCTCGTCGATCACAATGGCCGGATCGGGCAGTTCGACCAGGAACATGCAGGCGCCGCCCCTGGAGTCCTCCTCCGCCGAGGCGGCCATGACGATGCCCACGGTCGAGCCTTGCGCGCCGGTGATGAAGGTCTTGCGGCCATTGACGACCCAGTGGTTGCCGTCCTTGCGGCAGGTCGTCTTCATCATCGAAGGATCGCTGCCCGCCCCGCCCCAATCGGCCGGTTCGGTCATGAAAAAGGCGCTGCGGCCCTTGCCGTCGAGCAGCGGCTGCAGGAACCGCGCTTTCAGTTCGGGCGAGCCGACATGACTGATAAGGTACATGTTGCCCTCGTCGGGCGCCATCGTGTTGCAGGCCAGCGGGCCGAGCGGCGAAAGGCCGGACTTGATGAGCACCACCGCCGTCTCGCGCTGCGTCAGGTGCGAACCGTCCGCCTTGACGTGCGGGGTCAGCACACCTGCCGCACGGGCCAGTTCGCGCATTTCATAGACCATCTCGTCCAGCGGAGCGCCGTGATGGTCGCGGCGCGTGTCCTTCTCATAAGGGATGATCACTTCGCGGACGAAGCGCTCCACCCGCTCCGCCATGTCGCGGGCGTAGGGCGAGATCACGTCGGGATTGGTCTGGAAAACGGTCATTGCAGAACTCGCACAGGATCTGTGCCGTCCCAGTTCCGGGCGGCATCCTTCATCATCTGGAACAGGCCTTCCGAGCCTGACATGGGCTGGAGATATTCGATCACGTAGCCCGGTCCCTTGCCGGGATCGACGTAGATCACCTCCCCGTCCTCGCCCACCTTGCCCTCAACAATCACTTGGGCGCCTGCCTCAGCGCAGGCCGCGCGGGCGGCCTTGATGTCATCAACGAAGACGCAAACGTGGTGGAGCTGGTCACGCACGGCGTAGTCGCCACAATAGAGCGAAGGCTCGGTGCTGTCTGTCTTGATCAGTTCGATCTGGATATCCCCCCAATAACCGATGGCCATGGTGAACACCGCGTCGGTGGGCGCGCCCTTGTACTTCATGTCGATCAGCTTGACGTCGTTCAGCACATAGAACGGGCCGACACCGACCGTCTCGATCCAGTACTGCATCGCTGCGTCGAAATCGGTCGGGAAATAGGCGAGCTGGATGACCTCGCCCAGTGCCTTTAGCGGCCCCGGAGTGAGCTTGGCGTTCATGCGAACAGTCCTTCCGGTTTTTCGATCAGCAACTTCAGTGTCTGCAGGAACTGCGCGCCCCCTGCCCCGTCGATGGCGCGGTGATCGACCGAGAGCGTGAACGAGATACGGGTTTCAAAGCCCACGCTGCCGTCCGCCTTCTCCACCGGCTGGCGCGTCGCGCCGCCCACGGCCAGGATCGCGCCTTGCGGCGGATTGATGATGGCGTCGAAGTTCTCGATGCCGAACATGCCGAGGTTGGAGACGGAGAACGTGCCGCCATCCATGTCCTCGAAGGAAAGTTTGCCTGCCTGCGCCTTGTCGATCAGGCGGCGCGTTTCCGCCGCGATCTGGTCGATCCGCATCAGGTTCGCCTGCCGCACCACCGGTGTGACGAGCCCCTTGGGGCTGGCGACGGCAATCGAAATGTCGGCATGCGGGAACTTGTAGATATCCGTCCCGTGGACCTGCACGTTCACGTCCGGGTGCCGGGCGAGCGCCGTGGCCGCCGCCTTGACCACCCAGTCGTTGACCGATGCCTTGCAGCCCAGCACGAGGTTGGCCGTCTTGCGCATTTCGAGCATGGCATCGGCGCTGGCCGACATGCGCAGGTAGAAGTGCGGCAGCTCCTGCTTTGCCTGCGTGAGGCGCTGCGCCACCACCTTGCGGATGCGGTCGAACGGAACAACTTCGGGCCGGTTCTCACCCGCGACGAAAGCGGGCGTACCCACGGCGGCGGCAGGCGCGGCAGCGGGCTGGACCAGCGCCAGCACGTCCTTCTTCGAGATACGCCCACGCGCGCCGGTGCCAGTGATCCCGGCCAGCGAAACACCGGTCTGCGACGCGATCCGACGCGCAAGCGGCGAAGCAAAGACCGTGAGGTCATCCGCCTCGACCTGCACCGCGCCCTTCAACACAGGCGAAGCCGGACCACGCAGCGCCTTCATTACGTCCTGATGCGTGATGCGCCCGCCCCGTCCCGATCCCTCGATAGCGGCAATGTCGATGCCCTCTTCTTCCGCGAGGCGCAAGGCCTCGGGGCTGATGGGGCGGTTCGTCTCGATCTTGATGCGCGGCTTGTCCGCCACAGCGAGCGTAGTGGCTACAGGCGCAGGGTCGGCTTTCGCCTTCGCCGCCCCTGCCGCCACACCGCCCTCGGCGGGCTTGAACTCGGCCAGAAAAGCCTCGATCTCGGCGTCCGAGTGATTACCCTCATCGAACACGGCCAGCAGCGCGCCGACCGGCTCGGCATCGCCGCCGCCGTTGACCAGGATCTTGCGAACCGTGGCATCGTATTCGGCTTCGACCTCGTTGGTGATCTTGGCAGTCTCGATCAGGCAGATTGTCTGGCCGCGCGTGATGGATTCCCCTTCCTTGACCATCCATTCGGCGATGGTGCCCTCGGTCATTTCGATGCCCCACTTGGGCATTGTGAAGGCGCGGATGCGGCTCATGTCCGGTCCTTCCTCAACGGTATTCGAGCGTCTTGCGCACAGCCGCCGCGACCTTGGCGGGGCTGGGCAAGTAGGCGCTCTCAAGCTCACGGGCGAAGGGCACCGGCGTGTGCGGCGGCGTCACCATCTCGATCGGCGCCTTGAGGCTGGCGAAAGCCTTGCTGGCGACGAGCGCGGCGATGTCGGTGGCGAGATTGCAACGCGGCGGCGCTTCGTCGACCACCACCAGTCGGCCCGTGACTTCCACGGAATCGAGGATCGCTTCCTCGTCGAGCGGCGACGCGGTGCGCAGGTCGATCACGTCGCAGCCGATGCCGTCCTGCGCCAGATCATCGGCAGCGGTCTCGGCGTAACCGACCATCATGCCGGAGGCGACGATGGTCACGTCTTCGCCCGCACGGGCCAGACGCGCATGACCGAGAGGGATCACGAAATCCGGATCATCCGGCACTTCGCCGCTCATGGCGTAGAGGAACTTGTGCTCCAGAAACACCACCGGATCGTCATCGCGGATCGCCTGGCGCAACAGGCCGCAGGCGTCCGCCGGATTGGACGGCATCAGCACCTTGAGGCCGGGCATTCCGGTGACGAACTGGTGAATGACCTGGCTGTGCTGCGCGGCGGCGTTATAGCCTGCGCCCATCGGCATGCGGATCACTGCCGGGCAGATGGACTTGCCGCCGAACATGTAGCGGAACTTGGCAATCTGGTTCCACAACTGGTCCATGCAGACGCCGATGAAGTCGGCAAACATGATCTCGGCCACCGGGCGCTTGCCCGCCAGCGCCAGACCGCCCGCCGCGCCCATGATAGCGCTTTCGCTGATCGGGGTGTCGATTACCCGGTCCGGCCCAAAGGCGTCGTAGAGGCCGGTGGAAGTCGACCAGATGCCGCCGATGGCCTCGGGGCCGCCAGCAGTGCCCATGCCGCCCACGACATCTTCGCCCAGAACGACGACACGGGAATCGCGCTGCATTTCCTGGAAGATCGTGTTGCGAATAGCGTCGCGATACATCATTTTAGCCACGCTTTTCGCTCCGCCGCTCAGTAGCTGATGTAGACATTGTCGAGGACGTTCTCGGGCTTTGGACGCGCGGCGCTGCGCGAAGCCTGGACCGCGTTCTCGATGGCCGCGAGGGCATCGGTGTCGATGGCGTCGATGTCGGAGTCCGACAGCAGCTTTGCACCGGTCACGCTTGCGCGGAACTTCTTGAGGCAGTCGCGCGTCTCGCGCAGGCGCTCCAGTTCACCCTCGCCGCGATAACGCTGCGGATCGCCTTCGAAGTGGCCGAAGAAGCGCTCGGTATCAAACTCGACCGCAGCCGGGCCGTTGCCGGGAACCCGCACGTAATCCAACATTTCGCGCATACAATCATGGACGGCAAAGAAGTCCGTCCCGTCGGCGCGCCACACCTTCATGCCGAACGCTTCGGCGCGGCTGGCGATGTCGCCTGCGGTGCCAACGGCATAATCGACGCCGGTGTGCTCGGAATAGTGGTTGTTCTCGAAGACAAAGATTGCCGGGGCCTTGGTGACAACAGCCAGGTTCATCGCCTCGAACGTAGTCCCCTGATTGCAGGCACCGTCGCCCGAGAAACCGATGGCAACGGCCAGCTTGCCCTCTGCGTCCGGCCCGTCGATCTTGTTGGAAAGCGCCGCACCCACCGCGATCGGCGCGCCTGCGCCGACAATGCCGTTGGCGCCCAGCATCCCCTTGTCGATGTCGGCAATGTGCATGGAGCCGGCCTTGCCGTTGCACAGGCCTTCCAGGCTGCCCCAGATTTCCTTCATCATGCCGTCCACGTCGCACCCCTTGGCCAGGCAGTGGCCGTGCCCCCGGTGCGTGGAGACGATCTTGTCGCGCTCGGTCAGGTGTTCGCACACGCCCACCGCAACGGCTTCCTGACCGCAGTAAAGATGCGTGAAGCCAGCGATCTCGCCGGTCTGGATTTCCTCGTGCAGCCGCTCCTCGAACTCGCGGATCAACTTCATCTGGCGATAGGCACGCGTCAGCGCGTCCCGATTCAGCTGCATGTCCGCATCCTCTCAATGGTTGCCGCCTGGTTGTTCACAGGCCGAGCACCGATTTGGCAATGATGGTACTTTGAACTTCGTTCGTCCCGCCGAAAATGCTCCAGGCGCGCGAATTGAGGTAACGTGCAGAGGCCACTTGCGCAGCCTTGGAATGAATGCCTTCCGGCGCGCCATCGCCATAGAGTGGACGCGCAGTTTCCAGTTGCAGCCCGGCGATGCCGTAAAGGTCGACGGCCAGCAGGTCGATTTCCTGCCGCAAGTTGGATGCAAGCAGCTTCGTGAGCGAGGTCTGCGGACCGGGCGGGTGCCCCTTGGCGATTTCCGAGATGATCTTCAGTTCGATCATTTCCAGCGCGTCAACGGCCAGACGGGCCTTGGCCACGCGGCGCGCCCAGTCTTTGTCACCGGCCAGAACACCGCCCTGCCCGTCGCTTTCCGTCTTGGCCCCCATAACGATCTGATCAAGGTCATACGCCAGCTTCGGCGCGTGACACGAACCGCCGCGCTCGTTTACCAGCAGGAACTTGGCGATGGTCCACCCTTGCCCTTCCTTGCCGACGAGGTTTGCCGCCGGAACGACCACGTCTTCCAGAAAGACCTGATTGACCTCATGATCTCCAGCATTGGTCAGGATCGGACGCACCGAAACGCCGGGGCTGTCGAGATCGATCAGCAGGAACGAGATGCCCGCCTGCTTCTTCACCTCGCCGTCGGTGCGAACCAGCGTGAACATGCGGTTGGCGTGATGGGCATGGGTCGTCCATATCTTCGATCCGGTAACCACATAGCTGTCCCCCTGCCGCACAGCGCGAGTGTTCAGGCTGGCAAGGTCCGACCCTGCGCCCGGCTCCGAAAATCCCTGACACCAGTAATCTTCGCCCGAGAGAATGCGTGGGAGGTAATAGGCCTTCTGTTCAGGTGTACCGAAGGTGTAGATCACCGGCCCCAGCAGCTTCAGGCCCAGCACAGTCAGGTTCGGCGCACCGGCAGCGGCGCATTCCTTTTCGAACAGGTAGCGTTGCAGCGGCGTCCAGCCGGTGCCGCCCTGTTCGGCGGGCCACTGATAGCCCAGCCAGCCCCTGGCATGAAGCACTGCGTTCCATACCTGCCCGATGTCCGGCTCCACGAACACCGACGGCGTCGCGGCAGCGCCTGCCCTCACCTCCGCCGGCAGTTGGTCGCGCAGAAATGCGCGGACTTCCTCGCGGAACGCGGCGTCTTCCGGGGAAAGTTCGATATCCATATGCTTATCGTTCCAGAATCGTCACGGCAGACACGCCCGGCGCACCATAAACGTGGCTGTAGGCTGTCCTGGGGCCGGCTCCGTCCTTGCCCTGCACCTGCCGACCGCCGCCATCGCCTCGCAACTGGACGACGTTCTCATAAACCTGACGCAGGCCTGACGCGCCGATCGGCTCGCCGCAGGCAAGGCAACCGCCATCTGTATTGACGGGCAGCACGCCGCCGATCTCGGTTCGGCCTTCGGCCAGCCATTGTTCCTGATCACCGTCCGCGCAAAAGCCGTTTTCAGCCATGTGCATGATCTCGGCACCGGCTTCGGTATCCTGAAGCTGTGCCACATCGATGTCGTCCGGCCCGATCCCGGCCACATCGAACGCGGCAGCGGACGCGATGCGGGAGGCAGTGCCGCGCGGGCGGGTATCGTCCTCGACCACATCGACAGAAGGCGCGAACACCTCGAAGCTGTGAGGCGGACGGGTGCGCATGGTCGCGGCCTTGAGCCGGATCAGCGGCTTGCCCAGTTCGCGCGCCTTCTTCTCGCTGGCAAGGATCAGCGCAACGCCGCCCTCGGCAGGCGAGCAGAACATGTACTTTGTATAGGGATCGGAGACGAGCGGCGCCTCCAGGATTTCGTCCAGCGGGACCGGCCGGCGGCGCCATGCGTGCGGCGCGTGGACGGCGTTGCGGAACGCTTTTTCGGCCACCATGCCAAGGCTGCGCTGCGAAATGCCGAACATTGCCATGTAGCGCATGATCTTCGCCGCGAAGAACTGCGTGGTCACCATCTGGCCCACCTCGCCATACCAGTCTGGCAGGTTGTATTCGGCCGGTAGCGCATTGAACGCGCCGCGCGGGTGCTTGTCGAAGCCGACCGCGATGCCAAGGTCGAACTCGCCCGACTTGATCGCCATCTGCGCGCTGAACAGCGCAGAACCGCCCGCCGCGCATCCGTTGCGCACGTTGATGAACTGCACGCCCGTCAGGCCAAGGCGGTCCACCATGCTATCGGGATTGCCCGCCGCGTCCGATGCGCCATAGGCAAACTGCACTTGCGGCCATTCCACGCCCGCGTCCGCCAGCGCCTGCTTCACCGCAAACACGCCCTGCTCCACGCCCGACCGGCCATCGGTGCGACCGAAGGGGTGGATACCGACGCCGACGATGCACACGTCACCGCTCATGCTGCGTCTCCTGCGGCGATGGGTTCAAAAGCCGGCATCGCCACCGGGTCCGCCGCATCGGGATCGAGCGCGATGGTGGTGAAACGCACCGGCATCCCGATCTTCACATCCTCGAACGCGACACCCACCAGGGGTGCCTCCACGATTACCTCCCCCGGCAGTTCGACATAAGCGATAACCCAGGGCAGGAAGGCTTCGGGACCGGCATAGGGCGGAGTCTTGGGGCGGAAACGCTGGATGGTGTAGGACCATAGCCGCCCTTCGCGGCCCAGCGGCACCGGTTCGCAGGTGTCTCCGGGCGGACAGGGGTATACGATGCGCCCGGTTTCCCGCTCACGCCCGCCGATCAGCCGCGGGGGCTGTTCGTCGGTAAGCAGGCCTTCGGCTATCGCACGCATCTTTGGTCCCATCCCTGGTGATCTGATTCCCGTTCGTCCAAACCGGTTTAGGCCTGCAGCGCCCGCCCTGATGACTCATCAAAACGCTAGGGTAGCCAAACAGCCAGTTCATGCGACCGATGCGGGCGGGAGACTGGATCATGTCGAAAGTGTGGGACTACATCATCGTCGGTGCGGGTTCAGCCGGCTGCGTCATGGCGGAGCGCCTCAGCGCCGACGGACGGTCACAAGTGCTCGTGCTCGAAGCAGGCGGCGAGAACGACAGCTTCTGGGTAACCCTGCCGAAGGTCGTGGCCAAGCTGGTCAAGAAGCCGGAGCATATGTGGGCCTATCCGGTTTCCCAGCCGCGCGAGCCCGGAGCCAATGGCGGCGGCGGAGAGATATGGATTCGCGGCAAGGGGCTTGGCGGCTCGTCCTCTATCAACGGCACGATCTGGAGCCGGGGCGAACCAGCGGACTACGATGCCTGGGAAAACGATGCGGGCGCGACTGGCTGGAATGGCGCGAGCATGACCGAGGCTTTCCTGGAGCTTGAGGATCATGCTGCAGGTCCAGCCCCGATGCGCGGCGCTGGTGGTCTGGTCCACATCAACCCCGCCTGCTTCACCTACCCGCTGGCCGACAGCATGATTGCGTCCGGCGAGGCGCTGGGTCTGCGCCGGGTCGACGATCTCAACGGCACCGCCGGACCGCGCGTCGGGCTGTATAGCCACAACATCCGGCGCGGTAAGCGCGATTCATCGGCGCGGACATATCTGGCACAAGCACGCAAGCGACCGAACGTGACGGTGATGACCGGCGTGCTGGCCGAACGCATCGTGTTTGAAGGCACCCGTGCAGTCGGGCTGGTGATCACCGTGCGCGGCGAAACCCGGCGTCTCGACTGCGGCGGCGAAGTGATCGTCTGCGCGGGGGCTATGGAGAGCCCACTGCTGCTGCAGCGCTCCGGCATCGGCAACGGTGAGCGGTTGAAGGCTGCCGGGATCGCGCCGCTGGTCCATTCTCCCGATGTGGGCGAGCGGATGATCGAGCACCTCTCGCTGTCCCTCCCCTACCGTCTGGAGCGCGACAAGGGCACCAACCGCAGCTTCTTCGGCATCGGCGCGGCGATTGCCATGCTGCGTTACCTGCTTCGGCACGACGGAGTGCTGGCGACCGGCCCGTTCGAGGTCGGCGCATTCTGCAACGTCTCCATCCCGACGGGCGGACAGATGCACAGTTCTACCTCGGCGGCTATACCTTCAAGGTCGGTGACGATAACGACCCCGTGCCGCTCGACAAGATCGACCCGAAGCCCGGCGTCACCATTTACGGCCAGTTGCTGCGGCTCACCAGCGAAAGCTCCGTCCGCGCTTCAGGTCCGGGAGCGGAAGATCTGCCTGAAATCCTGCACAACTTCCTGACGACCGAGCATGACCGGCAGTCCGCGATCGCGCTGGTCCGCAAGATGCGGGACTACATGGCTGCCGCACCGCTGGGCACGATGGTCGGCGCGGAAATGGGCGCGATGGCTGGGGCCGTTTCCGATGACGAGATCCTGACCGGGTTCCGGCGCTTTTCCAGCTGCGGCCTGCACGCCATCGGCTCCTGCCGTATGGGCAGCGACGACGCAGCGGTGGTCGATGCCCGGCTGCGTGTGCGCGGCGCAACCGGGCTGCGCGTGGCCGATTGTTCGATCATGCCCGGCCACGTCACTGGCAATACCAATGCACCTGCGATGGCGGTTGGCCTGCGCAGCGCGAAGATGGTGGTGGAAGACCGGGGCTAGCCGCGCTCTCAAGCGCAACCAGGCATCACTTCTGCAACGAGATATATCCGAGCTGCGAGGCCTTGAACACGGTCTGGCTGCGATTGACGGCGTTCAGCTTGGTTGCGGCATTGAGGATGTGGAACCGCACAGTGGCGCGGCTGCGCGACATGATCATGCTGATCTCCAGATCCGTCTTGCCGATGGCCGCCCAGCGCAGGCATTCCACTTCGCGCTTGGACAGGCGCGATGCGGGCGGCAGCGCCTGCGTCGAACCCATAATCTGCACATATGTCGCGATGAACGTGCGTGCATAGAGGCCGAAGGCATCGCCATAGAGTGCGAACTCTTCCGAAAGGTCGGTCTGGTTCCGGTCCAGCGGATTGAAGCTGACAGCGCCGATTTGACCAAACGGCAGATGCACCGGCACGCCAATGGCCGCGCGGGTCAGTGCCCGTTGCTCGAAATTGGTGATGTCGATGGACTTGAGATAGGCGTTGGGCTCGCGCGTGTGAAACCCGGCGGAATTGGCCCAGAACGGCTGACTTTCAAACCGGCAGGCGGTGGTCAGCGGGGAATCGAGAGCGATACGCGAATTGCGCCACCAGACCCGCTCGTCATCGGGCCAGTCGAACACTTCCCTGGCGAGGATATTGCCATCCGCGTCGACGGGCGTGCGCTTGTCGGCGATGTCGTGCGCAGGCGCCGCGCGCATACCGAACTCCATCGAGATGCGGTGCAGGGCCTCCGCAGCACGCCGGATGTCGCCTGGCGACGAAATTCGGACGGCGTCGATGTTTTCCTGTGTCAACAGCGGCATGATCCACACTCTCCCGCAACTGCTTTACCCTGCCTGCAACAGCGGCACAATCGCAAGCACCGCCGATTCCCGTGGTCTTGCCTAGCCTTTTGCCTAGCGGAGATGCCCGCCCGCTTGGTGTTAGAGTGACGTCACAAACGGGAGTGGACGGTGAATTTCAATCTCAACGAAGACGAGGAGATGCTCAAGGCTTTGACCGAGCGATTCGTTGCCGATCGTTACGACCATGACAGCCGCCGCGCGTTCCTGGCCGAATCGAATGGTTTCTCCAGTCGCAACTGGGAGTTGCTGGGCGAACTGGGCCTGATCGCAGCGCCTTTCCCCGAATATCTTGGCGGTCTTGGCCTGGATGCTACCGGCATTGCCACGGTGTTCGAAGCACTGGGGCGCGGCCTTGTGGTCGAACCGCTGGCCGAAGCGGTCATGCTGGCCGGGAGGCTGTTTGCTGCCACTGCCGCCGAGGATCTGCGCGGCGAATGGATCGATTCGATCCTCAGCGGCGAAAAGCGGCTGGCACTGGCCCACCTGGAAGCGAAAGCGCGCGATCGCGGCACTTGGGTGGAAACGACGGCGGTGGCGGACGAGGATGGCTTCGTGCTCTCGGGCGAAAAGCCCTATTGCATCGCCGCCAGCGGGGCAGATGGCTACATCGTCTCGGCCCGCATCTCCGGTGCGCCTGCCGACGATCGGGGCGTCGCCCTGTTTCTGGTTCCGGCTGATGCGGCCAGGATCGAGGCAAGGCGCTGGCACCTTGCGGATGGCAGTGTGACCTGCGCGGTGACTCTCGATAATGTCAGGGTCCCTGACGTGAACCGCCTCGATGGCGGTCTGGAAGCCCTGGCCGAAGTTGAAGTGCTCGCCAGTCTTGCACGCAGCGCCGAGGCGCTGGGTATCATGGAGCGCCTGTTCGCCGACACGCTGGACTACCTGCGCACCCGTGAGCAGTTCGGTACCGCACTCGGCCAGTTTCAGGCGATCCAGCACCGCATGGTCGCGCAATATGCCGCCATCGAGCAAAGCCGCGCACTGCTCAATCTGGCGCTGGTCAGTTGGGGTTCCGACGAATTCGCACGCGCCGTGCACGGTGCCCGCGCCTGGATTTCCGAAGCATCGGTGACGCTCGGCCACGAAATGATCCAGTTCCACGGCGGCATGGGCGTTACCGACGAACTGGCCATCGGCGGCGGTCACAAGCGGCTGCTGGTCCTCTCCCGCTGGCCCGAGGGGCCGCAGGCCGCGCTTGATCGCTACGCTGCCATCCTGAATTGACGCTCTCTCCACCTGGAAAAGGGGCGGACCGGTTTATCCGATCCGCCCCATCTTTTTATCCGGCAGCGATGGTGTGAAGACGCGCGATCACATCGCGTCACGGTCCTTGATCCAGGCAATACCCCGGCGCAGTAATTCGTAGAACACCGGCAGGTCCCAGGCGCAACGGTCCACCGTCGGCCACCAGTCCAGCATGGGCTGCAAGTCATAGTGCCCCCGGCAATGGCCGAGCGTGTTGTAGAGTACCGCGCCCTCACCCTGCCGCTTGATATACATGACAGGATGCGCTCCGAGCGCATCGACCGCCTCGACGAAGCCAGTGCCGGGTTCGCTGCATTCGGTTTCCAGCAGCACGTGAAGGTCGCCGTGGCGTTCCATGTGATAGAGTTCGTCGGTCGTCTCGAACGGTTCGATATCGGCAACCAGCGAATGCAAAGGATCGGCCACCGTAACCGTATAGGGTGCAATCGGCGGATGGCTGAGAAACTGCGTCCCCAGCGTGTCCATGAACAGCGGCGCCCAGCGCGGCGCGTCCCACAGACCGGCGTTCTCTCCGCTGTCCAGCAGGCGCAGCACGGAATTGGTGCCGTGCAGCGCGTACCAGCGCCCGCCCGCATGAACCCAGTCGCGCAGCACCTCCTGCGCCGCCAGCGACGGCGTGACGTCGCAGGTGTAGGTGATGATGATGTGGGCCTCGCGGATTGCGCCGAGATTCTCGTAGTTTTCGAACACGCGTGTGCGCACGGAGGGGTCTTCAGCCAGCAGCTTGAGCAGTTCCAGCCGGGCGAAGTCCATGTCATGCCAAACCCCGCCGCAGACGAGGACGCAGTTGATCCGGGGCGGTTGCGCTTCGGCGTCGCTCAACTCAGACACACTTTGATCCGCCGAGTTCGCCGCTGATGTACTTCATCATGGTGTCATGGAACTGGCGAATGCGGATTTCCTGATAATTGCCCAACTGGATCTTGCCCGTCTTGGAAGTGTGCAGGCCCTGCTGCACGAACGGCAGATTGTCCATGTCCTGTTCAAACACGTCGCCCAGGATGCCCAGTTCCGGTGCCTCGGTCCACTTCTGGTCGATGGTGAGAAAGTGCAGCGGCGCGCCGCGCGGGATCGGCTGGCCCTTGGGGATGCGCGCCAGCACGCGCACTTCCATGATGCACGTGTCGGGCGTCTTTCCGGGCAGCCTTCGGTGATATGCGGACTGGTGACGCCGAACGGAACCAGATTGGCGTTGAGATTATCGCCCCAGGTCCAGTAGGCACCGTTGGAATCGCCGGTAAACGGCAGCAGTTGCGGGTGGGTGACGATCGTGTGCCAAGCTTCCATGAACGCCTCCATCGTCACTCTCCAGTTGGCCGGAACTTCCTTGGCCACGCGCATCACGCTGGCGCATTCCTCGTGCCGCCAGCGCTTGAAGAATTCGGGCAGCGGGGCCAGGAATTCCTCCAGACTGGGACCGCCCTTTTCCTCGCGGATAAAGACATAGCCCGCCCAGCGGCCTGTTTCGGCGTCCGGAAGACTCATCTCGTCTGGCTTCAGGTGCGGGAAATCCCACTGGCAGGGCATCGAGTTGAACGAACCGTCGCTGTTCCAGGCGAAACCAGGGAACGGACAAACGAACTTGCCATCAACCACGCCGTCGTACGTGCGCAACTTGCGGCCGCGATGCAGGCATACATTGTGCATCGCGCGGATCGAGCCATCATCCTGCCGCACGACAAGATAGGATCGCCCTGCGTTTTCATAAACGATGTAGTCGCCGGGATCGGGCAGGTCTTCTTCGCGACCGACGAACTGCCAGACATAGGGCCACATCCGCTCGCGTTCTAGCTGGGCGAATTCCTCGCTGGTGTAGCGTTCGGCGGGGATGGGGTCGGAGCCACGGAAGGTATAGCTCTCGTCGGTCAGAAACGCCGGGGGCGTGCGAGAATCCGTAGCGATAAGCTCGGCCCAGCTGATGCCTTCACTGCGATCCTCTCCCGGCTTGGCGGCAATTTGGGGGTCACGGTCGGCCATTGGTCTGCTTCTCCCAGAAATGCGGATTTCCCTGTTTGCGCCGGTTCTGAACTACGCCGAATGCTGAGTCACCTTGCTGAAATCATAGGTTGCCGCACTCATTGGATGGGCCATGTAGGAGCTCAATGGCAAGTTGGGAGATGGCCGTGGGCAAGAGGCTCGAAGGCAAGATTGCCCTCGTCACCGGAGGAACCTCCGGGATCGGCGCGGGGACTGTCGAAAGAATGTGCGGAGAAGGCGCGAGAGTCGTGTTCACCGGCTCCAATGCGGAAGCGGCAGCGAAAATCTGCACAGCAACGGGCGCGGAGTTCGTAAAGCACAACGTCACCGACGCGGCGGCGTGGGACAGCCTGATGGCCCATATCCGCGAAAAGTACGGCCGGCTTGACATAGCTTTCGCCAATGCCGGCACCGAAGCGGGCGACGGCAGCGTGGAAAGCATCTCGATCGAAGGCTGGAACGGCATCATGGCCGTGAACCTCACCGGCGTGATGCTGACGATCCAGAACGCGATGAAGCTGATGAAGGAAAATCCCGAAGGCCCCACCGGGTCGATCATCGTCAATTCCTCGATGAACGCGCACCGGGCGATGGGCAATTTCGTGGCCTATTCGGTGTCCAAGACCGCCGTGACCGCGCTGGTCAAGGCTTCTGCCGTTCATGCGGGCAACCAGAAATACAAGATCCGCGTCAACGCCATCCTGCCCGGCGTGGTCGAGACAGCCATGATCTCGGGCCTGATCGAAAAGTCGGGCGATCCCGCCGCCACCCGCGCTGCCTACGAAGGCCTCTCGCCAATGGGACGAATGGCCAGGGTGGACGAGATCGCGGGCATGGTGGCCTGGCTCGCCTCGGACGAAGCGCAGTTCTGCTCGGGCAGCGAGTTCACCATGGATGGCGCATCGACTGCCGGCATGAACGGAGTTTGAGAACATGAGCGATCTGGGAGCACAGCGCCTCAAGGGCCGCGTCGCCCTTGTCACCGGCGGCCTGCGCGGCATCGGTCTTGCCTGCGTGGAGCGCTTTCTGGCGGAGGGCGCGGAAGTCGTCCTGACTGACCTTGAAGACCCCGGAAGCGACTATGCGATCGACACACTGAAGCGCCTTGGAAAGGCCGCAAGTTATGTTCGCGCCAATGTCACCAGCGAGGATGACTGGGCCAAGGTGCTCGCCGCCGTTACCCAGCAGCACGGCAAGCTGCACATCCTCGTCAATAATGCGGGCATCGACCTGACCGGTCCCGTTGCCACCACCTCGCTGAAAGGTTGGCAGCGGATCATGTCGATCAACGTCGACGGCGTGTTCCTGGGCACCCGCACCTTCGTGCCGCTGCTGGGAGCGAGTGGCGCTGACGTGAAGGGCGGCTCGTCGATCATCAATGTCAGCTCGATCATGGGCCTTGTCGGTATGAGCGAGGTTTCCGGGTACAACGCCAGCAAGGGCGCGGTACGGATGTTCACCAAGTCCGTCGCGCTGGAGTTTGCGGAAAAGCGCATGCCGATCCGCGCCAACTCCCTGCACCCCGGCTTCGTCGTCACCCCTCTGCTGAAGGAAGGCTTCCAGCGCTGGGTGGACAGCGGCGTTGCCGACGATCCGCAGGTGCTGGTCGACATGGTTTCCGGCAAGACACCGATGGGCCGCCTGGCCGATCCTTCGGAACTCGCCAGCGCCGCCTTCTTCCTCGCCGGGTCCGACAGTTCGTACATGACGGGCGCCGAACTTGTCATCGACGGCGGCTGGACCGCTCAATAATTGCTCCATCGGGAGAGAACTGACATGACCATTGCACTTCCCGGCGTCATAGCCGTCGTCACTGGCGCTGCGGGCGGTATAGGCCGCGAGATCGTCAAGGCCATGAAGGCGGCGGACGCCACCGTGATCGCCACTGATCTTGCGACAAGCGAAGAAGTCGAAGGCGCAGACCACTATCTCAAGCACGACGTTACCAGTGAGGCCGACTGGCGCGCGGTGGAAGCGCTCGTGCGCGAAAACTATGGCCGCCTCGACGCACTGGTGAACAATGCGGGGTATTCCATCGTCACGAAGTTCGAGGACACCCCGCTTTCTGAATTCCACAAAGTCAATGCGGTCAACGTTGATTCCGCCGTGATCGGGACGCAGATCATGCTGGAGCTGCTCAAGGAAGGCGGCAAGGCGCGGCCCACGGGCGCGTCGGTGGTCAACTTCTCCAGCGTCGGCGGCATCAACGGCGCAGCATTCAACTCGGTCTATTGCGTGAGCAAGGCGGCCATCGGCATGCTCTCGAAGTGCCTGGGCGCGGAGTTTGCGGCGCTGGGTTACAACATCCGCGTCAATTCGGTGCATCCAGGCGGCATCGAAACGCCAATGCTGCGCTCGATCATGCAGCGCTACGTCGATCTGGGTGCATCGCCTTCGATTGATGCATCGGTGCAGGCCATGAACGCCACCCACCCCATCGGCCGTCTAGGTCAGGCCAGCGAGATGGCAGGCGGCGTCGTGTTCCTCGCCAGCACCGCCTCCAGCTTTATGACCTGCGACGAACTGGTCATGGACGGCGGCTTCACCAAAGTTTGACAGGAAAGGCCTCCCCCATGACCCGCTTCACCGATAAGGTCGTCATCATCACCGGCGGTGCCTCCGGTCTGGGCCTCGCCACCGCCGAGCGACTGGCGGGCGAAGGCGCAAGTCTCGTCCTCGTCGATATCGACGAAGGCGCGCTGAAGGCGGCTTCGGATCGGCTTGGCGCACAGACACCCGTGCTGACGGTTCGCGCCAACGTGGCCGATCTGGCGGACGTGAAGGCCTATGTCAAAGCCACGATGGACCGGTTCGGGCGCATCGACGGATTCTATAACAACGCCGGAATCGAAGGTCGCCAGAACCCCACCGAGGACTTCGGCGAGGACGAATTCCACCGCGTCGTCTCGATCAATCTCGACGGCGTATTCTTCGGCATGGCAGAGGTGCTCAAGATCATGCGCGAACAGGGCAGCGGCGCGGTGGTGAACACGGCTTCGGTCGGTGGCATCCGCGGCATCGGCAACCAGTCGGGCTATGCAGCGAGTAAGCACGGCGTCGTCGGCCTCACCCGCAACAGCGCGGTCGAGTATGGCAAGTACGGCATCCAGATCAACGCCATCGCCCCCGGTGCGATCATGACCGCGATGGTCGAGGGATCGCTGCGCCAGATCGGCGGTGACAATTGGGAAGCGGTCGGCAGGGAGTTCGTCTCGGTCAACCCGATGCAGCGTTTCGGACGGCCCGAGGAGGTGGCCGCCCTGGTCGCGTTCCTGCTTTCAGGCGAGGCGCAGTTCGTCAGCGGCGCAGTCATCACCATCGATGGCGGGCAATCGTACAAGTACTGAAGGGTTCGCGGCGATGACGAAACGGCTTCCCGGCGTGCTCGGTGTCCACCACATCGGTGTTTCCGTGCCCGATCTGGAGAAGGCCCGTCCTCGAACCGGTGCGCGACCATGTCGGTCATCGTCACGCCGGGTACCACGCAGTTGGAGCGAATTCCGCGCGGGTCATATTCGCACGCATGTGCTCCCTGATGGCGGCATCCACGATCATCTTCGGCGCGGACTGCGGCAGGCAGCGCCTTCAGGCCAGATCGCGGATCTTCGGTTCGCGGTCCCAGTGGCGCACCGGCCCCATCGCCAGCAGTTCCTCGTTGGGAATGACGCCTTCGTCCTTCTCCACCCCTGCCTTGTCGAGAATGACCTGCGTGCCGGGGCAATGCGCGATGGTCTTGCAGTGGCCATAAGCGTCCATGAACCATTGCACCGCCGCACCCTGCTTCGCCAGCTTGGCAGCAGCGTCTGGCATCAGAACGGATGCCACTGCATCGAACATCACGGAAGGTGATCCGTCCAGTTTGCCATCGGCCTTGAGCGTGCCGCCATT
>Ga0068860_100002737_pt1 | contig 18339 bp, 14 predicted proteins | sample KBSSwiS32_FD_66597 | JGI IMG/M metagenome (GOLD analysis project Ga0068860, IMG submission 66597) | Switchgrass rhizosphere microbial communities from Kellogg Biological Station, Michigan, USA - KBS Switchgrass S3-2 | ecosystem: Host-associated > Plants > Roots > Rhizosphere > Soil ... | reverse complement strand
CCGCGTGCGATCAACATCTACGACAACCGGTTTTCTGGTGGCGGCGATGCGCCCGACGGTCTGGATCTGAAGACGCTGAAGGTCGCGATGTTCGGCCTCAATGGCCATTTTCCGGACATCCTCTGGGATGGCTATCGCGACGAGAAGAACCTCGTCAACGGTCAGCCGCCGGCCGAGGAACGCTTTTGCGTACGCAACGGCGATGCCCAAGTGCTCAATGCCGACGGCCCGCACAAGTACGACAATCCGACGCTGATGGATAAGGCCGCATTACAATGCGAGCTGGCGAAGCTCCCGGCGATCAAGTTACCCGGCAAGGCGTGACGTTGAAGCTAAGCTGGCTGCTGCTGTTTGCGGGCCTCGCGCTCGGCGCCTGCACGCGCGCGCCGCCACCGGTGCATTACTTCGCGGATGGCAGGCCGACCAAGCTGAGCGACTGGGGCGTGGTGTTCCGCCGCGGCGACACGCTGGCGTTGAATGCGCGCGTCGTGCCTTACGATCTGAACACACCGCTGTTCAGCGATTACGCGCACAAGCTGCGCACTATCTGGATGCCAGAGCAGACGGCGGCGAAATACGACGCACAGCAGACGTTCGACTTTCCCGTCGGCACGATCATCAGCAAGACGTTCTATTACCCTCGACCGGAAGGTGGCGACGCGAAATCGGTCGCGCGTACGTACGATCAAGCGCGCGACTTCGCCGGCGAAGGTCTCGATCTGCATCACGTACATCTGATCGAAACGCGCTTGCTCGTGCGCCGCGAGCACGGCTGGGAAGCATTTCCGTATGTCTGGAATGCACAGCAGACCGAAGCGGAACTTGCGCGCGCGGGCGACGCGATCGCGCTCGAACTTGTCGCTACCGACAACACACGCGAACCGTTCACTTATGTGGTGCCGAACGAGAACCAGTGCGCCGGCTGCCATGTAACGAACCTGCAAACCAAGCAGATTGCACCGATCGGTCCGAAGGCGCGGCACTTGAATCGCGATTACAGCTACGCCGGCGGTGTCGAGAACCAGTTCGCACACCTGACAAGACTTGGGCTTCTCACCGGCGCGCCGGAAGCCGGCAGCGCACCGCGCAATGCGAACTGGATGGCTGCGTCGCAACCGCTCGCCGCGCGTGCGCGCGCCTACCTCGACGTCAATTGCGGCCATTGCCACAACCCAAACGGACCGGCGAACACCACTGCGCTGTACCTGGAAGCGAACGTGCCGGACGACCGCAACCTGGGCCTGTGCAAGCCGCCCGTCGCGGCCGGTCGCGGCACCGGCGATCACTACTTCGATATCGTGCCCGGCAAGCCGGACGATTCGATCCTGCCCTATCGCATGGCGTCGCACGAACCCGGCGTGATGATGCCCGAACAGGGCCGCAGCACGACGCACGTCGAAGGACTGAACTTGATCCGCAATTGGATCGCGGCCTGGCCAGGGAGTTGCGATTCTTGAAGCAACACATCTACGCTGCGGCAAACACCAAAAATATATCTGAGGGGAGACTGCACTGATGAGGATTCGCCCGCTTTGCCTACACATTGCCTTGCTGCTCGGCTCTGCCAGCTTCGCGTTAGCCGACACACCAGTGGACTCCGCAGCGGATGCCATGCAATTGGGCAACATTACCGTCACCGCGCAGAGTCGCACGCAGGAAGTGCAGGATGTGCCGATCCCGATCCAGATCGTCACCGAGAAGCAAATCGAGTCGCTGGCGGCGACCGACTTGTCGAAGATGGACGGCTATATCCCCGGCCTCGTCGTCAGCGGCGAACAGCCCACGCAGCCGGGCTATTCGCTGCGCGGCATCAGCGTCAGCGACTTCGGCATCGGCACCGATTCGCCGATCGGCATCTACGCAGATGGCGTCTACGCCGGCAAGACCGGAGGGGCCTTGCTGCTGTTCGACGACGTGCAGCGCATCGAAGTGTTGAAAGGCCCGCAAGGCACGCTGTTTGGCCGCAATAGCGCGGGCGGCGCGATCTCGGTCGTGACGAACGAGCCGGGAGATGTGTTGGAACAAAGCGCGCGGGTGCGCATCGGCAACTACGGACTGCGTTATCTGGATGGTGTGCTCAACGTACCCGTCAGCGACAATGCCGCGTTCCGCCTGACTGTCGTCAACAATGACAGCAACGGCTGGCTGCGTGACAGCGTGAGCGGCCAGCGTTACAACAAGACCAACGATTTCGGCTTGCGCGCGCAGGTGCGCTGGAGCAGCGGCGAGACCAAAGTACGCGTCATCTGGGAACACGAGCAGCTCGACAACCCGGCGCGACCGGCGATCGGCATCGTGACGCCGACCGCAGAAACCGGCACGCCGCCGTTTCCGACCGATCCGACGACCTGGCTCGATCCTTTCCATGCGCCAGTGCGCAACGATGTGCTCGACGGCGCCGAAACGCGCCACTACAACGGTCTCACCGCGATCGTCGATCACCCGTTCGCGTTCGGCGAACTGACGTCGATCACTGCCTACCGACACTTTTCGACGCTGAACCGCGAGGACAATGACGGCACCAACAGCATCCGGACCTACTTCGACGATGCCAACATCGAGCGCAATACGAGCTGGTCGCAGGAGTTCAAGCTGTCCGGCAAGAACGATCGCGCCGACTGGGTCGGCGGCGCGAGCTACTACTACGACAACGCGCACCAGACCAGCCAGCTGAAGCTGTTCACCGACAGCATCGACACGGTGATCCGCAACCTGTCGCCCGCACCGATCACGCCCGACGGCACGCTGTATGGTTACCTGAGCAACTACGTGCTCGCGCCGAACGGCTTACCCGGTCTGCTCGGCCTGCCGTGGCAGGAAAACATGATCAACCACAACGTCTCCAAGGCGTATGCACTCTACGGCGACGTGATCTGGCATCTGACCGATCGGCTGAACCTGACGACCGGCGTACGCTTCACGCGCGACGAGCGCGAGTTCAGTTGGTACAACCCGCCGCGCACGGCGGACCTGCTCGACTTGATCCTCGACGAGCTGCAGGCCGGTGGCTTTTTCGCTATCCCCGGCATCCCGCCGATCGAGGCGCTCAAGTACCCGCTCGGCTTGCCCGGCACGAACGGCAACATCGAGTTCAACACACTCGCTGCGACGGCGGCACCGCTGACGGTCAGCAATAGCTGGAACGACACCAGCCCGCGCCTCGTACTCGACTACAAGCTGGCGCCGAACACGCTGCTATATGTTTCGGCGACGAAGGGCTACCAAGCGGGCGGCTACAACTTCGCGCTGCCCGCTTCGCACTACGAGCCGGAGACCGTGCGCAACTACGAGGGTGGCATCAAGAGCTACCTGCCCGACTGGCACCTGCTCGTCAATGCTTCGGTATACTATTACCGTTTTTCCAATCTACAGTCGCTGTCGCTGGTCTCCAACGGCAACGGCAACCTGCCGCTGTACCTCGTCACGATCAGCGACCAGGAAGCGCACGGCTTCGAGACAGAACTACATTGGCAGGCGAGCGAGGCGCTGCGCTTCAACTTCGCCGCAGCCTACATCGACGCAACCTATCAACATTACGTCGCCTCGGATGCGACCGACTTGTCCGGCCAACCGACCGGCGAACCGAAGTGGTCGGCAGCTGGTGGTATCGACTACGTCGTGCGCAACGTCGCCGGCGGCGATCTCGACTTTACGCTGCAGCACGCTTACCGCAGCGAGACGCGGTGCAACGCGGACGCCTACGTTCAAGGCGCCTGCATTCAGACACCAGCGTTCAAGATCGGCACGGCGACAAACCGCACCGATCTGCGCATTGGCTGGTCGGCCGCGGATGTGCCTTGGAGCGTGGCTGTGTTCGTCAACAATGCACTCGACAAACGCTACGTGACCGGCGTTAACAACATCACGGCGACGACACTCGGCACGCCGTTCGTCAACATCACGGCGCCACGACTGTGGGGCGTCGAAGCCGCATTTCGTTTCTAGCCAACGTCGATGGTTTCGACTGGCGGCAAGCGCCAGTCGATCTCACTCTGGCCGTGCTCGCGCAGCCACGCGTTCGCGGCCGAGAAATGCCCGCAGCCGATGAAGCCGCGATGCGCGGACAGCGGCGAGGGATGCGGCGCCTTGAGCACGCGGTGGCGGCGCGTGTCGACGAGCCGGCCCTTGGCCTGCGCGGGGCTGCCCCAGAGCAGGAACACCAGGCCTTCGCGCTCGCGGTTGAGGTGATCGACGATGGTGTCGGTGAAGCCTTCCCAACCTTTGCCCTGATGCGAGCCGGCCTGGCCGCGTTCCACCGTCAGCACGGCATTGAGCAATAGCACGCCCTGGCGCGCCCAGGGAATCAGGCAGCCATGGTCGGGGCGAGGGGTGCCGAGATCGCGCTGAATCTCGGCGAAGATATTGACGAGCGACGGCGGCGGCGCCACGCCGGGTAGCACGGAGAAACACAATCCATGTGCCTGACCGGGTCCGTGGTACGGATCCTGGCCGAGGATCACGACTTTGACCTGTTCGAACGGTGTCGCGTCGAGCGCGGCGAAGATGCGCTTGGGTGGCGGATAGATCGTCTTGCCGGCGCGCAACTCGGTGCGCAGGAATTCGCTCAGGCGCTGCATTTCGGGGCGCTCGAGGTAATCGCCGACCCGCGCCTTCCACGACGCGTCGAGTTTGACTTCGCTCACGCCGCCGGGCGGTGGCGCACGTGCTGCGACACGCGCATCTGGAACAGCAGCTTGGTGATCAGCAGGCGTTCCTCGATCGGCTTCTGCACGAGATCGTTCGCGCCCGCGCGCAGCAGCGCGGTCTGGTTTTTCGGATTGTCGTCGCCAGTCATGATCAACACCGGCAGCTGGCCTTTGCTGTACGAAAATTCTGTGCGAATGCGCTCGAGCAGATCACCACCCGTGAGCTCGCCCTTGAGGTTCACATCGGACAACACGACGTCGCAGCCGATGCGCCCCTGCACCATGCCGGTTTCCAGGTGCGCGACCGCGTCCTCGACGCTGGTGACGTGGAGCACGGTGAGCCCGTATTTTTCCAGCATACGCCGCGTCGCCAACGCGACCACGCGACTGTCTTCGACGTAAAGCACTTCGCCGGTGACTTTCGTTTCCGGGCGCACATAGCCACGGATGAACGCGGACAGCGCGTTGAAGCCGAGCGACTTGTCGAAATAGTCGGTGACGATGTCGGTGAGTTCGCGGTTGATCAGGCGCTCGTTGACGTCGCCGGAGACGATCACGATCGGGATGTACGCCTGCGGCGAGTTCTCGCGCACGTGACGCGCGAGATCGAGTCCATCCATGTCCGGCAGGCGCAGCGCCGTCGTGACCAGATCGACGACACCGGCTTCGAGTTGCTTCTTCGCTTCCTCGCCGGTTTCGCACGACAGCACGGTGACGCCGGGCAGGTCGGCCTTGAGCAGTTGTTCGATCAGGCGCCGCACCACCTTGGACCCGTCCACCACCATGACGCGCGGCGTCTCGCTGGCGATATGACGGGTGAGGGTGACCTCGGCCATGATCAGTGACTCGCAACAGTCAAACTGAACGCGACTCGCTCGATCTCGGTCGCCAATCCTGCGTTGCTCGTCGTCGCCATAGTGCCCACTATGTCTCCTCCTCCCGCCTTGTCTTGACGCCCGATCTCGTCACGATTCTGGCGCCCATTTGACAGTTGCGGGTCACTTCGGCTGTCCGAGGGCGATGTGCCGCGACGCGGCGATGAAGGCGCCGAGCCAACCGAGCGCAATGCTCGCGCCGAACGCGGCAAGCATCGTCACGGGCGCCATGCCATGTACGTCGAAACGATGGTCATAGCTGGCCACAAGCTGCGCCAGCGGCGCCGCCAGGACCCATTGCACGATTGCGATCAGCATCAGACTCATCACCCCTGCCAAGATACCGTACCACAGGCCGGTATACAAAAATGGCCGGCGCACGAAGCCATCGTCGGCGCCAAGCAGTTGCATCACGGCGATCTCCTCGCTGCGGCCCTGGATGTCCAGGCGTACAGTGTTGCCAATCACGAGCAGCGCGGCCAGCGCCAGTAATCCGGCGAGCACTTGCGCCCCACGCTGAGCCAAACCAAGGATCGCGCTCAAGCGTTGCCGCCACTGCGCGTCGTACTGGACCAGATCGACCGCCGGATCACTGCGCAAGCGCCGCGCCAGCTCCGCAGCCGCATCCCCAGTCACATCCGCACGCGGACTCACGATCAGCAGCGCCGGCAGCGGATTGTAGTGTAAAACTTGCAGCGCATCGGCAAACCCGGCACGACTGCGAAACTCGTCCAGACCCTGCTCGGGCGATTTCAGCACGACGCCAGCCACATCACTCTGACCACGCAATTGTGCGGCCAACTTCGCAACCGTATCGCTGCCCAGGTCCGGTTTCAGGAAAACGCTGATCGCGCGCGCGTCCTCGGCCTGCCCGCCCAAATCGCGCAAATTGTCGAGCAGCAGCCAGAACAATAAGGGCAAAGCCAGCGCCAGGCTCAACACGGCCAGCGTCAGCGCCGTTGCCCACGGTCGCGCGACGAGTCGTCCCAGGCTCGAAAACAGGCTGTACAGATGTTGTTCGCGCCATGCACGCAACGAAAAACGCCCGCGCGGTTCGCGCACCGGCGCGGCAGGCTTGACGCGATTTTTCTCCGTGCGGCGATTCATGGGGTCGGGCGAAAGTCATCGATGAGGCGGCCGTGATCGAGCACGAGCACGCGCTTGCCCATGCGCTTGACCAGCGGCAGGTCGTGGCTGGCTACGAGTACCGTCGTGCCGACCTGCTGGAACTCGCCGAACAGGGCCATGACCTCTGCGGCGAGTTGCGGATCAAGGTTGCCGGTGGGCTCGTCGGCGATCAAGACGGACGGCTTGGCCACGATTGCGCGCGCGATGCCGACGCGCTGCTGTTCGCCGGCCGACAATGTCGCCGGCTGCGCCTGTTCGTAGCGAAGCAGATCCACTTTATCGAGCGCCGCGCGCACGCGCTTGGCGGTTTCCTCGCGCGGCGCGCCCACGAGCACGAGCGGCAGCGCAACATTGTCGAACACGCTGCGGTCGAGCAGCAGGCGGTGATCCTGAAACACCATGCCGATGCCGCGGCGCACGCGCGGAATCCCGCGCCTCCGCACCTGCGCCAGGTTCTGCCCATTGACCGACACCTGCCCGCGCGATGGCCGCTCGAGCAGCGCGACGAGTTTCAACAGCGTACTTTTTCCGGCGCCGGAGTGGCCCGTGATGAACGCCATTTCGCCCGCACCGAGTTCAAAGCTCAGTTCGTTCAGCGCCTCATGGCCGGAAGGGTAGCGTTTGCTGACGCGGTCGAATGCAATCATTTGACCATCTGATTCATTTCGAAGATCGGCAGCAGGATCGCCAGCACGATGAACAGCACCATCGCGCCCACGGCCAGGATCACGAGCGGACCGAGGACGGCGGTGAGGGTTGCGACCCAGCGATCCAGCTCGCGCTGCTGGTGGTTCGCCGCTTCGTCGAGCATGCGTTCGAGCTCGCCAGCGCGCTCCCCGCTGGCGATCAGGCGCAACGCCACCGGCGGGAAATAGCCACTCTCGCCCAGACTGCGTGAAAAGCTGCCGCCTTCGCGCACTTTGACCGCCGCGCGGCGAATCGCCGCGCGCATCGGCAGGTTCGGTATCACCTGCGCGCCGATCTGCAAGGCATCCAGTAGCGGCACGGCGCTCGCGGTGAGCAGCGCAAGCGTGCGCGTGCAACGGGCCGTGTTCGCGGCGCGTACGAGGCGGCCGATCAGTGGCAGGCGCAGCAATGCTTCGTGCCAGCGATAACGCGCCTGCTCCACGCGCAGTGCAAGGCGGCCGCCGACTGCAGCGGCGATCAGCGCTGCGAGCAGCAGCCAGCCCCAGGTCTGCACGAAGCGGCTCAGCGCGAGCAACGCGCGCGTCGGCCACGGCAGCGCCTGATGCATCTGCGTGAACACGCCGACGATCTGCGGCACGACATAAACCAGCAGGCCGCTGACGACGGCGATCGCAACTATCGTCAGCAGGATCGGGTACACCAGGGCCGCCCAGACTTTCTGGTTCAACGCGTCGCGCGCTTCGCTGTAGTCGGCGAGCCGCGCGAGCACCTGATCGAGCTTGCCGGATTGCTCGCCAGCGGCAACCGAGGCGCGATAGATTTCCGGAAAACTCTCGGGCGCATCGGCCAGGCCCGCGGCGAGACTGGATCCCTCCATCACGCGCGAACGCAGCGATACGACCAGGGTGCGTGCGCGCGTGTCGTCGTTCTGTTCGGTCAGTGCAGCGAGCGCCTCCTCGAGCGGCAAACCGGCTTTGAGCAAGGTTGCCAGTTGGCGCGTCAGCAGCGCGAGCTGCGCGCCGGAAAGGCCGCGTTGAAACAGGCCGCCGCGCCGCTGCGCGTCCGCGACCGGCGTCACTTCGAGCGGATTGAGGCCCTTCTCGCGCAGGCTGGCGCGTACCGCGCGCGCGGTGTCGCCCTGCAGCACCCCGCGCTGGGTTTTGCCGCCCTGGTCGAGAGCTTGATAAGCGAACGCCGGCATGGCGCCAGTTTACGTTATGCGCTGCCCGCCAACTTGCTGCGGCGGATGCCGTAGCCGAAGTAAACCAGGAACCCGATCACCATCCAGATCGCGAAGCGCTCCCACGTGATCACCGGCAAGCCCCAGATCAGCGCGAGCGAAAACAAAATGCCCACTGGTGCGACGATCCATGCACCGGGCACGCGGAATGCGCGCGGCAGTTCCGGCTGACGCGTGCGCAGCACCAGGATCGAGGCACAGATGATGATGAACGCGGCGAGCGTGCCGATGTTGATCAGCTCGGCGACCTGTGTGATCGGCAGCAGGCCGGCCACGACTGCAGTGACGACGCCGGCGATCAGCGTCGGCCGATACGGCGTGCCATATTGCGGATGCACTTTCGCAAACCAGGCCGGCAGCAGTCCATCGCGCGCGAGCGCGAACCAGATGCGCGCCGTGCCGAGCATGAACGCGAACAGCACGCTCATGACGCCGACTACGACGACGGCCGCCACGGCCACGCCGATCCAGGCGAAACCGCGCGCGGCGAACGCATCCGATACCGGCGCCGCACCGCCGAGTTGCGCGTACGGCACCATGCCGGTGAGCACGAACGAGATCGCCACGTACAGCACCATCGAGATCGCCAGCGACGCGATGACGGCGAGCGGCAGATCGCGCTGCGGATTCTTCGCTTCCTCGGCGGCCGTGGTCAGCGTGTCGTAGCCGAATACCGCAAAGAACACGACGCTCGCCGCAGTCAGCACGCCAGCCCAGCCGAAATGCGACTGCCCGTCCGCCGCCTTGACTTCGGGCGGCACGAACGGATGCCAGTTCGCCGGATCGACGAGGAATACACCGATCGCGATGACGAGCAGCGCGCCGATCACTTTGATTATCACGATCACCGTGTTGAAGCGCGCGCCCCATTCGGTGCGCACGGTCAGCAGTCCCGCGACGATCAGCGTGATCGCAGCGGCAATCACGTTGAACACGTGACCTTCACCGGTGCCGAGCGCGCCTTGCGCCCACGCCGGCAAATGGATGCCGGCCGACGACAGCAACACCTGCACATAGCCCGACCAGCCGATCGCGACGACTGCGACGACAAGCGCGTATTCGAGCAGCAGATCCCAGCCGATGATCCAAGCGGCGAGCTCGCCGAGCACTGCGTAGCCATAGGTGTACGCGCTGCCGGTGACCGGGATCATGCCGGCGAACTCCGCGTAGCACAGCGCCGCGGCGGCGCTGCCGACGCCCGCGATCAGAAAACTCAGCGCGACCGCGGGTCCGGCGTTCGCCGCGGCTTGTTGTCCGGCGAGCACGAAGATGCCGACGCCGATGATGCCGCCGATGCCGATCGCGGTAAGCTGCCACAAGCCGAGTACGCGGCGGAAATCGCGGCGCTGGCCGGCTTCGGCTTGCAGCGCGGCGACGGATTTGTGGCGCGTGAGTTGCTCGATCAGGCTCATGATCCCTCCCGGAAGTCAGCGCCGATCATACCGGAGTCCGTGACAGTGCCTTCAGACGCTGGCGAGTTCACGTGCCTGCAACGACACCTGCTTCTTGCCGCCCGCCACGTGTTGTCGGCCGACTTCGCGAAACCCGTAGCGGGCATGGAAACGCGCCGACACGGGATTCGGTGGCTCGAGATCGAACTCGCAGGTCAGACGCGAGACTCCGGTTCGTGCCGCGAACGCGAGCAGATCATCGTAGAGGATCGCGCCCAGACCGCGTCCTTGCTGCATCGCGTCGACAACGATGCGATCGACATACAGAAATTCAGGATAGCGCTTTGCGAACCAGCGGTAGTTCGGGCTGGCGTAGTCCGAGCCTTCGCGCAGAGCGAGCAGAAAGGCGCGCACCCCGCTATCGAGCTCGATCACGCGGTGATAGGCGGCCTGTGCATGCAGGCCGTGTAAGCGCAACACATCTAGCGGACTCGTGTACTGCACCGACGCGGCGTTCAGCGCCAGGATCGCCGCGAAGTCCGCCGGCGTGGCGTCGCGGATCACCTCATTCCTCGCGCGTCACGCGCAACACTTCCTCGGCGGACGTGATGCCAGCGACGCATTTGCGCCAGCCGTCTTCGAGGATGCTCGGGGTGCGCGTGCGCGCGTGACGTTCCAGATCGCTTTCCGCGGCGCTGGCGTGGATCAGACGGCGCATTTCTTCGTCGACATAGGCGTACTCGTAGATGCCGGTGCGGCCGCGGTAGCCGGCATGGCGTCCGGCGGCCTGCGACGAGGGCTTGAACAAGTTCGCCTGCAGGTCGGCCGGCTTGCCGAAGGCGGCGAGCTCGCGTGGCGTCGCCGCGTACGTCTCGCGCGTGTCCGGATCGAGCACGCGCACGAGGCGCTGCGCGAGCACGCCGATCAGCGACGAAGACAGCAGGAACGGCTCCACTCCCATGTCACGCAGGCGCGTGACGGCGCCGACGGCCGAGTTCGTATGCAACGTCGACAGCACGAGGTGTCCAGTCAGCGACGCCTGCACGGCGATCTGCGCGGTTTCCAGATCGCGGATTTCGCCGACCATGACCACGTCCGGATCCTGGCGCAGGATCGCGCGCAGCCCGCGCGCGAACGACATGTCCACTTTCGTATTGACCTGGGTCTGCCCTACACCGTCGATGTAATACTCGATCGGGTCTTCCACCGTCATGATGTTGCGGCTGCTGTCGTTGAGCTTGAGCAGAGATCCATACAGGGTCGTCGTCTTGCCGGAGCCGGTCGGGCCGGTGACGAGCAGGATGCCGTGCGGGCGTTCGATCGTTTCGCCGAGCAGTGCGAGCGTGTCCGGCGCCATGCCGAGCTGTTGCAAGTCCAGCTTGCCGGCCTGTTTGTCGAGCAGGCGCAGCACAACGCGTTCGCCATGGCCGGCCGGAATCGTCGAGACGCGCACGTCGACCGGGCGGCCGGCGATCTTCAAACCGATGCGGCCATCCTGCGGCAGGCGTTTCTCGGCGATGTCGAGCCTGGCCATGACCTTGATCCGCGACACCACGGCGTTGGCGATCGCTTTTTGCGGATTCAGCACTTCGCGCAACACGCCATCGATGCGGAAGCGCACGACGAGGCGGTTCTCGAACGGCTCGATGTGGATGTCGCTCGCGCCTTCCTTGACCGCTTCGGTCAGCAGCGCGTTGATCAGGCGAATGATCGGCGCATCGTCTTCGGATTCGAGCAGATCTTCTGGTTCCGGCAGTTCGTCAACCAGCGCTCTAAGATCGAGCTCGTCGTCGAAATCGGCGACCATCGCGCGCGCATCGTCGCCCTGCTCATACAGCGTGCGCAGCAGGCGTTCGTAGCCGGCCGCGTCGTGGCGCACCAGCCGCAACGGCGCGCCAAGATAGCGCCGCAATTCGCTGAGTACTTCCGGCTTGACGCCCTCGCGCCAGGCGACTTCCGCGCCGTCGTCGCGCCAGGCGACCAGGGTGGCGCCGTTGCGGCGCGCGAAGCCGAAACTCGGCCGCGGCGGTCGCGCCGCCGTGCTCACGGCTGCTTGGCTCCCGCGTCCTTCGGCGCCACATCGAGCGCCGGGCTGGCGAGGAAATCGTGCACTTCCGGCAGCATCGGCTGCTGGCTGCGCGGCGTGATCGTTTCGCGGTTCTCGCGCATCTGCAATTGCTCGGTGCGCAGAAAATTATACTTTTCCTGCGACACCGCCGCTTCGGTCGTGGCGTCCTTGAGGATGCGCGGATGCAGGAACACCATCAGATCCTGCTTCTGGTGATCGTTGCTGCGATAGCGGAACAGGTTGCCGATCAGCGGGATCTCGCCGAGCCCCGGCACCTTCTGCACGCTGTCCTTGACGTTGTCGGAGATCAGGCCGCCGAGCACGAGCAGTGAATCGTCCTTGATCAGCACGGTCGTCTTCACTTCGCGCTTGTTCGTGACCAGATCGACCGCACCCTGTACCGGCGGCAGCAGGTTGGAGACTTCCTGGTGCAAGTCCAGGCGCACGGAGTCACCGGAATTGATATGTGGCGTGACCGTCAGCGTAAGGCCCACGTCCTTGCGCTGGATTGTCTGGAACGGATTGCCGATGCCGCCCGAATTCGAGCCGGCGGCCGTTGTCGTGTTCGAGCCGCCGGTGTTCGTCGTGTATGAGCCGGTCAGGAACGGCACTTCTTGCGCGACCTTGATCATCGCCTCTTGATTGTCGAGCGTCATCACCGACGGCGTCGAGAGAATGTTGTTCTTGCCGTTGCTGCGCAGTGCGGTAACGAGGGCACCAAGCTGAAAAATCTGGTGGCCTGCCACGCTCACGGTGCCGTTGATATAGCCGAGATTAAAACCGTTGCCGACACCGGTTGGGTTGGCGGCCGCCGAAAAAATATTGTTGCCTGGCGTGTTGCCGGTGAAGTTCGTGCCCCCGATCACGCTGTGACTGAGATCCTTGCCGTTCTTGAACGGCAGCTGCCACTGGATGCCGAGCTCGTTCGCGGTCTCGTCGGACACTTCCGCGATCACAGCCTCGATCAGCACCTGCGCACGGCGGATGTCGAGCTGACGGATCACGCTGGCGAGCGAGCGGAACACCGCCGGCGGCGCACTGATCACGAGCGCGTTGTCGCCTTCGTGGGCCTGAATCGTCGCCGTCGAGCTGCCACTGGAACCCGACGCGCCGGCCGGTGCGCTGCCTGCGGCTGCAGCCGCCGCTTTGCCGGCCTGCGCATCGCCGGTCAGTGTGGCTGCCACCCCCTGCAGGATCGGCACCATATCCTTGGCGCTGGCGTAGTTCAGATACACGACCTGGGTTTCGCCGCCGTCGGTGATCGGCGTGTCCAGGTGCGTGACGAGGGCGCGCAAGCGCAGGCGCCCGCTCTTGCCGCCGGAGAGCAGGATCGAATTCGTGCGCTCGTCCGCGAATACTTTCGGCGCGTCGCCCATCGCTTCGGCGGTCTTGTTGTCTCCGCCGAGCTGGGTCAGCGTGCGCGCGACTTCCGCGGCGCTGGCGTGCTGCAGCGGAATGACTTCGACGCCGGAGTCGGACACGGTGTCGATGCGCTCGATGATGCTCACGACACGGGCGACGTTGCCGGCGCGATCGGAGATCACGAGCGAGTTGGAGCCCGGATGCGCGATCAGCTGCGCGCCTTGCGGCATCAGCGCGCGTAGGATCGGCACGAGTTCGTTCGCCGAAATGTGCTTGACCGGCACGATCTGCGTGACCAGTTCGTCCGGCTCATGGCCGTGCGTACCATTGAGCCCGCCGGAACCGTCCTGCTGCGCCATCGCCTCGGGCACGATCTTGATCATGCTGCCAGTCGGGATCGCGGCGTAGCCGTGCACGCGCAGCACGGACAGGAACACGTCGTAGATCTCGTCCGGCTTCATCGGCTTGGCCGACACCACGGTGACTTTGCCCTGCACGTTGGGGCCGACGATGAAATTCTTGCCGGTGATGTCCGACACCGTCTTGATCAGCGCGGCCATGTCGGCTTCTTGCAGGTTCAGCGTGTGCGTGCCGGGCGGGTTCGCGGCGGGCGGCGGATTTCCGGGTTGCGCGAACACCGGCATCAGGGCAAACGCAAGGACAACGGCAAAGCAGTAGCGGATCATCATATTCCCCGAAAGACATCTATCGCAGATTGAGCGTGAGCGTGGCCGGCTTGCCGTCGCGCAACACCGTCACCTGCAGGCTCGAAGCGTTCTTGAGATTGTCCATGAATTGCTGCGGATTGGGCAGGCCGGTCAGCGCGGTGCCATTGACCGACGTGATCGTGTCGGTGGCCTTCAGGCCCGCCTGGTTCATCAGCGCCAGCACCTCGCCGCTGCCGGACAGGCGCGCGCCGCTGATCTTGCCGTCGACGAAGACCGGCTCGATATGCACTTGCTTGGCCAATTGTGCAGGGTCCAGCCGCAGGTTTTTCTGCGCCTGGGTCCAGTCGACGGCGCCATGCGCCATCTGCGGCGGCACGAACAGCGGTGCGGCCGAACCGGGTTTCGACGCCGTGGCGGCGGCGTTGCCCGTGCCCGCGGTGCCACGCGGTCCGGTTGCCGGCGCCGGCGCGTGCGCTTCCGGCTGCGGCAGGTTCAGCGTCTCGCTCGCGCCTTCGTGACTGAGCACGACATGATCGGCATAGACCTCGCTGAGTTTGGCAACGCCGGCGACGTCTTCGCCCACCTTGTACGCGCGCTCGCTGCCATGCTCGTCCTCGATCATCGCAATGCCCTGGTTCGGCTCGGGCAACGCGAGTGTGCCGCGCAGGGTCAGCTTGAGCGTCGTTGCCGGCGCATGCATGGCCTGTGCGACCAGGACATTCTGCGGATTGCCGAACAGATGCCACTTGGCCACGGATTGGGCGGGCGGCGCGTTCGCGGCAGCCGCCGGCGGCGCTGCGGCGACGTCATCTTCCTGCGGCACCAGCAGCCAGGCCAGACGCACGAGCAGCCACAGACAGATCGCACCGGCGAAGATGCAGACGGCCAGCGCGGCCAGGCGCGAGGCGCGGGCTTGATCGGCGGTTGAGAACGAACTCAGCATGCGGCAGCGCGAACGGAAACTGCCGCGAACTTTAGCAGGATGCTACTTGGAACGTTTGAACAGGTTGCCCAGGCGGCGGAAAAAGCCCGGCTTCTTGTGTGGTGGCAGCGCGGCTGACACTTGCGTCGGCGTCGTGGCGACAGGTTGATGACCGCGCGGACGACGCTCAGCGGGCTTGGCGGCAACTTCGTTCTGCCGCACCGTTGATCCGGCGGACTCCACACCATCACGCCGGCGTCCGCGACCGCCGCGCCGACTGCGCTTGCGTTCAGGGGCTGCACTGGCGCCGTCGGCGCTCTCCGCTGGCCTGGGTGCCGCTGGCGCCGCCACGTGCGTCCGTGCGGGTCGCGGCGCATCGCGGCGCGACGCACGTTGGCCCGAGTGCGGGCCAGAGCGCCCGCGCTGCTTCGGCGGCGGTGCGGTCTCGATCGAACCATCGTCTTCCTCCACGCTGACCGGCAGCGGCGTCGCGCGCACGCGCGGCGGCGGCGCTACGAGCAACTGCGGATCGACGCGTTCGACCGGAATCTTCTGACCGATGTATTCCTCAATGTCGGGCAGGCCCTGCGCGTACATGTCGCAGGCGAAGCTGATCGCGTCACCTTCAGCGCCCAGGCGTGCGGTGCGGCCGATGCGGTGCACGTAGTCCTCGGCATCCTGCGGCAGGTCGTAGTTGAACACATGGCTGACAGCGGGGATGTGCAAACCTCGTGCGGCAACATCGGTCGCGATGAGGATTTCGATTTCGCCGCGCTGGAACTTGCCGAGCAGGCTCTGGCGTTTCTTCTGCGGCACGTCGCCGGACAGCATGCCGACGGCAAATCCCTGCCGTTCCAGACGCCGTGCGACTTTTTCCGCCGCGACTTTCATATTGACGAAGACCATACTGCGCTGGGCATCCGTGCGCGACAGCAGGCCGATCAGCAGCGGAAGTTTTTCTTCGGTCGCCGGGAAATAGATGACCTGGCGCACGCGATCGGCGGTGACATTTTCGCTTTCGGCCGTGAGCTTGACCGCCTCGTTCATGTGTTCGTAGGCGAGTTCGAGCACGCGATGGCTCAGCGTGGCCGAAAACAGCAGGCATTGGCGTTTCTCACGCGGCGGCAGGCGGCGCAAGATGTAGCGCACGTCCTTGATGAAGCCGAGGTCGAACATGCGGTCGGCTTCGTCGATCACCATCACTTCGACGGCGTTGAACGAAAACACGTGCTGCTTGTAGTAGTCCAGCAGACGGCCCGGCGTGGCGATGACGATATCGACGCCGGCGCGCAACTGGTCGCGCTGCTTGTCGTAATCGACGCCGCCGTAGATCAGCGCGGACTTGAGGCCCGTATCGCGGCCCAGGCTGCGGAAATCCTTTTCTATCTGGATCGCCAGCTCGCGGGTCGGCGCGATGATCAGGGCGCGCGGATCGCTCGCGCTGCGTTCCGTGAACGCCGGCTGCGTCAACAGGCGGTTCATCACCGCGACCAGAAAAGCGCCGGTCTTGCCGGTGCCAGTCTGCGCCTGCCCGGCGACGTCGCGCCCGACCAGCGCCAGCGGCAGGGTCAGCGCCTGGATCGGCGTGCAGCGCGTGAACCCCGCTGCGTGCAGGCCTGAAAGCACATTGGGTTGCAGCTCGAAGCTGTCAAAGAAGGTGTCGGTGAGAGGTTGATGATCTGACATGCAAGATGGCCGCTCCAGGCCATGATTGGAAAGCGCGAGTTGGGTCGATACTTGAATCGCGCATGCCGCGGCCCAACTTGATTAAGTCCGGCGCTTGGGCTGAAATGGGCTGTACAACAGCCCGGTCTGAAGCACACAGTGTAGCCGAAGCGCGGCCGCAGCGCCCGCGGCGGCCGCAAGAACCCCCTGGAGAATACAAGTGAGTACAGCGATTGCCCACGTCGGCGACGACCAATTCGAAGAACAAGTACTGAAATCGAGCGAGCCCGTGCTGGTCGATTTCTGGGCGGAATGGTGCGGTCCGTGCAAGATGATCGCACCGATCCTTGACGACGTGGCGCAGAGCTACGCCGGCAAGCTCAAGGTCGCCAAGATCAATATCGACCACAACCAGAAGACCCCGCGCAACTACAACGTGCGCGGCATCCCGACCCTGATGATCTTCAAGAACGGCAAGGTCGAAGCCACGCAGATCGGTGCGGTCAGCAAGACGCAACTGACACAGCTGATCGACAAGACGATCGGACAAACCGCCATTCCGGCGACACGCGATGCGTGAACAGCGAAGCTGGCCCGAAGGGCGAGCGCGCCGCGCGAGTAAAGCCGGAATCTAGAGTCTTTGCTGGTACCGCGATTTGCGCCGCACTTGCTCCGCGGCACAAAAAAGCGAACAATAGAACTCGACGTGCGGAGCTAGACGCCCGCTCGTCTTTGCTGCTAACGTAGTTGAGCCTGCTGGGGCGATCGCCCCGCCCGCCCTCCCCGATCCTTCCAATCCGTACGTAATTACGGCGCCCGCACGAGGTCCGTCCGTGACTGAACCCGATAACAAAGATTCCGGCGAAAGCCAACCCAATGACGAAGCGCGTGCTGATTCCAAGCGCGCGCGCCAGGATGCGCCTGAAGCTCCTGCCGCCGAAGGCAACAACGCCGGCGGCGAGGGCCAGCAAGGCGGCGGCGACAATCGCCCGCAGGGCAATCGCCCGCCAGGCCGGCGCGACCGCAACCGGCGCGACCGCAACCGCGGTGGCGGTGGCGGTGGCGGCGATCGCAATCAACAACGTTTCCAGCCGCCACAGGACGAAGAATACGACGAGTCCAAGAACGGTGGCGGCGATGGCCCGCAGATCGATCTGAACGAACTCAAGCGCAAACCCGCGCATGCGCTGCTCACGCTGGCCGAGGAACTCGGCATTCAGGAAGGCGTGGCGCGTGCGCGTAAACAGGACATTATCTTCCTGATCCTGAAGGCGCATGCACGTGCCGGCGGCGGTATCTCCGCCGAAGGCGTGCTCGAGATCCTGCAGGACGGCTTCGGTTTCCTGCGCGGTCCGGACGAGTCGTATCTGGCCGGCCCTGACGACATCTATGTGTCGCCGTCGCAGATCCGCCGCTTCAACCTGCGCACCGGCGACTACATTGCCGGCCGCGTGCGTCCTCCAAAAGAAGGCGAGCGCTACTTCGCGCTGCTCAAAGTCGACACGATCAACATGGAGCCGCCGGAGGCATCGAAGAACAAGGTGTTGTTCGAGAACCTCACGCCACTGTTTCCACGCAAGATGTTCCATCTGGAACGCGGCAACGGTTCGACCGAGGACATCACCGGGCGCATTCTGGATCTGATCGCACCGGTCGGCCGCGGCCAGCGCGGCATGATCGTGTCGCAGCCGAAAGCCGGCAAGACGATGATGCTGCAGAACGTCGC
>Ga0068860_100002733_pt1 | contig 18350 bp, 21 predicted proteins | sample KBSSwiS32_FD_66597 | JGI IMG/M metagenome (GOLD analysis project Ga0068860, IMG submission 66597) | Switchgrass rhizosphere microbial communities from Kellogg Biological Station, Michigan, USA - KBS Switchgrass S3-2 | ecosystem: Host-associated > Plants > Roots > Rhizosphere > Soil ... | reverse complement strand
AGCTCGACATCCTCGTCAACAACGCCGCCTTCCAGGAGCACGCCGAGTCGATCGACGAGATCACCGAGGAGCGATTCGACCTGACGCTCAGGACCAACGTCCACGGCTACTTCCACATGGCCAAGGCCGCGCTCAAGCATCTCGGACGAGGCGGCGCGATCATCAACACCGGCTCCGTCACGGGCCTCGAAGGAAGCCCGCATCTGCTCGACTACTCGACCACGAAGGGCGCGATCCATGCGTTCACGCGCTCGCTGGCGTTGAACCTGCTGCCGCGCGGCATTCGCGTCAATGCGGTCGCGCCGGGACCGGTGTGGACGCCACTGAACCCGTCGGACCGCAGCGGCGAGGACGTGCAGAAGTTCGGCTCGACCGCCGAGATGAAACGTCCGGCGCAACCGGAAGAGATCTCGCCGGCCTACGTGTTTCTCGCGGCACCGTCGTGCTCGAGCTACATGACCGGCGTGGTCATTCCGATCTTCGGCGGACCGGCGCCGGGCGGTTAGGATCGTGGCAGCGCCCGCGGAAAAACTGCTGATGTTCGCCGGCATCACGCTGGTTGCGGCAGCCGCGGCATCGGCTGCGGAGCCGACCAACGCGGACATTGCCTTCGTCCACGCCGCCGCGCAGAGCGGCATGGCGGAGATCGCACTGAGCCGGCTCGCGATCGACGCGGCGCGCTCGGCGGCGATCCGCAGCTTTGCTCAGCAGATGGTCCAGGAGCACGCGCGCAGCAACGACGCGCTGACCGGCATCGCGACGCGCGAGAAGATTCCGCTGCCGACCGACCTCGACAATGGCCATGCAGCGCTGGTTCGCGATCTGGCCAACCTGAAGGGCACGCAGTTCGACCGGCGCTACGTTCAGGCGATGCAGGACGACCATCGCCACCTTGCCGATTTGCTCAGATCCTCGGAAACCGCGGTCAGCGATCCGCAACTGAAGGAATTCATCGCCGCCACGCTTCCGGCCGTCGAAGCCCACGCCGGCATGGCCGACCGGCTGCGCGTCGAATGACCGTCCGTCCCACGCGGGCACCGGCGTCCGGCTGATGCGGAGCATTCGAGTGCCGCTGCGCGAGTACCGACGCAAACGCAACTTCCGCACGACGCGCGAGCCCGCGCGCGGCGGCAGGCGCGGCGCACGAATCTTCGTCGTGCAGTTGCACCACGCCTCGCACCGGCATTTCGACTTTCGCCTCGAGCTCGACGGCGTGCTGAAGAGCTGGGCGATTCCGAAAGGCCCGAGTTTCGATCCGAAGGTCAAGCGCCTGGCGGTCGAAGTCGAAGACCATCCGCTCGCCTATGCGAAGTTCGAGGGTGACATCCCCGAGGGCAACTACGGCGCCGGTCACGTCGACATTTTCGACCGCGGCACCTGGGAGCCGCTCGGCGACGCGCGCGCCGGGCTGAAAGACGGCGAGCTGAAGTTCGAGTTGCACGGCGAGATCCTGCGCGGCTCGTGGGTGCTGGTGCGCACGCGCATGCAGGGCAGCCGGCAGCAGTGGCTGCTGATCAAACATGCCGACGAGTACGCCGCTGAGCGCGATGTGGATGCGTTCATCGATCCGGAAAGCGACCGGCCGTTGAGTGCGCCGGGTGGCGCCGGGCGCAAACGTCGCGCGCAGGCACGCGCCGCGCCGGCGGCGATGCTTTCCGCGGGCCCGAAACGTCTCGGCATCGGCCGCGCCGAGACGCTGAAGAACGTCGCGTTCAAGCCACAGCTTTGCACCGTGCGGTCGACGCCTCCCGAGGGCGATCGCTGGCTGCATGAGGTGAAATGGGACGGATACCGTATTGTCGCTTCGGTTGTCGGCGGCCGCGCGCGGCTGTGGTCGCGCAACGGCATCGAATGGACCGGAAAGGTGCCGGAGCTCGCCGCCGCGATCGCCGCCCTCGACGTGACCAGCGCGCAACTCGACGGCGAGATGGTCGTGCTGCGCGACGGCCGCGACGACTTCAATGCACTTCAGGGTCGATTGTCGGCGGAGAATCGTGAGCCGGCGGTGTACATGTTGTTCGATCTGCCGCACTGGAACGGACGCTCCTTGCGCAAGGTCGAGCTGATCGAGCGCAAGGCGCTGCTGCACGAGCTGCTCAAGACCGCGCCGAGTCCAGCGTTACGCTTTTCCGAGCACGTGATCGGCAACGGCAGCGAGGTATTCGCGAAAGCCGTCGCTGCCGGACTCGAAGGGATCATCAGCAAGCGCGTCGACAGCGGCTACAGCGGCAGCCGCAACGGCGACTGGGTCAAGATCAAGGGCCGCCCATCGGACGAATTCGTCGTCGTCGGCTTCACCGAACCGAAAGGCAGCCGCACCGGCATCGGCGCGCTGCTGCTGGCGCGGCCGCACGGCGACGGTCTGCGCTATGCGGGCCGCGTCGGCACCGGCTTCGATCAGGGCCTGCTCGAGAAGCTGCGCGAACGGCTCGGGAAAAGCGTCGTCGCCAAGCCGCCGGCCGACATCGCGCTGCTCGCGCGCAAGGATCGCGAACTGGCAATCTGGGTCAAACCGAAACTGATCGTCGAAGTCTCGCATCAGGGCATCGGCGGCCAGGGTCTGCTGCGCCAGGTTTCCCTGAAGGGACTGCGGCCCGACAAGACGCTCGCAGACCTGGTTGCGGGTGCACGTCGTCCCGCGCGAAAACAGGCCCGCGGCAAGGCTTGAACCGCGCGCGTCGCCGTGCAGTCTTGCACGCGCGTGAGGCGCCGCTCGTTGCAAAATAGCATGCGGCAATCGTTCTTCCGCCGCGCAGGCCCGCCATACGCGTGGCGCAGACGACGTTTTGACGAACTTCGGCTGCGCACGGACTTTGCAGCATGTCAGGGCATTCGCGCGGTTCGGCGCCTGAGCGCCCGCGGACGGAATGCGCCAGCGGCAGAGGATTGACCCTCTCCGACACGAACCCAAGGAGCTGCCGATGATGCGTCCATCGTTGCATGCACTGTCGCTCACTGCCGCCATGACCGCCGCGTCTGCGCAGGCGCCTTCGCCGGCTCCGGATCCGGCAAGCCCGCCGTCGAACAACCTGGCGCCGACCCCGGTCCGGCCGACCGATCCGGCACCGACGCCAACGCCGGTCAATCCGACTCATCCGACAGCGAACCCTGACCTGACCGCACCAATCCAGGATCCCACGGCGATGCAAAGCTCCGCCCCGGGGGACTGGAACTTGCTCAAGGGCCACGACAAGGGCTACGTCGCGAAGACCGAAGTGCTGCCGAACAGCTGGCTGGCGCAGAACTTCGCCGCCTGCGATGCGGACAAGGACGGCAAGGTCAGCCAGTCGGAATACGAAAAATGCCAGAAGCGGCATTGATCACCCGCGGATGACGCCGCGATGACCCGCACCGCCGACCGCGTGTTCACCGAGCAGCGCGACATCGACCGGATCGAGGGTCTGATCGTCGCGCTGCCGAGCCAGGCGCGCGTCCGCATCACGCTGAACAATGGCGACGTCATCAGCGGAACCGTCGTCGAGCGGCCCGCGGCGCAGGTTTTCGAGGATGCTGCCGGCAACCAGGGCATCAATTCGGTGCTCCGCCTGGACGATCCGTCGGCGCCGGTCTGGCAAGTCGACCTGTGGCTCAGCGACATCCGGCGTGTCGAGCAACTGGCGAGCGGCGCCGGTCACTAAGCGACAGGAGAACCCGACATGGCCGCGGAAAAAATCAAATGCGCGCATGAACCGTGCGTCTGCGACGTCGATCCCGGACAGGCGTATTGCAGCGCGTACTGCGAGCAAGCCGCAACGCGCCAGCCGCCGGACGACGAGGCGGACTGCCGTTGCGGCCATGCTCACTGCAGCGGCTGAGCGCGGCGAATCGTTCGACGCGGTCGGCGCGCGCAACCCGTTCTCTCACTGCGCCGCTAGCGCGCAGGCGGCAGCAGGGGCAATCCCTCTTTCGCCAGCGCCGCCGGCAATGCGGCGCGCTGGCGTGCCAGTTCGGTGCGCTGATCGGCGAAGTGCGCGGCGACGCGCGGATCGGCGGCGATGCCGAGCATGCGCGCCGCGCCTTCGCGCAGCGGCAAGTCGGTCACGACGGCGTCGGCCGGCGCGATGAACGCCGCGATCATCGCTTCGCGGTCGTGACCCAACTCGGCGGCGAGCGACCGCCATTCCGTGCGCCGCTCCCAGTCTGCGCCTTCGACGCGCGCGGCGATCGCGCGCAGCTGTTCGCGCCGCGCCGCGTCGGCCGGGGCGGCGCTGAAGACGCAGCGCCGCAGCCGGGCGAGCTGCCGCAGCTTCACGTTGGCCGAACCGGTCGTCCCGACCCAGGCATCGAAGCCGGCCGCGCTCAAGTCGTGCGGCAAGGCTCCGGCGCCGCCGAGTGCGGCACGCAGGTCGGCCGTGCGGCCCGTTTCATCGGCGGCGAGGCAACCGAATGTAACCGCGCGGCGCCAGAAATCGTGATGCTCCTCGGAGCGGCGTGGAATGATTCTCAGCGCCCGCTCGACCGCTTTGGCGCGGTTGCCGCGGGAATAGGCCGCGGCTATCCCCACGCTTTCGGCAAGCAGATTTTCCGGGACCTGATTCAGCGATTCGACAATCCACGCATCGGCAGCCGCGGCCTCGCCGATCTCGTCGAGCGACTCGGCGACATTGGCGGGCGATTCCGGATCGGCCGGATCCATCAGATAGGCTTTCGCGCTCCAGACGATGGCCCCGACCAGATTGCCGCGGGCCCGCTCGTTCTCGCTGAGCTCCCAGTGGTTCGATGAATTCTTCGGATCGCGCTCGAGTGCGAGCAGTGCGGCCGCCTTGGCTTCATCGAGCCGGTTGGCCCAGCGCAGCTTGGACGCGCGATAGCGGATCACATTGGCGTCGAGCGGATTGAGCGCCAGCGCCAGATCCATCTCGGGAAGCGCGGCCTCCGGGTTGTCCTGCTGCGAGTAGATATCGGCGAGGATGTTGTGCAGGCGTGCAACCCCGGGCGCCGTGGCCACGGCGCGCTTGACGAGTTGCAGCGCCACTTCGTCCTCGCCGCGCGACTGGGCAATCTCGCCGCGGAACATCAGCAGCCACGCGTTGCCGGGATCGATCGCCTCGACGCGATCGAGCATCGGCGTCGTCCGCGCCTGGAATTCCGTCAGGGTGATCTGCCCCGTGCGGAACATGTTCAGCCAGGTGTTGGCGAGGCCGAGCATCGCGTCGACATAGCCGGGATCGAGGCTCAGCGCCTGTTTCATCAACGCTTCGGCCTGGATGTTGGCGGGAAAGTTGTTGACGGCGAGTTGTTCCAGCGCACGCGTGTAGGCGTCGTACGCAGCGAGATTCTTCGTGCCGCCCTTCGCGAGGATTTCCCTGGTCTTCGGCAACAACTCGCCGACCAGTGCCTCGGTCACGGCGCCGGCGATCTCGTCCTGGATCGCGAACAGGTCGGCGGCCTTGCGGTCGTAGTTGCGCGACCACAGGTGCGCGCCGTCGCCCGCGCGGATCAGCTGCGCGGTGATGCGCAGGGTATCGCCGGCCTGCTGCACGCTTCCCTCGACCAGGCTGGCCACGCCGAGCTGCGCGGCGATCTTGCGCACGTCGATATTCGAGCCCTTGAAGCTGAAGGACGACGTACGCGCGGCAACTTTGAGCTGCGGCACCTGGGCCAGACGGTTGAGCAGTGTCTCGGTCATGCCATCCGAGAAATATTCGTTGGCCTTGTCGGCCGACATGTTGACGAACGGCAGCACGGCCGTCGATGCAGCGCCGAGCGCCGTCGCCGGGGGCTCCGTTGCGGCAGCTGTGTCACCGGCGTGCGTGCCGGCACCAACCCGCCACAGGACGCCGCCGCCGATCGCCAGCAGCAGCGCAAGCACGGACAGTTCGACGCCGGACATGCGCTGCGCACCGCGCTCGCCGTGATACCAGGCGAGCACGAGCGCGATCAGAAAACCGATCGCCAGTGCAACGATCAGGATTCGCTCGACCTGATCCGGCCAGGCGAAGCGCTGGCCGATGATATCGACGGCCTGCAGCAACGCGAACGCGCCGGCCAGATAGGCCAGCGCCCACTGCACGATCTTGCGTTGCTTCAGCCGAGCGAACAATCCGTCCAAGCGCTATGCCCCCGCTACAGCCGGCTGCGGCAACCGGAGCGGAAGTCTACCGCAGGCGCCCGCGCGCAGAAGCGGCAATCGCAACGTCACCCGCTACAATGGCCGTATGCCGTGGGTTGTTCGATACGCCGCGTCATCGGCGCAGGCCGGAGATGACACGATAATTGCCACCCGATGAAACGAATTCCGCGCCGACTTGAAGTTCGCATGGAGAATGCCCGTTCGGCCGACGGCCGAGGCCGCATGCTTCCGGCCGCGTCCGTTTCGCGCTGGCAGGATCTGTTCCGCAACGGGCAGCTGCGCGATTGCGAGAATCTGGCCCGACAGCTGGTCGACGAGTTCGCCCACGCCGGCAAGGCGTGGCAATTGCTCGGCGCTTCGCTGCTCGCCGGCGGCCGGCCGGGCGAAGCGTTGCCGGCGCTGCGCGAGGCAAGCCGGCTGACGCCGGAAGACTGGTCGATCTGGGACAACCTCGCCGTCGCCGCGCAGCGCAGCGGCGACTTCGACGGCGCCGCGGCGGCATTCCGCACCGGACTGGCGCACGCGCCCGGCGAAGCGCGGCTGTGGTCGAATGCATCGGCCAATGCGCTCGAATCCGGCAACCCGGCGAGCGCGCTCGACTTCGCTCGCGAAGCGATCCGCCTGGCGCCGGGCCTGGCCGCAGCGCATCTCAACGCCGGCAATGCGTCGAGCGCATCGGGCCTGAGCGCAGAGGCCGAGGCGGCGTTCCGCCAGGCCCTGGCCTTGCAGCCCGGTTACGCGCAGGCCTGGCTCAGTCTGGGCCGCGAACTGAGTCAGCGCGGCCGGATTGGCGAGGCGCTCGAGGCGTCGCGGCACGCGCTGGCGTGCGCGCCGGACTATGCCGACGCGCACGTCAATCTCGCGCACGACCTCAACGCGCTCGGCGATGTCGTGGCGGCCGCCGATCACTATCGTCGCGCGCTGGCATTGAAGCCGGGCCTGATCGCGGCCGGCAGCGGCGCGCTGTTCTGCATGCTGCACGACGATCGCCAGTCGCCCGAGCAGGTTGCCGCCGCGCATCGGCTGTTCGGCGCGCAGCTCGAAGCGCCGCGCAGGGCATTCTGGAAAGCGCATGCGAACCGGCGCGATCCGGATCGGCGCCTGCGCCTCGGTTTCGTCTCGGCCGATCTGCGCAACCATCCGGTCGCACGCTTTCTCGAACCGGTCTGGCGCGAACTCGACCGCTCACAGTTCGAGCTGTTCGCCTATGACGTGCAGCCGGCCCATGACGCGACCGCCGAACGCCTGCGCGGACACGCCGACCGCTGGACGATCGCGGCATCCATGCCGGATGCACAACTCGATGCGGCGATCCGCAGCGACGCCATCGATATCCTGTTCGACCTGTCCGGCCACACGGCGCGCAACCGCCTCGGCGTGTTCGCGCGCCGGCCGGCGCCGCTGCAGGTCTCGTGGATCGGCTATCCCGGCACGACTGGCCTGACGACGATCGACTACCGTTTCGTCGACGCGATCGTCGCGCCGCCGGGCCGCTTCGACCACTTGTTCAGCGAACGTCTCGCCTATCTGCCGTTCATGTCGGTATTCGACCGGCCGGCCGATCTGCCCGATGTGGCGCCGCCGCCGGCACTCGCACGCGGCTATTTCACGTTCGGCAGTTTCAACCGGATCAACAAGCTCGGCGAACGCACCGTCGCGCTATGGTCGAACGTGCTGCGGCGCGTACCGGACTCGCACCTGCTGATCGGCGCGCTGCCCGACGTGGCGATGGAGACGGAGTTCCGCCGGCGCTTCGCCGCGAACGGCATCGACGAATCGCGTCTCGAGTTCCGCCCGCGCCTCGCGCTGCGCGATTATCTCAAGCTGCACGGCGAGGTCGATCTGCTGCTCGACACGCTGCCGTTCTCGAGCGGAACGACGGCGAATTTCGCGCTGTGGATGGGCGTGCCGACGCTGACGTTCGCCGGCGGCTCGATGGCGCAGCGCCTCGGCGCGACGCGCATGGTGGCCGCCGGCCTCGACATGTTCGTCGCCGAGTCGGAAGACCAGTACGTCGATATTGCCGCCGGCCAGGCGCAACACGTCGACGAGCTGGTGCGCCTGCGCGCCGCGTTGCGCGCGCGCATGGAGCAGATCGCTGCCGGGCAACCGGCGCAGGTCGCGGAGGCGCTGCAGGCCCGCCTGCGCGAGATGTGGCGGCGCTGGTGCGCCGGATTGCCGGCGGAGCGTTTGCCGTGATCACCGTGATGTACAGCAACTTCGCGCCGAGCGCTGCGCATGTCGAACGCCTCGCTGCGCTCGCCGGCGGCGCACCGGTTTTTGTCGCGGCCGACGAGGCCGGCGCCATTGCCCACGCGGCGCAGACGAAGATCGTGCTCGGCCACCGCTATCTGCGCCAGCTGCTGGCCCAGGCCCCGGCGTTACGCTGGGTACAGAGCACTGCCGCCGGCTACGACCAGCTGCCGTGGCGCGAGCTGGCCGAACGCGGCATTGCGCTGACGCGCAACACGATGAACTCGCCGGCCATCGCCCAGCATGCGATCGCGCTGGCCTGGGCGCTGCTGCGACGCCTGCCGGATGCGGTGCGGGCGCAGCTGCACGGCCGCTGGGCCGCGCCGTTCGCGGTGTTGCCGCTGCCGCGCACGGCGCTCGTGCTCGGTCTCGGCGCGATCGGCCGGGAGACTGCGCGGCTGCTGCGCGGTCTCGGTCTGCACGTCCGCGGCAGCGCCAATTCGGGCAGCAGCGAACAACGCCTCGCCTGCGACGAATTCGTCGCCGCTGATCGCTGGCGCGACGCGTTGGGCAATACCGATATTCTCGTTCTCGCGCTGCCGATCGATGCGGCGACGCGCGGCTGCATCGGCGTGAATGAGCTGGCCGCGCTGCCGGAGCACGCGATCGTCGTCAACGTCGCGCGCGACGGGCTGATCGACCGCGGCGCGCTGATCGACGCGCTGCGTTCGCAGCGCCTCGGCGGCGCCGGACTCGACGTGCTCGATCCGGTTCCGGCGCCCGACGATCCGCTGTGGTCGACGCCGAATCTGCTGATCACGCCGAAGATGTCCGCCTATCATCCCGGCATGCAGGAGAAATTCGAAGCGTTCGCCGAAGCGCAGGTGCGGCGCTTCCTGGCCGGCGAACCGCTCGAAGCGGCCGTCGATCTCGTCCGCGCGAGCCGACACGCATGAGCTACGGCAGCGACTTCGTGTTCACCTTGTTCACCAACGATGCAACGCTCGCCGCGCGGGCCGATCGCGCCGGCGTCGAGCGCATCGGCATCGACATGGAGCAGATCGGCAAGAGTGCACGGCAAGGCCACCTGGCGACCTGGATTTCCGATCATGCCGAGAACGACCTGGCCGTCGTCCGGCCGGCCGTTGACCGCGCCGCATTGTTCGCCCGCTGCAATCCGGTGCATGCCGGTTCACGCGCGGAAATCGATCGGCTGATGGCGGCCGGCGTGCAGGCGATCATGCTGCCGTACTTCAAGACCGCCGCCGAAGCCGCAACGTTCATCCGGCTGGTCGACGAGCGCGCGCATCCGGTGCTGCTGGTCGAGACCGCCGAAGCCGCCGCGGTCATCGCCGATCTGTGCCGCATTCCGGGCGTAAAGGAAATCCACATCGGCCTGAACGACATGCGCCTGTCGCTCGGCTGGCCGAGTCATTTCCATGTGCTCGTTTCCGATTTCCTCGTCGGCCTCTGCGACACGGTGCGCAGCGCGGGGCTGCGCCTCGGCGTCGGCGGAATTGGCCGCGCCGGCGACAACGACCTGCCGGTGCCTTCGGACCTGGTTTCGGCACAGCTGCCGCGCCTCGGCGCCACGGCATCGCTGGTCTCCCGATCGTTTTTCCGCGCTCCTGCTCCAGACGACCTGGGTGCCGAATTTCTCAAATTGCGCGATTGGCTCGACACCTGCGCCATACAAGCGCCAGCGTGGCGCGCCGCGCAACGGCGCGAACTCGAGCTGTGCATCCAACGTCTATTCGGCTGATCACGCACGAATCGCCCGGCTCATGCCGCCGGACTGCATCTCGGCAATGCACGGCGATCCCGACGTACCGGGACGCGCGCGGCATGGCCGAAAAAGGGCGGCGCGAGCCCTGCGGAAACTGCGCGCCGCCATGCTGCATGTGATTCGGCGCTTACGCGGCGTGCTTCTTCGCGCTGGCTTCCGAGCCGGTGGAAACGTCGTCGGCGCCGTTGCGCTTGAAGATCTCCTTGGCGACATCGCGCTGCTTGCCGTCCTCGGTATGCACCGAAATCAGGATGTTGCCTTCGCGGATTTTTCCTTCGTAGCGCTTGGCTTCGAATTCGGGGATACCGATGCCGACCAGTGCCCCAATCAGGCCGCCGGCCGCGCCGCCGACCGCCGCGCCGCCGAGCGCGGCCATGATCGGACCGGCCGCGATGAACGGACCCACGCCGGGAATCGCCAGCGCCCCAATGCCGGCGAGCCAGCCGACGGCGGCGCCGACGCCGAGTCCGGCCGCGCCGCCGGTCGCCGCGCCCTCCGGCGCCTTCGTGTTGTGTTCATGGGCGAAGTCCTTGGTCGTGCGTTTGTCCGGAAGGAGCGCGGAGATGTCGTTGTTCATGAAGCCGGCGAAGCGCAGCTCATCGATGATGGCTTCGGCCTGGGTCACGGTGCGTGCCGTGCAATAGACGGATGCTTTCATGGTTCAACTCCTTCGATCACTGGGTTTTGACGTCGAGCTGGTTATCGACGTTCGATACACCATTCACATTGGCCACGATCTGACCGATCTTGATGCGCTCGGCATCGCTTTGCACCGGGCCGCGCAGGGTCACGGCGCCATTCATCGCGACCAGCTTCACGTTATGGGCCATGAGCGACAGGTCCTTGTCGTCGATGATCGCCTTTCGTGCGGCGGCTGCGAGCTTGAGATCAGCCGCGTTGTTCGACTGATTGAAAGCCGTCAGCGTGTCGTGGCTCTTGTCGCGCTCATTGATCTTGCTGTTGTCGACCGTCGGCGACGCGGCGGCCGGTTGCGGCGCATTCTGCTGTGCGTACGCGGCTGCGCTCAGTACGGCCGCGCCGCTCCACAGCGCTACGATCAGTCTGCAGTGTCTGACATGCATACATCGTTCTCCTTGTTGCTGCATACGAATACCCATGCGTTTCAAACCGCATCGGAGTTCCTGATCCCGGCAACCATCGTGCCAGCGGGCGAGTATTCGCGACGCGGCAATCGCTTCGTTCGCGCTACGGACTGCAATGCAACTCGCGCAGTTGTTCAGTTTCGCGCGTGCAAATTGCAGAGCCTCGGAATTAAGCGGACGTTATCCGGAGCGAGCGCCCAATGGGCGGCGACGCTGACGCCGCGGTGTCCGTCATCCGCGTGCACGGCGCCGAAAACGAGGAGATCGATATGGCTGATAATGCGGAAAAGTGTGCGCACGCGCCCTGCACGTGCGCACCTCGACCCGGCTCAACGTTCTGCAGCGACTATTGCGAGCACGCGGCAACGAGTGGTCCGCCGCGCGTCGAGAGTGTCTGCGAGTGCGGCCACCCCGGCTGCACCGGCGGCCATTGAGCGAACCGGCACCGCGAAAGCCGATGCGGGACCGCTGAATTACGGCTTCGCCGCGAACTTCCGGTCGACCTGGGCGCTGCGCCAGTAACGGCCCGTGTGATAACTGCGGAACTTGCACACGTTGAAATTGCGCTGCTCGAGCACGCGCCGGTCGGCGAAGGTCAGGCGCAGGTCGCGCACGCAGCCGCCGTCGTTCTTGTCGAAGGCGACGGTAACCGAGTCGCCGCCGCCGTGCACCGGCTGGGCAGCCAGCGGAATTGCCTGGAACGCGGTGCTGCCCGCGGGCGCGGCGGCAAGTTCCACGAGGCTGCTCGGCGCCGTGTTGTAGATATCCAGATAGTACGATTGGGCATCGGCGATCGCCGGCACCGCGGCGATCAGGACCATCAGCAGGCTACGCATGTCGAAACCTCTCCAAGTCGGCGGTAATGCCGGCAATGGCGCCGGCGGCGCGCCGATTGAGGCATCGTTGGCGCTGCGACGAAACGGTTTCGGGACGAATCGTAGCGGGCCGCGGACGAATCGTAGCCGGCACGCGGCGCACTTCTCCGGCGTGCACCCGATGCGTAGGATGAGCCGCACATGCGATGCTCGCCTGCCCTGGCGATCATGCACCGACTCGCTGCAGGTACGCCGATGCGCTTCCTTCGCTACATGATTCCGTGGACGATCCTGGCCGTCGTGTTCGCGCTGCAGTGGCGCGCGACCGACGCGATCCGCGGCTTCACCTGGGAGCCTGGCGACTACATCCGCTGGTCGATGATCGAGTGGTATACGCTGGCCTGCCTCGCGCCTGCAGTATTGCGCTTCACGGCCCGTTACCCGATCGAACCGCCGCGCCGCCTGCGCCATGTGCCGCTGCATGTCGTCGCCAGCCTGGCGTTTACCGCCACGGCGGTGGTTTTCGGCGCGTTCGTGTCCAGCTTCACGGAAGACAGCTCGTTCGCACAGCAGCTGTCGCAGTTCGTGAGCAAGCACGTCGCGACGGCGATGATCACCTACTGGGTGCTGGTCACGATCCGCACCGCCGTGTACTTGTTCCACGAGAAGAACCGGCGTGCGCTGCAGACGATCCAGCTGCAGTCGCAGCTCGCCCAGTCGCGACTGCAGGTGCTGAAGATGCAATTGCACCCGCACTTCCTGTTCAACACGCTGCATGCGATTGCCACGCTGATCCGCGAGGAAGCCGCGCTGGCCGAAGACATGCTGCTACGCCTGAGCGAGCTGTTGCGCGCCTATCTCGACAACGATCGCCAGGAGATCGCGCTCGCGCGCGAACTCGAACTGCTCGATCTGTATCTGGGCATCCAGCGCATCCGCTTCCGCGACCGGCTCACCACGCGCATCGATGCCGGGCGCTCGACGCTCGATGCCGCGGTGCCCGGCCTGATCCTGCAGCCGCTGGTCGAGAATGCGATCAATCACGGCATCGGCAAGCACGCCGGCAGCGACTGCATCGAGATTGCCACGTTCCGCGACGCCGACAATCTCTATCTCGAGGTGCGCAATCGCAACAGCACGCTCGAGGTCACCCCCGAGACGGCATTCTCGTCCGGCATCGGCCTGTCGAACTCGCGCCTGCGCCTGAAGGAACTGTACGGCGCCGCCGCCGCGATCTATATCGACGCGCTCGTGCCGCAAGGGGTGGTCTGCCGTGTGCGCCTGCCGTTTCGCACCAACGCAGGCGGCGCTTCCGAGCCGATCCAGGCACAGGCCGCATGAGCATCCGCACACTGGTCATCGACGATGAGCCGATCGCGCGGCACAGCATCGTGCGGCTGCTGCGCGACGACCCGGACATTCGTCTGCTCGGCGAGTACGGCGACGGCGCGAGCGCGCTCGATGCGATCCGTGGCCTCGCACCGGATCTGATCTTCCTCGACATCCAGATGCCGGAGATGAGCGGGATCGATGTCGTTGCCGGCATCGGCGACGCGCGCATGCCGGCGACGGTGTTCGTGACGGCCTACGAGCGCTACGCCGTGCGTGCGTTCGAGGCGAACGCCGTCGACTACCTGGTCAAGCCGTTCAGCCGCGAACGCTTCGACCTGACCCTGCGGCGGGCCAAGCACCGGCTGTCGACCGAAGCCGCGTCGGCCGTCGCGACGCCGGCGCAGGTGCTGCACGCGCTCGCCGAACTGCGCCGCGAGCAGGACTACGTCCAGCGCATCCCGGTGCCGGTCGATGAGCACATCACGCTGCTCGACGTCGACCAGATCGACTGGATCGAGGCGAGCCGCAACCACGTGCGGCTGCATGCCGGCAAGGCCGTCTACGAGCTGCGCGAAACCATGACCACGCTGGAGATGCGCCTGAACCCGCGCCGCTTCGCGCGCGTGCACCGCTCGGCGATCGTCAACATCGCGCGCATCAAGGCGATCCATCCGTGGTTCAACGGCTATCACATGATCGTCCTGACCACCGGCAAGGAACTGCGCATGAGCCGCTACCAGCACGAAAGCTTTCTCAAGCTGTCGCGCTTCGGCGCGAGCCCAACCTGACGTCGAACGGACGGCGCGGACCGTGCGCCGTTCGGCGCGTTCTTATTCTCGAAGCGGACACCATCGAACAGGCGGTCGAGATCGCCGCGCTGCATCCCGGCGCGCACCTGCATCGCTATTTCGGCGGCGGCATCGAGGTGCGGCCTTGCGAAACCTGCGAGGCGACCTCCCGCCAGCATCTGCGGGACTGCGGCAGTCATGACGTCCGCGCCTCGCCGGAGAAGCTCCTTCGCGCCGCGGGCAAATCGCCGTGCGTTTTGGCAAATCGCATTGCAAGCTGCGCGATGCGCCCGCGCGCAGCCGCCGCACGGACGGCTCGACGCGTTCAGGACCGTGGCACGTCGCTTGCGGGTACGACGACTGGCAGTCGACACTTGCGAGGAGCGGCCATGTTAAGAAAAGCGAACGACGAACAGCTTCACGAACTGCTGTACCAGGCACTCGAGACCGAGCTGGGCGGGGTCAAGATCTACGAAACGGCGATCAGCTGCGCCATCAACAGCGATCTGAAGTCTGAGTGGAAGGAATATCTCGCGCAGACGCGCCACCATGTCGAGGTGTTGCGCAAGCTCTTTTCTACGTTCGGGCTCGACGAATCGAAGATGACGCCGGGCCGGCAGGTCGTCGCCCATATCGGCCGCGCCCTGGTCGAGGCGATGGCGATGGCCAAGGCCAAAGGCGGCGCGGAAGCCGCGCAGATCGTCGCCGGCGAATGCGTCACGCTGGCCGAAACGAAGGACCACATGAACTGGGAACTGCTCGGCCTCGTTGCGACGAAAGGCAGACCCGAGCACGCGGCTGCGCTCAGCAGCGCGCACGAAGAGGTCGAGGAAGACGAGGATCATCACTTCTATCACACCCGCGGCTGGACCCGCGAGCTGTGGATCCAGGCGCTCGAGCTGCCGGCCGTGTTGCCGCCACCGGAAGAAGTCAAGGATGTCGACACGGCGATCGGCGCCTCGCGCGCCGAGAAAGCGCGCGACGACATGCTCAAGCGCAAGCGGCCCGCCGCCCGGCATTGAGCGGCCTCGACCGGCAGGTCCGATCGGCGGGATAGCGGCTTCAGCCGTATCTTCCCGCCGTTCGGGCTGCGGCCGTGCTCGCCGCATGCGCGATCTTCGGCGGGCAGCATTCACTGCACGGGTCGGCGTTCGTGCCGATGTTCCGCGGGGAGAATGGATTTTGGCGTGACTCGGTCTCGCCGCGTCGGTGCGGGCGCCATTTCGCGCACTCTTCAGTTCACGCTGCGCGGTTCGTCGTTCGCGGACGTCGTTCGTCCGCACCGCTGCGTGGCTCGTCGCTCGGCGCTTCTGCCGCAAACGGATTCCTGCGACAAACGTCCATGTCCTCACCAACGGACGAGGGATGACCATGGACCCGACGCACTTCGCAGCCGGCCGCCGTCGGCGCGGCACGACGCAGCCGCCGCGCCGGGTGTTCCGCGCCTTTCAGCCCGTCCGTGGCGATTCGTTGCTATCGTAGCGCCATGACCGCCGCACCTGCCGCACAACCGCGGAACCTGGCGCGAATATTCGCCTGGCGCCGCGTGCGCATCGTGCTGATCACGAGCCTGATCATCGGCCTGCTGCTGTCGCCGGGCTGGAAGGCGTCGCATGCCGTGCTGTTCGGCCGGTTGCTGTTCGTCGGGTTCGTCCAGGTACTCGTGTTCGGCCTGTTCGAGCGCGGGCCCGAACGGCTGCCGCGCTGGCTCGCGCGCTGGGTGCTGCAGGTCGTCGGCGTCGCGATCACGGTGCCATTCGCCGTCGCGCTGGCCTACACGCTGACCACGGTCGGCGACGCGGTCGCCTGGCCGCACGACAAGCAACGCCTCGAAGGCTTCTTCACGTTCACCGGCATCGGCGTGCTGCTGACACCGTGGATCGCGATGGCGGCGCTGTACCGGCAGATCAGCGACAAGGCGCAACGGCAGGCGCTGGCCTTCGATCTCGAACGCAGCGAGTACGAGCGCAACGCGCTCGACTCGCGGCTGCGCCTGCTGCAGGCGCAGGTCGAACCGCATTTCCTGTTCAACACGCTGGCCAACGTGCGCGAGCTGGTCGATGCCGGCTCGCCGCAGGCCTCGAGCGTGCTCGGCAGCCTGATCGCCTACCTGCGCGCCGCGGTGCCGCGCCTGCACGAACGGGCGACGACGCTCGGCCAGGAACTCGAGCTCGCGCGCGCGTACCTCGAGGTCATGCACATGCGCATGCCGGACCGCCTGCAGTTCACGCTGCAGGCCGACGATGCCGCGCGGGACCTGTTCTGCCCGCCGATGACGCTGCTGACGCTGGTCGAGAACGCCGTGCGTCACGGCATCGATCCGAGCGAGGAAGGCGGCCGCATCGACGTCCGCGTGCGTTTACAGGACGAGCGCTGCCGTATCGAGGTCATCGACACCGGCATGGGCCTCGGCCAGTCGAGCGGCGGCCTCGGTACCGGTTTGACCAACCTGCGCGAGCGCCTGCAGCTCGCGTTCGGCGGCGATGCGAAGCTGGCGCTGACCGCGCTCGAACCACACGGCACCAGCGCCGAAATCGATTTTCCGGCGCGGCGGACCGCGCCATGAGCGGGCGCCGGCCGACCGCGCTGATCGCCGACGACGAGCCGCTGCTGCGCAAGGCGCTGGCGCGCCTGCTGCAGGTTGCCTGGCCGGAACTCGACATCGTCGCCAACGCGCGCAACGGCCGCGAAGCGGTCGAGCGCTTCGAGGCGCAGCGGCCCGACATCTGCTTTCTCGACGTGCACATGCCCGGGCTGTCGGGCGTCGAGGCAGCGCGGTTCATCGGCCGACGCGCACATCTGGTGTTCGTAACCGCCTACGACCAGTACGCCGTGCAGGCGTTCGAACACGGTGCGCTGGACTACCTGGTGAAGCCGGTCGAACCGGAGCGGCTGGCCGACACGGTGGCGCGGCTGCAGGATCGAATGCGCGCGGCGAAGCCGGGCGGCGACACCGAGGCGCTGCTCGAGCAACTGGTTGCCCGCCTGCGCAAGGATGCAGCGCCCGCGGCGCTGCGCTGGCTGCGCGTGTCGGTCGGGCAAAACGTGCGCCTGATCGCGGTCGACGAGATCGACTATCTGCGCGCCGACGAGAAATACACGCTGATTGCCTGGCGCGGCGAGGGCGGCAAGGCCTGCGAAGGCCTGATCCGCACGCCGCTCAAGGAACTCGTCGCGCAACTCGATGCATCGCATTTCGCCCAGGTGCACCGCTCGGTCGTCGTCAACCTGCGCGCGATCGGCCATGTGACGCGCGGCGAGAACGAGACCGCCGACATTCATCTGAAAGGCCGCACCGACGTTCTGCCGGTCAGCCGCACCTACCTGCACCTGTTCCGGCAGATGTGATTGCTCAGGAGTGCGCGACCGGCGCGGTGGCTAGCTCGATCGCCTCGGTGATCCGTGCCGCCGAGCAGGGTTTCTGCAGATAGGCTTCGGCGCACATCCGTTTCGCGGCGTCGGTCAGTTCACCGATCGGTTTTGCCGAAAACACGACGATCGGCGGCACGCGCACGCCGTGTGCCCGCAACGACTCGACCAATTCGTCGCCGCGGCGCATGCCCAGCTGCAGATCGAGAATCAGCACCTCGATCCGGTGCGGGCCGGCCAATATCTGGTAAGCCTGATCGAACGAGTCGGCCAGCAACGGCGCGTGACCCTGGGCGGCGAGGACCTCGAGGGTTGCCGGTCCCAGGAACGGATCGTCTTCGATCAGCAGGATGGTGGTCGATCGCTTCATCATGTCGGGGGGCCAGCACTCGGCTCGCGACCGCCGCATCTACAACCTGGCCGGCGGTCGGCGCAGCTCAGCGTCATGTTTATACCTTCCTGACTGAACGGCGCTTCTACGCACTTCGTTCGTGGACCCGGTTCGCGCGCCCGCCCGAATTCCGGTCGTCGCTACACGACCGATTCGCGGCACGGCTCGAGTCTGCGCCGCTTCCGGCGGCGACGAATCGCAACGACCGGCGGGCAACGGTTGCGGTATCGTCAGTGGGCGGCAGAGCCGGCGCCCCGCAGCACCTTGCCGGGCAGCTTGCCGGTCGGCTTGCCGGCATCAACCACCGGCACGCCGTTGACGAGCACGTATTGCATGCCGACTGAAAACTGGTTCGGCTCGGCATAGGTCGCCGCGTCGTGGATCGTGGCCGGATCGAACACGACGAGGTCGGCCCACATTCCCTGCTTGACCACGCCGCGATCGGCCAGGTGTTCGCGCTGCGCCGGCAGCGACGTAAACTTGCGGATCGCATCGGGCAG
>Ga0068860_100002725_pt1 | contig 18383 bp, 15 predicted proteins | sample KBSSwiS32_FD_66597 | JGI IMG/M metagenome (GOLD analysis project Ga0068860, IMG submission 66597) | Switchgrass rhizosphere microbial communities from Kellogg Biological Station, Michigan, USA - KBS Switchgrass S3-2 | ecosystem: Host-associated > Plants > Roots > Rhizosphere > Soil ... | reverse complement strand
CGGGATTCGCGATATCGCTGCCGCATCCTCGCTGCCGTTTTTCGCCGATGGCGACGACGGCTATGGCGACGTCAAGAGCGTCGCACGCACGATCGAGATCTACGAACGGCTCGGCGTGGGCGGCATCCTGATCGAGGACCAGCAGCGCGAGCGCAAGCAGCAGCGCGCCGACGGCGCGAAGGGCGTGGTCTCCGAAGCCGAAATCGCGACGAAGCTCAAGGCGGCGATGGCCGCGCGGCGTAATCCCGAAACGCTGATCATCGGCCGCACCGACGCCTACGCGGCGCTGGGCCTCGACGTAGCGATGAAGCGTGCGGAGGCTTTCCTGAAGCTCGGCGTCGACGGCATCTTCGTTGCGGGATTGAAGACCGTCGCCGATTTCGAGCGCGTCGGCAAGGCGTTTCGCGGCGAGATCATGTCGGCGGCGATCTTCGAAGGCGTCGACACGCCGTGGCTCGCGCCGAAAGCGCTGGGCGAGATGGGATTTGCGCAGGTATCGTACCCGGCGACGCTGATCTTTCGCGCGGTCGCCGTGATGCAGCAGACGCTCACCGCGTTGCGCCGCCACGCCGACGGCGTGGAACCGATGACGCCGGCCACCGAGAGCCAGGGGAGCCGGCAGATTCTCGACGATGCGCTCGATCTGGCACGGTGGCAGAAGATCGAGCGCGACGGCGGCGTCTAGCGGCCGTCGCTTCGGGATTCACTTCGGCCGCGGCTTGACATTGGCGTCGGCTGCCGCCTAGAATTTTCAAGCTTCCGAATACTCGTTCATGGATGTGAACATCGCACTGATCGACGCGTGGCGACACGTGCTCACGCTGTCGCGCCTCATGCCGGCCGAAGCGGTCGTCATTCTCATCGGCGACGAGAGCCACCCCGCGCACGTGGCAGCCGCGAAGCTTGCGATCGCGCAAATCGGCAGCCGCTACCTGACGCTGCAGCTCGGCGAAGCGCAACGCCAAGCGGTCGCCGGCGAGAGCACAGCCTATTACGCACCGACGGCGCTCACGGGCAATCGCGCGGCGATCGCCGCGATGCAGGCGGCCGACCTGGTCGTCGACCTGATGGGCATGTATCGCGGCAGCGAGCAGGAGGAGATCCTCGCGAGCGGCGCGCGCATCCTGCTGGTCAAGGAGCCGCCCGACGTGTTCATCCGTCTCGCACCGAACGCAACCGACAGGACTCGCGTGCTGGCCGCGAATCGCCAGCTCGCGGCGGCACGCTCGATGACGGTGCGCTCGGAGGCCGGCACCGATTTCACCGTCGCCTTCGGCCAGTATCCGACGCTCGTCCAGTACGGCTTTGCCGACGAGCGCGGTCGCTGGGACCACTGCCCGAGCGCGTTCATCGCACGCTGGCCCGACGAGGGCTCGAGCAATGGCCTCGTCGTGCTCGACGAAGGCGACACGATCCTGCCGTTCAAGAGCTACGTGCGATCGCCGATCCGCCTCGAGATTCGCGACGGCTACGTGCGAGCGATCGACGGCGGCCTCGACGCGCGCTACCTGCGCGACTACATGGCGTCGTTTCGCGATCCCGAAGGCTACGCCGTGTCGCACCTGGGCTGGGGCTTGCACGACCGCGCGCGGTGGACGATGCTCGGCATGTACGACAAGCGCCAGACGAACGCGATGGACGCGCGTTCCTATTACGGCAATTTCATGTTCTCGACCGGGCCGAACGCGGAAGGAGGCGGCACGCGGCACACGCCGTGTCACCTCGACATTCCGATGTCGTCGTGCAGCCTGTGGGTCGACGGCGTGGCCGTGCTCGAGCGCGGCGACGTGCTGCCGGCAGACCAGCGCGCCGGCGCACCGCGATGAACGCACCGAACGACGCAGGAGACTAGCGTGTCCTCGATCTTCCGCTACGGTGCACATGTCCGCGCCAACGGCATTCGCCAGCATTACCTGCGATTCGGCGGCGACGGCGTCCCACTGGTCGTGGTGCCGGGCATCGTCAGCCCGGCGGCGACGTGGGCGTTCGTCGGCGAGCGGCTGGGTGCGCATCGCGACACCTACGTGCTCGACGTTCGAGGCCGCGGCTTGTCGAGCGCCGGCAGCGACCTCGACTACGGTCTCGATGCGTGTGCCCGCGACGTCGCCGAATTCGCCCGCGCGCTCGAGCTGCGGCGTTACGACGTGCTCGGCCATTCGATGGGAGGGCGCATCGGGGCGCGGCTTGCGCATCAATACCCCCAGGGCATCGAACGCGTCGTGCTGGCCGATCCACCGGTAGGCGGACCGGGACGCCGACCGTACGTGAGGACGCTCGAATTCTTCCTGGACGCGATCGTCGAGGCCCACGCCGGAACGCTCGACGTCGAAGCCTCGCGGATTACCTATCCGCGCTGGACGGACGAGCAGATCCGCGCTCGCGCCGAATGGCTGCACACGTGCGATGTCGCCGCGATCACCGCCAGCCACCGCGGCTTTCACGACGACGACATCCATCGCGACCTGGGCGCGCTCGCGATGCCGACGCTGTTGCTCGCCGCCGGCGAGGGCGGCGTCATCACCGACGACGAACTTGCCGAAATCGCGCGGCTCAACCCGGCGATCGCGCGCGAGCGCCTCGCGGGCGCCGGGCACATGCTGCCGTTCGACGACCTCGAAGGCTTCCTGGAAATCGTCGAGCGCTTCCTGCGCAGGACGTAGCGGATTGCCTCGCAAGAAATACGCAAAACCTACTTCGTTGGAGTACGCATGAACGATGTCAGTGAAAAGACGCTCGATCGGGGGCGTGCCGAAGGCTTCGGAACCGAGGCGGACGCGACGCAAAAGCCACTGCGGCAAGCGGTGCACCTCCCGCCGCGCTACTACACGTCGGAGGAGATTTTCGCAATCGAGCGCGAGAAATTCTTCCTGCGCGACTGGCTCGCCGTCGCGCGGGTCGAGGATTTTCCGAATCCCGGCGATTACCGCACCTACGACGTCGTCGGCGAGCCGATCGCCATCGCGAAGGATCTCGACGGCAAGCTGAACGCGTTCGTCAACTCGTGCCGCCATCGCGGCGTGGCGGTGGCCATCGGCGAAGGGAATCGGCGCGACTTCACCTGCCCCTATCACGCGTGGAACTACGATCTGGCGGGTCGGCTCGTCGCGCCGTCGCGAGGTCGGGAGCTCGCCAACTTCGACGTCAAGAACTGCCGGATGCCGCCGATCCGCCTCGACGTCTGGGGTGGCTACGTGTTCATCTGCTTCGATCCCGACGGGCCGTCGCTCGGCGAATACCTCGACGTCGACGGCTTTCGCGAGGCAACGGCGTATCTGCGACCCGACGACACGGTGCTCGTCGATACCCACAGCTACGAGATCGACTGCAACTGGAAGCTCGTGCCGGAGAACCTCGCCGACATCTATCACGTGAACGTGATCCACCTCGGCACGTTCGGCGGCCGCAAGTACAGCCCCGATCGCGCGCTGAAGGAAACGAACTACACGAAGTACGGCTGGAACCGCGAATACATCAGCGGCACGATGGCCCCGGACGGCGAATTGCTGTTCGGCCCGATGCCCTGGCTCGCCGACCATCCGAAAAAGGATCAGTTTGCGTTCTCCTCGTTCCTGCGGCCGAACTTCTACTTGTTCGCGCGCGCCGACATGATCCAGCCGTGGGTGGTCTATCCGATCAGCGCGACGCGCTCGCGGGTCGTCGGCTGGACGTGCATGCCGAAGGAGTTCACGCAGCGCCCGGCGTTCAAGGAGAAGCTCGCGCTGATCAAGGATTTCGCCCGCAAGTTCTCCGGCGAGGACTTCGAGCTGATGGCGGCGATCCAGCGCGGCCTCTCGTCGCGATACTTCGTTCGCGGCCCGATGCACGACCTGGAAGAGATGATCCATCACCGGATCAATTGCTACCTGCGCGCGTTGGAAGGCGATGGCGATCAGCGCTGAGCGCGGCGGCGTCAAGAGCGCGCTGCGCGTGCTGACGATCCTCGAGTACTTCGCGGCGGCGCGCAAGCCCGCGACGCTCTCGCAGATGAGCCGGCAGCTCGAGCTGCCCAAGTCGAGCTGCCTCGCGCTGCTCGACACGCTTCTGCAGAGCGGCTATCTGTGCTGGCTCGGCAAGGACGGCGGCTACTATCCGACGCGACGCTGGCTCGACCTCGCCGAGGTCATCACCCGAAGCGACACGATTCTCGCGCTCACCGCGCCGGCGCTCGCGGCGATCTGCGAGGCGACGTCGGAGACGGCCATCCTCGCGAAGCGTGAAGGCCGGCACGTGCTCTACATGGCCGTCGTCGAGCCGCCGCAGGTGTTGCGATTCGCCGCACACGCCGGGCAGATCAAGCCGCTGCATGGCGGCGCGTCAGGGCGCGCGCTGCTGGCGCTGCTGCCGCCGGAAGAGCGCGCGGCGCTGATCCCGCAACTCGACCGCAAGCGCTTCACGCCTGCCACCACGGTCAAGCCGCAGGAGATCGATCAGGCGGTCCAGGCCGGCATCGCCCGCGGCTGGCACGTCGCGATCGCCGAGTTCCAGGCCGACACCGCGGCGATCGCCGCGGGCTTCCGTCACGGCGGAGGCGAGTACGCGTTCGTCGTCGGCGCGCCGAAGCAGCGCGTCGTGCATCGCGTTCACGAGATCGGCCGCATTCTCTCGAAGCACGCCACGGCGATGCAAAAGCTCGCGAACGGCGGCAACTGATGCAGGGCGGGGGCCACCGTTTGCGAAAGCACCGATGACGACTTCGTATCGTGCCGTGCCTGCGTCGAACGCGTTCGGCTCGTCCGCAACAGCGAAGCCGCGCGCCTTCGACGCGGCGGAATGGACGCGCATCGCGCTCCTCTACACGGTCATCGTCGCGCTGCACGTCCTCGGCTGGGGACTCTACCTGTACTACGCAGCGCGCCATCCGGCGCTGGTCGGACTTGGATTCGCCGCGTACATGCTGGGGCTGCGCCACGCGTTCGACGCCGATCACATCGCGGCGATCGACGATACCGTCCGCTTCATGCTGCAGAAGGGCCGGCGGCCGGTAGGCATCGGCTTTTTCTTCTCGCTCGGTCACTCGACCGTCGTCCTCGCGCTGGCGGTGGCGATCATTTTCGCGACGACCGCAGTACGGTCCGACCTTCCCGGATGGAAGGAGTGGGGGAGCCTGATCGGCGCGTCGGTGTCCGGAACGTTCCTGTGGATCGTCGGAATTCTCAACCTGCTCGTGCTGCTCGACCTGCTGAAGGTGTGGCGAAGCGCGAAGGGTGGCCGGCACGATCACACGCACATCGACCTGCTGCTCGCGCAGCGCGGCCTGATGAATCGCCTGTTCGGCGGCCGCTTGCGCAAGGCGATCAACCATAGCTGGCAGATGTATCCGCTCGGCGTGTTGTTCGGGCTCGGCTTCGACACGGCGTCCGAAATCGGATTGCTGGCGATGACCGCAGGCGCGGCCGCCGGCGACCTGCCGGCCGCTGCGGTGCTTGCGTTGCCGATCCTGTTCGCCGCCGGCATGTCGGCGATGGACACCACCGACGGCGTGCTGACGGTGAAAGCGTACGACTGGGCATTCGTCAATCCGCTGCGCAAGATCTTCTACAACCTGACGATGACCAGCCTGTCGATCGCGATCGCGCTCATCATCGGCACGATCGAGTTGCTGCAGGTGTTCATCCGGATCCTGCATCTCGACGGCCCGACCTCGCGCTTCATCGCCGAGCTCGATTTCGGCATCGTCGGCTACCTGATCGTCGGCTGCTTCCTGGCGGCGTGGGGCGCTTCCGTGGCGATCTGGAAGTTCGGGCGGCTCGACCATCGCCCCGGCCACGACGATCACGCGCACGTGCACCCGCACCAACACGCGGACGGCAGGACCCACTCGCACACGCATTTTCACTAGAATCGCCCGGTCGGTCGTTTCCGACGCGACTCCCGAACGATGGCCGAGCGACCGAAAGACCTGATCTACGCGCGCGACGACGTGCCGCCCTTGGGGGCGCTCGTCGCGATCGGCTTTCAGCACGTCGCCGTGATCTGTCCGTATCTCGTGATGGTCGCGCTGGTCGCGGGGGCGGCCAAGCTTTCGCCGGAAGCGGCGCGCAGCGCGATGAGCCTCGCGATGCTCGCCGTAGCGTTTCTCACGATCCTGCAGAGCCTGCGGCTTGGCCCCGTCGGATCCGGCTATCTGTGTCCGCCGGTCGTGTCGGCGATCTACCTGCCCTCGGCGATGGCGGCGGCGTCCGGATTCAGCTTTGCGGTGGCGTGCGGCATGGTGATGTTTGCCGGCGCCTGCGAAGTCGTCGTCGGCCGGATGCTGCAAGGACTGCGCAAGTTCTTTCCCGCGGTCGTCTCCGGCGTCGTGATCATCGCGGTCGGCGTCGAGCTCGGCAAGATCGGCCTCGGCGTGCTGTTCGAGCAGCCGCTCGCGCAGGATCCGCGGGCGCTCCCGCACTTCGTCACCGCAATCGCGGTGCTCGCGACGATGGTCGGGCTCGCCGTCTGGGCGAAGGGCCTGCCGAGGCTCTTGTCCGTGCTCGCCGGCGTGATCGTCGGCTACGTCGTCGCCGCGGTGCTCGGCGTCTTTCCCGACGATTTCGCGACGCGCCTCGCGCAGAGCCCGTGGCTCGCCTTGCCCGATCCGCGCTTCCTGTCGTGGGGATTCGAGCCGTCGCTCGCGCTCCCGTTCGCGATTGCGGGCCTCGCGTCGGGTTTGCGTGCGGTCGGCGTGCTGACGACGTGCCAGCAGATCGAGGACGCCGCATGGCGCCGTCCAGAGATGAAGAGCATCAGCGGCGGCGTCGTCGCCGATGGCATCGGCTGCGCGGTGGGCGGCGCGGTGGGGGCGCCCGGCATGAGCGCGAGCCCGAGCCTCGTCGGCATCGCCAAGCTGACGGGCGTCACCAGCAAGGCGCTGGTCTGGTCGATCGCCGGATGGCTCGCGCTCTTTGCGTGCCTGCCCAAGCTTTCGAGCCTGATCATCGATATGCCGAGGGCGGTGATGGGCGCCGCGCTGTTCTTCAACGGTGCGCTGATGTTCGTCGCCGGCATCCAGATCGTCGTCAGCCGGCCGATCACGCTGCGGGCGACGCTGATCATCGGCCTGTCGGTGCTCGCCGCGATGGCGGTGCTGATCTTTCCCGGATTCTTCCGTGCGTTGCCGTCGTGGTTGCAACCGATCACGGGCTCCGAAATCACCGTGGCCGTCATCATCTCCGTCGCGTTGAACGCGCTGTTCCTGCTCGGCACGTGGCGCGTCGGCGAAGTGCGGCTCGGCGCCGAAGGCACGCCGCTCACCGCCGCGGGGTTCGACCAGTTTTTCGCGAAGCAGGTTGCAGACTGGAAGATCCCGCCGGACGACGCGCGCCGCGTGCAGGCGGTCGTCGACGAAGCGATCGACCGCGTCTCGCTGGCGGCGCACGGACCAGTGACGGTACGCGTCGGCAGCGACGAGTTCGAGGTGAGCGTCGTATTGAGCTACCTCGGCAACCTGCCGAACCTGCCGGATGTGCGGCCGCGCCCCGAGCTGGTGGAAGAGCAGAGTTTCGTCAGCGGCCTTTCGGGTTATCTGTCCGGCCTGCACGCCGACCGGATCGAGCGCAGCGCGCGCGGCGAGGAGTGCGAGATCAAGCTCGGCTTCCAGCTGTGACGCAGGCGTTTCGCCCCGCTGCTATGATCGAGCGCACGACGCATCGACGAGCGAGCACATCATGGCAGACGACACGGCGCCCAAGCGGGACCTGAAGCGCGGCATTCCGATCGCTGAGCTGGTTGACGGCGGAATGCTGGCCGGCGAAATAGACGGCGAAGATGCGCTGTTGCTGCGAAGGGGCAGCGCGCTCCATGCGGTCGGTGCGTTTTGCACGCACTATCACGGTCCGCTCGCCGACGGCGTGTTTACCGGCGAGACGCTGCGCTGCCCGTGGCATCACGCCTGTTTCAGCGTGCGCACCGGCGAAGCGCTGGCGGCGCCCGCGCTCGATCCGCTGCCGTGCTGGCGCGTCGAGCGCGTCGGCGACGTCGTCTACGCGCGCGAGAAGATTGCGATGGAGGCGCGCCGGGCCGCATCGACGAAAGCGGCGGCACCGACGTCCGTGGTGATCGTCGGTGGCGGCGCGGCTGGGCTCGCCGCCGCGGAGATGCTGCGTCGCGACGGGTACGAAGGCACCGTCACGATGCTCTCGGCCGATGACTCGCCGCCGGTGGATCGTCCGAACCTGTCGAAGGATTTCCTGGCAGGCAACGCGCCCGATGACTGGATTCCCCTGCGCGGGGCCGATTTCTACGAACAGAATCGGATCGACCTGCGTCTCAACGCGCGCGTTGCCGCGATCGATACCGCGCAACGGCGCGTCAAGCTCGCGGATGGCAAGGATCTCGGCTACGGTGCGCTGCTGCTCGCGACGGGCGCCGATCCGGTCAAGCTCGACGTCCCGGGTGCGCAGCCCGCGCAGATCCACTACTTGCGCAGCTTCGCCGACAGCAAGGCGATCGTCGTCAAGGCGGCGAGCGCGAAGCGCGCCGTCGTCATCGGCGCAAGCTTCATCGGGCTCGAAGTCGCGGCGTCGCTGCGCGCGCGCAACATCGATGTGCACGTCGTCGGCCCCGAAAACGTGCCGCTCGAACGCGTGCTGGGAAGCGAAGTGGGGCGTTTCGTGCAATCGCTGCACGAGGAGCACGGCGTGCATTTCCATCTGGGCCAGACGGTCAGCCGCGTCGACGGCACGCGGGTCACGTTGAGCGATGCCAGCGTGATCGAAGCGGATTTCATCGTACTGGGTGTCGGCGTGCGGCCTGCCATCGGGCTCGCCGAGAAGGCAGGGCTCGCGATCGATCGCGGCATCGTGGTCGACGCGCATCTGCAAACGAGCGCGGCGGGCGTCTACGCGGCGGGGGACGTTGCACGCTGGCCGGATCCGCATTCCGGCGAACGCATCCGGATCGAGCACTGGGTCGTCGCCGAGCGGCAAGGACAGGTCGCGGCGAAGAACATGCTCGGCGCGCGAGTGCCGTTCGAGGCCGTGCCGTTCTTCTGGAGCCAGCACTACGACGTCGCGATCAATTACGTCGGCCACGCCGAGAAGTGGGATTCGGTCGTGATCGACGGCGCGCTCGCCGACCGCGATTGCCTCGTCACCTACACCCGCGGCGGCAAGACGCTCGCGGTGGCGTCGATCGGCCGCGATCGCGCGAGCCTCGAAGCCGAGCTCGCGATGGAAAGGGCGCATCCCGCAAATTCGTAGCCCGGGTTGAGCCGCAGGCGAAACCCGGGTGGTGCGCAGGTCCCGGGTCGCGCGAACGCGACCCGGGCTACAACGCAAAGATCAGGCAGGTCGTGGTCGCGTGCGCGTAGAGCTTGCCCTCGGCATCGACGATCCGGCCTTCGGCGATGCCCGTGCTCTTGCCGACGTGCACGACGTGGCCCTCCGCGCGAATCAACCCGGTTCGATCGGTGAGGGGGCGGACCAGGTTCACCTTCAGCTCGAGCGTCGTGTAGCCCGTGCCCGCGGGCAGCATCGAGTGGACCGCGCAACCGAGCGCCGAGTCGAGCAGCGTGCAGAAGTAGCCGCCGTGCACACTGCCGAGCGGGTTGTAGTGGCGCTTGTGCGGATGGCTCTGGAACACGATCCGGCCGCGCTCGGCCTCGATTAGCAGGAAGTCGAGCGTTTCGGCAATCGGCGGCGGCGGCAGCGTGCCGGCGATGATCCGGCCCAGGAATTCGAGGCCGGACAGGCTTTTCAGCGCGTCCGGCGACGATACGCCCGGGGAGGGCGCCCGGGCCCGGATCGCCGCCTCCTGCGCGCGCCAGCGCTCCAGCACCTCGTGTCGATCGGTCATTCGCGGCTCCATGGGTCGGGCGGGCTTGGCTTCGCTCGCCAGCGGATGTAGTATGACAGGCGTCATATGCAATGATATACATCATATGAAACCGCCGCAAACGAGGCAACGATGCGCTACGACACGAGCCAGAAGGAACGCACCCGCGCCCGGGTGCTGAAGGCCGCGGCGCGCGCAATCCGCGCCGGCGGTCCCGAGCGCGTGGCGGTCGCTGGCGTGATGGCCGAGGCGGGGCTCACGCACGGCGGCTTCTATGCGCATTTCGCATCAAAGGACGAGCTCATCGCCGCGGCGATCGACGCCACCTTCGCCGATGCGCTACGCCAGTTCGCGGCACTCACGGACGGCAAGCCACCCGGCGCGGCGCTTGTGGCCTACGTCGACTTCTACCTGTCGCCGGCGCACCGCGACCAACCCGAGCGCGGATGCCCGCTGCCGTCGCTTGCCGCCGATCTGCCGCGCCTCGCGCCTGCCGCCCGCCGGGCGTTCGGCTCGGGGTTGGCCGGGGTCATCGACGCCATGGCGAGCCTGCTTTCCGCGCTTGGCCACGTCGACGCGGTGCCGCTCGCGACGTCGATCGTGTCGGAGCTCGCCGGTGCGTTGGCGCTTTCGCGGGCCGTGGCCGATCGCACCCGTTCGAACGCAATCCTCGCTGCGTCGCACGCCGCCATTGCGCAACGGCTCTCGCCCGCGTCGTCGAAACGCGCCGGCCGGGTCGATCCTCGGATGGCGAGGTACGGCGTTCCTCGCCGGGTAAGCCGCAATCCGGCGAGCGACTAGGGTCAGGACCTATCAACTGAACGAAGGGCCCGGATAACGACTTCGAGCCCAGGACGGACCTCGATCAGCCGGTCGGTTGCCTGCCGGCGTTCACCGCCAATTGAGCGTCAAACGCACGCTTGTAGGCGGGCCGCGCTTCGCCGCGGGCCACATAGGCGCAGAGGTTCGGATATTCGTCCAGCAAACCCGACGCTCTCAACCTGAGCAGCACGGACACCATCATCAGGTCGCCCGCGCTGAACGCGCCATCGAGCCAGCCGGCATCGCCAAGGCGACGGGAAAGGTGGCCCAGCGCGTTACGGACGCGATCCGCGACGAGCGGCATGCGTTGCGCGGACCAGGGCTTGTCGCCCTCGAGGAGCCTGGCGTTTCCGAGTTCAAGGATCGGCGGCTCCACCGTGCTGAGCGCGGCGAACATCCATGTGATCGCACGCGCCCGGGCATTTGCATCGTCTGGCAACAGGCCCGCATGGCGCTGCGCGATGTGGAACACGATCGCCCCCGTCTCGAACAAGGCGAGATCGCCTTCTTCGTAGGTCGGAATCTGGCCGAAAGGATGAAGCGCCAGATGTGCAGGTTCCTTCAGCGCCCTGAACGAAACGAGACGAACCTCGTAAGGTTGGCCCACTTCCTCCAGCGCCCAGCGAACGCGCGTATCACGCGCCAGTCCCTTGCCGCCATCGGGCGAGCGTTCAAAGGCGGTAATGGTGATGGTCATCGCGAGACTCCTCCCTGGCCACAAGCACCGCCGCTCCTGTGAGTGTCCCGTCGCGCAGATCCGCGAGCGCGCGATTGGCGTCGGCCAGCGGATAGGACTTCACGGCCGCGTGAATCGGCACCTTGGCCGCAAGCGCGATGAACGCTTCGCCGTCGCGGCGCGTCAGGTTCGCCACCGAAACGATGCGCCGCTCGTGCCAGAGGATCGAGTACGGGAACGCCGGGATGTCCGACATGTGGATGCCGGCGCAGACGACGATGCCGCCCCGGTCGACGTCGCGTAGCGCCTTGGGCACGAGCGCGCCGACGGGCGCGAACAACAGCGCCGCATCGAGCGGTTGCGGAGCGGGCTCGTCGCTGCCGCCCGCCCACGTCGCGCCGAGCGACCTCGCGAATTCCTGCGCCGTCGTGTCGCCGGAGCGCGTGAACGCGTAGACGTCGCGGCCCTCGTGCCGCGCGACCTGTGCGACCAGGTGCGCAGCCGCGCCGAAACCATAGATGCCGATACGCGATGCGTTTCCCGCCATCGCCAGCGCTCGGTACCCGATGAGACCGGCACAGAGCCACGGTGCCAGCTCGGCGTCGGCGAAGCCAGACGGAAGCGCGAAGGTGTAGCGCGCATCGGCCAGCGCGTATTCCGCGTACCCGCCGTCGACCGTGTAGCCGGTGAAGCGCGCGGCAGCACACAGGTTCTCGCGCCCCGCGCGGCAGTAGACGCAGGCGCCGCAGGTCGACGCGAGCCACGGGACGCCGACGCGATCGCCGATCGCGAATTCACCGACGCCTTCGCCGAGCTCCGCCACCTCGCCGACGATCTCGTGGCCCGGGATGCAGTTCGGGCGTACGTCGGGAAGCTCGCCATCGACGACGTGCAGATCGGTCCGGCAGACGCCGCACGCATGGACGCGCACGACGAGCTGCCCGGGACCCGGATGCGGTTCAGCGACCTCGGCGTATTCGAGCGGCGTTCGCGGCGAACGCAGCACCATCGCGTGCACGACTACGGGCTCCAGCGACTCGAAAGCGGCGTCAATGCCGCAGCACGCATTTGCCGTACAGATCGCCGCGGCGGCCGTCCGGGTCGTAACGCGCCTTCAGCGCCCGATACGCGTCGCGGTCGAAGATCTGCCAGAACTCTTCTTCCGGGTAGTACGAGTCCGAATAGAGCGACTTGATACCGCCGAGCTCGACGACCTTGCGCTCGATCTTGCGGTTGAAGTGGCCGCGCTCGATCGGCTCGCGCCTCTTGACCACGTCCCAGAAGCCGAAGTTGATCGCTGGCCCCTGTGACGGCAACCGATAGAACGTGGCACTGGCACCCCCGTTGGGCGCGCGAATCGGGCAGATCCAGATCGGCAGGATCCCGATTTCGGCGTGGAAGAACGCGAGAAACTCGGCCGCGCGCTCGATCGGGATATCGACGTCCTGGATCACCGACTCGGTGTGAATGCCGGCGAGCTCATTCCAGCGCGCGGTCAACCCGAGGCGCGTATTCAGGCGCATCAGCTTCTGGTAGGTGACCGAATTGAGCAGCTCGCGGCCGTAGATGTGGCGCAGCACCGGATTCTGCGCGCCCACGTTCTTCGAGCACCAGAACCAGTCGGTGTCCCAGCGCCACAGGTAGTGCCGCGCCCTCAGGAAATCCGCGCTGCGCTCGCGCAGCGACCGGTAGTAGATCTTCTCGAACGTGTAGTCGCTGGTGAAAGGCGCGATGTCGACGAAGCGCGCCGACGACAGCACCAGCTCGTCCGGCGCGAAGACGACGCCGTCGAGAAAATCGCCTTCGCCCGCGGCGCACTTGCGCGCGATTTCCGCAAAGAAGGCGGCGGGGTCGGTGAACCGCTGATGATCGACGCGCACGAACGGCTTGACCGGCTGCGTGCGCATCGTCACGCGCAGTGCGTATCCCAGGGTGCCGTACGAATTGGCGAAGCCGTGGAAGAGGTCGCGGTGCTCGTTGTCCGCCGTGCAGGTGACGATTCGGCCATCGCCGGTCAGCACGTCGAGCTCGACGATCGCATCGTGGACCAAGCCGGCGCGGAACGACGTCGCCTCGATGCCGACGCCGGCCACCGCGCCGCCCAGCGTGATCGATTTCAGCTGCGGCACCACCGCCGGCATCGTGCCCTGCGCGAGCGTCGTCTCGGCGAGATCGGCGAACGTCGTCATCCCTTCGGCCTCGACCAGGCCCGCGACGGTGTCGACCGCGACGACCGCGTTGAAATGGCTGAGGTCGATTTTCGGCGGCGCGCGCGGCGCGCGGTCGCGAAACAGGTTCGACGTGCGCTTCCCGAGTCCGAACTCCGGGCTGCCTTTCGCGCGGCCGAGATCGGCGAGCAGTCGCGCCTTTTTCTCGGCGTAGGCGGTCACGGACCGGGCGAATAGAGAAACCGGCGGCTCATCGGATAGGCATCGCGTCCCAGGTTGCCCTTGGACACGACGACCTGGAACAGGTGCGTGTGGCTGTTCTTCGAGCGAAACATCTCGGCGCACGACCAGAGGTACGTGCGCCATTGGCGACGGAACCGCTCATCGAAGCGCTTTGGGTCGATGGCGTTGATCGCGTCCCATTGCGTCTCGAAGCGCTCGGCCCACGCGTCGAGGGTCAGTGCGTAATGGCGGCGAAGGTTCTCGACATCGACGACCTCGAGTCCCGAATCCTCCATCGCTTCGATCGCCTGCGCGAGGCTCGGGATCCAGCCGCCGGGAAAGATGTATTTGCGGATGTAGAACTCGGTATCGGACACGCCGACGTGCCCGATGAAATGGATGACGCCCAGGCCCCCGGGCTTGAGCGCGGCGGCGTGCGCGTGAATCACTTCGGCGAGCTGATCGCGTCCGGCGTGCTCCAGCGTGCCGATCGACAGCAGCTTGTCGTACTGGCCGGGAATTTCTCGAAAGTCGCACTCGACAAGCCCGATCTTGTCGGCGAGGCCGCGCGCCTGCAGTTCGACGCGCAGCTCGTCGACCTGCTCGGTGGCCGTGTTGATGCCGGTGCCGATCGCGCCGTAGTGCTGATACGCGTGGAACAGCAATCCGCCGAAGCCGCAGCCGACGTCGACGAACGTCTCGCCGGGCTTCAACTGGACCTTGCGGCAGACGTGGTCCATCTTGTTCACCTGCGCCTGCTCGAGCGTCGTCGTGCCTTCGCTCCAGTACGCGCACGTGTACATCATCCCGACGCGATCGAGCCATTGGCTGTAGAACGGTCGCCCGAGGCTGTAGTGGAAGCGCGCGTTCGCCTTCGCCTGCGCGATCGAGCCATTGCCGTAGCGGTGCTCGTGCCAGCGGTTGCGCAGGCTGACCAGTGGATTGCTGCCGTTGGCAAATCCGGCGTCGAACGCCGCGCGAAAGGCGGTCGGGAATTCGCCGGCGACGTCGACGTCGCCGTCGAAATACGCTTCAATCAGGCCGACGTGGCCGTAGCGAATCACCCGGCGCTCGGCGCGCTTGTTGCGAAACGCGATGGTGAACCGCGGCGGGGCGTCGCGCGTGCGGATCTCGCTGCCGTCGGCGAACATGACACGGAAAGGGATTTCCGTACGCCGGCCGATCTCGGCCAGCATTCGCACCATCGCGCCCGGCTGGCTTGGAGCGGTGCCTTCGGGCGCTTCTGAGGGTATCGCGGTCGGTTCCATGCGCGTGAGCGTACCTATGTCATCTGCGGTTTTCAAACTCGGCGGCGTCCCTGGAGCGCGGTGCGCGGCGCTCCCCATGCGGCTTGAATCGCCGACCGGTGCCCTCATTTCACAGGAGTGCAATCTCCCCAAGACGCCGATCGGGCACTGAATGCTAACCGCAGCGGGCCACGTGCCGCTGTCGGCGAAGTCCTACATGCTGCTTGCCCGGAGTGTGGCACGACTAATCGAGTCGCACGCGGGCGAGTGCGCCAAGGCGCGGTTTGCGGCCAATGCCGGCACCCGCTGTTTCCAGGCCGGCCGGTCGTGCTGACAGCGGCCAACTTCGAGCGACAGCTCCAGGGCAACGATTTGCCCGTCGTCGTGGATTTCTGGGCGCCCTGGTGCGGTCCATGCAGAATGATGGCCCCGGCGTACGAGCAAGCGGCGGCGAGCCTTGCCGGCGAGATCGTCGTCGCCAAGCTCGATACCGAGGCGGCGCCCGAGATTGCCGGACGCTTCGGCATCCGCAGCATTCCGACGCTGATCGCGTTCGACCACGGTCGCGAGATCGCGCGCCAATCCGGCGCTCTGGATCGTGCGAGCCTGGTGGCCTGGATCCGTTCCCATACCTCGACGAACTCTACCGGCGGAAACCGATGAACACACGCAACCCGACCGACTGGATGTGGGCGCAAGCCTGCGAATTCATCGAGCAGGCCGAACGGATGCACCGGCAGTTCTTCCGTCTCGCGTCGCCCGGGCGCGCCGGAGCGGTCTGGGAGCCGCCGATCGACGTTTTCGAGGACGACCGCGAGGTGGTGATCGTCGTCGCGCTGCCCGGCGTGCCGGCGGACCGCGTCGACGTGACGCCGGATGAAGGCGAGCTGGTGATTCGCGCCGAGCGCGTGCTGGGCTCGAGTGGACGCGTCGTCGTCCACCAGCTCGAGATTCCCTACGGTCGCTTCGAGCGACGGATTCGCGTGCCCGGCGTGCGCCTCGACGCGAGCACGCGTGAAACACGCGACGGCTGCCTGATCCTCAGGTTGCGCAAGACCAATTGAGCGGGGACAACAACATGACCCACGATCCGACCACCGATACGCCTCCGGCGAGCGCCGATTCCACTACCCACGTCGCCAACGACGCGGGCGCGCGCAACGCGAAGGCCGAAGGCACGGGCCGTCCGCTGCCGGATGACGCGCTGATCCTCGTGCCGGTGCGCAATGTCGTGCTGTTCCCGGGCGTCGTGTTTCCGTTGACCGTCGGGCGCGAGCGCTCGCGCCTCGCGGTGCACGAAGCCGCGCGGCTCGAGAAGCCGGTCGGCATCCTGCTGCAGACGCGTCCGGACGTCGACGAGCCTCGCCCCGAGGATTTGCATTGGGTCGGCACGTCGGCCAACGTGCTGCGCTACATCACCGGGCCCGATGGCGCGCATCACGCGATCTGCCAGGGCGTGCGGCGCTTTCGCGTGCTGCAATTCCTCGAGGGCTACCCGTTCCTCGCCGCTCGCGTGGAGATGATTGCCGAGCCCGAGCGGATCGACCCCGACATCGAAGGGCGCGCGCTCAACCTGAAGCAGCGCGCGCTCGAGATCCTGCAACTGCTGCCGCAGGTGCCGGCGGAGCTGATCAACACGCTGCAGGGCGTGAATTCGCCGAGCCAGCTCGCCGACCTGATCGCCGGATTGATGGACGTCAGCCCCGAGGAAAAGCAGGCGCTCCTCGAGACGTTCGACCTGAAGGCGCGGCAGGACAAGCTGCTCGAGCTCCTTAGTCACCGCATCGAGGTGCTCAAGGTCTCGCGCGAAATCGACGAGCGCACGAAGGAATCGATCGACGATCGCAATCGCAAGCACCTGCTGCGCGAGCAGTTGCGCACGATCCAGAAGGAGCTGGGCGAGGGCGACGACACGGCCGCGGAAATCGCCGATCTCGACAAGGCGATCACCGAGGCGAAGATGCCCGAAGAGGTCGAGAAGCAGGCGCGCAAGGAGCTGAAGCGCCTCGAGCGGATGCCCGACGGCGCCGGCGAGTATTCGATGATTCGCACGTATCTCGACTGGCTGATCGAATTGCCGTGGGCGGCCGATCCGGATCCGGCGATCGACATCGCCGCCGCGCGACGCATTCTCGACGAGGACCACTATGGCCTCGAGAAGATCAAGAAGCGGATCCTCGAGTACCTCGCGGTGCGCAAGTTGAACCCTTCGGGCAAGAGCCCGATCCTCTGCTTCGTCGGCCCGCCCGGCGTGGGCAAGACGTCGCTCGGCCAGAGCATCGCGAAGGCCACCGGCCGCAAGTTCGCGCGGGTGAGCCTGGGCGGCGTGCACGACGAAGCCGAGATTCGCGGCCATCGGCGCACGTATATCGGCTCGCTGCCGGGCAACATCATCCAGAGCCTGCGCAAGGTCGAGACGCGCAACTGCGTGCTGATGCTCGATGAGGTCGACAAGCTCGGCGCCGGCGGCTTCCACGGGGATCCCGCCTCGGCGCTGCTCGAGGTGCTCGATCCCGAGCAGAATTCGACGTTCCGTGACAACTATCTCGCGGTGCCGTTCGACCTGTCGGGCGTGATGTTCATCTGCACGGCGAACGTGCTCGACACGATCCCCGGCCCGTTGCGCGACCGGATGGAAGTGATCCAGCTTCCCGGCTACACCGCGCAGGAAAAGCGCGAGATCGCGCGCCGCTACCTCGTCGCGCGGCAGCTCGCCGCCACCGGCCTGGCCGCCGAGCAATGCACGATCACCGACGCCGCGATCGAGAAGATCGTCGACGACTACACGCGGGAAGCGGGCGTGCGCAACCTCGAGCGCGAGATCGGCAACGTGCTGCGACACGTCGCAGTGAGGATTGCCGAAGGCGCGGCGGGCCCGGTAACGGTCGACGCCACCGATCTGCCAGCGATCCTCGGGCCGCGACGCTTCGAGAGCGAAGTCGCGATGCGTACTGACGTTCCGGGCGTGGCCACCGGCCTCGCGTGGACGCCCGTGGGCGGCGACATCCTGTTCATCGAAGCCACGAAGATGCCTGGAACGGGTAAGCTGATCCTGACGGGCCAGCTCGGCGACGTGATGAAGGAGAGCGCGCAGGCGGCGCTGTCGCTGGTCAAGGCGCGCTCCGAGCGCCTCGGCATTCCCGTCGATGGCTACGAAAAGGCGGACATTCACGTGCACATTCCGGCCGGCGCGACGCCGAAGGACGGTCCGAGCGCGGGCGTCGCAATGTTCGTTGCGCTCGCTTCGCTCCTGACCGGCCAGCCGGTGCGAAGCGACCTCGCGATGACCGGCGAGATCAGCCTGCGCGGTCTAGTTCTGCCGATCGGCGGCGTCAAGGAAAAGGTGCTCGCGGCGTTGCGTGCGGGCATCCGGACCGTGATGCTGCCTGCGCGTAACCAGCGTGATTTCGACGAGATTCCCGCGGAGGCGCGCGCGCAACTCGAGATCGTCTGGATCGATGACGTCGACGCCGCGGTCGCCACGGCGCTGCGCGC
>Ga0068860_100002712_pt1 | contig 18421 bp, 10 predicted proteins | sample KBSSwiS32_FD_66597 | JGI IMG/M metagenome (GOLD analysis project Ga0068860, IMG submission 66597) | Switchgrass rhizosphere microbial communities from Kellogg Biological Station, Michigan, USA - KBS Switchgrass S3-2 | ecosystem: Host-associated > Plants > Roots > Rhizosphere > Soil ... | reverse complement strand
CTGGCTTTCGTATGATCTCCAACAGCTCGTCATCGGTGAAGGAAAAAAGATAATAATCCGGGTCCATAGTCTGTATAAGACTTTGATAGTAGTTCTCCAGGATGGCGCTGGCCTTTTCAAAATTGGAGGGAGCAATCTTCAGATGGATAGTAGAGCCAAGATCATTACCGATAATAGTGGAATCCAGCAAACCATCCTCTTTTACCACCAGGGTATCGATACCTGTTGCATGCAATTGTTCGACAATAACCTCTGCCAGTGCGGGGTCGTTGAATTGCTGAAAAGTAAGGAAGGGATCAGATGACATCTCGTCTTTTTTGGGTAAGATAATGATAAATTGCCTCTTGTGAGCGGACTTTGGGTTCCATGGTCTCCAGCCGTATCATCTCTTTTATTTCCGAGCGTAATTTCTCGTCGTACAATGGGAAGCATACTTCGATCCTGCGGTAGATATTCCTGTTCATCCAGTCGGCGGAGCCAAGGAATATCTGCTCTTGTCCGTTGTTGTGAAAGATAAATATCCTGCCGTGTTCAAGGTATCTGTCCACGATCCTTTTGACGACAATGTTCTCGCTCATACCCGGAATGCCGGGGATACAGCAGCAGATACTGCGTACGATCAGCGTGATCGGCAATCCCGCATTGGACGCCTCATAAAGCTTTTCGATCATAACCCGCTCCTCCAAATTGTTGAGCTTGATGGTAATGGCCGCGGGTCTTCCCTGCCGGAAATTTTGTATCTCACGATCGATAAGGGCGAGGAATCGGTCCTGGAGATTGAACTGGGCCACCAGCAGGTGTTGGAAGGAAATCTTTTCCGTATTGCTGGGATTCTTACGCCTGCTGAGAAAGATGAACAGCAATTCCAGCTCCCGCATGAGGTCGTGGTTGCCTGTCAGCAGGATATGGTCGGTATAGAAGCGGGCCGTCTTTTCGTTGAGATTGCCTGTTGCAAGAAGCCCGTAATAGATCATCCGCTGCCGTATATTTTTCTTTACCAGCGCTATCTTGGCGTGCACTTTCAGGGCCGGGATGCTATAGACGATCTTTACGCCGGCCTGTTTCATCTGGCGGGCCCATTGCAGGTTATTGGCTTCGTCGAACCTTGCCTTCAGCTCGACAAACACGGTGACCTTTTTTCCGTTGCGGGAGGCACTGATCAGGGCGTGTGCGATGCGTGAGTCGCGGGCGATCCTGTACATGGTGACATAGATCTCTTCCACATCGGGGTCGATAGCGGCTTCATTAAAGAACTGCAGGACGGTATCGTAACGCTCGTAGGGTGTGTGGAGGAGGATATCCTTTTGGGCTATGCGCTCAAAGAGACTGGATGCATTCCCTCCTTTTTGAGAGGGCCAGGCAGGGTAGGAGAGCTGGGCGTTTTTCACAGGGAAGGAGGCGAGGTCCCTTAAGTTATGGTACCGCCCTCCCTGTACGATACTGGCGTGATGAAGCCCAAGGGCATCGATCAGCGCCCGAAGGATCTCCGGCGGCATACCAGGCTGATGCAGGAAACGGGTAGCCAGCCCCGAATCTCTTTTTGCCAGCTTTTTCTCGATCTTTTCCGCGATGTCGCCTTCATATTCATCCTCCAGGTCCAGTTCGGCATCCCTGGTTATTTTTATGCTGCACGCCCCTTGCAGGGTTTTTCCCGGGAAGATAAAGCCAAGGTTGTCCCGAATGATGTCGTCTATAAAAAGAATATACTTACGTCCTTCTTCTTCCACGGTAAAGAACCGGGATACGCTGTCGGAGGGGATGTTCAGGATATAGATGTCCCAGTCCTCGCCGTTCCCGTCAGGCCCACCCGTGACGACGGCAAAATAGAGCTTGTCATTACCCGGGAAGAAACTGTCCTTTGTTTGCGAAAGATGTACGAGCTGTAAAAAGGCAAGCAGCTCGGTAAAGAAATAGTCCGTCGCGGCATTCTTTACGGCGGCTGGAACGGGCAGGGTATAGGGCATGGATGCCTGTGCGGCCGGCTGATAAATGAATTCAATGCCCTGACTGGACAGGTCCGGCAATATGCTGCCGGTGAGCAGCTGGCCGTAATGAGCCAGCTGACGGTCAACCTCTTCCGTGATCTTTTGCAAGGTGGCGCTTTTCAGAGCCGCCAGGGCGGGCACCCGTACCCGATAGAATTCGTCCAGGTTGGAGGAGTAGATGGAAAGGAAGTTTATCTTTTCCAGCAGGGGTGTTGCTGCCCGGGAGGCTTCTTCCATTACGCGATAGTTAAAGGAAAGCCAGCTTAGGTCCCGGTCGAAGAAAGAATGGTTGATCATAATTACGTAACTTGGTTTCGGCGTTTACCCAATGCAAAATAGCAATTTTGGATCGCCGGGGATGTTTGTATGAGGAAAGAACTAAAGATATTGGACGAACAGAGGGACATGTTCCGGGGCACATTTAAAAAATATGGTCTGAAATCCGGCTATAATGGCGCTTCCACGGAGACGATCCTGCTGGTGTCGATCTGTAATGATAACGGGAAAATAATATCCGATCATCTCTGGTTCAATATGACAAAGGGGTTTGAGAAATTAGGAACCCTAAGGGAGGGAGATATCATTCAGTTTGAGGCGCGGGTCAGGAAATACAGGAAGGGATATATTAATCGCCGGGCTGATATCGATCAGAGTAGTTTTGATTATAAATTGAGCCATCCGACAAAGATCACTTTAGTCCAATAGCACGGCATTTTCCAACAATTTGTTGATTTTTATAAGCTTTTTGGGAAATAAAGTTTCCTTTTCAACAGTATGCTTAACGATCAAAGCGTTGGAAGGGTCCAAAGAAATTTTTTTCCTTCTGTTTGCTTTCGCCTTGCTCGGTTTTTGACTGTTCTTCTTTTTTGCCGGCATATACAAATTTAATTAATTCTTCTGCTTGTATAAGTATGGACTCTTTTTTCAATGGATTCTTATATTAATTATGTAATTTAAAAAATCTCTCCCCTCCATCATATAATAAATAACTCCTATGCTAAAAAATCTCTTCAAAACGTCCATCCGCAGCTTCCGGAAAGACAGGCTCAATGCCACCATCAACCTCTGTTCCCTGGCTGTCGGGCTGGCCTGTGTCTTTATGATCATGGCATATATAAGCTATGAATTCTCCTATGACAAAAGCTATTCGAATCACGACAGGCTCTACCGGGTTGTGGCCAAAAAGATCAATAAGGAAGGCGCTGTCAGCGAAGGGTTTTCTATGCCCGATCCCCTGGTATACACGCTGAAGAATGAATTCCCCGATATAGAATCCGTCACCGGACTCAGCAGGAACAAACAGGAGCTCCAGGTAGACGGGCATTTTCAAAAGCTGGATGCCATCGGAGTAGACACCAGCTTCTTTCACCTGTTCGATCTTCCCTTCCTCGAAGGGAATGCCTATAGCCTACAGCATGACAGGGATATGGTATTGACGGCATCGGTGGCCCGGCGGCTCTTCCCCGGGCAGGACCCCATTGGCAGGATGGTATACACCGGTGAAAAAGCGGGATTCAGGATCGTCGGTATTATAAAGGACATACCCGGAAGCACCCATTTTCAGGCGGATGCGATGTATGTTGATTCCCACAAGCTGGAAACGCCGAATTGGCAAGGCTACTCCACCTTTGGGACCAAGTACATATTGCTGAAGCCCGGTGTAAATGCGGCGGCGTTCTCAAAAAAGATGACGTCCTTTTATGCCAAATATCATTTTCCGGAAGGAACTACCTTGTACTTCCAGCCCGTACCTTCCATTCATTTGTATTCCACTGTTGAGAATGAGCCATTTGTCAATAGCAGCATAAAAAATGTATACATTTTTGGTATCATCGCGGTCCTGATCCTGCTGATAGGGTGCATCAACTATATCAACCTTACCACGGCCCGTTCTTTTCAGCGGCTAAAGGAGGTAGGGGTCCGAAAAGTGCTGGGCGCCAGCAAAAGAAGGCTGATCCTGCAATTCATCACTGAGTCGGTCCTTTTCTTTATCATCAGCCTGCCGGCTGCCCTGCTGATGGCGACATTGTTATGGCGCCCCTTTACCCGCCTGATCAATATAGAAGCAGGCTTATTCTATTTGCTGGATATAAAATTTATCATAGCCGCTGCCGTCATCAGCATCGTCACAGGGGTGATGTCGGGTCTGTACCCGTCCCTCCTTGTATCCCGGCTGCATCCGGTGTATATTCTCAAAGGCTGGCAGAAGAAATTCAACGTAAGTTTGGATATCCGTAAGCCATTGATCGTTTTTCAATTCGTTGTTTCGGTCGTTTTGATCATTGCCACGCTGGTGGTGTATTCCCAGCTGCATTTATTGAACAATATGGAGCTGGGATTTAACAAGGAGAACCTGATCGTGTTGCCTTATGATCACTACAAGAGCGCTGAAGCCTTTAAAGATCAGCTGAAAGAGAATAAGGATATAAGGAACGTGACCATCGCCAGTTGGGAAGTAGGAAAGAATTATGGGTCCACTACCTCTTCGACCTCAAGCCTCGATTCCAATAAAGTATGGGAATTTTCTTTTGTGGATGGGGACCTCGATCTTCTCAATACGCTTCAGGCCAGGCTTGACAGGGGAAGGGATTTTTCAAGAGACTATGCAATAGATATGGCTAGGATCGACTCGCTGGCATGGCATTCCAGTGTCAAAATAGGAAGCGAAGAGTTCAATCGGCTGCTGAAGTCGAGATCGATCATCGTCACACAAAAGACAGTTGACAACCTTGGATTAAAGGAGCCCGTTATCGGCCAGGTGGTGGATAAAGGCGGCCTGCAAGGTACCATTATTGGTGTGGTAAAGGATTTCAACGGCATTTCGTTGCTAAAAAAACAATCCATGGTGGTGCTGCAGACGAAACCCGTTCAAAATTATGGATATGCCTATATCCGTGTGGGTGGACGAAATACAGCCCAAACCCTCGCCTATATTGAGAAGACCTGGAAACAGTTCTTCCCGGCCAAAGGGTTCGAGTTCTCGTTCGTGGACGAGAAGATCCAGCAGCTATACAGTTCACAGCAAAAGCTGGCGGGCATGTTCAATTCATTTGCCATACTGGCGATCCTGATAGCCGTCATCGGTCTTTTCAGCCTGTTGGCCATCTCAGTTCGGCAGCGGTCAAAGGAGATAAGCATCCGTAAGGTGCTGGGCGCTAATGTCAAACAGATCGTACAGCTTTTATCTACTGGTTTTGTAAAGCTGATCCTGCTGGCCATCGTCATTGCCTCTCCGCTGGCCTGGTGGCTGATGAACAAATGGGTGCAGGATTTTGAATATCGTACGGCTATTCACTGGTGGGTATTTGCCGTGGCCGGTTCATTCGTTGTTGTAATCGCCCTGTCGGTGATCGTGCTACAGGCCATCCGGGTGGCGGTAGCCAATCCGGTAGTGAATCTGCGAACAGAATGATCAACCCGCCGTCTTGTTCCTTTTCCGGTATTCGATAGGTGAATGTCCCATCAGCTTGGAGAACATCCGGGAAAAATAATACTGGTCGTCGATACCCAGCTGGACGGCTATTTCTTTTACGGTCATATTGGTGAGCAGGAGGTATTGACAGGCTTTTTGTATCTTAAGGTGATTGAAGTACTCGATGGGAGAGTAGCCCGTCTTTTCCCGGAAGATGGCGGAGAAATGGGATACAGAGAGTTTGGCGAAGTCCGCGAATTCCTGCAGGCTGACGATGGAATGGATCTTTTTCTGCATAAATTCTATTGTCAGCGCAATGACATCCGATTCTTTCTTATTGTCTACATAATTGAATTTATCCTCATAGAGCAGCGATGAAAGGAAATGATAGAAGATCATGTTGACATAACGGAGATTGTCCTGGCCATATCCTTTTTCCAGGTTGGAATAGATGTCCTCGAATAATTTGATCCTATTCTCATTATAGGTCAGCTCGGGCTTGTAGTTCCTGGAGTTTTGTAAGATGAGCTCTACGATATAAGCCGCTATCTCGCCCTTGAAATGTATCCAGTAAATAGTCCATGGGTCTTTTTCGTTAGCGGCATATTTATGCGCGACGCCGGCGGGGATGGCAATGCACTGAGAGGGACTTATCTCCATCCTTTTCTTATTTATCTCGATCCAGCCCCTGCCTTCCATACAATAGATAATGATATGCTGACTGATCCCTCCCGGTCGCTCGACATAGTGGAATTTAGCCTTTGGATAATGACCGATGTCAGTAATATAGATCTGTCTTGTCACCGGGTCTTTGGTCAGGAATTCCGTCATGATCTTCTTTGGCAGAACGATCAGTTTCTGGCCTTCAAATCCTTCCCGTTTGCGCAACGTTCTCGATCTTTCCAATTCATATGGGTTTTATGCAAAATACAAAAAGAAGAAAAAAATCCATCATTTTCATAAAAAATACTATTCTTTTTCCTTCCGGATAATTCGACTTTTGACAGACCAAAACAATAGCCCTTCCCAGGAGACCCTGAAAGGGACTCGTCCGAAGGACAGACATCTTCAAAACAAAGACACAAACTTACTATCTAAAACGATTGTAATGCCACTAATGCAAATCCCCCGAATTAGTGGACATGGACGGTTTTTCCGTAGCATTGTCCATCCGAGAATTCTTTTTATTCTCTTCGCCCTTGGCTGTATCCTCGAGGTATCTGCCCAGCAGCGTCAGGTGCAGGGCGTCGTACAGGATGCAAAGACGCATAGTCCTCTTGCCCTGGCGACTATTCATGTCAAATCAAAAGGCGTTCCCGATGTGACAAAGATCACGGACAGCCGTGGTCACTTCAGCTTCAATGCCGCTCCCGGGACCAGCCTGGAGGTAACGTACACCGGCTATAAGAGCATCCAGCTCACCGTCAATGACGATAGCGCTACCGTCACCATTCTGATGGATGCCGTGTATGGCAAGCTGGAAGATTTTGTGTTCATCGGTTACGGAAAGGAAAAGAAGCCCGACCTTACCAGCTCCATCTCCAGCCTGTCGTCGAAGGATATCAATGAGCTGCCTGCGACCAACCTGGCCAGCGCCATTGCTTCCAGGACCCCTGGTGTGGAAGTGCACAGCAATGGATACGCTCCCGGTTCGGGCAACTCCGTCAATGTACGGGGTCTCAACTCCATCACCCAGAGCGAAGGACCGCTGTATGTGGTGGACGGAGTCGCGATCACAGGAGATATCCGGGACCTTAACCCTGCCGACATTGAGTCTATAGACATTTTAAAAGATGCAGCCGCGGCGGGCATATATGGTTCCCGTGCAGCGGCAGGCGTTGTCCTTGTAACAACCAAGCATGGCAAGGCGGGACTGGCTACCATCGACTTCAGCATGTACTATGGCGTGCAGACACCCAATAACCCCTATCATATGCTGGATGCAAAGGACTATTATAATCTGAAGAAATTTGCTTTCAACGATGCGGACCCCGTGACATATGCTCCGGACAGTCCCGATACAAAATTCTTCAACCAGTATGAGCTGAAGAGCATTGCCAATGGCTTTAAGACCTATGACTGGCTTAAAGCCGTCACCCGTTCGGCGGCGCCCATGCAGAACTATTCCATCGGCATATCCAATGGGGTTGGGAAGAACAAAGTGTACTTCAGCGGTAACTACCAGGATCAGAAAGGTATCATGATCAACACCGGGTACACCCGCTATGCAGGGCACTTCAGCATCGAATCCGACATCAACAGCATCTTCAAGCTCGGTGGTACGGTCAATGTCGATCATAACGTTACCAAGGGCGTCACCTCCAGCGTGTATCAGAACGCATTGACACAAAGCCCCCTGATGCCCATCTTCGATTCCACAGGCGCCCCCCTGGTGATCACGGATCAAAGCACGGGCACCCTGACCATCCGGAACCCCATGACCTCGGCCCTGTATTCTGTCAATAATTATACGGCCAACAGGACGATGGCCAATTTTTATATCGAAGTTACTCCCATCCGCAACCTCGTGTTGAGGAGCAGCATTGGCGCCGACCTGCTCAACGCCGAGAGCGATGTCTACTATCCAAGGAACACGGGCGAAGGTTTTTCCACCAACGGTTCGGCCGAAGTGTACAATACAAAGTCCACCGATGTGCTTTGGGAGAATACCGCCACGTACACCTGGAGAAAAGGCGATCACGACCTGAACGTGGTGGCCGGCGCCACGTACGAGCGGCGTGAGAACACCGCCATGGACATGAAGGGACAACAGTTCCCCACCGACCTGCTGACCTTTAAGAACATGGGCAGCGCCGGTATCAAGACCCAGGACAATACCAACTATGATGGCTGGATCGTTCAGTCCTACCTCGCCAGGGCCATCTATAAGTTCAAAAAGCGTTATATCCTGAACCTCACAGGCAGAAGAGATGGTTCATCGAGATTTGGCCAGGACAATCGATATGGGTTCTTCCCCTCCGCCAGTGTTGCCTGGCGTCTGATCGACGAGCCTTTTATGGGTTTCAAGCTCAAGTCCTTTTTGTCCGACTGGAAGATCAGGGCAAGCTATGGTCTGATAGGCAATCAGAATTTGCCGTACGATGCTATCTATACAAGATACAACAACGCACAGTATCCTTTCAATGGCAGCAATGCCACCAGCGGATACCAGGTGGGAGGCACGGCGGGCAATCCAACCCTGGAATGGGAACGACAGCATCAGTCCAATTTAGGTATGGATATCGCGGCCCTGAACAATCGCGTATCGCTGAGCGTAGATGTGTATAATAAAAATATCACCAGCCTGCTGCTGCCTTTCAACCTGGCTCCTTCCTCCGGATTCTACAACGAGCAGATCAACGTAGCATCGATGAACACGAAGGGCATCGATATCAATTTCCAGGCTACGCCGGTAAAGACCCGGAACTTCGAATGGCAGATGACCTTCAACTGGTCGAGGTATAAGAGCAAGATCACCCATCTGCTGCCCGGACGTGATTCCGTCAGCCTGTCCTTGCGGGTAGGCCAGCCGCCCAGCGGGGTACTCGTGAACTATGTCTTCGACGGTCTGTATCAGCAAGGGGATGACTTTACGCTAAACCCCAACGGCAAGCCGGGAGATATCAAGATAAAGGACCTCAACCATGACGGCAAGATCACACCCCAGGACCAGACCATCGTTGGATATAATATCCCCGGTGGATGGGGAGGGCTCTGGAACTGGTTCCGCTACAAAAGCGTAACGCTGACGGTCCTTGCTTCTTATGAATATGGCCAGCAGCTGAACAACCTGCCGTATACCAACCTGACCTATTACAACTCCTGGTTTGGCAATATCGGTAACGTTACCAAAGAAGGCGGCAATTACTGGACACCCACAAATACCCATACAAACATCCCCCGTCCGAACGCATTTGCCACTTCTCTGAAACCATTGCCCGGCGGCCCCGATCAGGGATCCAGCTATTCGATCCAGAAAGGAGATTACATTCGGATAAAGAGCATCACCCTGGCATATGATATTCCGGGCGCTGTGACGCAAAAGATGAAGCTGAGGAATATGAACGTATATGTCCAGGCGCTGGAGCCTTTCCTCTTTACAGGATACAAAGGGTTGGATCCGGACAACGGGAACCCCACTCAGCTGGAGAACTATCCCCGATACAGGACTTTCCTCGTGGGCGTAAAACTAGGGCTGTAATTATTAAAAACATTTTTATGAAATTATTCCATCGATATATGAGCGTAGGTCTGGCGGGTATGATAGCCCTTGCCGGATGTAAGAAGTCGCTGAACTATACGCCGGAGGTCTTTGTCGCGCAGCCGCAGGTATTCAAGGACCAGGCCGGCGCCACGGCTGCCGTCACCGGTATCTATACACAATTACAGACACTAAAGCGGTCGGACTATGCCCTTATCGGCATCGTTGGTACGGATGAAGCACGCTGTACTTATCAGTCACAGGGCTATGGGGATTATTGGGCCAATGTCACGGGGCTGGATGTCTATGACATAAAATTCAGCAGCCAGAACTATCAGCTCTCCGGCTTTTGGCAGGATTGCTATATCGGTATCGCCAATGCCAATGCCGCCATCCAGGGAATACCCAATGCCTCCATCGCTGATCCAACGGTGAGCAGCCGGCTGCTGGGAGAATCCAGGTTCATGCGGGCGCTGTTCTATTTCTATCTGGTACAGCTGTATGGGGACATTCCCCTCCGTACCGAAACCACTCCTTTCTCGGCGGGTGTGAAACGTGCACCGGCGGCCGATGTGTATAAGCAGATCATCGATGACCTGAAATTTGCTGTCGCCAATCTTTGGGTAAAAAGCAAGAATCCAGGCATCGGCAGGGCCAGCGTAGAAGCCGCCAAGGCGCTGCTGGGCAAAGTGTATCTAACACAGAAGGACTACGCCGATGCCAAGACCACTTTTGAGGACCTGATAAATACTAATGGACTTACCCTGCTGACCGACTATTCCCAGCTTTTTGACGGACAGCATGAGAACAATGCCGAATCTTTGTTCGAGATCCAGTATTCCACCGATGCTAACAATACACAGGGACTTCAAAACCTCTTTGGCTCCTATGCGGGGGTTCCGGTACCCGGCGAGGCCTGGAACAGCCACACACCTGGCGCCGGCGGCACGGTGGTAATGGCCACCGCCTATTATTCCGATACGGTCTTTGACAAGAACAACGATAAAAGATACCTGGCCTCCATCTGGCCGCATCGTTACGACGGGAATGGCAATACCATGGACTGGTGGGTCGATCCGGGTCTGCCTACCATCAAAAAATATGATATCAGCAGCTCCGATATTGACATTTACAATTCCGGCAAGAACCTGTACTACCTCCGTGCATCCGATGTATATCTCATGTATGCGGAAGCGTTGAATGAATTAGCGCAGACAGGCGCCGCCCTTGCCCCGCTGAATAAAGTGCGTAACAGGGCCGGGCTGCAGAACCTTGAAGATGCGTGGGGCAGGACACCCACACAGGCTGAGCTGCGTACAGAGCTGCTGGATGAACGTATGCGTGAGCTGGGCGGAGAAGGATGGAGATGGTTTGACCTCAAGAGGACCGGCACGCTGGTGTCGAGAGTAATGACGCATAATAACCCCCATGCATATTATGTTATTTACAACTCCGGTGACGCGCATCCCGTACAAAATATTACGGACAAGAACAACCTGTACCCCATACCTTTGAACGAGCTGCAGACCAATTCAGCCTTGTCGCTGACGGACCAAAACCCTGGATACTGATGCCCCGCCACCTTATAAATGTCATATTGCTAAGCCTGTGGGGGATCTCCTCACAGGCTCAGGCTTTGCATGAATACAATGACAGCGTAGTATTGTCGAATGACCAGGTCAGCGTTGTCCTGCATACAGGCACGGGGAAAATAGACTATCGCTTCACAGGCGGTGCAGACATACACAGCACCGTAGCCTATATAGAAGATGTCAACACAGGTATGTTATCCACTGCCGACCTGGAACAACATCCCTACAGCACCGATGTTGTAGAGGATAGCCTGGGCAAAGGCATCCGTATCAATATCAAACATATGGATGACAAGCATGCCCTGTACCTGTTGCAGCGGGTCACCCTCTATGCCGATGGTCCCTATGTATTGACCGACCTGGTGGCGGGTAGTTTGACAGGGCAAGCGCAGATTGAGACCCGTAATATCAGCCCAATGGCTATATTACCAAAAACAAAGGGGCGGCTCACCGTCACCGGCAGCGAACCCCGTATACTCGATGAACCATTTGACAATGACGAGTGGGTGGGAGTGAAGGAACGTCACTGGCCGGATGCAGCAGGCATCAGCTATGATTTCTCTTCCGTATACGACAATACGACGATGGCCGGTGTCGTGCTTGGCAGTGTCAGCCATGATGTCTGGAAAACAGGTATCGTGTACAAAACATCCACCATCAAAGGACAGGTCGATTCCTTTGTCGTATACGGCGGCGCCGCTACTCCGGACAAAGATGGCACACACGATCATACCCTTCATGGTACGATAAAAGGCAACACCATAGCATCCCCCCTTTTATATCTTGGTGGCTCACGGGATATACGTCCTTTATTTACCCGGTATGGCCGCATAAATGCAACGCTCAACGGCAGTCTGAGCTGGAAAGGCTATGCCCCCGTCTACTGGAACAGCTTTGGGGTCGAGGGGGTATTGGGATATGAGAAAGTAATGATGCCGGCGGGAGTAGGGAAGATCTCCGACTACCTGCGCACATTGGATAATTTTTCCCGCTGGTCGCATCCCGTTCTCAGCGTCGACAGCTACGATCAATCCATCTATACAACGGAGCTGCTGACCTCTCTTGGCAGATATGCAAAAAAGAATGGACAGCAGATGGGATTTTATTTTATTCCCTTTGCTGTATGGACCTGGAAGAATACGATGGATCAGACCACGGTGGCCGGCACTTCGTATACGCTGCGGGATGTCGTGCTAAAGGACCAGAATGGCAAACCTATTGCCTATAAAGACGGGGACTGGGGCGCTTTTCCACTGGACCCTACACATCCTGCCACCCGTCAGTATATTCTCACACAGCTGCAAAAGGCCAAAGCCATCGGGGCCGGCTTCTTGAAGATCGACTTCCTGACGGCAGGGGCGCTGGAATCCACCACCCGCTGGGACCCTTCCGTACGCACGGGCTTGCAGGCATACAATTTCGGTATGAAGATGCTAAAACATCTCATCGACTCTATCCTGGGGCCCGACATCTTTATCACGGAGGCCATCTCTCCCATGTTCCCCAACCAGTACGCACACACGCGTTTTATATCCACCGATGTATATTCCCATCTGCGGGATGATGAAAAAGGATTTCCCGGTTGGGGCAGCACAGAGTCCTCCCTGGCCACGGGCAGCCATTTAGGATGGGTACAAGGTACCTTGTGGCCCTATACCAACCTGGATGTATGCATCATGCAGCATTTCCAAAAGAACCCCGACCTCAGCGAGCAGGAGATCAAAGTGCGGCTGTATGCCATGATGGTGATGGGCAGCATCCTGGGAGATGGATCTGACTTCCGGCAGCCACTGGCCGTGGAGAGAGGCAGAAAGTTTCTCAACAATCCCAGGCTTTGCATTTTTTTCAGCCGGCCACAGGCATTCACCCCCTTGCAGTTCGCGGATGGGGATAGTTACGACCAGCAGATGGCATTTTATTTGAGAGGTGACAGTACGCTGCTGGGGCTTTTCAATTTTCATAACCAGGGGTCGTACAATGCCGGCATCCGCCTGCAGGACCTCGGGTTAAAGAAAGGAAAATACATAATAAAGGATTTTCTCACCGATGCGACGGTGGGTACTATAGAAAAAGAACAAGATACTTTTACTATCAGCGTGGGCCCAAAGGATGCGCTGATGGTGCGATTTATATCAGAATAAAAGAATATCATATGACGGACGTAAAAGCATGGGTAGAGAAGGTAGCCATTCCTACCTATAAGATCGGCCAGCCTGAAAAAAATCCTATGTTCCTGGAGAAGCGGGTATACCAGGGCAGCAGCGGTGTCGTATACCCTCATCCTGTCATCGAACAGATCGACGACAGGAAGTCCAGCCAGGTATACGAGGCTGTATTTCTCGAAAATGAATTTTTAAAGATCATGATCCTGCCCGAGCTTGGCGGCAGGATACAACGTGCTTACGATAAGGTGAAACAAAGAGATTTTATCTATTACAACCAGGTCATCAAGCCCGCGCTCGTGGGACTGGCAGGCCCCTGGATCTCGGGAGGCATCGAATTCAACTGGCCCCAGCATCATCGCCCGAGCACCTATAGCCCTGTGGACTTTACCATCGAAGAAAATGCAGATGGCAGCAGGACGGTTTGGGTGAATGAACTGGAGCTGATGTTCCGTACAAAGGGCATGGCAGGATTTACGCTGCACCCCGGGCGGGCGTATCTGGAGATAAAAGGCAGGCTTTTCAACCGGACGCCTTTTCCGCAGACCTTTTTATGGTGGGCCAATCCGGCCGTAAAGGTCAACGAACATTATCAATCCGTCTTCCCTCCGGATGTATATGCAGTTTTTGACCATGGCAAGAGGGATGTATCCGACTTCCCCATTGCAACAGGTACCTATTACAAGGTCAACTATGCGCCCGGAACGGATATCAGCAGATATGCCAATATCCCCGTGCCTACTTCCTATATGGCGATACGCAGCAAATACGATTTTATGGGCTGCTATGAGAATGACACAGAAGCGGGGATGCTGCATGTGGCCAACCATCATTTTTCACCCGGTAAGAAACAGTGGACCTGGGGCAATGGAGATTTCGGACAGGCCTGGGACCGTAACCTTACGGATGAAGATGGCCCCTATATCGAGCTGATGACGGGTGTATTCACGGATAACCAACCGGATTTCTCCTGGCTGCAGCCCAACGAGGAAAAGACATTCGAACAATATTTTATGCCGTACAGCCAGGTGGGAGTTGTGAAGAACGCTACAAAAGAGGCCATGCTCAATATGGAGTGGGAGGGGGACAGCCTGCGTATCCGCGCTTATGCAACGGCAAAATATGAGCAGGTCAACGTAAAGGTCTTTCGGAACGACGAGCTTAAAAAAGAATATGCGACGGAGCTTTCGCCTTATCATGTATTCGACGAGACATACCAGGCGCCCGGCAGGCACGAACAATGGAAGGTCGTCATTACCGATGCAACGGCCGGTGTGCTCGTATCCTGGCAGCCGGAGACACGCGAAGAAAAAGAGATCCCGTCCGCTGCCACCGCCGCCAAAAGGCCCGAAGACATCGAACAGGTAGAAGACCTTTATCTCAATGGTCTTCATCTCGAGCAATATCGGCATGCGACATATAACCCCATGGATTATTATGAGGAGGGCCTTCGAAGAAGCCCCGGGGACATACGCTGCAACAATGCTATAGGGCTGCTGCTTCTCCGCCGGGGGCAGTTTGAAAAGGCGGAACCCTATTTCCGTAAGGCTATCAAAACCCTTACCAGCCGCAATCCCAACCCTTATAACGGTGAGCCGTATTATAACCTGGGCTGGTCGTTGAAATTACAGGGACGGCTGGATGAAGCCTTCGAGTCCTTTTACAAGGCCACCTGGAATGATGCCTGGCAGCACAGCGCTTTTTTGAACCTGGCGAGGATCGCTACGGCACAAAAGAAATATACAGAAGCGCTGGCACTGGTGGAAAAGTCTCTCGTAAGGAACTATCATAGCCATACGGCCCGTCATCTAAAAACGGCATTGCTCCGTAAAACTGGGCGCGCTACAGAGGCTTTTATAGAAGAGTCCCTGGCCATCGATCCCTTTAACTTCGGCGTTCTTTTTGAAAGCCAGACTCCCGCTGCCCTGGAACGAATGCGCACGCTGATGCGGGACGCCGAACAAAATTACCTGGAAATATCCCTGGACTACGCCCAGGCAGGACTATACGCCGAAGCCATGCAACTGCTGGAGATGTTCAACGGCCAGTCGACGCTTATAGGTTATTATAAAGCCTGGTTCGCCTGCGAGGACGGCCACATCGGAGAAGCGACAAATCTTTACAAACTCGCCGCTGCGGCAAACCCCGACGGTGTCTTCCCTAACAAGATCGAGGAAGTGCTGATCCTGAAAAAGGCCATCGAGCTCAACCCTTCGGATGCCAGAGCCCGTTATTACCTGGGTAATTTTTGGTATGACAAACGTCAGTATCCCGAGGCCATTGCCTGCTGGGAAGAAGCCATTCGGCTGGATGCCGGTTTCCCAACTACTTTCCGAAACCTTGCTCTGGCTTATTATAATAAGTTGGGTAAAAAAGAACAGGCGCGGCAATACCTGGAAAAGGCCTTTGCGCTGGACCCATCCGACGCACGGGTATTGATGGAGCTCGATCAGCTGTATAAGATCACCGGACGGCCTTTTGCCGAAAGACTTACCTTGCTGGAGAAATATCCGGTATTGGTGGAGTCCCGGGATGATCTGTATTTAGAAAAAGTTACGCTCTACAATAACCTGAAACAATATGAAAAGGCGCGTCAGATGCTGGCCAATCGAAAATTCCATCCCTGGGAAGGCGGGGAAGGAAAAGTAGTGGGACAGTTCCTGCTATGTCATATCGAATTGGCAAAGCAAGCTTTGGCTCACCAGGAATATAGCCAGGCCATCGAACTCTTGTCCGCCGTCCAAACCTATCCAATCAATTTAGGCGAGGGCAAGCTCTACGGCACACAGGAGAACGATATCAATTATTTGACAGGGTGCGCCCTGGAAGGGCGCGGCCGGATGGAAGAAGCCATGGCGAAATTCAGAGAGGCCACGGTCGGTATCAGCCAGCCGGTGCAGGCCATCTATTACAATGACCCGCAGCCAGACAAGATCATTTATCAGGCCCTGGCCTGGCTCAAGCTGAATGATCCATCCAGAGCGGCCGCCATCTTCCAGCAATTTGTCGAATTTGGCCAGCAGCATTTCGATGACAAGATCACCATCGACTATTTCGCGGTGTCATTACCCGATATGCTCGTCTTCGATCAGGATGTTAACCTTCGTAATAAGATACATTGTACTTACCTCATCGGCCTTGGACATCTTGGTCTGGGTGATGAGACCAAAGGACGTAAATACCTGCAGGAAGTGCTGCAGATGGATATAAATCACCAGGGAGCAGCTGTTTATTTGCAGATGTCCCCTTATATTACACAGGCGCTAAAACAGGTTGTGGCATGTTGAAGGAGAATATAACCAGTATTGTATATGACAAGCTCGATGGGAAGGAGATATTTTGGATCACATTGAGAAATGGAACGACCACTGTCAGGGTGACCAATATCGGCTGCTCCATTACTTCCATTCATACACCTGATCGTAAAGGGACCTTAAAGAACATAGTGGCGGGTTTTGCCAGCCCCATGGATTATATCCGTAATCCATGGTATTTTGGATGTATTGTAGGAAGATATGTGAATCGCATCGGCGGCGCTTTATTCTATCTGGACAGACAGGCCGTCCGCCTTTCAACAAATGATGGCAGCAACCACCTGCATGGAGGTTTCGAGGGTTTTAACAGAAAGATATGGGACTTGAAAGAGATACTGGATAATGGGGTTGTATTCGAGTATACAAGCCCGGACGGAGAAGAGGGCTACCCGGGGAATCTGCGCGTACAGATGAAGTATACATTGGATGAGGACAACAAGCTGGGGCTTCACTATACAGCTGTGACGGACAAGCGGACCCCTGTCAACCTGTCCAACCATTCCTATTTCAATCTCAGCGGGTTTGACAATCCAACGATCAGGGATCATATGGTCATGATCAATGCGAAAGGGTATACGGAAAAATATGCACAGAACCTTCCAACGGGCAATATCCTTCCTTTGGAAGGAACGCCGCTGGACGTTGTGACGGCTGTGCGTTTTGGCGATCGCATCGACAAGCTGCCATTCGACAGGGGCTTTGACCACAACTATGTGTTGGATGGAGATCAGCCTGCTGCCGAGGTATCTGATCCTTTGTCGGGGAGAGTGTTAAGAGTGATTACCGACCGGCCCGGTATTCAGTTGTATACGGCCAATTGGTGGGATGGATCTGTGCGGGGGGCGCATATTCAGCCCTATCAGCAGCATGGAGCGTTTGCATTGGAGACGCAGGCGTTCCCGGACAGTCCTAACCATCCGGAGTTTCCCAATACCATCCTGACACCAGGGGAGATATATTCGACCAACACTATCTTTGAATTCGATATAAAGTAACCGCCATTTATGTCACGATCTGCTTACAACAACACGTATATTCTGGGGATATCTTTTATCTCGGCATTGGGAGGATATCTTTTTGGATTTGATTTTGCCGTCATTGCCGGCGCCTTGCCTTTTTTGGAGCGGCAGTTTGGACTGAACGAATATTGGGCTGGGTTTGCCACGGGTGTCCTGGCGATTGGAGCCATTATCGGCTGTCTTATAGCCGGCTCGGTCAGTGACAAATACGGCAGGAGGAGGGGATTGCTGACCGCAGCGGCTATCTTTGGGCTTTCTTCTCTTGCCATGGCCTTCTCGCCTTCGAGGGATACTTTTATTTTCTCGCGTTGTATGGCAGGTATTGGCGTGGGCATGGCGTCCATGCTATCGCCTATGTATATTGCCGAGATCTCGCCAGCGCATTTACGGGGGCGTATGGTGGCCACCAATCAGCTGACGATCGTCATCGGGATATTGGTTACCAATATTGTCAACTATTCTCTACGAAATGTCGGGAACGATGCCTGGCGGTGGATGTTCGGGCTGGGCGTGCTTCCTTCTGCGCTTTTTTTTATCGGCGCATGGTGGCTGCCTGAAAGCCCCCGCTGGCTGGTGCGGGCAGGTAGAAGCGATCAGGCTATTGCCGTCCTGGAAAGGATAGGGGGCGCCGGCTTTGCCCAAAGCAGCGTGTCGGATATTGCCCGTACCATAGGGAACAGCAAGGGCATCGGCTATGGGGCCGTTTTTCAAAAGGCGGCCCTGCCGGCCGTACTCG
>Ga0068860_100002704_pt1 | contig 18445 bp, 14 predicted proteins | sample KBSSwiS32_FD_66597 | JGI IMG/M metagenome (GOLD analysis project Ga0068860, IMG submission 66597) | Switchgrass rhizosphere microbial communities from Kellogg Biological Station, Michigan, USA - KBS Switchgrass S3-2 | ecosystem: Host-associated > Plants > Roots > Rhizosphere > Soil ... | reverse complement strand
CACCCGCCGGGCATCGAGGCCTCTCTTGGAAGACATCCGCAACTTCTGCATCATCGCGCACATCGACCATGGCAAATCGACCCTCGCGGATCGCTTGATCCAGCGCTGCGGCGGGGTCGAGAAGCGCGAGTTTCGCGACCAGCTGCTCGACTCGATGGACATCGAGCGCGAGCGCGGCATCACGATCAAGAGCAATACGGTGAGCCTGTCCTATTCCGCGAAGGACGGCGTTACCTATCGCCTGAACCTGATCGACACCCCCGGCCACGTCGACTTCTCCCATGAGGTACGGCGTTCGCTGATGTCGTGCGAAGGGGCGCTGCTGCTGGTCGACGCCTCCCAAGGGGTCGAGGCGCAGACGCTCGCGAATCTGTACGTCGCGATGGAATACGACCTGACCATCGTGCCGGTGATCAACAAGATCGACTTGCCTTCCGCCGACGTCGACCGGGTACGCGAGGAGATCGATGCCGACCTCGGGCTCGATCCGTTCGAAGCGGTGCTCTGCTCGGCAAAGCAGGGCATCGGCATCGACGACGTGCTCGAAGCTGTGGTGACCCGCCTGCCGCCGCCCTCGGGAAAGGTCGAAGACCCCCTGCGCGCGCTGATCTTCGACGCCCAGTACGACGCCTATCGCGGCGTCGTCCTGCTGATCCGGGTGAAGGAAGGGGCGATCCGTCCGGGCCAGAAAGTGGTCTTGATGCACTCGCGCCGCGAGTACGACGTCGAAGAGGTCGGCCTGCTGCAATTGAAGCGGGTGAAGACCGCCGCGCTCGAAGCGGGGGCGGTGGGCTACGTCATCGCGGGGGTCAAATCAGTCTCGGACATCGCCGTGGGCGACACGATCACCGACGTCGCCCGGCCGGCAGCCGCCCCTTTGCCCGGCTACAAAGAGGCGAAACCGGTCGTGTTTTCTTCCATCTATCCGATCGCCACCGACGAATACGAAGATCTTGCGAAGGCGCTCGACAAGCTGAAGCTGAACGACGCGTCGCTCACCTTCCAGAAGGACAGCTCGACCGCGCTCGGTTTCGGCTTTCGCTGCGGCTTCCTCGGGTTGCTCCACCTCGAAGTGGTGCAGGAGCGGCTGGAGCGCGAGTACGACCTGGCGCTGCTGCTCTCGGCGCCTTCGGTCCGCTACATCCTCCACCTGACTTCCGGGGAAACGGTCGAGATCGACAACCCTTCGTTCTTCCCCGATCCGGGCGCCATCGCGCGCGCCGAGGAGCCGTTCATCAAGGCGTCGGTCCGCATGCCCGAGCGCTACGTGGGCGCGGTGATGGAGCTCTGCCGCGACCGGCGCGGCCAGAACACGTCCTTCAACTATCTCGCGGTCGGCCGGGTCGAGATCGTCTCCGAGCTGCCGCTCGCGGAAGTCCTGTTCGATTTCAACGACCGGCTGAAGACGATCACCCAGGGCTACGGCTCGTTCGACTACGACCTGCTCGACTACCGCGATACCGATCTGGTGAAAGTGGACATCCTGGTGAACGGCGAAAAGGTGGACGCCCTCTCCCAGCTGGTCCATCGTGAAAAGGCTCGTCTGCGCGCGCTCCATTACTGCGAGCGGCTGGAGGCGACGATCCCGCGCCAGCAGTTCAAAATCGCGATCCAAGGCGCGATCGGCGGCAACATCATCGCCCGCTCGACGATCAACGCCTACCGCAAGGACGTGATCGCCAAGTGCTACGGCGGCGACATTTCGCGCAAGAGGAAGCTGCTCGAAAAGCAGAAGGAAGGCAAGAAGCGGATGAAGATCGTCGGCTCGGTCGAGATCCCGCAGGAGGCTTTCCTCGCCGTGCTCAAGACCGATCTCGACAGCTAGAGGCCGCCGTCCCGGAAACCAGCGGAAACCCGCGACATGCGCCTGCTCCTGGTCGAAGACTCCCAACGCTTGCGCTCGACGCTGGAGCGCGGGCTGCGCAAGCTCGGCCATGCCGTGGATGCCGCGGCGGACGGGCGTGAAGGGCTCTGGCTCGCGACCGAAAACACCTACGACGCGATCGTCCTCGACCTGCTGCTGCCGGAGATCGACGGCTACTCCGTCTTGAAACAGCTGCGCGAGCGAGGCAAGACCACGCCGGTGTTGATCCTGTCGGCCAAAGACCTGGTGGAAGACCGGGTGCGCGGGCTCGATCTCGGGGCCGACGACTACCTGGTCAAGCCGTTCGCGTTCGAAGAGCTGGTCGCCCGCCTTCAGGCGCTCGGGCGGCGCGGCCATCAGGTGGCTTCTCCCGCGCTCGTGGTCGGGCCGCTGACGGTCGATCTCGCCGCCCGCAGGGTCTGGTGCGAAGGGCGCGAGGTGCGCTTGACCGCGCGCGAATTCAGCGTCCTGGAGCTGCTCGCCCTGCGCCGCGGCGAGGTGGTGTCGCGCCGCGATCTCTGGGAGCATTTGTACGAGTTCGAGGAGGAGGCCGCGAGCAACGTGGTCGACGTCCTGGTCTACAGCATGCGGAAAAAGCTCGAATCCGTCGACGGCGGCGGGGCCGCCCGGCTGATCCAGACCCGCCGCGGCCAGGGCTACCTGCTCGACGAGGCGCCCGCGGCGCCGTCCGGCGAAGCGGCGGCGGAGGGCGCGCCGTGAGATCGCTCCGCAGCCGGCTGACGCTCTGTCTCCTGGTCGGCTCGGGCGCATTGCTCGCGCTCGGCGGGTTTTTCCTCTACCGCGTCATCGACTCTCGGTTGGAGAGCGATTTCGACCAGCAGCTGGTGGCCAAGGCCCGTTCGCTCGCTCTGCTTACGGAAATGGCGGACGGCGTCGTCTGGGTCGAGTTGCCCGAAGAGGGGATGCCCGAATTCGCGGCCGGAGGCGGCGCCGAGTTCTTCCAGTTCTGGTTCGCGGACGGACGCGTGCTCCGGCGCTCGAATTCGCTCGGATCACGCGATTTGCCGCGGATCTCCTCCAAGTTGAGCGCGCCCTCGGACGCGGCGCAAATGTGGGACGCGCCCCTGCCGGACGGGCGGCCCGGCCGCATGATCCAGGTCACGGTCCTGCCGCGCATCGACGACCATCCCGAAGGGGAAGGGTCGGAGGCCGGGGCCGAAGTGCGCTTCGACCCGGCGGGTCCGAAAGCCACCCTGGTGCTCGCGCGCGGCCGCCGCGATCTCGACCGATTTCTCGCCGAGACGAAAATCTGGCTCGGCGTTTCTTTCTTCTTCCTGCTCGCCGGTCTCGCCGGACTGGTGCGCTTGAGCCTCCGGCTGGGCCTTGCGCCGCTTTCGCGTTTGGTCGACCGGATCGAACGGCTGGACGCCGGCTCGCTCGGCGAACGGATCGATCCGACCGACGTGCCGGCAGAAATTTCGGTCGTGGTCCAACGGGTCAACGACCTGCTCGCCCGGCTGGAAACCTCGTTCGCGCGCGAAAAGGCGTTCTCGGACCACCTGGCGCACGAGCTGCGGACGCCGCTCGCCGAGCTACGTGCGGCGACCGAGGTAGGGCTGCGTTGGCCGGACGATCCCGTCTCGGTCGCCGCGAGCCTCGAAGACGCCCGGGCGATCGGATTGCACATGGAGCGGATCGCCGAAAACCTGCTCGCCCTGGCGCGCAGCGAGAGCGCCCAGGAGGCGCCGGTCGAGGAGGAGGTGCCTTTGCGCACCGCGATCGAAGAGGCGTGGCGGCCGCTCGCGCGCGCCGCGGCAGAGAGGAAGATCGAGCTGCGCAACGAAATCCCCGAAGGGCTCAGCGTACCCACCGACCGGGCGAAGCTCGGGCTGATCCTGGCGAATCTGTTCGACAATGCGGTGGTCCACGGCACTCCCGGCGGCTGGGTCGCCTGCCGGGCGCTCCCGTCGAACAACGGATCGAGCGCCAAGGCTCCCCTGGGGCTGGAAGTGAGCAACCCGACGGCCGATCTTTCGTCCAATGACCTGCCTCACCTGTTCGACCGCTTTTGGCAGAAGGACCCGTCGCGCTCCGGACCGCATGCCGGCCTGGGATTGCCTCTGGTCGCCTCGCTCGGCCGGGCGCTGGGCCTTGCCGTCGCGGCGCAGCTCGTGGCGGGCGACCTTCGAATCCGGTTGACCAAGGTTGAGTAGCGCGGGCCGATTCCGTCCCCCTCTTTGCCCGGGGCGGCACTGTTGGCTCCGGGGGAACCCGCCTTCAAGCCGGAGGGGGGACTAGGGGAAGGGACCCGGAATGACTGCACGACATGTACTTTCGCTGGCGGATCTCGACGCCGCGACGATCCGCCGGATCGTCGATATGGCCGTCGCGATCGGCGCCGGCAAGCCATACGGCAAACCGCTCGCCGACAAGGTGGTCGGCGTCTATTTCAAGAAGACTTCGACCCGCACGCGCACGGCGTTCACGATCGGCGCGATGAAGCTCGGCGCCTCGGTGATCTCGTACGGGCCGAACGATCTCCAGATCAACACGGGCGAAACTCTCGAGGACACGGCCCGGGTGCTCGAAAATTACCTCGATGCCCTGGTCATCCGCACCAACGAGTCCGTAGAGGAAATGCGCGCGCTCGCCAACGCGGGAAACCTGCCGATCGTCAACGCCATGAGCGACTCCGAGCACCCCACCCAGGCGCTCTGCGATCTGGCGGCGCTCGAAGAGCACTTCGGCCGGCTCGAAGGGCTCCACGTGCTCTACATCGGCGAAGGGAACAACACGACGACCGCGCTCGCCCGCGCGTTCGGCAAGCTGCCGAACATGACGCTCACGATCGTCACGCCGGAGGGGTACGGCATTCCGGACGAAGTCGTGGCCGAAGCCCAGGGCTACGCCGCTTCGACCGGTTCCACGATCGAGCAGCACCACCGGATGGACGACCTGCCGCACGGCGTGGACGCGGTCTATTCCACCCGCTGGATGACCATGGGCGTGCAGAAGAAGGACGCCGACTGGCTGGAGCGTTTCCGCCCCTACACGATCGATCCCGCCGTGATGGCTCGCGTGTCCAAGAGCGACACGATTTTCATGCACGACCTTCCCGCGATGCGCGGCTACGAAGTGGTCGACGAAGTGCTCGACGGGCCGCAGAGCATCGCGTTTCGCCAGGCGTTCCACAAAATGTCGAGCGCCATGGGCGTGCTCTCGTACTGCATCCTCGGGCACTCGTAGAAACAGCCGTCCCAACCGGAGGTCCGCGGACGGGGAGGGTGCCGTATCATGGGGTCAACGCCCATGACCGCCTCACGCACCCTTCCCGATCCGCTGCCGATCTTCCCGCTCACCGGGACGCTCCTCCTGCCGGCCAACTGGCTGCCACTCAACATTTTCGAGCCGCGGTACCTGGCGATGGTCGAGGACGCGATGGCCGAAGGCAAGATGATCGGCATGATCCAGCCGCTTACGGCGCGCCAGGACAACGCGCCGGCTTATGAGGTGCTGCTGGAAGAGATCGAGGATCACCCGTCTCTCTATCAGGTCGGTTGCGCCGGCCGGATCGAGCGCTGCGAGCGGCAACCGGACGGCCGGTTTCTGATCCTGCTGCGCGGCGTGTCCCGCTTCCGGGTCTTGAGCGAGCTGCCGCTGCAGCGCGGCTACCGGCGGGTTCTTCCCGACTTTTCCGGGTTCGCGCGCGACGAGGCGGAAGGCTCGGTGCAGCTCGATCCGCGCCGCCTGCTCTCCGCGGTGCGCGCCTTCGCCGGCCGCCAAGGGCTCGAATTCGACGACGAGGTGTTGAACGCCCTTCCCGGCATCTCGCTGCTCAACGGCCTCTCGGTCGCCCTGCCGTTCCGCTCGGACGAGAAACAGGCGCTGCTCGAGGCCGAAACCCCGGCCGAGCGCGAAGAGATGCTCCTCACCTTGCTCGGCATGGGCGTCGACCTCGTCGACCCGGAAGATCACTACGTCCCGCCGATCCTCAACTGAGGGGCTGATGTCCCTCTCACCCCCCGGCCTCTACGTTCACATCCCGTTCTGCTCCGCGATCTGCCCCTACTGCGATTTCGCGGTGCTGACCGGGGGCGCCGAGAAACGCCGCCGCTTCGTTGCGTCGCTGCTCGAAGAGATCGCCCTCTGGAGCGAATCCGCATGGCGCGGCTTCGACACGATCTACTTCGGCGGCGGCACCCCCTCCGCGCTGGAGCCTGCCCAGATCGGCGAGATCCTGGAGGCGGTGTACGCCACGTTCCCCGAAAGCCGCGCCGCACGGATCTTCCTCGAAGCGAACCCGGAAGACGCGAGCCCCGAGACCTTCGCCGCGCTCCGCGCAATCGGCGTTGCCACTCTGTCGCTCGGGGTCCAAACGTTCGATCGGGGCGAGCTGGCCTTCCTCGGCCGTCGGCACACGCCCGAGCAGGCCGAGCGCTCGTTTCATCTCGCGCGGGAGGCGGGCTTCCCGACCGTTTCGCTAGACCTGATTTTCGGCCTCCCCGACCAGACCCCCGCCGCCTGGCGCCGCTCGCTCGAAGCGGCCGTCCGCTTGGGAGCCGACCACATTTCCTGCTACCAGCTGACCATCCACGAAGGAACCCCGTTCGGCTTCCGCCGCGACCGCGGCCGCCTCGCTGAAATGCCCGAACCCGCGCAGGCCGAGATCTTCCACCTCACCCACCAACTCTTGGGCGACGCCGGCTACGAGGGGTACGAGGTCTCGAACTTCGCCCGCGCTCCCGAGCACCGCTCGCGCCATAACCAGAAATACTGGCGCCACGTCCCTTACTTAGGGCTCGGCCCCTCCGCGCACTCCTTCGACGGAAAGCGCCGCTGGTGGAACGAGCGGAAATTAGGCCCCTGGGAAGCAAAGATCGGCAAGGGAGAGCGGCCGGTCGCGGACTCCGAGGCGCTCACGGCCGAGAATCTCGCGCTCGAAGCGCTGATGCTTGGGCTCCGGACGAAAGAGGGCATCGACCTCCGGGATTTCCGAGAGCGCTATGGCGTCGATCTCGAAGCGAGGAACGGAGTTTTGATCGAGAGGTTGGTAAGGGATGGATTACTGGTGCGCGAAGGGGAATGGATCAAGCCGACACTTGCGGGTTTCGCGGTTGCGGACGGTCTGGCGCGGGTGTTTGAGGTGGGATGAAGGGAAGATCGCTGCGGAACGCTAGACCGAGTCCGTAGGGCAACTGGCGACGAAAGTTAGCTTCCTTCTGCTCCCTTCAAAAGCTCGATTGGTTCAAGCCGCGGGATCCTCCAAATCAGCCTCATCAATCTCATCTTCGGCAACGCTCGGTTCGCTTTGGATGGACGCGGGTTTTCCGATCGCGCTCTCGACAAGCGCCAGAAGCGCCCGCTTGCGCGCCTCATAGAAGGCCGCAAAGTCATCGGACCGTAGAAGTCCCGGATCAATCAAGTGGGTCTTCAGGATCTCGTCCTGGTCGGTCCTCTCAATGCTCACATGCCGGTGGTTCCTCACCTCTTCAAGATACTGAGAAGGTGCCTTCCCTCCAATCATCCGGTTGGCCTTGTAGGAGATCGCAGTCTTATTGATGATTGAGTCGAATACCTTGGGAGGGATGCGCTGCGATTTGCACCACGCTTGCGGAAAAATGTGGTGGATGTCGATCTTGCTTTCGTCGCGATCAAGATCGATCATTCGTGCTTTCCAGAAGAAATCCTGTGCCCCTTCCCTCTGAAGAAGAACGTAGAGTCCACGGTAAGCAGCGCTCGTTCGTGTGCGTAAGGTATCCAGCCGCGCAGCTTGGAAGTTCGAGTCGAGAACGGTCTTGGGTTCGCTGCTCGCCGGTTGATCGATCCAGGCGAGAAGGTCTTGAAGATCAAGAGCGATCCGGGTCTCCACTGCTCCTCCATAGAGTTCGCCCAAAACTCCGCACCAGAACCAACGCCGGAACTTGTTCTTCGTCCGTGGTTCCAGCCAACGCTCGCCAAGATGAACCATCGCCGCCGCAAGTGGAATCAGCTGGGTCCGGTAGGGAAGGAAATCGGGCTTATGGAACCCCTCTTGCCGAAGGAAGCGATCCGCTTCCAAGAAACCGCTGGAGAGCTTGTCCGCCCACTGGCGATAAGCACTCAAAGGCATGGAAAGAACATGCTCGCGCTTAGCGCTCACCGCGGTCGTCTCTTTGGCAGTCTTTCCGGCTGCAAGATCGTGCTGCCTTTGAGAATAGGTGTAAAGTAGGGAGACTCCTTGAAGGAAATCGGTTGGCTCGATACCTTTAAGAAGCGGGCGATGGAGGAAGGTCCTGCGGCGACCCACTTCTCCTTTGGCCGAATTGCCAAACCAGTCGTCTCTAAGGTTGAAGCCTTCAGCGGCATAACTGGCAGTCACCAGATCGAACACCGAGAGCGGAACTCCTCCGGTATTGACCTTTTCGAACACTAGGCAGACAGCCTCTTTTCCGTTTTCTTTTGTCAGCTCGATAACAGGCAAATGATATTCCCGGAATCGGGCGAGGATCTCGCCTCGAAATTTCATGAATCGGGGGAAGAGGGAGGGATCGAATTCCATTAGTCCTTCTTCCCAACGGTCCGAATTCAAGATCTGGCTGCAGGGGAAGTAGAATTTTTCATACTCATTGCGGGAGGTGCTGAGATCAAGTGCGATATTCCTGCCGAAGTTCGTGCGAACGACCCGGGAGGTGTCGACAGAAAGAACAACTTCCTCCGTCACCGACTGTGCTGTTAGAGCCTTCTCGATGTCGAAGTAGTAATAGCGCTCGACTTCCCTCTTCTTCTCATCTCGCGTCTTGACGGGCGCGGGCAACCGAAGAACCTGAGTGAGCGAGGTCAGCCGTTGCTGGCCGTCGAGGATCAGCTGCTCCGCACTCGCTGCGCTGGGCGCGAGCGATACCCCTTCGATTGGCCGAACTTGGAACTTCGCTTCTCCACCCGTCTCAAGCAACATAATGCTGCCGATCGGAAACGAGCGAGCAATGCTCACCAAGAGAGACCGGATATTGGCATCGTCCCAAACCCACCCGCGTTGGAAATCCGGGAGTTGGATTTTGCCTTCGACGATTGCGTCCAGAACTTTCCCTAGAGAGCGTTTGGTTGAGTCAAAACTAGACATTAGGGACTCCTGTAGGATCTGTTTTCAGAATGACTCCGGCCCGTGTCGTGAAGGCTTATGCCGCTCTCCTAGAACCTGTTTTCCTGGCCGATGTGATCTCCTGGGTCCGCATTCACTATCAGAGGCCTCCGCGCCTACTCGTCCCGAGGTCAGGCTCGACCTTTCGTTCCAAGGCGGCTCGCGCTCGAACACGCCGTGCGAATAGAGATGCGCGTCGAGATCGTTTGTCGCTTGCGCCTGCTCCAGCCAGAGGACCGAATAGGCCATTACCTCTTCCCACGTCATGTTGCGCAGGTCGAGATCTTCTTCGCTCAGGAACTCGTCTCGGATCTCGCTCATTCCCTGCTCCCTGCCTCGGGCTGGAAGGGCAATACTCCTTCGGCCCGCAACACCAGTATGGAGTGGGCTTCGAGCAACGGCAATCCCTCGATCTCCCTCTGAACCTGGGGCCAGATGGCCTCCCACGCCTCCGCGGCTTTCCGGTATCGAGCGAGGCGCTCCTCGTTGATTCGCATCAGCGACCGGCGCTCGCGGTCGAGCTCCTCTTCGAGGACCTCCCTCCCTTCGGCGATCCGATCAAGCACGGGCCGCCGAGGCTGCACCTCGGCAAGTTCCGCCGGGTGCTCTTGGGCCAGGCGCATCAGGTCGCGTGCGCTCCGTGAATACAGGAGCTGCGCGCGGGGATCGGCCATCAGGCGAGCGAGCTCGCCGACCACCGCGTAGTCTTTGTCCCGGTTCGTGAGTTTGAGCGCCGCCAAGGGCTCCAGGCCGACCACCACGTCTCCGGTCGCCTCGGCATCTCGCCACATCGCGGCCAGCAGGTCGGGATTGATTCGCGGCGGCCGGGTGACGAAATCGGTTCGCAACCGAATGCGATCGCTGCGATGCTCCAGATGGGCGCTCCAGCCACCGCTCAGCCAACGGAGATCGAGGGGGGCTCCGAATCGGTACCACGCCTGCTTCTCGGCCAGGACGCCCAGTACATGATCGGCGGCTTCGCTTTCCTCCCGGAGAAGCCAGTCGCCGTCTTTGCTCATGACCGCCAGACGGTGTGCGACCACAGCCTGGCCAGAGCTCAAGAGGACGCGCAGGCGGCCCCGGTTGAAATCTTCGGTCAGATCAAAATAGGGGTTGCTCATGAGCGAGCGGCAGTATAGCGAGCGCGCCAGGGGCGACGCTCGGCGTCGCCCCCGTGCCATGTTCGCCGCCCGCCTACTTCTTCCGCGTTGCCACGATCACCATCGAGGGCACGAACTTGCCCGAGGGGTCCGTGTAGAACGACTCGTTCTTGAACGAATCGTCGCTCAGCCAGGTGATGGTCGACTTGATCGCGGTCTTCTTCTGGGTCATCGGGTCCATCATGTCGCCTTCGTAGGTGACGCTCTTGCCGTCCGCCGAAGGCGTTCCCGTGGTGTACATGATGCCAGTGCTCTGGTTGTCCATCCAGGTGTTCACGAAGTGTCCCGCGGCGTTGTCGTAGCCGTCGGTGCCATGCCCTTCGAACGGCGCGCCCATGAACTCGCCCTTCCAGGTCGATGCGACATAGCGGCCGCCGAACACGGACTCGGCGTGCATGGTGCCGCTCAAATCCATCGGCGCGCCGTTCGGGTCCATCCACATCTTGATGCTGTAGGTCCAGTCGCCGACGTACTTGCCGATCACCTTGTGCTGTTCGCCGGGTTGGCCGGCTTTCATCATCGCTTCCATGGCCGGATCCATCGCCGGGGCGGCGGGCTTGGCGGCGGGCGGGTCGGCGGCGAACGCGATGGCGGCCGGGGCCGCGGCGAGCAGAACGGCGAGAGCGAGAAGCGAAAGTCGTTTCATGACGGGTTCTCCTAAGCGGGACTGCGTGGGTTGGGGGCCGGCCGCGGAGTGGGAGCCGGCGGTCGAGCTTGTGCTTACGCTCGGTTTACGCTTACGCTAGCAGCGCTCTGCCGGGCTCGTCAAGAGGTTTCGAGAAAAGGTGGGGCGAGCGTCGGCCGGCCGTCGGGTATCATCCGCGCGCTCGTGGCCCGGCCGCTCGCCGCCGCGAGGGAATCACGAACCGCCATGTCCCAACCGATCTACGACGCCGCCGCCATCGAAGTACTGACCGGGCTTGAGCCGGTGCGCAAGCGCCCGGGGATGTATACCCATACCGACCGGCCGGACCACCTGGCGCAGGAGGTGATCGACAACGCGGCCGACGAGGCGATCGCCGGGCACTGTTCGCTGATCGAGGTCGATCTCTTTGCGGACGGCTCGCTCGCCGTCGCCGACGACGGGCGCGGCATGCCGGTCGATCTCCATCCGGGGGAGAAGGTCTCGGGGGTAGAGGTGATCCTGACCCGCCTGCACGCCGGGGCGAAGTTTTCGGACAAGAGTTATCGCTTCTCGGGCGGTCTTCACGGCGTGGGCGTCTCGGTGGTGAACGCCCTGTCGAAGCGGCTCGACGTCTGGGTGCGGCGGGGGGGCAAAGAGCACCATATGGCGTTTGCCGACGGGGCGAAGATCGAGAAACTCTCGGTCGTGGGCACGGTCGGCCAGCGCAACACGGGAACCACCGTCCGCTTCTGGCCCGATCCGAAGTTCTTCGATTCGCCGAAGATGACGGTGGGGAAAATCAAGCACTCGCTACGCGCCAAGGCCGTCCTCTGCCCCGGGCTGCGCATCCGCTTCCGCCACGAAGGGGTGCCGGACGACGCCGAGGAGTGGTTCTACCAGGATGGCCTGACCGACTACCTGACCGATGCGCTGGGCGGCGCCGAGCGGATTCCCGATCCGCCGTTCGTCGGCCACTTCAAAGGCAACGACGAAGAGGTCGATTGGGCCGTGGTTTGGCTGCCGCCGGATGCCGAAACCCCCGGTGATGTGCTGGCCGAAAGCTACGTCAACCTGATCCCCACGGTTCAGGGAGGCACCCACGTCAACGGCTTTCGCGCGGGGCTCACCGAGGCGATCCGCGAGTTCTGCGAGTTCCGCGACCTGCTGCCGCGCGGCGTGAAGCTCGCGCCCGAGGACGTCTGGGGGCGTTGCGCCTATCTCCTTTCGGTGCGATTGAAGGAGCCGCAGTTCACCGGCCAAACCAAAGAGCGGCTGTCGTCGCGCGAGACGGCGGCGTTCGTCTCGGGCGTCACGCAGGACGCGTTCGGCCTCTGGCTCAACCAGCACACGACGGACGCCGAGCGGATCGCGCGCCTGGCGATCGACAGCGCCCAGGCGCGCCTTCGGGCGGGGAAGAAAGTCCTCAGGAAAACGGTGACCAGCGGGCCGGCGCTGCCGGGAAAGCTGGCCGACTGTTCGAGCCAGGATCTAAGCCAGACCGAGCTGTTCCTGGTCGAAGGCGATTCGGCCGGCGGCTCGGCCAAGCAGGCGCGAAGCCGCGAGTTCCAGGCGATCCTGCCGCTGCGCGGAAAGATCCTGAACACCTGGGAGGTCGATTCGGGGGAGGTGCTGGGGAGCCAGGAGGTCCATGACATCGCGGTCGCGTTGGGGGTCGATCCGGGCTCCGGCAAGCTCGACGGTCTGCGCTACGGCAAGATCTGCATCCTGGCCGACGCGGATTCGGACGGCGCGCACATCGCGACGCTTCTCTGCGCTCTGTTCGTCAAGCATTTCCGCGCCCTGATCGAAGACGGCCGAATCTACGTCGCCATGCCGCCGCTGTTCCGCATCGACATCGGGAAAGAAGTCCATTACGCGCTCGACGAGCAGGAAAAGAAAGGCATCCTCGATCGCCTGGCGGCCGAAGGCAAACGCGGCAAGCCGAACGTCCAGCGTTTCAAGGGCCTGGGAGAGATGAACCCTCTCCAGCTGCGCGAGACCACCATGGCCCCCGACACCCGCCGCCTGGTCCAGCTCAACATCCCCGCCGAAGACGACGTCGAAAAGCTGATGGATCTGCTGCTCGCCAAGGGGCGCAGCGCCGACCGGCGCGAATGGTTGACGCGGAAAGGGAACCTGGCGGAAGTCGAGGTTTAGCCCATGGCCAAATCAACCCGCTCCTCCACTCCGCCCCCGCCGCTGCTGCCTTTCATCGACATCGAGAAGATGCGGCTCGGGGAGTTCACCGAGAAGGCGTACCTCGATTATTCGATGTACGTGATCTTGGATCGGGCGCTCCCCTCTTTGACGGATGGGTTGAAGCCGGTGCAGCGGCGGATCATCTATGCGATGTCCGAGCTGGGACTTTCGGCCGTTTCGAAGCACAAGAAGTCGGCGCGCACGGTGGGCGACGTGCTCGGCAAGTACCATCCGCACGGCGACTCGGCGTGCTACGAGGCGATGGTGTTGATGGCGCAGCCGTTTTCGCTGCGCTACCCGCTGGTCGACGGGCAGGGCAACTGGGGTTCACAGGACGATCCGAAATCTTTCGCCGCGATGCGCTATACCGAAGCGCGGCTCACCCGCTTCGCGCAGGTTCTCCTTTCCGAACTGGGCGAGGGGACCGTCGAGTGGGGAGCGAATTTCGACGGTACGCTCGACGAGCCGAAGCAGCTGCCCGCGCGGTTGCCGCACGTGCTGTTGAACGGCGCTTCCGGCATCGCGGTCGGCATGGCGACCGACATTCCGCCGCACAACGCGCGCGAGGTGGTCGCCGCCGCGATTCATTTGCTCGATCATCCGAAGGCGACCGTCGAGGATCTGTGCGAGCACATCGCCGGTCCCGATTTTCCGACCGAGGCGGAGATCATCTCGCCGCGGGCGGAGCTGCAGAAGATCTACGAGACGGGAGCGGGCTCGGTGCGCCTCCGCGCGGCGTGGGAGATGGAGGGCACCGACGTGATTGTCACCGCCCTCCCGTACCAAGTCTCGGGCAGCAAGGTGCTCACCCAGATCGCGGCGCAGATGCAGGCGAAAAAGCTGCCGATGGTCGAAGACCTGCGCGACGAATCGGATCATGAAAACCCGACCCGCCTGGTGATCACGCCGCGCTCCAACCGGGTGGACATCTCCGGGTTGATGGCGCACCTGTTCGCGACCACCGAGCTCGAGCGGACCTATCGGGTCAACCTGACCATGATCGGGCTCGACGGCCGGCCGCGGCAGTACGACCTGCGGTCGATCCTCTCCGAGTGGCTGGAGTTCCGGATCGAGACCGTGCGGCGCCGCCTGCGCCATCGCTACGACCAGGTCTTGACGCGGCTCCACCTGCTCGATGGCTTCCTGATCGCCTATTTGAATCTCGACGAGGTGATCCGGATCATCCGCACCGAGGACGAACCGAAACCGCGCCTGATCGAGCGCTTCGCCCTCTCCGACGCGCAGGCCGAGGCGATCCTCGAAACCAAGCTGCGCCACCTCGCGAAGCTCGAAGAGATGAAGATCCGCGGCGAGAAGGCGGATCTGGAAAAAGAGCGGGCCGATCTCGAAAGGACCTTGTCGTCCGAGGGGCGGCTGCGCAAGAAGGTGCGCGACGAGCTGGAGCGCGACGTGGCGCAATTCGGCGACGCGCGCCGCTCGCCGATGGTCGAGCGCGACGCGGCGCGGGCGATGGCCGAGACCGAGCTGGTCCCGTCCGAAGCGGTGACCGTCATCCTCTCCGAAAAGGGATGGGTGCGAGCGGCGAAAGGGCACGAGGTGGACGCCGCGGCGCTGCCTTACAAATCGGGCGACGCGTTCCTCCAGGCGGCGACCGGCCGGAGCAACCAGCAGGCGCTGTTCCTCGATTCGACCGGCCGGTCCTACGCGCTCCCCGCCCACCTGCTCCCCTCGGCCCGCGGCCATGGCGAGCCGCTCTCCTCGCAGCTCCAGCCGCCCGACGGCGCCCACTTCGTCGCCCTGCTGATGGGCGCGGACGAGGATCTCTATCTCGTCGCCACCTCGGCCGGCTACGGCTTCCTGGTCCGCCTCGGCGAGCTTTCCAGCCGCAACCGGGCGGGCAAAGCGGTCCTGAACGTCACGCCCGGCGCGAAGGTCCTGCCGCCGGTCAAGGTGACCGACCTCGAAGCCAGCCGCCTCGCCGCTGCAACCGACAGCGGCCGGCTGCTCCTCTTTCCGCTCGCCGAAATGCCCGAGCTTCCCCGCGGCAAAGGGGTGAAGATCCTGAACCTTTCGGCCAAAGAGAAAGAATCTATCGTGGCGCTCGCGGTCTTGGCGCCTTCGGCCCACCTCAAAGTCCACGCCGGCAAGCGCTATCTCGCGTTCCGGCCTTCGGAGCTCGAGCCATTCATCGGCAAGCGCGCCCAGCGTGGCGCGAAACTGCCGCGCGGGTTCCAGAACGTGGGGAGCTTGGAGGTCGAGTAGAAGATTCCCAAAGCCATCTCCCGCCGTCATCCCGAGCGAGAGCGAGGGATCTGGGTGGGCGGGCGCGGCCTTGAATCCCGTTGATGCAAGGGATCCGCGCCACCCGCCGCCCGGATTCCTCGCGCACGCTCGGAATGACGGAGGGGGTTCGCCGGTTCGCTCACCCGACGCCTCAAGAGCGATGATTGGTGCGGCGATCCTCGGCTTCGGTGCAACGGCCCCCGTTTTCGGTACGGCGCTCCCGGGCTCCGTTCCCCGGAGCTCGGGATGTCCTGCGGAGCCTCCGGGTTCTTGTGCATTCCAACTTTGTAGAAGTGCACTGCGTCCGTGCAGTGGTGCGCTGGCGGAATGCACAACTGCAAAACTCGCGAGCACAACTGCAAAATCCCCGCGCACCTGTGCACTGCCGAATTGCACAACTGCAAAACCCCAGCGCACCTGTGCAATCCGCCGGTGCACAAGTACAAAACTCGGGAGCACCACTGCAAAATCCCAGCGCACATGTGCGCCGGCGCTATGCACAACTGCAATACTCCAGCGCACCTGTGCAATCCGGCGGTGCACAACTGCAAAGTTCCGGTGCACCGGTGCAAAATCCGGGAGCACCCCTACAAAATCCGATCCACCAGGGTGCCGACCGCGTAGCAGGGCGTCGCCGATCGGAGGACCCAGGCCGTTGGCCTGGGCTCAGGGGAGGCGGCCCTTCAGGCCGCAAGACAAGCGCTGGTAGTGGGGGGTGCGCGGCCTGAAGGGTCGCGTTTTCGTTAGCCCAGGTCAACGGCCTGGGTCGTCGGGTCCCGGGTCGCTCCGTGTCCGCCGGCCGCCAGCCCTACGGAACCAGCAACACCTTCCCCGAACTCTTCCGGCTCTCCAGGAACGCATGCGCCGCGGCGCCTTCCCCGAGCGGGAAGCGGGCGGCGATCGTTACGCGGAGCGCGCCTTGGCGGACCCAGCCGAACAGCTCGGCTGCGCGGGTGCGGCGATCCTCTCCGGTGCGCAGGACGTTCCAGAGATCGCCGCCGGTGATCCGCTTCGAGGTGTCCATCAACATTCGGGGATCGACGAGCGGCGGGTCCCCTCCGGCCATGCCGAAGAAGACGACGTGACCGCCGGTCCGCGTTGCGGCGAAGCTCTCGGCAAGCGTCGAGCCGATCGATTCGTAGACTACGTCGACCCCTTCGCCGTACGAAAAGTTGAGAGCCGCCTGCACCCAATCATCGCCGTAGAGCGCGGTCGCCTCGGCGCCCGCCGCCAGGATCGCCGCCGTCTTCCCTTCGCTGGAGGTGAGGCCGAGCACTCGCGCGCCGAGCCGTTTGGCGATCTGGACCAACAGCAGGCCGACGCCGCCGGCCGCCGCGTGGACCAGAACGCTCTCGCCGGGCTCGATCGGATGGCTGTCGCGAGTGAGATATTGGGCGGTGAGCCCTTGCAGCAAAAGAGCCGCGGCGGTCTCGTACGAGATGTCGCTCGGTAGCGGGATCAGCTTCTCGAACGGCACAGCCACCAACTCCGCGTTCGCCAGAGGGCTGTCCGCGAAGCCCAACCGATCGCCGATCCGAACGGGAGAGGCCGCGCCCTCAATCGGCTCGACCGCCTCAACCACGCCTGCCGCCTCGTACCCCGCGATGTACGGCGGCGAACCGACCAGATGGTAGTTCCCGCGACGGCGGTAGACGTCTGCGAAATTGAGGCCGATTGCGCGGGTCCTCACCAGAGCGTGGCCCGGTGCGGGGATCGGATCGGGGATCTCCCGAAGCTCCAGCACTTCCGGCCCGCCGAAGCGATCGAAGACGAGCGCTTTCATGACCGCCCTACTCCGCCTTCTCGACCCGAACGTCCAAGTCGCCGTAGCGGTCGCGATGGATGGTCAGCTCCCAGGGGTTGCAGCAGACTTCGCAGTCCTGCACTTGTTTGCCCCACTGGTCGGACTCGATCGCGACCTCGATCCGCTCGCCGCAGTAGGGGCACTGGATCTCGACCCAATCGCTCATTTCTTGCGGGGCGTTTTCGCGGTGGCGCGGCCGAGCTTTTTCACGATCTCGAATTCCGCTTTCGCGACCGGCTGGATCGACAGGCGCATGCCTTTGCGGATCACCATCATCTCTTCGAGCCCGGGGGCCTCTTTGAGCTCATCCAGCGGCACGACGCCCGGAAACTTCTCGACGAACTTGATGTCCACCATGTACCAGGTCGGGTTCTCGGGATCGCTCTTCGGATCGAAATACTCGTGCTTCTTGTCGAAGGCGAACGTGTCGGGGTAGGCCGCGCGCGAAACTTCGGCGATGCCGGCGACTCCCGAGGGCACGGAGTTCGAGGCGTAGAACAGCACCCCGTCGCCGACGTGGAAATCATCGCGCAGGTAGTTGCGCGCCTGGAAGTTCCGCACGCCCTCCCAGGTCGTCGAGCCGTCTCGCGCGAGGTCGTCGATCGAATAGGCCTCCGGCTCGCATTTCATCAGCCAATAGCGTTTGGCGCGGGGCATGGGGCTTTCTCCGGGAAAGAAAAAAGGCCCGCTCGGCAAGAGCGGGCCCGTTCGATGATGGTGCGCCTTAGCCCTTGAAAGTGGAGCGCCGGCCGCGAATGCCTGAAGGCGGACGCTCGGGTAGGAGCGAAGGGTTGGCGTGCGAGTTCGGATCGCCCTGGATCTGCCGGTACGGGGGCATATAGCCGCCGCGGCCGTTTTTGCCTCGACGGGCGACGTTGCCGTTCGGTCCCGGTCCGTGGCTGGAACTGTACGAGCCTTGGACCGAGTTGCCGATCTCGCCGCGCGGCGGCTGCGGCTGCCGGGGCTCTTTGCGCGGCCGTTGCCGGTCGCCCCCCTCGGCCTGCTGCTTGGCGGGCTGCGGCTTCCTCTCCTCGCGCTTCTTGCCGCGCGGCCGTTCCTCGGCGCGGCGCGATTCCGGGCGGGCCGGCCGCGCCTCGGCGGAGTCTTGGGCTTCCAGCTTCTCCTCCGGTTCCTGCGCGTAATCGAAGTCTTCGAGCGTGCGCCGCGGCAGCGGCGTGCCGAGAATGCGTTCGATCGCGCGCAGCTCGCCCATCTCGCGTTCGGCGACCAGGGAGAGCGACGAGGCGATGTTCGGCGACAGGGTGACCCGCTGGAGGTAGTCCTCGCCCGAGGTCGGGGCGTCGAAGTGGATGACGCTCACCGTGCCTTCGACACCCATGCCGCGGGCGGCGACGTCGGTCGCGACGAGCGCCCGCAGGCGCCCCTCGTTGAAGCTGGCGATCGCCGCGGCGCGCTGGCCGGGGGAGCGGTTGCCGTGAATCCGATCGCAGACGATGCCGTTCTTGGCCAG
>Ga0068860_100002703_pt1 | contig 18451 bp, 14 predicted proteins | sample KBSSwiS32_FD_66597 | JGI IMG/M metagenome (GOLD analysis project Ga0068860, IMG submission 66597) | Switchgrass rhizosphere microbial communities from Kellogg Biological Station, Michigan, USA - KBS Switchgrass S3-2 | ecosystem: Host-associated > Plants > Roots > Rhizosphere > Soil ... | reverse complement strand
TTCAACAGAGTCGGGCGAAACGCGACAATTAACTAGTGGGATTCGCGACTCTACACCACGTTGGTCACCCGATGGCCAGTATCTATGTTTCGTGCGTGTCCCGGAAAAAGATGGTCGACCGGATCAACCGCAGCTCTTCATGTTGTCAATGGCAGGTGGCGAGGCCTTTCAATTCACTTCCCTCCCGCGGGGCGCGGGTGGTCCACAATGGTCGCCCGACGGCAAAACGATCTCCTTCTTCAACAGTGCTACACCAGAAGAGTTGGCAAAGGCAGCTGCCAAGAGTTCCCCAAGTCCGACGGCAAGCCCGGCAGCAAGTCCGAGCGCCAGTCCTAAACCGGAAGAACGTGAATCAGATGTTCGCGTAGTTACCCGCGCGGTTTATCGTGCGAACGGTGCCGGCTATCTCGACACAAAACATCCCACACATATTTGGGTGGTCCAGGCGCCACGCACCGGCGATGAAAAAGTGACGCCGAAACAATTGACCAGCGGACGTTACGACGATGGCAACATCTCCTGGGCGAAAGATAGTTCTAAACTTTACTTCGTCTCCGATCACACGGACGAGCCCTACTACGAACTGCCGAGCACAGATATCTATACCGTTTCAGTGTCAGGTGGTGAAATAAAGAAACTCAACACCGTTGACATGGGCACTGGCGCACTTTCAGTCAGTCCGGATGGAAAACGTTTCGCGTTCTATGCTTCTACAAACAAGCCTGTGCAGTCGTACACGGAACCTGATCTCTGGGTGATGGACATCGCTCCAAACGCTCAACCAAAAAACCTAACGAAGGATTTCAATTCTGATTTGGGTTCAGGTGTGGGCGGCGACAACACGAGCCCGCGATCGCCTGGAGGTAATCCTCCGATTTGGTCTCCGGACGGTCGCAAGATCTACGCGACCTTTGCGAAGGAGGGAAAAGCAAACGTCGGCGCGTTCGACGCTACTACCGGCAGAGAAACGGATGTCACGACCGGCAATCAAGCGGTCGTCAATTTCCGCGCTGTTCCCGATGCCAGTAAGTTCGCTCTCTTGATCTCAACACCGACTCGAGTCGGAGATCTCTATTGGCTCGATGGCACTTCGGGAACACCAAAACAACTGACACACGTCAATGATGAACTGTTCTCCAAGTTGAACCTGACCGAACCTGAAGAAGTTTGGTACACAAGTTTCGACGGCAAGAAAGTGCAAACCTGGGTTCAGAAACCACCCGACTTCGATCCGAACAAGAAGTATCCACTCATTCTGAATATTCATGGTGGTCCACACGCTGCATACGGTTTTATTTTCGACCACGAGTTTCAGTGGATGGCGGCGAAAGGCTACGTGGTGCTCTACCCCAATCCGCGTGGCAGTACGAGCTACGGCCAGGAGTTTGGCAACATCATTCAGTATCACTACCCCGGCGACGACTACAAAGACTTGATGGCAGGCGTAGATGAAGTAGTTAAGCGTGGCTACATAGACGAAAAACGTCTTGGTGTAACTGGAGGTAGCGGCGGTGGATTACTGACCAACTGGACAGTTACCCAAACCACGCGATTCGCGGCTGCAGTATCTCAGCGTGATATTTCTGATTGGGCAGATTGGTGGTATACGGCCGACTTCACGCTGTTCCAACCATCATGGTTCAAAGCGCCGCCGTTTGAAGATCCCGAGGACTACAAGGCACGTTCACCAATCACCTACGTCACCAAGATTCAAACACCACTTATGTTGATCCTCGGCGAAACTGACTATCGCACTCCAACCGGCAGCGGAGGTGAACAACTATTTCGAGCGCTTAAGTACCGTAAGATCCCGACAGTCATGGTCCGTTTTCCCAACGAGACACACGAACTCTCTCGTTCAGGTCAACCCTGGCATCGTATCGAACGACTGCAGCACATTGTTGGTTGGTTTGATAAATGGTTGATGGGTGTCGCCAAACCGGAATATGAGGTGAACGACACGACGAGTACGGCGAAGAAAGAATGACGGTGAGAGATTGCCGATTACAAACGTTCCCATGAAAACCCTAGGTCTCATCGGCGGTATTGGACCTGAGTCCACAATCGAGTACTACCGTTTGCTCATCGAGGGTTATCGCGAAAAGGCGAGCGGCGTATATCCACCGATCATCATAAATAGTGTCGACCTGAGCCGGTTAATCCGCTGGATTACTGCTGGTGAGTTAGAAAAGGTCGTCGATTATTGCTGCGCCGAAATCGATAAGCTGCAACTCGCTGGAGCCGATTTCGCCGCGATCTGCTCAAATACACCTCATATTGTTTTCGATCAAATTCGCGCACGAACAAACCTACCCCTAATCAGTATCGTTGAGGCGACTTGTGAGGAAGTTCAAACGCTTGGTCTAACAACCTGCGGATTGTTAGGCACTCGCTTTACGATGCAAGCTTCATTTTATCCAACAGTCTTCGGCAAAGCGGGTATTAAGTTGGTGGTTCCAACCATCGATGAACAGGAGTTCATTCACGACAAATATATGAATGAACTTCTCAATAACCAGTTCCTGCCCGACACACGAACTCAACTTCTCGCCATCACAGATCGACTGAAAGAACGTGAAAATGTTCAGGCGATAATTCTCGGCGGCACTGAATTACCACTGTTGTTGCGCGATGCTTTTCACAATGGCATGCCCTTGCTCGACACCTCTCGTATTCACGTCGAGGCACTTCTTCGCGAACTTCTCAGTTAGCACGCAAATGTTTTGACAGCAGAACGATCACTCTACTATTTGACCCAATCAGAGATAGTTGCGCAAAGCCGTGAACTGAAATGACTCGTCGGTACTTGAGCACGATCGTCATCTTGCACGAGTGTTTTTAACGCGCGATTAGAGTATGATGCGTCCATTCACCCGCAACTCTGATTTTCAGCCCCCAGGAATTGTCATCGGGCGAATTCTCTATCTTCCCCCGCAGTTCAACTAAAAACTTCGCCGCAATTGTGACGCGTGCTCACGTGGCGAAAGAGCCGAATTATCGAAAGGAAACAATCATGGGACTCTTTGACAAAATGTTTGGACGTGGTGCTTCAGAAGCAGAACAGCAGCAGGGCGCTCAACAGCGCTTCAATGAGCTAAAGCAAAAATATCAGACCGTATTGACTACTGCTGACAACGAACGTATTCAATTCCAAAACCTACACGTTCAAGACAACAAACTCTTCATCCGTGGCATTGCTCCTTCCGACGAAGCAAAGAATAAGTTTTGGGACCAGGTCAAGTTAGTCAATCCAAACGCAGATGACATCACGGCCGATATCTCGGTCGATACGAGTCGTGCAGTCGGCGCTGCTGCGGGAGGAGGACAAGGTTCACAGGGTCAAACTTATGAAGTCAAAGGTGGCGACAACCTTTCAAAAATCAGCAAGCACTTTTACGGAGATCCAAACGAGTACATGCGGATCTTCTACGCAAACCGCGACACACTTAAGGATCCGGATAAACTTCAGGTAGGTCAGCAGCTCGTAATCCCACCGGCTGAGTAGTCATCGAATTTTAGTGGACAAGCTTGCGGCTGCATCGACTCGCGGTGCAGCCGTTTTTATCGAGCGTTACGGCTTGAGCACCAATTGCTATAGATGGGTAATCCTCACGCATGGCCTCCTGTCTGTGGAGTAACGCTGATCGCAATATATCGCTTCGAGCGTGATTGATGTAAACCTTACTTCGGTAGGCAGGTTCGGGTAACTAATTGCGGCAAGCGCTGCTCCAAGTAAACGGCTTTGCCGCCCGATGTGAGGCGAGGCTATGCCTCGCCGCAAGCATCCAGTGAACTCTTGCGGGCTAAGCCGGCGGTTCGGGCTCTGCCCTTAAGGGGCACAGCCCCAAATCTTTAAAATGCTCGACCTTTCGGCGAGGCGCAGCCGTCGCCTCACATCAAGCGGCGAAGCCGGGTTCCGGCTTCCAATCACATCAAACCTTCTGACGCTATTTACTGTTGACAGTAATTACTGTCTAGAGTAGTATCCCGCACCATGACGCAGAGGGTATTGAATGAAAGAGGCAAGAGATACGTCGGGTTGCCGGAGTTTGCGCGTATCGGAGCCCAAATACTGGCGGAGATGGATCTGGAACAACACCGCGGAACTGTTACCACTGTTCCCGATGAACGCACCATTCGCTTTTATCTCGCTGAGGGACTGATCCAGGCACCGGAGGAAAAACAAGGGACCGCCTCAGTATTTGGTTACCTGAATCTGCTACAGCTTCTGACAGTAAAGAAACTGCAGGCGGAACATTTGCCGATTCGCAAAATTCGCGAGTTGGTAGACGGAAAAAGCGAAGAGGAACTTGAGACTCTACTTGGCGTCAGTGGTGCGTCACGGAAAAAGTCCCGCGAGAGTGACGCAAAGGATTACCTCGAATCGTTGTTGGCGCCTGCCGCACCCCGATTTACCGCAGCCGCGAGACCAAGCCAACAGCACGCACCCGACGTAGACATGGCCGGCGAAGCCACAGAGCAGTCGTGGCAGCGAGTGGAAATTGAACCGGGGTTGGAGTTGCACATTCGTTCGGATTACACACCACCAACCACGAGTGCGAAAAGCAAGACACTGGCGGAGAGGATTCGTTCATTAATTAGTCGATGGAAGTAGGTTAGAAGGAGATACACGCATGACCCAGCAACACCCAAAGGTTGAATTTTTTACCAGACGAGAAAAGTTGAAGGCAGGTCGCGAGCAAACTGTCGATGTTCTGATTCGCATTACTCCACCGGCGCCTGACGTAGACCTAAGTCGACATCCAAATTGGAAAGGTCGTCCTGATCTAAACCTGAGTCTAGTTCTCGATCGCTCTGGCTCGATGGAGGGCGAGAAGATGATTCGCGCACGCGAAGCAGCAATGTTTTGCGTGGACCAGATGTTATCAACCGATCGTCTAAGTCTAGTGATCTTCGATGATCGCATCGATGTTTTGTTTCCCAGTGAACTCGTCACGAACAAGCCATTACTCAAAGACATGATCGCTCGCGTTTCGGCGCGTGGGTCGACGGCTTTGCACGAGGCCTGGGTACGCGGTGGCTTAACCATCAGCGAACACCTGTTCGATCAGGGCATCAATCGCGTACTCCTCTTAACCGATGGACTTGCAAATATCGGTATTACTGACACGGACGCAATCGTCCACCAGGCAATGGGTCTGTATCAACGTGGAGTCAGTACTTCAACAATTGGAATCGGTGCTGATTTCAACGAAGACTTGCTGATGCCCATGGCACAAGCTGGAGGCGGTAATGCCTGGCACGTAGTTGAACCTGAAGATATGCAACACATTTTTCAGGTCGAACTCGAAGGACTAATTGCACAATTTGCACACACTGTGTCGCTCGGGCTGATTCCCGCTGATGGTGTTCGCGTCGTTGACCTGCTTAACGACTTTGCCTTAACGGACACTGGACGCTATCGACTTCCAAACCTCCAGGGCGGAACGTCGCTCGACCTCGTTGTCCAACTTAAAGTTACAGCCCAGGAGCCAGGCACGCAGTTGCGGCTGCTCGACTTGCATCTTGGTTTTACGCGACAGGACGCAAGGAATGCAGACGTGCTGAAGTTGGCCCACACTGTTGAGTTTGTAACTCAGTCGGAAGTTGAGCCCGCTGCAGAGAATCAGGAGGTCGTGAAGGCTGTGCAGTTTCTGATGAACGCGCGAGCAAGAAACGAAGCAATGAAACGCATGGATATGGGCGACTTTGCCGGTGCGGAAAGCGTGCTTATGGGTGCGGCGTCAGCAACACAGCTCGCGTGTGCACCCTTCGGTGCGATGCCTGCTGTCATGGAAGAATGTGAGGCTTTGCAAGAGGCAGCACTGTCGTTGAAGGATCGGATCAAAGATAAATTGGGTCGCAAGAAGTTGGCGTACGCGGCTTATAGCCGGCAAACTGGAAAATAGTTTCTGGATTCCACGCGCCTCTGTTTGGATAATTCTCACCAATTTCCAACACAGAGGCGCACTGGCACGGAGACACAAAGAGTACAAATGATTTACGATTCCTCACGTGATTACGCCATCAACTCGTACAGCACAATTCCATTACGCAATTCGCAACATCGTTACTTCTGCCGAGGCTATTGAACGGTCTGGCCGGGAAGTGATCTATCTGAATATTGGGGATCCGCAAGTATTCGACTTTCACCCACCTGCGGAAATCGTCGAAGTTGTACAACGCGCGCTGAAAGAAAGATTTACCGGATACGCACACTCGTCCGGCCTGCAGGAGGCAAAACTATCGATAGCAAACTACGCTTCGAACCTCGGTGCGTTGACGACGCCCAATGAAGTGATCGTTACGAGTGGTGCTTCCGAAGCGGCTGATCTTGTGTTGACCGCATTGCTCAATGAAGGCGAAGAAGCCCTCTTACCCGCTCCTGGCTATCCTATCTATCCAGCGATAACGGCAAAGCTTGGCGCCGTCGCCCGCTATTACAAACTGGACCAGGCCAACAACTGGCAGCCTTCAGTTGATGAGATAGCTTCGCTCATTAATGAACGGACAAGAGCAATCATCCTGATCAATCCAAATAACCCAACTGGCTCCATTACACCGGATGAAACTACCAATCAGATCCTTTCGCTCGCTGCCCAACATAACCTCGTAGTTATTTCCGACGAAGTTTATCGTGAGCTTTGTTTCGTCACGCCGCCAACCCCTGCATCAGTCTTAACTGAGCAGATTGGTGCTCCGGTGATCACGCTCGAGAGTTTGTCAAAGACTCATCTGATACCAGGTTGGCGTGTGGGCTGGATGCGCTTCAGTCAACCCGAGAAGATGCGCGACTTGATCACCGCAATCACCCGCCTGGCAAGCGGACGTCTGTGTTCTCCAACGCCAACACAGTATGCGATTAAACCCGCACTGGAGGGTGATCGCAGGTTCATGAATTCCCTGGTAAGCGATCTGAAGAAACGTCGCGACTTTGCAGTTGCCCAGATCGCAAGCATCAAAGGACTCTCGTGCACAACACCTGACGCAGCTTTCTATCTGATGGTGAAAGTTGCCGATCTGGGTGGGCGCACGGATGAAGAGTTTGTGCTTGAACTGCTATCGAAGACTGCTGTACTGGTGGTGCATGGATCGGGTTTTGGTTGTGATCCGAGCGCTGGCTATTTTCGGCTGGTCTACCTCGCAAATGAAGAGGTGCTAAGTGCAGCAATGAACAACATCCAGGGTTTTATGCATACTAAGTGAGTCAGAAACCGCGAATGAAAATCACACTTCTCTTCTCCATCCTCCTCCTTTCCTGCATCTCAACTTTTGCACAAGGTGAGGCCTCTGGCGGTCGTATTCCCAGCACACCCACCACGCGCAAGGAAACGAAACAACCGACTGCGAGCACCAAAAAAACTGCTGCCACTCTCGACCGTATCGATGGCAAGTGGTGGACCACGGGTAACGATTTTGGTCCATCTGCAGTTGAGCTAACACAGGACGGCACAAATATCGAAGGAGTAATCCGTTGGGCCGATGGTCGCTCTGGAACTCTAAAAGGAACTCTCGTCGGAAAACGTTTACAACACACGTGGAGTGATTCAACCGGAAACGGCGGCACTGGTTGGCTTGAACTAAGCTGGGCAAACTTTCTTGGCGGACCTTGGCACAACCAGACCGTTAAGAACGGTTCATGGACACTCAACAGAATCGAAGGTCAGTGGTGTTTCAGCGGTGACAAGAGACGTACACGCAAGGTAACGCACGACGCTAAAGGCGAGTTAAGAATCCTCTCCGAGGATGGCTCGGGCTTTAATGGTCACATGGATGGACCATGGCTATACCTCGACGACGATGAAGGACAAAGTATCAAAGGGGATATGTACTACAAGGGCAATCGCATCAATTTCAGCAATGGCTCCTTTTGGGCCTGGTGTGGTCGCTAGTCTCTGTCGTCACGACAGAATTCAAAGCCAGGTTTCAGCTGAACAGATTCAATCAGGGAGAATACGATGAAGCACAAGATGTTTGTTTGTAGCGCAATGGTGTTGCTACTCGCTGCGTCTGCATCTGCAAACACTCGGACAACACGCGAACAAGTGATTGCTCAAGTTGAGCGACTCGGTGGCAAACTGGAGTTTGATGAAAGCAGGCCAGACAAGCCAATTACTAAGGTTGACTTGCACAGCACTAAAGTCACCGACGCGGATCTCGAGGTTCTCAAAGATTTGAAGGATCTAAAAATACTCGACCTCCGCTTGACGCATGTGGGCGATGCGGGGATAGCGAACTTGCGCAATCTCAAGGCACTCAACACGCTCAATCTATTTCGCACCGAACTTTCAGATTCAGGTTTACATCATCTACGTAACTTAAAAAACCTGGAAACACTCCTGATCGGTGGAACAAAGATCACGGACGCCGGCCTCGTTAATCTGAAACAGATGAAACATCTTAAGAAGCTGAGTCTGTTTCAAACTCAGGTTTCAGATCTGGGAGTACCACATTTAATACGACTGCCAAGTTTGGAAACACTTTTGATCACCGGCTCCAGGATTACAGATAATGGTTCGAAAGAACTCCAGAAGTCATTGCCCCGAATTCGTTTCAGCGAGACTACCTAGTTCACTTTACAGATGGAAAACTTACCACTTCCAGTTATTCCAGCTACGCGTATTCGACTGCGCAACATTTCCCGCTCAGACGTGGATGCGATCTACGAAATCTTTTCCGATCCGAAAGTGATGCGTTACTGGAGCACGCCTCCACTCTCAGATAAGGCAGCCGCGGAGTCGTTAACTGATGAGATTATTCGCGACGTGAATCAGGGCGACATTATGAAATGGGGAGTCGCCTTGAATTCAGACGATCGTGTGATTGGCACCGTCACTCTATTCCACGTTGATCTCGATAACGGTCGTGCCGAAGTTGGCTACGCACTGGCACACGCTTACTGGCACCAGGGCTATATCCACGAAGCACTCCAAGCTCTGTTTAAGTTCGCATTCGAAGTGCTGCGACTGCGTCGTCTGGAGGCCGATGTCGACCCTCGAAATGAAGCATCAATTCGAACTGTTGAACGCTTGGGGTTCCAGCAAGAAGGTTTTCTTCGTGAGCGGTGGCATGTAGACGGAGAAATTCAGGACGCACGGTTTTATGGACTGCTTGCACGCGAGTGGAAAAAATAGAACAACGGCCTCAATAAACCTGCCGAACTCGAATCATCTTTCCTAACGCAAGATCCTTCCACTCACTCCGTTCTCTCTTCAACGACGCACGAGTCGAACCCGATGAACGTGAGGAGAAAACAATGAAAACCTTGCTGCTAAGCACCGTTACTGCTGGCATCCTGATGTCCGGCCTGATTGCGTGCGCAACCGGCCCAACCCTGCAAATCCCGCCAGTCTCCGGACAGGTGGTAAGCCCGGTTAAAAAGACGATGCGGTCGTTCTCCTCCGACCAGGAGCTGACCCGATACTTTCGAGAACTCGCGGAAAAACAGAACGCCCGAGCACGCAAGGAGACCACTGCCAATGATGCACTCAGTGCTCAACCGGTCGCGAATGCTCCGGCAGCTAAGGCTGCCGATGCCAAGTCCGATAAGGACGCCGAGTCGATTACAAACGTACAGCACGCGGGCGTTGATGAAGGCGGTATCGTCAAACTACATGGCGATCATCTGGTGGTCTTGCGCAGAGGTCGATTGTTTACAGTAGCGATTGGAGATGGCGCGCTAAAACCCATATCGACCGTTGATGCTTTTGGACCAAACATTGATCCGAGTGGCACCTGGTACGATGAGATGCTGGTCTCAAAAGACACTGTGGCCGTTATTGGGTACAGCTATCAGCGTGGCGGCACGGAAGTTGGGCTCTTTCAAATCGACGACGCCGGCCAGCTCTCGTATCGATCCACTTACCATCTACGTTCCAACGACTATTACTCATCACGAAATTATGCGAGCCGACTCATTGGCAGCAAGCTTATCTTTTACACACCGCTCTATATCTATCCCGGTAGTGAAGATCCGTTTCAGTCGTTTCCCGCAGTTCGCAAATGGCATCAAGGCGCGACCGAAAAGGAATTTCAACGCATCGCGCCGGCAAATCACGTCTACCGACCACAAGGCGACTTTAATGTCGATTATGGAACAGCACTTCACACAGTAACAGTGTGTGATTTAGCGAACGGAGGTTTTGATTGTCAGGCGACCTCAGTAATTGGACCAGCCGGCAGAGTCTTCTATGTTTCACCGGATGCGGTTTATGTATGGGCAAGTTCGTGGGCTGCGTATGATCAGCCACTACGTTCCCAGTCGCTCTTATTCAGATTGCCTTTAGATGGATCGGGCCCGAGTGCCCTCGGTGTCTCAGGAAGTCCGGTCGATCAATTTTCGTTTCTCGAGAGTGACGATCAGCAGTTGAACGTTCTAGTCCGTTCAGACGCAAAAGGCGATGGCATGTGGGCGGCCGAAGTCGCGGCTGGTGACGTGGCGTTAATGCGAATTCCGATCATGTCGTTTTCTGACGGAAGTGAGACGGTTCCTTCGACAAGCTATAGAAGACTACCAAAACCTGAAGGCTATACCTTCCAGAATAGATTCGTTGGTGACTATCTGATTTATGGTACCGGCAGTGGCTGGGGAAGACCGGAGAATAAAGACCAGTCGAACTTGTTTGTTGTTCGTTGGTCCAGGGGCGATTCGCACCAACTCAGCTTGTCGCACGGCGTCGATCGCATTGAACAGATGGGATCTGACGCGGTTATTGTTGGAACTGACGGCAATGATCTGCACTTCTCTTCTCTGCGTCTCGGAAATTGGCCGGAGATCGTATCGCGCTACACTCGCAAAGGTGCATCGCAAGGTGAGTTGAGAAGTCACGGATTCTTTTACAAGTCTGATAGCGATGAGACGGGCACGCTTGGACTCCCGATCAGTGTTCCTGCCCGAGCCGGTTACCGTCACCTGTATGAAGACTCGGCTGCGATTTTGTTTCTGCGTAACGACTCACTTACGTTCAAAGAAGTTGGTGAGCTCGGGGCGCGACCTGAGCGCGGAGCTAACGATGCGTGTCGGGCTTCTTGTGTAGATTGGTATGGAAACGCCCGGCCACTTTTCCTCCATGGCCGCGTGTTTGCGCTGCTTGGCTATGAGTTGGTTGAAGGTCGACTGGATGACGGAAGAATGCGTGAACTTCGTCGCGTGAGTTACGCACCTGTAAGACAACAGGTAACACGCAACCAAAGTGAGTAGATCTTCACCTCTGAGAGGACAAGTCAGGAAGGGGCAAGCGATAGCGCGCGCCCCTGCTTCTTTCCACGATCAAGTTATCTCCACTCACAATGTGTCTGGCAATTCATCAACTCACAAACTGAAGCCCAAGCCTATTGGAGACGACTACCTGTGGTAAGCTCCCGCGCATGAAGAGGCCTCTAATTCAAGTCTTGATCATCCTGAACAACAGTAAGCCGACCGAGGATCTAGGATCTGAAATCTAAAATCTTGGATAACGAGTTCCTCGTCCTTTCGTCTAAATTCGCGTGACAACCGAGTATCTCCGTGTAAAATAGCCCATCTTCCAGTTCGAATCTTTCTTGTCAGCACAATAGCGGTTACCGTCTTAGGAGGACTCCCTATGCTCCGTAAAACCTACGCTTGGATTCTGCTCGTTATCGCTCTTTCTGCCGTTGCTTTAGTCGCACAAACCAATCGTCATCCATTACGGCTCGACGATATGACGCGGTTTCGCGACGTGCGCGATCCACAACTTTCCCCAGACGGCGAATGGATCGCCTATGTTGTCGGAACTACAGATGCGAAAGAGGACAAAAGTAGTTCTCACATCTGGATGGTCAAGACTGACGGCACAAATGATCGGCAGATCACATTCAGCCAGGACAACAGTGAAAGTTCTCCGCGATGGAGTCCGGATGGAAAGTATCTTGCCTTCACTTCCTCGAGACCCGGCAAAGCGCGTGGTAACCAGGTGTGGTTACTCGATCGCAGCGGTGGTGAAGCGCAACAATTAACCGACGTCAAAGGTCGCATGCAGGGCTACGAGTGGTCACCCGATTCCAAGCGATTGGTACTTTTGATTGGTGATCCCGATCCGGAAGCAGAACCAGGACCATCGCCTCAACCCGGTGCGAGCGCGACTCCCAGAGTTCCCAAACCAATCGTCATCGACCGCTACAGATTCAAACAAGACGTACAGGGTTACCTGCTGTCTGGACGTCACACTTACATCTACCTTTTTGACGTTGCGACAAAGAAACTCGATCGTGTGACTGCCAGTAAGTGGGATGAGAGTTCACCAGCATGGTCACCGGACGGCACGCGCATCGCTTTCATGAGCAATCACGGTGACGATCCGGATCGAGAACCATCTGCACAACTCTTCGTTGTGGATGCGAAACCGGGTTCAACTGAAAAGGCACTGACTGGTCCAACTGTTCGCGCCGGACGATCGCGTCCTGAATGGAGTCCGGACAATAAATGGATCGCATTTTTCGAGAGTGACGAGAAGAAGTATGGCGCCTACAGTATGGATCATCTGATGCTGGTGCAAACCGACGGAGCCGCTGCACCCACACGTTTCAAAGCGACTGAAGATTTGGACCGTGGTGTTTCCAATGCGAAGTTCAGCACCGACGGACGCTCGATCAGCTTTACTGTAACCGACGATCGGTCGGTGTATCCGGCCAGGGCACCTCTATCTGGTGGAACGGTAGAAAAATTGATGAAACCACCCGTCGTAATCAATACGTGGAATTCAGCAGGTGGGCGCACTGTGGTTCTTTCAGGCGGCGATACAAAAGCGACTGAGATCTACGCTTTTGAAAACAATTCCCTCCGACAGATTACGCACCAGAACGACGCACTGGTCGCCGAACTTGATCTTGGTGCAACTGAAGACGTCGACTTTAAGAGCAAAGACGGTACAGACGTTCACGGCCTGCTCACGTATCCTGTTGGTTATGTCAAAGGCACGAAGGTTCCACTGTTGCTCCGCATTCACGGTGGACCAAACGGCCAGGACCAACATTCGTTAAGTCTGGAACGACAATTCTTCGCAGCCAATGGCTATGCAGTACTGGCTGTTAATTATCGCGGCAGTTCTGGTCGCGGCCAGAAGTTTTCACGCTCGATCTTTGCTGATTGGGGTAACTACGAAGTCCAGGATCTACTGGCCGGAGTAGATCATGTAATCAGGATGGGGGTTGCCGATCCGGATCGCCTGGGAGTTGGCGGGTGGAGTTATGGCGGCATTCTCACTGACTACTTGATAGCCAGTGACAATCGATTCAAAGGTGCTACCAGTGGCGCAGGCACCGCATTCACTGTCGCCTTCTACGGTACTGACCAGTACATCATTCAATACGACTACGAAATCGGTCCACCATGGAACCCAAAGTCATGGGATACATACGTCAAACTTTCGTATCCCTTCCTGCACGCGGATCGAATTCAAACGCCGACACTTTTCCTTGGTGGTGAACGCGATTTCAATGTGCCGGTTCAAGGTGGACAACAGATGTATCAAGCACTCAAGAGTCTCGGCATCGACACTCAATTGATCATCTATCCCAATGAGTTTCACGGTATTCAACGGCCAAGCTATCAACGTGATCGTTATGAACGTTATCTTGCCTGGTACGAGAAGTATGTGAAGAAGTCTGCGGGACCTGGCAGCACAGCAACAGCTAAGTAATCTTAAAGTGCGGGCCCTGGCGGTAACATTAACTCCAGGGTCCGCGCATTAAAGACAACTCCAGTAGTGACCAAACTCTCTTTCGAGTTTATCTCCAACACACTAGAAACAATTCTTAAACGTGTCGGGTTTTCAGACGAGCGTGCCCAGCAATGTGCTCGTCTGTTTATTGAGGCGAGTCGCGACGGCGTTCATTCACATGGGCTAAACAGGTTTTCCCGTTTTATTCAATCGATCGAGTTAGGCGTTGTAAAAGTCGACGCGAAACCAGAATTTGTAGCCTCGTTCGGCGCGCTTGAACGTTGGGATGGTTGTTCCGGACCAGGCAATCTGAACGCTTACGCGTCGATGGAGCGAGCGATTGCACTCGCGAAAACGCATGGCATTGGTTGCGTAGCTCTCAGAAATACAAATCACTGGATGCGCGCTGGAAACTACGGATGGCAGGCAGCTGACGCTGGTCTAATCGGCATTTGTTGGACCAACACACTCCCTAATCTTCCACCCTGGGGAGGAACGAAAGCGACGCTCGGTAACAATCCTCTTGTGCTCGCGGTTCCGCGCGCTAACGGCGAACACGTCGTACTGGACATGGCGATGTCGCAGTTCTCTTTTGGCGCTCTGGAAAACTACCGAAGAAGTAATGAGCAACTGCCAGTGATTGGAGGCTTTGATCGCGATGGTGAATTAACTCGCGATCCAGTGAGGATCGAACAATCAGGTCGCGCCTTGCCGATCGGCTATTGGAAAGGCTCAGGCTTGTCGCTGCTTCTCGACATGATTGCAGCGCTTCTGGCTGATGGAGAGGCGACCTATCAGATCACTCCCGACATAGTTAGAGAAACGCGATTGTCTCAGGTCTTTATCGCGTTTGCGGCCACAGCCCAGAATCGCGATGAAATATTGAACGGGATTCTCTCGTTCATGAAGTCAGCTGCGGGCGACTCAACAGTTCGTTATCCAGGTGAGCGCACGATCGAAACGCGCCGCCGAAGCATTGATGAAGGGATCACAGTCGACGAGGCAATTTGGCAGGATATCGAAGCGCTCGCGAGGAGATAAACATTACTAATTTGTTGTTTAGCGACAAATATGGGAAAGAGTTAGAGTGATGAACTTCGGCATTATCGGTGGCGGTGGCATCAGCGATACGCACGCACGAGCGGTTAGCGAGCTCGGCCTCGTGATCTCCGCTTTTTATGGTGCCAACAGACGCAAGGTTGACGAGCTGTCTAAAAAATACGGCGGGACAACCTTTCCTTCGCTTGATGACTTTCTAAATCATGAACCAATGGACGCCGTGATCATCGGCAGTCCCTCAGGTCTTCACGCTGAGCAAGGAATTGCTTGTGCGAAACGTGGACTACACGTGCTGGTTGAAAAACCGATTGATATCACTCTCGAGAAGACTGACGCTTTAATCGAGGCTTGCAACAGGAACCGAGTCAAGCTTGGTGTTTGTTTCCAGGATCGTTTCTCCTCGGACAGTATGCGAATCAAGCAATTGATCGATTCAGGCGGTTTAGGAAAGCCCATTCTTGTTTCTGGTCGGGTGAAGTGGTACAGACCACCGGAGTATTACAGCAACTCTCGTTGGCGAGGCAAACTCGATCTGGATGGTGGTGGCGCCTTGATGAATCAGGGCGTTCACACCGTTGATCTTCTGCTTTGGCTATTAGGCGACGTCAAACGTGTTTACGCTAAAGCACTTTCGGCATTACATGATATTGAATCAGAGGATACATTGGTTGCGACTCTCGAATTCACCAATGGCGCCGTAGGCACTTTAGAAGCCGCCACCTCTATCTATCCTGGATACGATCGACAGATTGAGATCACCGGTTCAGAAGGAACGTTAATCTTCAAGCACGACAGGATCGTAACTGCTGACTTAAAGAAACCTTTGGAGGGCGGACTGCAAAGCAACCCGAGTGATACAAACCAAAGTTCGAGTTCACCAATCGTTTCGGACATCACTGGTCACAAGAAGATCGTCGAAGATTTTGTTAATGCGGTTCAGACTAATGGCACGCCGAGATGTGACGGAACTGAGGGTCGTCGCAGCGTTCAACTTGTTCAAGCAATCTATGAGTCGGCACGACGAGGTCAACCTGTCGACATTCCTTTAGCATGAAAGAGATCAACTATGAAACGAACAAATCTTTTCTCACGACGTGATTTTCTGCGCGGGATTTCGATCACCGCGGCGGGCCTGGCACTCAGTCCAAAATATATTGCCGAGCTTCTGGCACAGAACAATGGACGCAAGCTCGGAATCGCGATGCTGGGACTCGGTGGCTATGCGAAGAACCAGCTTGCACCAGCGTTACAGCAGGCGAAACTTTGCCAGCTAACCGCCGTGGTGACAGGCCATCCGGAAAAAGGTGAGCAATGGGCTAAGGAATACAACCTCAAAAAAGAAAATATTTATTCCTACGAGACGTTTGATCGGATTGCCGACAATAAGGACGTCGATATTGTCTACGTTGTAACACCTCCGGCGCTGCATCCAGAGTTCACCGTCCGTGCTGCGCAAGCCGGGAAACACGTTATCTCGGAAAAACCGATGGCTACCTCCGTGGCTGATTGCGACAAGATGATTGCCGCTTGCAAGAAAGCAAAAGTACAACTCGGCATTGGTTATCGCATGCACTACGATCTCTTTCGCAAAGAGTTGATGCGAATTGTCGCTACGCAGGAGTTTGGTCCATTCATGAAGATGAACGGGATATTCTGCTTTGTCATGAACGATCATCAATGGCGCATTGAAAAGAAACTTGCCGGCGGCGGTGCAATGATGGATCTGGGAATCTATATCGTTCAGGCGGCGATGCAAGCGGCCAACGCAACTCCTGTTTCAGTCTCCGCTCATGAGGAACCAAAACAACGGCCCGACTTCTTCAATGAAACCGAAGAGACCATCAAATTCACTTTGAACTTTTCCAACGGCGCAAAGTGCGAAGGGACCACGAGTTTCAATGCGAATGGAAACAGTTTTCGTGCTGAAGGAAGCAAGGGCTGGTTTGAAATGTCGCGCGGGGCGTTTAGCTATAACGGCGGTGTTGGCCAAACCAGCAAAGGACCATTGAATTTCCCCTGGATCAATCAACAAGCGGTCCAAATGGACGACTTCGCAGATTGTGTGTTGACGGGTCGGAAAACACCGGTCCCAGGTGAAATGGGTCGAACACACATGGCGATTATTACGGCTGTATACGAGGCCGCACGCACGGGAAAAGTTGTAAAAGTAAATTCGTGAAGCTTTCTTTCGGTTTCACAGCCATGTTTCATGCGTCAGACACCACCAATTTTTCCAGGAGCATTGATGCATCTTCGAGAACTCACTGCGTTTTTACTTTCCCTACTAATCGCTACCAGTCCTGTAGTCGCACAGCGACGTCGTCCAGTCGCCGCTCCCGTAATCCTTGAGCGAAACATTCGTGCGGAACTCGGCTTCCTTGCCAGTGATGCAATGCAGGGACGTGGCAGCGGCACCGGTTATGAAAGACTCGCTGCGGAATATATCGGCGCACAATTCCGACAGTTTGGTTTGGAACCCGCAGGTGACACTGACGCTTCAGGCCAGGCAACATTCGTTCAACGAGTATCTTTAGCGGGACAGAAATTCACAGAAGCACCGACATTATCATTAACAATTGGAAACGAATTGAAGAAGTGGGTGTTTGGAAAAGACTTTTTAGTCTCTTTTTTGCGGTCGCCGAAGGTTTCTGGAGACTTGCAAGTCATCGACGCTGAAGCCACGCCGACAAAAGGAGCCGTCGCACTCATAAAGCTTCCAGATAATGCAGACGCACAAAAACGTCAGGAGATAATTCGCAAAGCAAGAACAGCCCGGGCCAGCGGTGTTCTGTTACTCGAAACAGAGGCAAACAAGAAAACGCGCGAAGGTGGCACCGTCAGACTGCCCAATCTACCAACACGATTGGACTCAGCAAGTGATTCACCTTTCGCCTCAATCTCATTAAGTAATGATGCCTTTGATTCCATTTCGCAAATGCCCGCAGGATCAAAGGTTGAATTTGCTGGGCCAACCCAGGCAACGGCCGAGTCAAACACCTGGAATGCCGTGGGCGTTTTACGAGGTTCTGATCCACGCGCCGTAAAAGAAGTGATCATGCTCAGTGCGCATCTTGATCACCTTGGCGTAAACGAAAACACTCCGGCCAATGGTGACGCGATCTTTAATGGTGCCGACGATGACGCTTCCGGATGCGTCGCCGTTCTGGAATTGGCACGAGCTATCGCGTCGGGAAAGCGACCGCGACGAACTATCTATTTCGTGTGCTTCGGAAGTGAAGAGCGTGGAGGCTATGGAGCTCAACACTTCACTGCTCATTCGCCAGTGCCTCTTGATCAAATTGTTGCTGACGTGACATTTGAGATGTTGGGTCGACCGGATGCAAAAGTAGCGGCGAACACGCTTTGGTTGACTGGCTATGAACGATCAACGCTCGGTCCTGCTCTGGCTAAACACGGCGCACTGCTGGTTGCGGATCCCCATCCTGAACAAAATTTCTTCCAACGTTCCGACAATTACACACTCGCGCTTCGTGGAGTAGTGGCGCACACCGTTTCAAGTTTTGGCCTGCACACTGACTACCATCGACCGAGCGATGAGATTTCAAAGATCGACTTCCCTTTTATGACTCGGTCGATCAATTCCATGCTTGCACCAATCAGGTGGTTGTCTGACTCAACTTTCAAACCTGCGTGGTTGCCGGGACAAGCACCGACACGATGAAACCAAAGTTTTTTCGTTCACCGGCGGAATT
>Ga0068860_100002687_pt1 | contig 18508 bp, 19 predicted proteins | sample KBSSwiS32_FD_66597 | JGI IMG/M metagenome (GOLD analysis project Ga0068860, IMG submission 66597) | Switchgrass rhizosphere microbial communities from Kellogg Biological Station, Michigan, USA - KBS Switchgrass S3-2 | ecosystem: Host-associated > Plants > Roots > Rhizosphere > Soil ... | reverse complement strand
GTCATGGAACAACGAATTCTGTAAAAGGCTTTCGCCTTTTTTTATATATGCGAAGCAGGCTGCAATATGCTAAAAAGCACTTCAGCCTTTTAGGATATTTATTGGTTTATTTTTGTACATTCTTTATTGAGCCGGTAACGACATTTTTCTTTTTAATTTTATCTGGTAGAATTAAGAATGTCCCGGATTTATGGAAGGGTTATAAACTTCTTATCGGTTTTAGTAGAAAATAATTCAGCAAATCGTCGTACATCTTCTATAAAAGACTGTATTTTAAGGTTGGCAGAAAAATTTTATCTGTTACAAAAAGTTAGGTTTAAAAAATAATGAAAAGCAGGCTAAAAACATTTCAATCATTTGTAAGAGAAAGGCCTTTAAATGTAATTATCTGGAAAGTATATTGCAAAATCTTTAACATCAAAATTCCAAAAACGAAATTATGGATACCCCTAATAAAAAATAAATCAGGGTTGGAGATTGGAGGTCCAAGTGGAATTTTTGCTTCACGTAATTACTTACCCATATACCCATCTGTAAAATCTCTTGACGGAGTGAATTTTAGTAATAGTACACTCTGGGAGGGTAGTATTGAACAAGGAAATAATTTTATGTATGGCGGAAAAAAAGGTTTTCAATTTATCAGCGAAGGCACTAATCTGAATGGCATAAACGACAGTACGTATGATTTTATTTTGAGCAGCAATAGTCTTGAACACATCGCAAATCCTGTTAAAGCTTTGTTGGAATGGAAAAGAGTAATTAAACCAGGTGGAATTATGATTTTGATACTCCCCAGGAAAGAAAGCAATTTTGATCACTTTAGACCAATAACCACTTTTGAACATATAAAAGATGATTATGAAAATAAATTGACGGAAGAAGATCTTACTCATTTAAATGAAATACTTGAATTACATGATTTAAAAAGAGATCCTCATGCAGGCTCCCGGGAAAATTTTAAAAAAAGATGCCTCCAGAATTTTGAAAACCGCTGCCTTCATCACCATGTTTTTGATATAGAACTTCTAAGCCGAATATTGAATTTTGTTGAAATGAAAGTGATAACTTCCTATTCAAGCCCTACAGATCATTTTATAGCTGCAGAAAAATAGTTTAACAATCTTACTCCAGTAAAAAGATAGACCGCAAATAAAAGATGAAGAAAATATTATTCATAGTTCAATACCCCAATGGAATTTCTCCTATTCAAAGGTTTAGGCTGGAATTATATGAAAAAACATTAAGAGACAATAATATTGATTTTCGTATTCAATCCTTTATCGATGAATCAACGAGGAAAATAATTTACGAGAAAGGATATATATTTCAAAAACTAGCAGGCGTAATAAAAGGTTTTTTAAGAAGATTTACGGGGCTAATAAAAATACCCGGTTATGACTTTATTGTTATTTACCGCGAAGCTGCGCCAATGGGGCCGCCAGTATTTGAATGGATATACACAAAAGTTTTCCGCAAAAAAATGATCTTTGATTTTGATGATTCCATCTGGGTGCCGGCTGTTTCTGATAATTATAAATGGATCAGAATTTTTAAATGCTACTGGAAGATAAAGTATATCTGTAAATGGGCTTATAAAATATCCGTTGGAAATATGTACCTCTATGACTTCGCTAAAAAATATAACAAAAATGTACTCTTAAACCCAACTTGCGTAGACACTGTTTATCACCACAATATTATCCACTCACATAATGCAGATAAAATAACTATCGGATGGACCGGTTCTTTTTCAACATTGATTTACCTAAACCAGGTAATTGAAGTTTTACAGGAATTAGAAAAAAATTACTCCTTTGATTTTATTGTAATAGCGGATAATAATCCCCAACTGCCTTTAAAGCAATTCAAGTTTTTAAAATGGCGTAAGCAAACCGAGATTGAAGACTTACTAAAAATTGATATCGGGATTATGCCGCTGCCCGATTCGGACTTTGAGAGAGGAAAATGCGGTTTCAAAATAATACAATTTTTTGCTCTGGGTATTCCTGCAGTTGCTTCACCGGTTGGCGTAAATAAGAAAATAATAGATCAAAACATAAACGGGTTTTTGTGTGAAACCCAACAGCAATGGTATGTGGCTCTTGAAAAACTGATGGCTGATAAGGTTCTAAGAGAGAAAATGGGAATAGCCGGGAGAGAAAAGGTTGAAAAAAATTACAGCGTTGCGTCAAACGCATCTAATTTCCTTTCCTTGTTTGCATAGTAGCCAGGAGAATCGTTTTTACTCAGTTCTGAGTAGTATTCCAAATGCTCATTAATAAAATTGTTCCGGGAATACTTTGGAATATTTTTTATCGCGTTTTCACTGAACTCATTACGTTCCTCAACATTAAATGCTAATTGTTTTAATGAATTTGTGATGCTTGCAATCTCATTATTTGCATCTTTATCAGGTTGTATTAAAATGCCATTATAGTTATTTTCGACTATATCATTGTTTCCCCTTGCATTAAAAGTAATTACCGGAACCCCCATTGCCAATGATTCCAGTATGCAAGTTGGTAACCCTTCTTTTTTACTTGGAAATAAAAAAATATCTGTGATAGAAAGATATTTGTCAACATCGTTGGTAAATCCCACATTTATAATGTCCTTACTGGTATTAAAAAATAGTTCTCCACTGTGATCTAAACCAGTTTTATGAATAGGGTCAAGGCCGCCCATTAAAATTAATTTAAACTTATCCGGATATTGGGAACTTAATATTTTAAACGACTTAATAACCAAATTAAATCCTTTGAAATGAACGTATCTGCCCGTAAATGCGATTACGATAATGCCTTCTTTTATTCCCAGCTGATTTTTCAGATTACCTTTTTTTGAATCCGGAAAATTAGCGGGATTAAACTTGTCTATATCGCAACCAAATCCCAAACATCTGTACTTGGTCAGCTTTTTACTAAAAAATTTATTCACCAAATTATAATCCTGGTTATTTACCACAAAAATTTTATCTAATCTTAAAAAGCAAATTGTTTCAACGATAGTAAAAAATATTTTTTTGAAACCCTTGCTGGAATTCATTCCCAATCCGTGTATAGTTGACCAGTAAGGATATTTTCTTATTCTAAAAAGTATTGTTGGAAACGTAGCGGTAGTAAAATGAGAATGAATTAAATCCGGCTGTATAGATTTAATTAAAATCCGGATTTTACTGGCTGCCTTTAGTTGACCAATCAAGCTAATAGTTCGTGGAATATCAATGAAATGAAAATTGATGTTTTGTTTTCCAAACAGCTCCTTATCCTTTATATCAATGACCTTATTTTTTGAGCATATAATGTGTAAAGTGTATCTGTTATCCTGGGCAATCGTTGACGCAAGTTCTGCTAAAAAATTATTAAATGCCCCAAAATCACTTATTATCAACACAAGCCTCATAAAATTTTTTAATGGGATTCTTTAATTTATAGTATTTATCGGTTGCTTAGTAGTTTTTCTCAAATTTCTAATTTCAACATCTTGCAGAAAGGCATAATCGTTTACAGAGCTATCTTTAAATGTAGCAACAATATTACATAAAGGCTATCAATCAAATGAATTTTTTCTACTTCGCAAAATTAATTTAAACCATAACAGGACTATATTTAGCTTTGTTCATTGTAAGTTACAATGCCGGAATACTGAACCTGGTAATTAAAATTTAGGTAAAAAAAGATACTAAAGTGGAACAAGTAATATTGGTAAATGAAGAAGACGAGCATATGGGCGTTATGGAAAAAATGGAAGCTCATTTAACCGCAACTCTCCATAGAGCTTTCAGCATTTTTATTTTTAATAATAATGGCGAAATGTTACTACAACAGAGAGCAGCAACAAAATATCACAATGGGGAATTGTGGACCAATGCCTGTTGCAGTCATCCTGCCCCCGGCGAAGCTACTCTGGCTGCGGCAAGCAGAAGATTAAAGGAAGAAATGGGATTTACAACCAGGTTGGAAAAGGCTTTTGATTTTACTTATAAGGCCTCTTTTGAAAACGGTTTAACCGAGTATGAATTCGATCATGTTTTTATTGGGACTTATGATGGCGAAATCAAAATGAACTATGCGGAGGTAAAAGATTACTGTTTTAAAACAATAGCTGGAATCGAGTCTTCTTTAAAAACTCATCCGCAAAAATTTACGGCATGGTTCAAAATTGCCTTTCCAAAAATTAAAGCATTTATGGCAGCAAAAACTTAACTACATCGTACATCACACATCGTAAATCATACATTTTTTCTTCTCTATCCTACCTCCTTTAGTTCCTCCCACCTCGAAGTATACCTTGGAGAACGTAACTCCCGTCTCATTTTCCAGTCACGGGTAAGTCCGGAGGAAGCGAATTTTACCGCATCATCTCTCATGCTAAAATTCAGATTGTCAACAGCGCTCATCAGGTAGCGTTTCTTATTATCTGAAGAAGGCACAAACAAATTACTTTGTATAGATTTATCAGGCACAAGACCGCTTAACAGCACTCCGGCTTTTTTATATTCTTTACCATATTTAAAAATTTGTTCTGCCATTTGCATGGCTGGTGTAATAAGTTCACTGGTAATAGATGTGGCAAAGGGCAAAACTCTACAAGCGCTTATTGTTGCGCCATGGCTAAAATTTGCTGAATGGCTTTGTTCTTTGGACACGATAAAAACACTTATAACTGACGCTGCACAATTTTGTCTTCTCAATTTTTCAGCGGCCCTTGTGGTATAAGTGGCAATAGCTTCTTTAATATCTTTTAATTCAGTTGCATTTATACCAAACATACGTGTGGTTGCAATCATTTTTTTAGTCTCCAAAGGGTCTTCCATAGTTATACATGGTATACCTTTCAATTCCCTGATCAGCCTTACGCCAACAACTCCAAATGTTTATGCGCCCATTCTTCCGGCATATTACTTAGTTCCCAGGCGCTGGTAATTCCCCAGTTAATAAGCTTTTCAGCATACGCATTTCCAACGCCCCAAATACCATTTACACGTGTTCGTTTTAGAACGTTTTTTATATCCTCAACATTCATTAAAGTGGTAACACACTTTGTGGCAGCCTTGTTTTTCTTAGCAATATGATTGGCAATTTTTGCAAGCGTTTTTGTTGGAGCCACGCCAACCGAAACCGAGATGCCTGTCCATTGTTCCACTGTCTTCCTGATGTGTAATGCATGCTCAGCAATATTTTCTGGGTTGATCATGCTTAAATCAACGAATGCCTCATCAACTGAATACACCTCTACTCTTTTTCTTCCCACTAAGAATCGTAATGTTTCCATCACACGGTTGCTCATTTCGCCATACAAATTATAATTAGATGAAAATGTTGCCACATCGTACTTCTCAATCAGCGGCTTTGCAAGAAAATAAGGCCCGGCCATTTTCACTCCAAGGTCTTTTGCCTCATCGCTCCGCGAAATAATACAGCCATCGTTATTACTTAAAACAACCACAGGCTTTTTCATTAGCTCCGGACGAAAAAGTCTTTCACACGAACAATAAAAACTATTACAATCAACAATTGCGAAATACCTCCTTACCTCCCTCTGAAAGGGTGACTCCTGCATAGTCTTATCAGATTGATAGCTATAACTCATAACCATTCTTTATTCCCCCTTTAGGGGTTTAGGGGTTTTGTTAGGGAGCTTTATGAATAACATAAGTAACCACTCCCCATATTGAAAAATCTTCACAGGTTTCATCAACATTTATGGGAGATAATTTATTTGTTTCTGTTAGTAGCCGAATACTTTTATTCGTTCTTTCCAGACGGCGTATCAACATTTCGCCATTTAAAACAGCGATAACCACTTTGCCACTTATCGCTTTTAATGAACGGTCTACTATCACCACATCATTTTTATATATACCCGCTTCTTTCATTGCGTCGCTGCTTACCCTCATGAAAAAAGTTGCCGGTTTATTGCGAATTAATTGCTCATTAAGGTCAACGCCTCTTTCCATATAATCATCTGCGGCAGCGCCAAACCCTGTTGCATTGGCGTGCGGTATATCGTATTGATTCAGGGCTTTACTGCCCTGATAGTTTGCGCTAAAAATCCTTTCGGCATCCATAAAATAAATTTGATTAATTACTAAATTATTTAGTAAATTTATGCTAAAATTATTGTCATAAAAATTTTTTTTTTAGTGTATGGAAATTGAATATTTTTCTTCACCTGTTTCTGTGAAGAGAGAACTAGGTGAATATTTATTGGTGGTACCTCCTGACACCGAAGTGTACAAAAAAGTAATGGCAGAAAAGCAATTCTTTTATGAAGAATATAAAGAGAAGATTGCCATTAAAACATTACCTCATATTACCGTAACAAATTTTCTTGCCAGCGAAATCATGGAAGAAACTATTATTCGATGGATACAACGTATTTGCACTAAACAACAAAGCTTTGCCGTAACATTAAATAATTACAGTGGTTTTCCATCTCATACTATTTACTTACGCGTTCAAAATGCAATTCCTCTTCAGCAATTGGCGGAAGAATTAAAAGTACTGGATGCATATATCAGATCCTGCTCCTGCCCTCCAATGAAATTTACTTCAAGGCCGCATCTGACCATCGCAAGAAAACTTTCTGAAGAAATTTATTTTAAAGCATTAATACAATATGCACATAAATCTTTTTGCGAATCATTTGTGGTAAATGAATTGCTGTTATTAAGAAGGGGTCATCAATTTGATAAATGTAAAACCATAAATGTTTTTGGTTTGCAGCCGGCAGCGATAAGATGTTGAATCGATTTGTTAACATTAAAACTATACCTATGGACACTAGATCATTAATACAGATGCCAGGTTATCGTTATAACGAATACCTCCTGGTATTAAGCCCACATGAAGAACTGTGGAATAAAATAAAAAAAGTAAAAGAAGAGTTTTCTGAAAAATATAAATCGGAGCAGGCAAAGTGGGGTAAGCCTCATATCACGCTGTTAAATTTTGTTCAATTTGAAATGTTGGAAGAGCGTATCGTAAATCGCTTAAAAACTATCGCGATGGGATATACGCCATTTAAAATTGAGCTTAAAGATTTCGGCAGCTTTCCAAGTCATACAATATACATTAATATAGAAACAAAGCAACAGGTTCAAAATCTTATAAGGGCAATAAAGCCGGCTCAACAATTACTAACATTAAATAAAGAGAATAAACCACATTTTATCGACGATCCCCATTTAACTGTCGCCAGGAAACTAACGCCTTGGCAATATGAACAAGGCTGGATTGAATATAGCCATAAACATTTTACCGGTCGCTTTATTGCCGATAGCATGTTGTTAATTAAACGAAAGGTGGGAGATAAAGCCTACCAGATAGTACAGCGGTTTGAATTTATGAATCTGCCTGTAACCACAAAGCAGGGCGAATTATTTATGTAGAGGGCCTGATATTTCTTTCCGGATCCCTAAAGTTTATTTGAGCTAAAACCTGGCAGTGATTACCTGCGCTCCTGGTATTCATGGAACAAATATTATTCAATTCGAAAAAATATTTTTATGTCTAACCAATTGCAACAAGATCATTTTAAAGTAAAACCAAAAGACCATAACGTAAAAAAAGTATCTCTCCCGGGAACAGATGATCCAAAAGTCTCCCCCGAGGGGGGAGATTTAGAGGGGGCCGTTTCTTCCTACTTAGCCGGTCGTGGCGCCCAATTCAATACAAAAAATAAATTCTTAAAAAATCAAAATGTACAGGAACACGTTGAAGGAATTGATGATTGGGACGTGGCAAACTCTGTAACGCAATACATCGAGCAGGAAGTAAAGAGCATTGTAAACAAAGTTGAAAGCCCTGACCTAAGCATGATGTACAGCATGAACCCTTATGCAGGTTGCGAACATGGTTGCATCTATTGTTATGCCCGAAATGTGCATGAATACTGGGGTTACAGCGCCGGGCTTGATTTTGAAAGAAAGATAATTGTAAAAACAAATGCTCCGCAGGTACTCAGAAAAACTTTAATGAATAAAAACTGGGACGGTACAAATCCTATCATGCTAAGTGGAAATACAGATTGTTACCAGCCTGCAGAACAAAAATATAGATTGACAAGAGGATTGCTTGAAGTGTGTAATGAATTTAATCAGCCCGTAGGAATTCTTACCAAGAATTCGTGGATAATAAAAGACAAAGACATTCTCCAGGAGATGGCAAAAAAAAGATTGGTGTCCGCCATGGTTTCTGTAACATCATTCAATGAAGACTTGCGGAGAGTAATGGAACCAAGAACAACCACCGCCAAACAAAGATTAAAAGTAATTGAAGATTTAAGCAATGCAGGTATACACATGGGCATAATGATGGGACCGATGATCCCCGGCCTAAACGAACATGAAATGCAAAGAATAATGAAAGCAGGAAAAGAAGCCGGAGCAAAATTTACAGCCTATACTTTCATTCGTTTAAATGGTGCTATAAAATTTTTGTTTCACGACTGGCTGTATAAAAATTTTCCAGACCGTGCAGATAAAGTGTGGCATATGATTGAAGGAGGACATAATGGCCAGGTTAATGATACCCGCTGGGGAGTTCGTATGCGGGGTGAAGGAAACATTGCAGAAATGGTGAGGATGCAATATAAAAAATATGGAAAGCTTTATGGAACGAATGAAGACAGATGGGAATTGGATACAACTATTTTTAGAAGGCCGGGGGAGCAAGGGAGGTTGTTTTGAATTGAGGTAATTTTAAAAAATGATGGAAGACAACAATTACAATTTTACTGATAAAGACAAAGCTGCCATTAACGCAATAGAAAGCCATGAAACAAAAACTAATATTGAATATATAAATGACGTTCTTCAAAAGATAAATTTATTGGCTGAACTTGTTAATTCCTTACACGAGGAAAATATTCAGATGAAAGAATGGCTTTGTTGGTCTGAACCTTTGATACATAAACTAATATTTCATTCAAGCACTTTATTGAAAATCTTTTTTGGAACCGAGTTCTTAGTTAAAGAAACAAGAGTTAAAGTATTTGACGAGCCTAGTGCTATCATACTTCTTAGGACGGTTTTAGAAAATTATTTGACTTTTCACTACTTATATATCGATAATGTTTCCGACGAAGAAAAAATATTCAGAATTAATGTCTGGCAATATTGCGGACTTAAGCAAAGAACAAACTTTACTGTTAATTCCGAATCTTCGAGATCAAAACAAGCAAGGGAAACCGTACAAGTTGGAGAGCTGAAAGATATAATTTGCAACTCGGATATTTTTTCAAAATTTAAAACGCAAGAACAGAAAGAAATTCTTAAGGGAAGAAAAGCAAGGCTTTCTTATTCTTGGGAAAAGCTTATTGAATCCAGTGGCTTTAGGAAAAATCTATTTAGAAATCTCTATGGATACAAATCCAATTATGCACATTCTGAATTTATTAGCGTATTGCAAATTAAATCTAAGCGGTATGGTTTTAATGCTTTGGATAAAGAGCATTATATTTTGTTTCTATTACATATTATTATATGCAAATGCATAGTAGATCTAAAAAATCTTTTTCCTACTGTTCGTTTGAATTACGAAACAAAAGAGAAGAATGTTATTAACGAAATTGAATTCTTTTATCAGTTTGCGGTTGATCCCCAAATAGATTTGATGGATATTACCAATCTTTAAATCTTTTGACAACGCCATTGTTAGAGTTTTAAGCCATTAATAGAAAAATTTTAATTATGGCACAATCAAGCATTGAATGGACACAGATGACATGGAACCCAACTACAGGCTGCAGCAAGGTTTCAGCAGGTTGTAAGTATTGCTATGCAGAAGTAATGACAAGACGATTGCAGGCAATGGGAATTGAAAAATACAAAAGATGGTTTTAAAGTAAGAGTTCATGAAGATGTCTTAAATATACCTTATTCATGGAAAGGCTCTAAAGTTGTTTTTGTAAACTCAATGAGTGATTTATTTCATCCTGAAAATCCTTTGGAATTTATTCAAAAGGTTTTTGATGTAATGAACAATACTCCTCAACATACTTACCAGGTACTCACAAAAAAGATCTGACCGATTAAAAGAATTGCATCACCTATTAAACTGGACGAATAATATTTGGATGGGGGTTTCTATAGAAGATGAAAGAGTAAAATTTAGAATTGATGACCTAAGAAATACGAATGCTAAAATAAAATTTCTTTCCTGTGAGCCATTGATTGGCCCACTTAAAAATATGAATTTGAGAAATATTGATTGGGCAATTGTTGGTGGTGAAAGCGGTAGAAAGGCAAGGCCGATGCATGAGGCTTGGGTGTGGGACATAAAAGAACAATGCAGAGACCAGGAAGTTGCTTTCTTTTTTAAGCAATGGGGAGGAATGAATAAAAAGAAAGCAGGCAGAGAATTAGCCGGAATGACTTACAGTGAAATGCCTGTTTTAAATTCAACATTGCTGGCTTAGTAATTATATTTGCCACGTCACAATTTTTGATAGACCCTCACATAATCCACATACATGCTTGCCGGAAGTTTAGACTCATCCACGTTCTGCCCCGGCCAATCTCCGCCGACTGCAAGATTTAATATGATAAAAAATGGCTTTTGAAAAGCCCCGGTGTTATTTACACCATTGGATATATCCGCGGAATGATATTCAACACCATCAACAAGCCAACGGATGGCCTTTGCATCCCATTCAATGGTATATATATGGAAGTTTGATATTGAATCTACAGGTACTTTATTACCATAAGATGTATGGCCGTTATTGTTCCAGTGCATTGTTCCATAAAGCAGGCTGTCGGTATTGATATGCTCCATGATGTCTGTTTCGCCACATTCCGGCCAGTTTACGGTGTTTATGTTAGCACCCAATAACCAAAATGCCGGCCACAGTCCCTGGCCAATGGGGATGCTTATTCGTGCCTCTATCTTGCCATAAGTAAATTCTTTTTTTGCAAGTGTTGTCATCCTTGCTGAGGTATAATTATTACTGCCCACAGTTTGTTTCTTTGCTGTGATAATTAAGTTACCATCTGCAACACTTGCATTATCTTTTTGATAATATTCCTTTTCATGGTTGCCCCATCCATTTCCTCCTGTTTCAAAGTTCCAGTTTGCAACGCTGATACTGGTGCTGTCAAATTCATCAGACCAAACAAGTTTATAGGTTTTTGGTGTATCAACCGTAACATCAGGTGGATGAGTTACTGTTGTTTTCGAATCCTTTTTGCATGAAGAAGACATGAATGAAACAGATATAAAGAGGACAATAAATAAAAATCGTAACAGGTAATTTAAATACTTCATATTGCTTCTTTAAATTTCATGCTTTATAAAAATGAAGGTAGAAAATTCAGGCGCAAAAAAAATTCACAAAATCTCTATCATTCCTGTAATTTTTTTCTTCAATGGTTGATTGATCACGAATTACTTTTTCCGGTAAGTAAGAGCAAAGCATGACAAAGATATGGTAGTGTTGATGCTTTACAGGATTGCTGGCTGACTTTTTGAAATGGATAGTGGAAGTTCAAAGCCGTGGATGAAAAAGAAAGGTGTGGTTGGAGAATGAAACATTATTCAAGTCCGTTATTTTCTTTTTGCGACCTCTACTTCAACACTCCAGTCACCGCCACTTGAAATGTGGTAGATGTTCGCAAAGCTGCCTTCATTCAAAGCAAAAGATAATTGCATGAGACTATTCACGTAAGCAAGTGGTTTACCTTTTGGAACAGCACCAAAAGTTTCAGCGTATGGCGCATCGCCTTCATATACTTTTTTATTTTTATGGTAAATAATAAAGTGAAGTACTTCGCCGTATTTCAACTTAATCTGATTCAGCAGATCGTTTGAAATATTTGTCCACACATTTCCATATTGCACATCGAGAATAGGAATATCACCTTTTATTTTTTTGCCGTCAATTATAGCTTTTTGATAAGCGATACTTACTACCGAATCGGGTAATATTTTACCAACCTGTTCAAAAGTAATTGTGCCTGACGCCAGTCTTGCTCCTGTATATGCGTACACATCACGACCATGAAAAGTATATGATTTTTCTGACCCCTTTCTTCTATTTACCGCTTCATCAATTTCTCTTAAAGCATCTATGCCTAAAGATTGTGCAATAAGCGTTAACGTCCCATTATCAGGTGTGACAATAAAATGTCCTGACTTTGTTTTTAGGACTACCGATTTTCTGTTAGTGCCAACTCCTGGATCAACAACAGAAACGAATACGGTTCCTGCAGGCCAGTAAGATACGGTTTGCTCAAGCCTGTAAGCCGCTTCCCATATATTGTATGCAGGAATTTCATTTGTTAGGTCATACAATTTCAGATCAGGTGAAACGCCTAATGCCACGCCCTTCATTGCTGATACGGCGCCATCCTTTAATCCAAAATCAGATTGAAAAACAACTATTTTATTTTGTGCGTTTGATATAAATAGAACTGCCGATAAAATGGAAGTAACAATAATTTTTTTTAAGATCATATCAATTACTATTGTAAAGAGCAGTTAAAGATCGGGACACCAAAATGTTTCGACTTGGATAAGTCAGTTAGACTAAGCAACCCGGTTAAAATTTTTAGAAGTTTATTAAAATTAATCTACGCTAACATGGTACTTAGGCAATGAGAGACGCCTTAAAGATTAAATAAATTTGGATCAGTTATGAACTAATAGCTTTTCCTTTAATAAAGTAAAATCAACTGGCTTGGTTAAAAAATCATCTGCACCAAGTCGCATAGCTGTGTTATAATTTTCCTGGTCACCATAAGCAGTTATCATCATTACCGTTGGCGGGGGCTTATATTCTTTCTGCTTTATTTGTCTAAGTAATTCCAGACCACTCATACCGGGCATATTAATATCAGAAAGTATTAGCATAGGTTCATGTACATTCTGATTAAGATAAGTCAGTGCTTCATCGCCTGAATATGCAAAATTAAATTCAATTTCTTTTGAACGTATCTCTTTTCTGAAACGTTGGGTAAATAACGTCTGCACGTCTTTTTCATCATCAACCACTAATATTTTCATGCTATTAAATTGAGTGTTAATTTCCAAAGCAAAAGAATAAAAAATTCTGCAAATTCGCTTTCTTTTGTTTCCACATTTATATCCACACTATGTGCTTTTATTACAGTGCTATTGAAGTTTCAAAATCCTTAAAAATTCAATACCAATTTACTAAAGAGTCTTAAACCATTAAAACCCATTTGAACAGAATCCCACGGGCCGCCTGATTCGTTGTCGAATACCTGGCTACCAACATTTGGATCAGGATTAAATCTTGCGCCAGGTACTATGCCCAAATCAGGATGAACATTAAATAAGTTGTCTGCTCCAATAAACAAGCTTACGTTTTTTGAAAACTTGTAAGAAGCATATACATCCGTTGTTATTTTGCCATTGAAGTTAAATACTTCGGGCACCACAGAGTTTCCATTTTCTGTTGTAACATAAGGGTCGATACCTGTAAAACTTCCGGATATGTCGGGATCACCAGGCACACCTGAGCCAGAAACGCCGGGCCCTGTCCATCCAAAACCTAACAATTTAACTTTACCGAAATAAGTGAGATGAGCGCCCGCACCGAACTTATTGACATTGTATTCCACATTAAATGAAAATTTTGTTTTGGGTGCAGATGCCAGTAAGAAAGCCTCCTCTCTGTCGCTGAAAAATGTTTTGCGGTGGAGATAACTATCGTTCAGTTCTGCAGGAACATTAATTTCATTTACTTTCATATGCTGCAGGTTTCCGGCAAATAACATCCTGATATTTTGATTGCCCCATCTTTTTGTGTAGTCAGCAATAATGTCTAATCCGAAATTGGTAGTGCTAACTGCATTGTCAAAAAATTGTGCCGTTGCTACATCAAGATCTTTTAATTGGTCCGTAAATGCTGTTGGTAAAGATGCATCCTCAGCACTAAACAAACCAGACAGCACGATCCTGTCTTTTACTTTTACCATGTAACCATCCGCAGTGAAAGTAAGTCCCGGCGCAGGTTTCCAGCTAAAACCAACGCTGCCGTTTATAGATGTTTCCTGTTTAAGATCAGGAATGCCAGCGGCTTTAGTTACAGCGTCGCCATTGCGTGCAATGCGTGATTGAACAAGAGCGCCACCACTAAATGAAGTGAGTGTGTTACTAAAATTAATTTGTTGCAGTGATGGAGCTCTGTATCCGGTGCTGACAGAGCCTCGTAAATTAAAGTTATGAGTTAGCTTATAACGGGTGGCCAATTTAGAAGTATTTTCAAATCCGAAATCCGAATAATTTTCAAAACGCACGGCAAGACTAACGAGCCATGCCTTATCAATATTTAATTCTACATCAGCATAAGCGCCTATGTTGGTGCGATCAGCCTTTATTTCATCCGAAGGGCTAAACCCTGGAAAACCCTGTGAACCCGGCGCCTGGTCAAACGCATTTGGATATCCTTTATAAGAGGCCTCTTCTCCTTTGTAAATTGAATAACGCTCATACCTGAACTCTGTGCCCAAGCCAAGGTTCAGGCCTTCTCCAACTGATTGAAAAGATTTACTAAAATCCAGATTGAGCGTGTTCTGCAAAAAATTAAAACCTCCATCGTCAAAATGGTTTGGAGTTGTCTTGCCTATCAGAGAGGCATTAAAAGTTTTATCGCCATAATAATGGAAATTGTTTCTTCCGATTGTGTTACTTAAATCCCAATTCCAGTCATTGCCGGCGTCTCCCTTAATACCCGCTGCAATTGAGAAATCAGTAATGTGTGTTTGAATATGAGGATTATAAAATGTTTCGCCATCTTTTGATGTACGCATTATACCCGGAACAAACAAAAGGTCACCATTAGCATTAACGGGAAAACGATCTGGTCTTGCACTGAAATTTCTTGAGTAAGCATATGCATCTGCGGCCTTATAATTGTATCCGCCAAAGGAATAGAAAATAGTTTTTTTATTTGCACTAAAAGGTATCTCCATGTTATAAAATCCGCCACCTGTTGTTACAGATCCATCGCCGAAAGCTCTCCGTGATGTATTTATTGGTAAGGCTTTGGGATTGGTAGTAACATTGTTATCAGGTACCTGTCTGAAAGTTTTTGCCTGGTCTAAAAAATCTAAGGAGAAATTAATAAAGCCGCCGTTGGTTCCTATTGCAAAACCGTTGTTTGCAGAGAAAGAGAAAGTAGTTCCATCAAGTTGATGGCTTGTATAATATTGACTTGGATCTTCACTATTTAAAGCATTGTATTTATGATCGTAATACCCTGCGTATCCTGTATTAATTGTCCAGTGGTTGATATCTTTTTTAAGTACAATATTTATTACTCCCGCCATTGCATCTGAACCATATTGGGCCGAAGCGCCGTCTCTTAATATTTCAATTCTATCTACCGCGGCTTCAGGAAAAGCATTTAAGTCGGCACCCGAGTTGCCTCTTCCCCTTGTACCAAACAAACCTACAAACGCTGTCTGGTGGCGTCTTTTGCCGTTTATCAAAACTAACGTCTGATCGGGGCCAAGGCCACGTAGCGTACCTAAGTCAATATGATCCGCACCATCGGCGCCACTTTGCTTATTGTAATTAAAAGAAGGAGCCGCATAATTTAATGCAGAAGTCAAATCCATCTTTGCTGTAGGAACACCAACCTGGTTAATATTAATTACATCAATAGGAACAGGTGTTTCAGTTCTTATTCTTCCGCCACCACGGGAACCAACTAAAACAATTTCTGTTATATCACCTGTTGAAGAGATAAGAGCAATATTGATTGCTGATCGGCCATTGATTTTTGCAGATTGGGGTTGATAGCCTATGCTGGTTATTTCCAACACATCATTTGCATTTGCACTTATCGAAAAATTTCCATCACTGCCCGTGGTAGTGCCGGTGCCTGATGATTTAATTCGAATGGAAACTCCATCTAAAGCCGCTCCTGTTGTGGCATCAGTAATTTTGCCTGTTACAGATGATTGTTGTGCGAATAATTGCAATTGAATTATTAAAAAGGGAAGCATCAGAAACAGCCGGTTAGTTTTGGACATATGAATTATTTTATACGAATGTAATATTTGGCGTGATCTATTCCAATTATTTTAAAGACGGATTTATGATATCCAAACTCAATTTTTGTTAAAAGGACGTTTCATAAACCGTTAAAAAATTGGTGTAATATCAGGTGACTTAAAATCAATTATTTTTACCTCCCTTAAAAATCATGCATGCAGTTGGTAATAGAAGAAATAAAAAAACTTTTTCAATCTTACAGTACCTCACCTGTTATAAGTGTTGAAAAGCTGCCCCAATCGGGAAGTGATAGAATATATTTCAGACTTACTGCAGAACAGGGATCATACATTGCCACCTTTAATAAAAACGTAAAGGAAAATGTTACATTCCTAAATTTTACTTCTCATTTTAAAAAGAAGAATTGCCCTGTGCCCGAAATTTATGCGGTCAATAAGGAACAAACAATTTATATACAGGAAGATTTTGGCGACGAGAGTTTATTAACCAGGCTGGAACAATGCGGACAAAATGAATACACCTATGGTTTAATAAAACAAAGTCTTAAATCACTTGCATTGCTTCAAATAAATGGCGATAGAAATCTTGATTATAATTGGTGCATCACTTCAAAAAAATTTGGTAAGCAAGCTATCATAACTGATCTTCTTTATTTTAAATATTATTTTTTAGACACCTTAAAAATCCCCTACGATAAAGAAAAGTTAATTGACGACTTTGAGGCGTTGGGTACTTATCTCACCAAGGTTGATCATAAATATTTTATGTTTCGTGATTTTCAAAGTCGAAATGTAATGGTGAAGAATGAGCAGGTTTATTTTATAGATTACCAGGGCGGAATGAAAGGCGCTTTACAATATGATGTCGCTTCTTTACTATGGCAGGCCAAGGCCGGGCTAAGTGATGATTGGAAAAACTCTTTACTTGAATATTATATTGATTGTGTAGAAGAAATTTTACAAAAGCCTGTTGACCGAATGCGATTCATCAGCCAGTATAACGGTTATGTATTGATCAGGCTGTTGCAAGTTTTGGGTGCGTATGGCTTTAGAGGATTGTTTGAACGCAAGGCTCATTTTTTAACCAGTATTCCTTTGGCGCTGCAAAATTTTAAATGGTTCCTCGCTAACAAACACATTGGTATCACCATGCCTGAATTTGAACGGGTATTGAATATAATGGTTGAAGATGAAATTATAAAACGTTTCGAGCCTGTTCAGGCCGATGCCTCTACGCCACTTGTGGTTAAGATCAACAGCTTTTCTTATCTCAAAAGTGGCTATCCAAAAGATGAATCAAATAATGGCGGCGGATTTGTTTTTGATTGTCGTGGTATTTTAAATCCCGGACGCTTTGAAGAATACAAGGCTGTTAATGGAAGGAATAAAAGAGTAATTGATTTTTTAGAACAGCAAACCAAAATGCCTGAATTTTTAAACAGCGTGTATAACATAGCTGACATTGCTGTACAAAATTATATCGAGAGAGGATTTGAAAGTTTAATGATAAGCTTTGGATGTACAGGGGGGTGCCACCGGAGTGTTTACGCTGCTGATGCATTGGCAAGGCATTTGAGAAATAAGTTCAGCGTTAAAATTGAATTGAACCATATCGAACAAAATATTAAAGAAACAAAAGGCTTTTAAAATTTAATTGCTTTATTAATATTATCATAATTAAGATTTATAGCCATGAAAGCAATGATATTAGCGGCGGGCCTGGGCACAAGACTTAAACCCTTTACTGATAAGTATCCTAAGGCATTAGCTATAGTTAACGGTAAATCACTATTGCAGCGAAATATCGAATACCTCCAGGATTTTGGGATAACAGAAGTGATTGTAAATGTTCATCATTTTGCTGATAAGATAACAAGGGCAATCAAAAAGAACAAGGGCTTTGGTAGCACGATTGTTATTTCAGATGAAACACAGGAAATTTTAGAAACAGGTGGCGCAATAAAAAAGGCAAGCTGGTTTTTTAAAGACAATGAACCATTTGTTTTAATGAATGTTGATGTGCTTACAAATATGGACATGGAATTAATGATAAAGCATCACATTAAACAAAAGCCCTTGGCAACACTGGCAGTTACTACCCGTAAAACTTCACGGTATTTTTTATTTGATGAACTCGATAATTTATGTGGATGGAAAAATGAAAAGACCAATGAACAGAAGATGAGCAAAGAGATAATTGGACACACGCAAAAAGCATTCAGCGGCATCCACGTGATTTCACCCGACATATTTTCATTGATAAAACACGAAGGGAAATTTTCTATAATAGATGTTTACCTGGAGTTGAGTAAAACACATGCTATTTCTGCCTTTGATCACAGCACTTCAAAGTTTGTTGATGTTGGGCAACCAGAAAGTATTGTACAGGCTGAAAAGATGTTTAAGTAAAAAACGATTGAATTTTTGCCAGCATTAGTTTCTGTTTGTAGCCCCGACAGGAATCGAACCTGTATCTAAAGTTTAGGAAACTTCTATTCTATCCATTGAACTACGGGGCCA